>OKKB01000050.1_pt1 | contig 84662 bp, 46 predicted proteins | sample 1613931 | NCBI WGS metagenome assembly OKKB01 (sample SAMN04436893, study PRJEB24849) | human gut metagenome | biome: human gut; feature: NICU; material: stool | host: Homo sapiens | place: USA: Saint Louis, MO | collected 2012-02-08
ACTTTCAAAGGAACATATTTTGAAACAATTCTTAACACGGAATATAAATGGGAACTCTAAAACAGACTAATATATTCTTAAAACTAAAAAGATCTGTTATTCATAACCTCTGGTTAAGTTGAAACAAATCAGTAAGAAACTGCAAAAATCGCAAAAAAAAATGAATATTATATAATTTGAAATTAAAATCAATACTAATTATCTTTATTCAAATTTGTGTCAAAATGTATAACCAATCTTCTAAACTCTAATGCTGCAAATGAAGTAATAAGTTCATGTGAGGAAAGATCTAATTATATTTTTGGAATCTGTAATTAATTAATTGTTAAAATTATTATTAAATCTTGTTTCATAACTGTCTTAAAAGGTTTGTAATAATTTAAATGGATGTTTAATTTGCATTAAATAACTACTTTTGGGATATTAATGATTATCAAAAAAAGAGCAGAATTAATCAACATTTGAGTAATTAGTTTATACTCACATAGCAAGTTGAATGAAATACCGAGTGTAAGTGTGGTGGTGGATCTTTGTTTAAGTATAAATTGAGTTGATTTTGAAGATGTTTTGGGTGGAAAAAAAAGTATCTAAAACGATTGAGATGATTTTTAACATGAATTGCATGAACACACCACACCACACACACACTTCCTATATTATTTTAACGATGAAACAAACTAAAAAATTACACTTAAAAAATTCTATGTACATTTGAGGGTATGGTATTCTAACTATTTACATGACTCTTCAAAATACATCTCTATATACTATCTATCTTCTTTCACATTTAGTCTCTTATTTTGTTTTTCTTCATATTTTTCATAAAAATGGAATATTTCAAAACAAACTTCAATTAAAATCAACCAAATAATAATCCATTCTAATCTTGTCCCCTTTTTTTCATTCAATACACTTAAAAATGCTCGTTGTTCTTCAGTAGCATAATCTAATTTTCTATTCAAGATTGATATTCGAGAATTAATATCTAAAATTTTCGATATACTATAATAAATTTTTTCTAATGTTGGTTCACTCCAATATAAATCTGGAGTATCAATTAATTCACTATAAAGATTTAATTTCCCTCTTAATAAAAATAATTGACCCGTGATTTTTAAAAATTCATGTTCAGTGGTGGTGATTTGTTTCCCATTAGCTAATATTTCCGAATTTTTCTTAGTTAAATGTAGATAATCTTCCAATTGAGTTTCTAAAATTGATAATCTTGTTGATCGAGATAAACCAACGGCAAATGCGGCCATATCTAATAATCTTTTTTCCATAGTTGGACCTTGTATAACCATGATTTCTCCATGTAAATATGATGTACCTTGATTTAATGGATCTTGGGGTAATTGTTGTTTTAATTCTATCCAATCAATTTCTTCACTTTCAAAAGCATCAAACTTATTTTCAATACAATCATCTTCTAATATTGGTAAAAATTGAACAATTTCTTCTTCAGTTAAATTCCATCCAACTAATGTACCATTGGATAATATCATTAAATTTGTTGTCAGAGTCAGAATATTTATAACTTCTTCAGGTATCACTATTTGATATTCATATCCTTTGATTTGAGTTAATAATTTATCAAAATCAATCGAATCTCCAACGGTGACTGATGTAACTATTGATAAATATTTTTCCAATTCTTTAGGGGATGGGGTCTCTTGTCGATTGGCATTTAGTAATGATAAGATATAACTAGCTGATTCATGTTGGAATTTCGAATCATCGGTACGACGAAGTTTTTGAGCTCCAATTTTCTTCTTGGGGATATTCTTTGTGGCACGTTTAATGTTGGTCACTGACACCGAAGGTGGAAAAGAAGTTGTAGTTGTGGTTGTAGTTGACGATGAATTGAACCGATAGAAAGGTAGTGGTCTCGTAAATCTCACTTCTTTCAAGCATCTACTTAATGTGTTAACTCGTAGCATAGTAGAATTAGGGAAATTCCTTAAATATAGTGCCAATAATTATCTAGTGTTTACTTGCGTCCTTACTTCTATTATCGTAAGATTGTCTTATTTTTATTGGAGAAACGTTTAGTGTAGCCAATTAGTAGTAATTCAGCCCACAAGAAAAAATTCTCCATGGTACACGAAAACACTTTGTCACGTGATGCATTGTTTTTCACGTATGAAGAGATGATATCATTATTGGAAGCAGGAGGAAACTATTGTATTTGCTTAATCCCCTTATTAAGATACCGAAGACCCAGTCATGGTCAGGGTCACAAAAATGACATTAAAAATTGTAATTACGTTTATAAATTGTTTTATAGGTGTAAGAGCCCGATGGAACGAAATTGTCTATTTTTAGAAGTCCAGGCTTAGGTCTGGTGTTTATTATACAAACTATTATAAGAAGAACTACCACACCAAAGCTTGCCATGTCATTTTTTTTATAGTCTATAATATTATTATTGTTGCTATTACGAGTGATGAACAATAAAAATAAACTAGGGGTATTATGTTCATCTCTAATGACGTGTCGTTTGTTCTTTTTTTTAGTGTAGTAATAGAGAGTTATGCTTGGTCACTTATAGATGAAACATTTTGACGACAAGATTGGTTTTGGGCCCTTTGAAGAAAAAAAAAATAGCGTTTCATCAGGATACGATGTGGTACAAATCAAAAGAATGTTCAGTTCTATGCTCTTGGCCAATGGTCTATTGGTAGAACAAGTCACACAATTCTTGTTCTCTAAAGAAGCCTAAGCCATTCAAATGTAGTTTAATCGTAAACAATTAGAATTTAACGCCATATACGAAATTATAAAAATAATTCCATTTAAAATGTAACATTTAATTATTCAACAACCACAACAACAATAGGCCAAAACAAAGCCGAAAAAATCGTCAATGAATGACCTTGAAACTTTAACATCTAGTGCTGGGTCATTCAATTAAAAATGGCAACATTGTAACCAAAATAGAAACAGAAATAGAACAGATTTTAATAAAGGAGTACTGCCTACTACTAGCATCTCTCTATATTTTTGTGGTATACAAAAATCCCAACTTGGAATTCAATCAAATGTTTTTAATTTAACCATTTTAGGCAATGTGATTGATTCGACGGAAAAAAAAAGAAAAAGAAAAATTTCACACACCAAATTTTTTTGTATGGGCGGGTGTGCGTGCGTGCGTGGGTATTACGTGTCATTTGAAATGTCCCCTGAAACAATTCAACACAGTAATTCTACCCACCACCACCAAACACTAACAACAACAATAATAATTTTACAAATCAAGTTTGCAGAAGCTACACGTCAAACAGCTAATGACATCACGTGGGCAGCAGTAGTAATAGTAGAGAGAGATCAAATCAAATATTGTATGGGTAAAATTAGTTGTAGTTGAAAAGTGTCCAAAAATAGAAACTACTATGCAGGATAGAAGAAAACAAACACAAATATAAAATAGTAGTACGGTGAAATTTTTTTTTTTGGAGGCGTTGTCCGTTAACCAACATACACATTGTATATCTCTCCCAAACTTATACAGTATATATACCAGTTTGAAATATACTACTTGTCTCTCATTAAGAAACATTTCAAAAAATATTTTTCCAACAAAAAATTTTTCCATTTCTTTATATTCTTTCTTTCTTTTTACTTCCGATATCATCACTTTATTTTGTTTTTACTTATTTCAAATTTCAATATTGAATTCAATTTTCACTTTGTTCATTGATCTTTGAATTATATATATTTTTTGGGAAGAATCATTAGAATAATAATATACATATATACATTCGCTTTTTTTTTATTTTTGAGAAAAATCAATCTTATAAATCATGTGTGGTATTTTTGGTTACGTCAATTTCTTGGTCGACAAGAGTAAAGGTGAAATCATTGATAATTTAATTGAAGGTTTGCAACGATTAGAATATAGAGGTTATGATTCAGCAGGTATTGCTGTTGATGGGAAATTAACTAAAGATCCTTCTAATGGTGATGAAGAATATATGGATTCTATTATTATTAAAACTACTGGTAAAGTTAAAGTTTTGAAACAAAAAATCATTGATGATCAAATCGATAGATCGGCCATTTTTGATAATCATGTTGGTATTGCTCATACTAGATGGGCTACACATGGTCAACCAAAAACTGAAAATTGTCATCCTCATAAATCAGATCCAAAGGGGGAATTCATTGTTGTTCATAATGGTATTATTACTAATTATGCTGCTTTAAGAAAATATCTTTTATCAAAAGGACATGTTTTTGAAAGTGAAACTGATACTGAATGTATTGCTAAATTATTTAAACATTTTTATGATTTGAATGTTAAAGCTGGTGTTTTCCCTGATCTTAATGAATTGACTAAACAAGTTTTGCATGAATTAGAAGGTTCTTATGGGTTATTAGTTAAATCTTATCATTATCCTGGAGAAGTTTGTGGTACTAGAAAAGGTTCTCCATTATTGGTTGGTGTTAAAACTGATAAGAAATTAAAAGTTGATTTTGTTGACGTTGAATTTGAAGCTCAACAGCAACATCGACCACAACAACCACAAATCAATCATAATGGTGCCACTTCAGCTGCTGAATTGGGCTTTATCCCAGTGGCTCCAGGTGAACAAAATTTAAGAACTTCTCAATCAAGAGCTTTCCTTTCTGAAGATGATTTACCTATGCCAGTTGAATTCTTTTTATCTTCTGATCCTGCATCAGTGGTTCAACACACCAAAAAAGTTTTATTTTTAGAAGATGATGATATTGCTCATATCTATGATGGGGAATTACGTATTCATAGAGCTTCGACTAAATCTGCTGGGGAATCTACTGTTAGACCAATTCAAACTTTAGAAATGGAATTGAATGAAATTATGAAAGGCCCCTATAAACATTTTATGCAAAAAGAAATTTTCGAACAACCAGATTCTGCTTTTAATACTATGAGAGGTAGAATTGATTTTGAAAATTGTGTTGTTACCCTTGGTGGATTAAAATCATGGTTATCTACAATTAGAAGATGTAGAAGAATCATTATGATTGCTTGTGGTACTTCATATCATTCATGTTTAGCCACGAGATCAATTTTTGAAGAATTGACAGAAATCCCCGTTTCGGTTGAATTAGCTTCTGATTTCTTGGATAGAAGATCTCCAGTTTTCAGAGATGATACTTGTGTATTTGTTTCTCAATCGGGTGAAACTGCCGACTCCATTTTGGCTTTACAATATTGTTTGGAAAGAGGAGCTTTAACTGTTGGTATCGTTAACTCTGTTGGTTCTTCAATGTCTAGACAAACCCATTGTGGGGTTCATATTAATGCTGGGCCAGAAATTGGTGTTGCCTCAACTAAAGCTTACACATCTCAATATATTGCCTTGGTGATGTTTGCCCTTTCTTTATCTAATGATTCTATTTCCAGAAAGGGAAGACATGAAGAAATTATTAAAGGTTTACAAAAAATCCCTGAACAAATTAAACAAGTTTTGAAATTAGAAAACAAGATCAAAGATTTATGTAATAGTTCATTGAATGATCAAAAATCTTTATTATTATTAGGTAGAGGTTATCAATTTGCTACTGCTTTAGAAGGGGCTTTAAAAATTAAAGAAATTTCTTATATGCATTCTGAAGGGGTATTAGCTGGTGAATTAAAACATGGTATATTAGCATTAGTCGATGAAGATTTACCAATTATTGCCTTTGCCACTAGAGATTCATTATTTCCTAAAGTTATGTCCGCTATTGAACAAGTCACTGCTAGAGATGGTAGACCAATTGTTATTTGTAATGAAGGTGATGCTATTATTTCTAATGATAAAGTTCATACTACTTTAGAAGTTCCAGAAACCGTTGATTGTTTACAAGGGTTATTAAATGTTATTCCATTACAATTGATTAGTTATTGGTTGGCTGTGAATAGAGGTATTGATGTTGATTTCCCTCGTAACTTGGCTAAATCAGTTACTGTTGAGTAATGAAAGTGTATGATGTCTGTGTGTGTTTTTATTAGTTTTGAGAGTCTGTGTGGAGTGTGTCAAATAGAAAGGTTAATTTGGTTCTAGTGTTTAATATATATATAAATAATATCATTAATATTGTTGTAGGAAGCTTACAATTGCATTGAACGTTTAATCTCTTAAGGGGGGGGCTCTTGTAAATTCAAATTCAAAATTTTGTCAGCTAGTATAGACGACTCTAGCACAATACAAGGTTCTCTTAATCTTTCCTCTGTTATCAGACTACCAAGTATTATCATCATCACCACCAGGGTCAGGCATATACATATACTCTCCTTTGACGCCTTTGTCGTCTTTCACTACTACTATGTAAGTTTATATGCTCAATTAGAAATACAAGTTATTAACGTAATTTGACTATTACATATTTTCCTTAAATAATTATAATAAATATATTTATCACTAGATACAAGAACATGTAAATATATATATATGTATATATACACGTGTGAAAGAATAAACAAAATAAGAGAAATATACCAATAACCACAAAATAGCCCCATAGGAAAGGGAGTTCAATCGATTTTGGCTACCATCACCACAACAATTTTGAATTAAGCCAAGATTCTTTTTCATTCATCCAACTATTCTTGGGGGAGCGGTCAAATCATTTCTCATTTCTCATTTCCTGGTGAAATATTGGGAATTACCTAAAAATGCAGCAGTATTATCAAATACTGATTCACCTAAATTTAAATATTTTGTAGCATAATATTGTACATCTTTATTTTCAATACTATCTAAATTGGGAGTTATTCCAGTAGTACGTTTAACTCCTGCTAAAAATCCGGAAATTAATACTAAATCAAATGAAATATGAGCTAATCTGCCAATCATTTTAAACATCTAGCTAATGGTTATATGGAATATAAGAGGGGGGAGGAGGGAGGAGGATACGTATTATATGTATTTAATCTGTTAAAATCCTGTAAGGTTGGGGTTGACTCTATCTTTTTGAGGATTGTAGATAGGATTCGTCTCTAATAAGTATCAAAATTGAACAGCTAATCAGAACTTGATATCTTTTATCCGAACTTTAAAATCAAAGAATAGTAATACTTTTGATGAAATCTAATCAAAAATCAAAAGAAATGTAATGGGTTGTTTAGTTTTTGTGTGTGTGATTTCAAATTTTTTTTCTCTTTTAGTTATTTGGGCTGTTCTGTTGTTGTTTTCATTCTCGCTTGATTTTGCATAATTGATAATAAGGATGATACACAATTTGAGTTTGAGTTTGAGTTTGGGTTGACTTGGTGATAAATTATGAAACGGGGGGGAGGGGGGCGAGCCTACACGGCCAAAAGAAAAAATAATATTTGTCGTGTACTTTTATTTATTCCGGGTTAACATTATAGTAGTAACAGTCTTTTTTTTTTATTATTATTATTATTTTCTTGACCAAAAAAAAAAATTATAGAATTAATCAGACAAAGAATATTCAGTTGTTTTTCTGTTTTCCTTGATATATGCATTCGTTTCTATCAACTATTGACAGGTGAAGGATAAACAGATTTGTTATTGTAAACTTGGGTTATATTCATACTCCTAAATGAAATGACTTTTTTTAATTTAGGTAGGTTTACCCAATAATCATAGTCGATATTATTAGAAAGAAACCCATGTATCTTACATTCACAAAGTTTGCATGATTTCAGCAACGGGCATAAGTATATTTGGATATATAGCAAGTTATGAAAGTACTTGGTGCTTTATAACTAAGAAAGAGCAATAGTTTGGAGAATCTTTTTGGGCATGTTCAAAAACTGGGTCCTACTTCCATGAATATGATGGCATTAAGTCACCAACTAAATGTGAATTATACTTTTATGAGATTGGTTCAAATAGAATCATCATAGTTAGCGCAACTACACTTGTTATCGACAACATCATCGGCTCGAGGTTTCAACAGATGAATATGGAAGACAAGCTGAATCTACTGATACACGCAATCAGTAAATAACGGCTTAACTGAAAACAGTATTTGAGTGTTCTTTACTTCAGTTGGTACTTTATTTTCATATTGGGTTTACTATGCGTCATGGTTTTTTGAGTTTGCTGGTTTGAGAGGTTGCCTCCGTTTGTTCTTTTGTTACTCTTATTTTTTTTTTGTTATTGCGTTCTTATTTTCCCACTGTAAAAATCTTTCCTACATATGTTTTTTTGATGCTATGAGTTGATAATATGGGTTGTTTTGGATAACATGTTACTTTAAAAGACATCAATTGGTTAAGATGGGTTTGGATTTGACAATATGAGGGGGATTTCAACAGGATAAATCTCTACTTTATTGTTTTGAGCACTACTACTCACCACACTTAAGTCACTTCAATTTTTGCCCTGCTAGCAAAAAATTACATTGAAACATTTTTTCTTCTGTCTCTCACAATTCATTCATTCACTCACTTTTTTTTCCTTTGGTTTTTTTTTCATCAAAGTCATTATTTTCCCATCATATTCATCAACAACAACAACAACAATATCCCCCAATGTCAGATAGATATAGACCAAGAGGCCCTAGAAACCCACAACGTGGTGGTTATCAAAGTCGATCATCTTATATACCTCAACGTCGAGACAATCGTAATAGAGATAGTTACATTCCTTCTGGCCCAAAAAGGCTGGCAGAGAGGGATAACTATCGACCTGACAATGACCGATACCAACAACAAGAGAATAGACCTGCATCATCAATACCACATAGAGAATCACCATCATCGTTATCTGGTGCAACGGCTCTGCATCCATCACCCAAAGGGCCAAGAGATTCTTATGCATCTGGAATGAAAAGACCGTTGCCTTCGGGACCAGCAAGCTTCCGGAAAAGACGTGATTTCAATTCTAACTCCAACAGAATACCAATTCCAAAGGGACCAAGACAGGGATTTAATGAGATGGATGGTGGAAATGGAAATGGCAATGGCAACGTTGATAATTATAGAAGGGCAAGACAACCAGAGAAACAGAAATTATCCCTTGAACAAATTTATTGTATCAAGACGACAAATCGTCCCAATATATATCAAAGAGTTCTGCAAGTTGGTGAAGGAACATATGGGAAAGTATATAAAGCTCAACATAAATTAACTGGAGAATATGTGGCCATGAAAAAATTACGATTAGAATCAGAAAAGGAAGGATTCCCCATTACGGCAATTCGAGAAATTAAATTATTACAATCATTTGACCATGCTAATATTGTTGGATTATTAGAAATGATGGTTGAATATAATCAAATATATATGGTTTTCGATTATTTGGATCATGATTTAACCGGGTTATTAACTCATCCAGATTTACAATTACAAGAATGTCATCGAAAATTTATTTTCAAACAATTGATGGAAGGATTAAATTATTTACATAAAAAAAGAATAATTCATCGTGATATTAAAGGATCAAATATATTATTAGATAATATTGGACGATTGAAAATTGCTGATTTTGGTCTTGCTCGTACAATGAAAATAGTGGGTGCTAATGAAAAACCAGATTATACCAATCGAGTAATCACCATATGGTATCGACCACCAGAATTATTATTAGGGGCCACAGATTATGGACGAGAAGTAGATGTATGGGGTGTTGGTTGTTTATTGATTGAATTATATTGTAAAATGGCAGCATTTAGAGGTATGGATGAAGTTAGTCAATTATGTCGAATTTTTAATATTATGGGGACTCCAACTTTACAAAATTGGCCCGAAATTGATCAATTACCATGGTTTGAAATGTTGAAACCGAAAATTAACGTCAAAAGTAAATTTGCTCAAAAATATAGTGAATCAATGTCAGTACCAGCATTCAAATTAGCTGAACAATTATTACAATTAAATCCTAAATTAAGACCTACAGCTGAAGAAGCATTAAATCATGAATATTTCCAACAAGATCCTCAACCAAAACCATTATATTTTTTGAAAGATATACAAGGAGAATGGCATGAATTTGAAACTAAAAAAAGAAGACGTGCAGAAAGGAAAAGAATAAAAGAAGAAGAAGATGCTCAATTGGCTGCTAGTAAAAAAGCTGCTGCTGCTCCTGCTGTTGCTTCTGCTCCTGCTGAGGCAAGTGCAGTAAATTCCATAAAGGAAGAAGTGGATTCTGTTGATGCCATAACGTATTCTGAAAAATTAGTGAATGGAGATGACAATAAGAATAGGTCAAGTGAAATTGATCTGAAAATTGTTGATAGTGTTGAAGAGCATAATAAAATGGAAGAGAAAAGTCTTGATACTAAAACAGCCTAGTTAAGTCTGATCAGAAACGAAAAAAGTGGTTCGATTCAAAAAATAGTTTCATGCATGATATATAACTTATGTACGAAATAAATTTGTATTATAACCAAAGACTGTTATGTAAAATGTATAAGCACCAAACGGATTTATTGAAAACTTACAGATAGTATGGCATACTAAATAAGCATCAGAACGAAATAATGAAAACTCTTAGACCAATCTCAATATTTATTGTACTTCACATTATCTTTTCTCTTTCTTCTTGGGTTATAGTTTCTATTCCCTATAGAGTTCTCAAAATGTATATTAGGTTGTTCTTGTTCATGATATATGTTTTCACAATTGGTGTTTTATCCAATAATAGTCCAAATTCACCTCCATCATTCATGAAACCTCTTGATCAAAAACTATTGTTTCCTTATACTACTATTTTCAGTAAAGCCATTAATAATAGATCAATAATTGAATGTATGAAATTATCAGAATCAACTTCATTTAAAATAAAGAATTGTACCATTAAGGGAGAATCTCAATACACCAGCAATGGTACTGGTAGTAGTAGTATTAAAGATAAATCATGTTTATGTTATTATATTAAATTGATACAACAAGAATGTGAAGAATTGAATTCTGATCAATCTTGGCAATTACAATTATTACAATACCCTGAATGTTTTTCTACAGGATAAAATATTGATGTTTAGTAATAAGATGTTTTAGTAGAATTTTTTTTTTTTTTTTTTTTTATTTTTTGGGGAAATATTGCAACCAAAAAAAATTGAATCAAATTCATTATCAAGAAGTTTTAGACCAAATAACAATAAAGTTTGGAAACCCTTCCCCCCCTCTCCACCCGTTTCAAAACTAATCAAACTTTTTTTTAAAGAAAACCCTGAAACGCTATGTTTCCAATAATAATTATCTTAAAGTTTAAAAGTATCTGTTTCACTTGCAACAGTCAAACTATTGAAACCCTAATGATGAAACATTTTATTTTGGTTGTGAAAATTTATTCACCCCCCTTTGATTCCTACCTTTAATCAATAATAAATAACCAATCACTACAACAAGCAACCAATTGATGTTCTAACCCAATAGAGATAAAAAAGAGAGATGAATTGAATTGACAACATCTGTTATTGTCAAACCATGTTTTAATTGAACGCGTCGATTATGCTATGTAACTTGGAGATTATCTCTTGGTTACCAATTCAGTACCACGGCTTGTAAGAATACCACGGCATCAATTTGATTGGATATAATTGTACATCTTTCACATATCTTTTTTGTGGTTTGATAACTTGATAGTGGTTAGAATATTATATTTTCTAAGAATTCTTCAAATACCAAGAATTTGCATTCACGCTTGTCAAATTGATTATTTAACGAGACTCAAGGAGAATAACAGAAAATGCAAGAATTGCCAAATGGGTTTTGTGATTCTGGTATAATCTGCAAGTTTTCTCTCGTGTGTTCCTTTTTCCTTTACAAACTACATTTACAGGAGATTAAGAATATCAAACAAAAATACAATAAAGGCAATTTAAGCAATGCTTTTATTAATTGTGTTCATTGCAACAATAAGTTATAGAAATAAAGTAAGGTTTTAAAAGACTATAAGATTCTTTAAAGTATTAATAAATCAAACCATATAAATTATGTATCTTCATATGATCGATTCGGTTAATTTTTTTTAAAAAAATGTTTCCTGATTGTATTACATTTTTTTACACGAGAATGAATGAAAAAACCGAAACTGAAATTATTTTGACGTTTAATAAATCTTATAGCTGGCTCGAACATAAGTGAAATTACGGCAAATAAAGAAATCAAATTATCATTCCCTTCTTAGTATTGTCAATTTTTGGTAAATCACAAACAAAAAAAAAATTAGACAAAAACAAAACAAACCACCACAAGGAAGAAAAGGAAAGGAGAGAGAGAGGTGAAAGAGAATCATTTGACATTTTTTTGGATAATCGGTAATATCTTCCATTTCCAAATACTTTAAATTGGTTATTTATTGTTCTCTTTTTTTTTTATTGGTAATAACCATCTAATAGCAATTGTCATTGAAACAAACTGATTTTACATTAGTAGTACAATATTACTAATATATTGAAAGAAAAGGAAGCTTTTTTGGTTTTGGTTTTGTTCCCCTTTCTTTTTATATTTTATTTTATTTTTTTTTTTTGGCTTTTTCGGTTTTCCTTCTTTCCTTGCAAGTTCCTCATTTTCATTCTTTTCTCACCATTTTGAGTCTTTTCCAACCTCAAATTCAATTTCAAAATTCATTCTACTAATTCATTCTTGTTGCTCCCGTTATTTCATTTTTTTATTTTATATTCAGTTGTTTTATGAAATAAAATTATAGTCTTATTATTATTGAATCATCGTTATTATTATTGTATCTCAGTTCATTAATTTTAAAAAAAAACTGAGTTGGAATTTGTTTTTTTTATAATAAAAAGAGAATAATCAAATCAAGTTGAAGTCAATACTCAAATCCATTTGTTTACTTTGACCCATCCACATTCAGTCATCAACTCAATTCATCTCCATAGTAGTACCACCTGATTATTATTATTATTATTACATTTTATTTTTAATTTTTTTTTGTTATTTAATTTTCTATTTTATTTGTTTTCATTAGTATATCATTCCCCATTACACGTTTGATTCAAATTCCAACTTTTAAACCATGGGTTCTTGTGCTTCGAAATCGGCCGATCAAGGTAACGGCACATCAAAACAGCAACAATCAGCTCAATCCACACAAGGAAAGCGGCAACAGCAACTGCAAGCCATTCAACAAAAGAATAAGGAGAAACAGCAATCAAGACAAAAAGAACAGCAAGAAAAACATCAGCAACAGCAACAACAACCACAATCACAATCACCATCTGATTCAAATGCTGATGGAACTTTGAAAAACGGTTCTGATTTTTATGAGACTTTAAAGCACCCTTCTGATAGCCTGAATGACAATGGTCACCTCAAAGAAAACCATTCCCAGGACTTGTCCAATGGCACAGCAAACAAAAATCTAATAACAAACCCAGTTGATGCAGCAGGAAATTCAAATCCAAGTAAAGATGTCAAAGTATTGTTATTGGGATCAGGTGAAAGTGGTAAATCTACTATAGTTAAACAAATGAAGATTTTACATTCAGATGGTTATACTCAAGATGAATTAGAAGAGTATAGACCATTTGTTTATAAAAACATTTTGGATTGTATTAAGAATGTGATAAATGCTATTATTGATTTACAACCGGATTTAATCAGAAAACCCGATTCACCTCAACTTGAAGAAGACCATGAAGAGGACTTGAAGGTCACGGGATTAACTAGTGAAAATAATCATGTTCCAACTGCAAATGGATCAGTTACAAATCAACCACCACCACCACCAAAACAACGCAAACACATATTAGAGTATGATATGTTGAATGAAATTTTAGATTATGATTATCCGTTGAATTTAAATCAACAATTTGATCCTGATATTGCCATTAAAATTAAGAAAGTTTACGAGACCCCTGAAGTGAAAGAATTTATGCTTCAACGTCAAGGTGATTTTTATTTAATTGATAGTACTGATTATTTTCTTTCTAATCTAGATAGAATATGCCTTGCTGGTAATTATGAACCAAATGTCACGGATGTATTAAGAACAAGGAAAAAGACTTCTGGTATTTTCATTTATACTTTTGATCTTGGTAATGGATTAAATATGAATTTATTTGATGTTGGTGGTCAAAGGTCAGAAAGAAAAAAATGGATCAATTGTTTTGATAATGTTTCCACAATTATCTTTTGTGTGGCCTTGAGTGAATATGACAATTTCTTACTAGAAGAAAGTAATACCAATAGATTAGAAGAAAGTTTAGCATTGTTTGATAGTGTGGTGAATTCAAGATGGTTTTCCAGAACTACAGTGGTGTTGTTTTTGAATAAAATAGATGTGTTTGCTGAAAAACTAAAATATTCCCCCTTGGAGAATTTTTTCCCTGATTATAAAGGAGGATCTAATATTTCAAATGGTGTGAAATACATTTTATGGAGATTTAATAAATTGAATAGATCAGGATTGAACATATATCCCCATGTTACTCAAGCTACTGATACATCTAATATTGAATTGGTGATGGCAGCTGTTAAACAAACAATTTTAGAAAATTCTCTTAAAGATAGTGGTATTTTATAGTTTTATGCAAATTGTCATACACACATTTGTACTTTCTTTTTTTGATTTTCGTCGTTTATTCAGTTCTCTAGAAGTTTGTATAGCTTGAAGGTTGATTAGAAACGAGTCACAGCAGCAAAGGACATACATTAAGCCATTTCAATTGGGATGTAAGTTACTTTCTACAAAGAAATACAAATACTTCACCATTCTTGTCACTTGTACCATTCAATCTACAAGCACCATATTAAAACTCCATAGGTTGGTTATAGTGTGGAAGAGATCATGAGTTTGGTACAATATACACGACAAACGCGATGTGTGATTTCTGATATTTTTCTTTCTTCTCATTGAGCAACATCAAAAAATCAAAACAAACCCCAACACACAGAAAGGTTGATCCCAACTCATCAAAACACCATAACTATCACCATTCACAAAGAGGTTTTGCTCTGAAAAAATGGATATACCACCAAAACCAACTCTTAAGGCAATTAAGAAATTTAGAACTTTGGATGAAATAAAATATGCCATGAAACATGTTTTCCAAGATGCTCAATTAGGTTTAGCAGGACATAGAAAATTAGTGGTAATTTTGAAAAATGTATTTAAAAAAGCCATTGAATTAAATCAAATTAATTTCTTTGCCATGTGTTTTACTAAATTGTTATCTAAAGTATTACCTTTGAAAAGAGGAGTTTTGGCAGGTGATAGAATAGTCAAATTTTGTTATCTGTTTGTTAATGGTCTTGTAAAAGATGCCAATGAAGAAAAACGTTCCAAAGAAGAAGAAAAAGAAGAAAAAGACAAAGACAAAGACAAAGATACGAATGAAAGTGATAAAAATGAAGAAGATCAGGAAGATCAAGAAGGAGAAGGAGATCAAGAAACTCCAATTTCGGAATTCATATCATATTTGATAAAATATTTATTGAGTGGGATAGAGGCTAAAGATAAACTGGTTCGTTATCGTGTTGTACAAACATTAGCATACTTGGTTGAATTCTTGACCGAGATACACGAGAATAATACATTGGAAGCGTTATATACTTTATTAAGTAATAGGCTACAAGATAAAGAGCTGTCGATACGTATTCAAGCTGTTGTGGCATTATCACATTTTCAATTATTTGAATTTAGTATTGAAGGTGATACTGGAGAATTTGAGGATGAATTAATATCAAGTAACCAAATTCAGAATAAATTGATAAATTCCATTCAAAATGATGATAGTCCAGAAGTCAGACGTGCAGCATTAATGAATTTGGTTAAAACACAAGATACAATACCGATTTTACTTGAGCGAGCCAGAGATTCCAATTCTATTAATAGAAGATTGGTTTATTCTAAAATAGCTCGTGAATTAATAACTGATTTGGATGATCTTGAATTTGAAGGTAGGGAATTTTTATTAAAATGGGGGTTAAATGATCGTGATGAAACTGTTAAAGCAGCCGCCACTAAAATGCTTACCATTTATTGGTATCAATCTGTCAATGAAGATTTATTAGAATTAATTGATCAATTAAATGTCAAGAGTGCTATAGCTGAACAGGCCATATTAGCATTTTTTAAAAATAAACCAGAAGTTCTTGAAACTATTAAAATTGATGAATCATATTGGAAAAATCTAACTACAGAAAAGGCATTCTTGATGAGGACGTTTTATCAATATTGTAATGAGAATCAATTACATGCTTTAATGGATGCCAATTTCCCTGAATTACTTGATTTGTCAATAACATTAGAAAAGTATTTGTCAGTGAGGTTGAAAACTATAAATGAAAATGAAAATTTAGTTAAGACATGGGAAACTTATAATGCCAAGATTGACGAATTAGATAATCAAATATTTAGTCTTGAAAACCAGATTTCCAGAATAAATACTGATGCCGATAATTTCCGTAAAAGTTTATCTAACATTGAAGAAGATATTATTGAAATCAATATTGCTAAGGATTTGTTCAAAAAGAGAATTAAACAATTGAAAAACAACAGTGGGAATCTAGAAGATTTGATTACTGAAGAAAATCAAGAGATTGCTGATCAAATCAAGGATTTCCTGATGGAAGATTTGCAACAACAATTGGAAGATATCAATAAAAATCTTGATGAAATTGAACATCAACCAGAAGATATAACGGCTAAATTAGAAGAACTTCAAACAAAATATGATTCTTGTATTAGGGCGCTTGAAACCACTAGTGAATTGAAAATTCAGACTGTTCAAATCTTTGAACAAGAACATGAAAATGATTGTATCCCCTTTGTAGATGCTTTGAAAGAATTAGAATTCATTATTAATCAATTATTATTAATTGTTAAAGATTTTGATTATGGAGATGAAATGGCAAGAAGAAAATTGTTACATATAATAAGAATGACATTAACTGAAGATAAATTACCTGATGCGTTAATATCAGTGGCACTTAGAGTATTACGAGCACTTTCTATAAATGAAAAAGATTTTGTTTCCATGGCGGTAGAAATAATTACTGATATTCGTGATTCTCGAGATTATGAAGAGTTCCATTCTGCTGCCGCTACATTTGATGATGATGATGATGATATTTTGGGAAATGGTGATGATGAATCTCAACAATCATCATCACTCAGTGCAGTAACAAAGAAGCGAAGAATTGAACCAGATATGCCACCAGATGATATTGTGTTAAGATGTCTTACCATGACACAATATGTATTGGAAGTAATTACTCATAGTTTGGATGATCATCTTTCATTGAGTTCTATTTACAGTGGTATTGTCAATTATGCTATTCAGAATGAATCGAAAAAGAAATTATATCTTGCTGGGTTAACTTGTTTAGGACTTTATTCTTTAATTGATTCCAAAATTGCCAGAATTGCAACTACAACATTATTACTGGCAATGAGAAGTAATGGTGAAGAAGTGAAAGAGATTGGAATGAAAGCTATTGTGGATATATTGGCAATTTATGGTATGAGTATTCTTGATAAATCATCTAAATACAAATATTCAAGAATGTTTTTCAAAGTTTTAAATTCATTTGATGCACCAAAATTACAATGCATTGTCGCTGAAGGATTATGCAAATTGTTTTTAGCCGATATTTTGTACAAGACTGACAAACGGAGTTTATTTGGAAATGCTATTCAAGGTGGTGGTGGTGGTGATGATCCAACTACCACCAATGACGATGAAACTGAAGAAGAAACAGATCGAGAGCATGAAAAGCATTTATTTGAAGCGATTGTACTTATTTATTTCAACCCCAACACCAAATCAAATCAAGAATTACAACAAATTTTGTCATTTTGTATTCCAGTTTATGCCTTTTCTCATATAAATCATCAAATCAATTTAGCTGCAGTTAGTGGTGATGTTATTTATCGACTTTTCACTGAAACAGAAACAGAATTATCACCAAGTGTTATAATCCCTCAATTAATATCATGGTGTGATCCTCGAAATTTAGTTAAATTATCGAATGAGGAAATAAATCAAGCAACATCACATTTATGGCAATGTGTTTATTTATTACAAGTGGTTGAACAAGTAGATGCTCGTAATGTTAAAAGATGCATCATTAACAATTTGAATAAATTTCATATAACGGAAGAATTAGAATCAAATCAATTACAAGCTTTAATTAAAGCTCTTGATGCTACAGTTGAATTATTTACTAATAATGAAGATAACCCTAATTTTATCTTGGATAAACCAACAAAGAAGAATTTTGATACTTTTATTGAATCAATAAAGAATAAATTGGAAATTGCTCAAAAAAGAGAAGAAAATGAACTGATTAAAAGTGGTACAAATTCAATATTACATGAATTAGATGATTTAGATATTGGAACTGGAGAGAGTAGTCAAATATCTATAAAATCAGAAACAAAAAGAAGAGATCTGGATCGATCTCTGCAAGTTAGTAAAACTACGTCACCAGAAACTTCAGAAAATGAAGATGAAGAGGATGATAATGAGGAGGAGGAGCAAGAGAAGAAGAAAAGTTTTACTGATGGAAAAAATAAACTTGAACTAAAGGCAGATAAGTCAATCACATTTAAAGCTGAAGACAAGAGGGAAGGGTCAGTTGAAACAGATCATGGTCAAGAACAAGTTCTAGTTGAATCAAAGAAAGCCATTGATAGTAATGTTGAAGATTCTTTAGAAGATATAGATAAGTTTTTAGAAGAAGCAGATGATGTTGATTATGGTGATATTTCAATGGATGATTGATTTATTGATTGATGGAATGAAAAAAAAAAAAATACAAGTTCCATAAATATTTATTGTATAACCAATTAGACTAAACCAAATATAAAAAAATAATTACAAAATAAAAACGTATAACGTAAAAAAAAAACCAAAATAATTCTGGTTAATAACCAAATGTAAATATAAATACAAAAAAATAAAGCCAAATAGATGTCAATTGAAATACCGTAAAATAAAATAAACCCACCACTAACTTGATTAATGTTTTATACTTCGCTCTAGTAATTGATTCACATCAGCAGTATTTATCACTACTCCCTTTTCAGAACATTTAGCTTTACTTTTCAACTCATTACACAACCCATCAATATCAAGTTCAGTATATTTTGGATGTGATGTTATTCTATCCCAAATTTCACTACATTTGAGTGTTTGTGGAGGTGCCGGCACAACTTCATCTTTATCTTCTTCTTCATTATTATTTGTAGTCTTTGATGTTGATGGTGGTTCATATTTACCTTTCTCTTGTTTTTCAGGTAATGAATTTTTGACAAAATCATTGAAATTGAAGTCAGTATTAACATCATCAGCTTTAACCGTACTACAAAGTTTATCACTGTTGTTTGTCAATGGATCATATATAGATTCTTCTGTTGTTAATAATGAAATTGGATCGGCTTCTGCTTCATTACCAGTAGGACTTGGATCACCAAATGCCAATGCAAGATCAAAGTTGTCATCCTGAAGAAACGATAAAGGATCTTGAATGGAACCATTCTTGCTATCGAAATTAAAGTTATAATCAGTTCCCACACCATTGAAAAATGGATCATTCATAAAGTCGATATTAGAAGAATTGGTATATTGTTGAGATTCCGGTGATACCAAGTGGGCAAGTGGGGAATTATTTGTTACTGAAGTATTTGCTTTAGAACCTGAACGTTTAAATTTGGGCACTGGGTTACTTTTGGTTCCACATGCTTCATTCAATTTAACACAAAATGGATCAACTTGTTCATCAAACTGATTGGTGAAATCCAAATTGGTTGGTACATTATTCTGGCCAGTATATTTACTAGATGTAGATAAACCAGTCAACGATTCAGGAGTGACCAATAAATTGTCATTTAAAGGTGTAGACGATGAAGATGAACCCAGCACCAAATCCGGCACACCTTGGGGAACCTTTTGTTGTTGTTGTTGATGTTGGTGCTTTAACTTTTGTATGTTATCTTTAGACCAAGGATTATCAAAAGCAAAACCAGGTGAATTGTTTGATACCGATGAAGCACTAGAAGGTTTGTCATTATCTAAACTTGCAACAGAATTAGAAGATGATATTGAACCATGAGGTGTACCGGTAGAAACATTACTGTGATGATTATTTGGATGTGATAAATGACCAACTTTAGTAGGTAAATTCAAATCCAGAAAATCGCTACCACCAGTATATTTAGCCAACTCATTTTTCAACACGTCTACTTGAGCTCGTAAAAAATCGGTTTCAGTTAGTGCTCTGACATTTGCATCTTCTAATAATCTTACCTTATCTTCCAACTCTTTCATTTTACGTTCTTTACGTTCACGGTATGCCCTTTGAGCAGCTCTATTTTGAGCAGTTCTCTTTGATTTAGGTTCGGTATCGATTGGTTTTCTGCCCACTTTTGTTGTTGCAGTAGAATCTACGTGAAGTTTCTTGGTATCATCTAGATTTGCTGGTGAGGCAATATCTGAAAAATTTCTTTTAATATCTGTCATTTTTTATGGGAATAAGGATAGTTGAAAATGGTTGTTTAATTCTTGGTGTAGAATGTATTGAACTAATTGGTTTCTTTGTATGGGAAAAAAAAGGGGGGTGGAGGAAGGAGGAGGGAGGAGGCGAATTCAATTATGAAGTAGAACGTGTGGCAACCAAAAAAAAATATAATAGAGAATCAAACACCCTTGAATGGAAATATGAATAACTATTGTTCAACCAAAGAATAATGATTGAAATGTATATAGTTGATATATTTGATTAAATATTCCAAAAAGAAGTAAGATGGAAAAGAAGGAAAGAATGAAAAAAGGAATAAACGAAATTAAAAGATGGAAGTATTGTTGACTGTTCTTATATTTGAATATTCTTTTTTAGTCAAAGAATAATTAGTAATCAACAAAGATGACACACCGTTTACAATCCTGCATATAATACACACAAATTTTTTTTTTTCTTCCTTCTTGAATGTTCTTTAAGCAATTCATCTCCAGCCTTATGAATGGAACTACAGCATTATTACTATGGTTGATCCTTTTAGGTTAGTTTAAGCAGTTATTGGTGTTTGTTAGAGTATAAGCCAGCCAGATTATTACAATACTTGAAGTAAACATAAAGGACTTATCAATTAACTTGGCAGATTTAATGTTGAACTAAAAACGTTTGTATTCGATGAGTAAAAATGATATTAGGAGAAAAGGTTCCAGACCAACATTTCTCCGAATCGGGATTGATATACGTATTTAGATATCTTACAGGTTTGCTTTATCCCCGTTTTTTTTTTGTTTTTGGAAAAAGGTTCCAGGTGGATCTGTATACTAAGACGTATGTGTTCCCAAGTATTATTCTATTCCTGCTTGACTCCAATAATGAAGAGTGTCCGTTCGGTTGTTGACCATCACTTTTAATCAGTGATACTTCTCTCTTGTAAACTAGTCTGTCGACAATAAATAAAGTGTGCTTTCTTCGGTGCATTACAATCAGGAACTTGTGCTTTATAGGTTTACAAACCCACTTAGATCTGAAATGTGATTTCAGAATATTTCTTACATTTTCTGTCAATAATTACTTACCAAAAGTTTGCAAATATGGTTTCAATAAGATTTGCAATCTTAATAGCTCACCCCAATATATAACACTGCAAAATATCAACATACTCTGTAACTTCCAATTAAGAAACACTGCTTGCATGTGTCAACTCGAAGAAATCTTTTTAAAGAAAAAGGCTGCAAAATTTTGGTTATACATAAGACTTTATATTTTGGACTGTTGTTGGTGGATACACGTAATGACGTGACAAAACACATACTCTTGCAAAAGTATTTGTTTTGTATGTGATGAATTTTTTTTCTTCTTCTTTCTGTATTATTTTTTGAACTCACAACCAATCATTGTATATACATTTTTCAATCATAAAACAAGACATTATCCCGATACTTATTACTAAGAGTGGGAATAATGGTTTTGCTGTCGTTAAGTATGATCAATAACTACTACATACGTCTCAGTTTGATTTTTGCAAAACATTTTACTAACAGAATTTTTTTTTAATCATAGATCGATTAACCATTGATAAATCCAGACCTGATTTCAATTATGAAACAGACGAGGATTTGATTGATATTACAAAAGAAATATTTGCTTCCCTAGAGAGTATTACCAACAATAAAGTAGTCAAATCTCCGTACTTTGAATTATTGGAAGGAACCAGAGCTTTGGAAGTTCTCAATCCAAGATTGGACACTGGATTAATAAAATTAACACCGGAAGAAATCACGTTTGATTGTAGCAAACCACAAGAAGTAAATGTCATTATCAATATTCAAACTAAGCTATTATCCAATTTGGTAAACTGGTTAGAAAGTAATAGTTTGCCTGTTACGGTGTTGAGTTGTCGATATGTTCAAACATTATTAGTCAATTATTTGAATCATGAAAATTCCGGGCTAGGGAAATTCTCATTTTACAATTCCAGATTACCTGCAGTTGATTATCTGAAAGATAATTTAAATTATCAATTTGTTCATCGAGTATTGAAAACGTTTACCATGGGATTATGTAAGTTTATTGGATTTACTATATATTTGTCAAGAACGGTATTGTATGAAGAAGAAGATTTGAATACCAAATCGATGAATTTAAATTTTTTTGAAGACATATCTCCTGTTTACTTTATTGAAGAAATCAATGATTGTATTGAATGGATACTAAGTAACGATGAGATTATTGAAGCTGATACTTTGATCACTCAATTAAAAATTGTTGCCAACTTGGTCAAATTTGAAAATACTTTCAAAACCACACAGCATACAAGTTTTATGGATGGAAAGAATGATATAGCAACTTCTGATTCTAAATTTGATTTTTGTCTAGATGCAATTAATCAAATAACTAAATTACAAAACGTCAAATTTGATGACACGGTTATCCCAATGGGTTCATTCTCAAAATTTATTCAAGTTGATTTAGTAAATAAAAGCATTCCTGAAAAATTGACTAGCATTGATTTAGAAACTACTTGGGATTGTTTAACTAATATTTTTAGAACTATTCACAGATTCACCAACCAAGCAAATTCCATCAAATCAATTAATCAATTATACGATTTTTTGCATTATAATATTAAATTCCCCATTGAAAAATTTTCGGTGTTCGCTAGAGGGTTTTTCCAATTGTATTTTATACGTGATAACAAATCAATATTTGGTTCAAATAATGTCAATTTACCAAATTTAGTTATTGATTGGATTGAAAATGTAATTGGTAAAAGCACTATTATGTTAGGTAAATTTGAAAATAATTTATCCCAAATTAAAGATAATGTCAAAGCAGAAATTATTAAAGTGCATAATGCAAATCTCAATGATTTAGAAAGTGGCATGTATCATTATTTGACGACATTTGCCAGTAATCCTTGTCGACTGCAACAATTATTATCCAAGGGGTTAGTTTTGTGGGACACTTTGCAAGTTGGTTGGGAATCATTTGAATATGAAATGCATAAAACATATGGTGTTGGTGATGAGTTTGCCACTGGTGAGCTTAGTATCAGTGTCACGTCCTACGTTTATTTTGGTAAAATGCAATTGATGTTAGAATTATTATTGAATGGACTTTCATTGGATCTTTATAAACCATTTGAAATGTATTTGATCTATTGGTATGCAGATTATTTGATTTTAAATATTATTGAACATTTAGAAAACAGAGTATCACAGATTTTATTGGGGAAAATCAATCATTTAGAAACCAATATTCCTAAAAAAATCAAAAAATTGAAAGCGGGACCTAAAAAAGATCAATTAAAGGAAATCAATTTATATAATCAACAAGTGATAATTCCACAATTAACTGCAACTTTAAATTTTAATCAAGATTATTTAATCAAATCATTGAAAGCTATGCGTAATTTAACTCAATGTCAATTAAAATATCTTTCGGTATTATCGAAATTACAAATCATTGACTACACAAAGGGACCCATCAGTAATCTCACATCAATGGAGAATCTATATTATCTTAGAATGAAACCATGGTCATCAATAGGAGTTCCAATGTTCCCAACTTTTGAACAATATCAATCTGTTTTAACTACTAATACAGCACCTGGTCTGAACAATAAATTAACTTTAATGAAATGTCTTGAATTGTTGGCAAGTGCAAAAAATAATCTTGTTGTTGTTGAAAAAGAATATCATCAATTGATTGATTATATTAAACGAGACACCAAAAATAATTTTTTACAAGATTCATTAATTATTACTTGGTATGAAGAATTGATTTCTGCAATTGAACAATTAAATGATAATATATCACAAATTTCAAAGATTATTTCATTAAATAAAGATGATTTGAAATTGAAAAATAAATATAAAATAAATATCACCCAAGGGTGTCATAAATATTTCCCAAACATTTCCATTATTCCATGTATAGGTAAGTAAATAGACAGTACGTTATTTAAGTCCTCCAAAGTATTTTTTTTTTCATAAATCATTTAAGGCCCTTTGGAAATCTTTAGAGTTTTGTAATAATTGGGGGTTGTTATCCTTGTATATTGTTGTAATATCTTGTAACATTTTATCGGTTGATTCTTTTATTGCTTCTAGTGTTGCTCTTAATTTTCGCAAGTTTTCAAGCTCTTGAGTGTGTTTGGACAGCATTGTGTGGTGGTCTGGACTAAGAGGTGTTTGTATTAGTTCTTGATTTGTTTATTTTGATTCTTGTTTTAATATTTAGTTTTTCTTTCACTATGAGCTAGACTTCCATATTTGGAAGTGAGGTTACAATTTATTCCCGCATAACTTTGTTTCAACCAATCAATCCAAATCGTTTTCTGATTTTCTCACCATTCTCAAGAAACCAAAAAAAATAAACCTTAACAAACCATAAAAACACTCTTAATAAACTAATAGATATTGCTATTCCCCTGTCTCACCCATCAACAATGTCAACTTCAATTTTCCGTACATTAAAAAATATTTATTCATCAGGTTTAAAAAGAGCCGCATGGCAAATTCATCATCACAACGATACCAAACGAGGTTGGTTAGTTGGAATAGATGATTTTGGTAATAAATATTATGAAACTGATGCCCCAGAAGAAATTCATTTACGTACAAGATGGGTTGAATATTCTCAATGGAACCAAGATATGTCACAAGTAGAACCAGGTTGGCATTATTGGTTAGGTTATGGTACTAATACTCCACCTAATGCCTTGATTGGTGATGCTAAAACAACGAGAGCTTATCCTTTACCAGCTCATCATAAACCAAATTTAACTAATACTCCAGGTGCTTATGTTTGTTATAATACTGCTAAACCAAAATTCAAATCTTGGACTCCTGAAGTGAAAGAAAGAGCTTAAAGAAGGGTACGTGGTTAGTATTCAAGGATGGAAGGAGATAGATAGAAAAAGAAGAAGAAATGCATTTATTTATATAAAAAATGGAAATAATTAAAAGCTAATAAGGGGGTGTTAACTAAACATTGAGAATGAAATTACATAAGTAAAGACTATCAGTCATGTACAATTTTATCTAATAACTTATATATTCCATACACAATATATATATATACTCAAGAGATTACATTCGAATCTAGAACGTGAAACTCAAACGCAGGATAGATAGAGATCTCTATATATAGATCTAAGACAATCGCGGATGTGTTTTTAGAATTGCAATTCAAGTAATATCATGCCATGTAGGACCCGCACATCACGAATCTAACCAAAGATGGTTGAAAAAAAAAAAATTTTCAATTTTTCACTATCAATAGTTAGCATTTGTACCATAACTCCACATTTCAACTAATAATGAGTGGTTCAGGAAAATTACCAGGTTTGGCCTCTGATGCCGTATTAAAACAATCTATTCCAGTCCCAGAAGATTTCCAAGAAGTTAAGGGGATTGACTATTCTCAAGACAATGCCTATAATATGAGAGCAAAAGATTTAATCAAATCTATGTCAACCATGGGATTTCAAGCATCATCATTATCACAAGCTTGTGATATTATTGATAATATGAGATCTTGGAGAGGTAAACATAAGGATACATTAGAAGAACATGAACAAACTGGTGAATTTGATGATGAAGGTTATCAGAAAACCACGATATTCATGGGTTATACATCCAATTTGATTTCATCGGGATTAAGAGATACTTTACGTTATTTGGTACAACATAAAATGGTGAGTGCTATTGTTGCTAGTGCAGGAGGGGTAGAAGAAGATTTAATTAAAGTTTTAGCACCAACTTATATGGGAGATTTTACTTTACCTGGTAAAGGATTACGTGATCAAGGAATGAATAGAATTGGCAATTTGCTAGTTCCTAATGATAATTATTGTAAGTTTGAAGAATGGATTGTTCCTATTTTAGATAAATGTTTAGAAGAACAAGAAGAAGCAATGAAAAAATTGGGTCCTAAAGGATTAATTGCTGGTTCCGAGGCTATTTGGACCCCATCGAAATTAATTGATCGGTTAGGTAAAGAAATCAATGATGAATCTTCAGTTTTATATTGGGCTCATAAGAACAAAATCCCAATTTTCTGTCCAGCTTTAACCGATGGGTCTATTGGTGATATGTTATTCTTTCATACTTTTAAAGCATCTCCACAACAATTAAGATTAGATATAGTGGCTGATATAAGAAAAATCAACTCAATGTCTATGGCTGCATCTAAAGCTGGTATGATTATTTTGGGAGGTGGATTGATCAAACATCATATTTGTAATGCCTGTTTGATGAGAAATGGTGCTGATTATGCTGTTTATATCAACACTGGACAAGAATTTGATGGATCTGATGCTGGTGCTAGACCAGATGAAGCTATTTCATGGGGGAAAATAAAGGCTGAAGCAAAATCAGTGAAAGTTTATGCCGATGTAAGTTTAGTATTTCCTTTAATAGTCGCTGCTACTTTTGCTAGTGAAAAGCCACAGAATTGATAGAGATTATAGAACTAATGTATGAGCTTTACCAAAAAAAAAAAAAGATAAAACGACGGTTTCAATTCGTATGCACGGCACGATAAATAGAATTTTGACCAGCACCCAAACTACTTTTTGAACGTTTAGTCGCAAACAATAGGGGGAAATAATTCCGCGATCGCCACAATTTCGTCCAAAACGTATATAAAGAAAAAAGGGAGCCCAACTTATCAATGCAATTTCCAATTCTACTTTTTTTCCTTCTTTCTTTCCTCCCAAATTTTATTGCAACAGATATACTAATATCACCTTCAAAATGTCTAACATTGACGATATTCTTTTGGGTATTTCCGAATCTTTAAAACAACTTCAAAAAGCTTCTCAAGAGAAACCAATTGAACAAACTCAACCAGTTCAAATTCAAAACTTGGAGGTCAATTCTACCAAAAAATTCACAGATGATTATTATAGTAAAATTGCCGATGATTATATTGAATTCACCTATAAAAACCCAACCATCTATCACGTTGTTAATTTTTTCAAAAGTCAACTTGAACTGAAAGGTTTTACTTATCTCCCAGAAAGTAAATCTTGGGCCGATTTGAAAGCAGGTAAATATTTCACCACTAGAAATGGTTCATCACTTGCCGCATTTGTTGTTGGTAAGGATTGGCAAGCTTCAAAAGGGGTTGGTGCCATTGGGTCCCATATTGATTCTCTTACCACTGTTTTGAAACCAAATTCTACAAAGGCTAAAGTTGATGGTTATGAATTATTAGGTGTTGCTCCTTATGCTGGGACATTAGGTAGTGTTTGGTGGGATAGAGATTTAGGAATTGGTGGTAGATTATTAGTTAAAGATGGTAAGGGTAAAGTCAGTCAACATTTGGTGGATTCAACCCCACATCCAATTGCTCATATTCCTACTCTTGCCCCACATTTTGGTGCTCCAGCTAATGGACCTTTTAATACTGAAACGCAAGCTGTACCAGTAGTTGGTTTCTCTGGTGAAAATGATAAAGAAGAAGAACAACCTACTGAAGAAGAAAAGAATGCTCCATTATATGGTAAACATCCATTGAAGTTGTTAAGATATATTGCTAAACTTGCTAATGTTTCAGTGGGTGATATTTTACAATGGGATTTACAACTTTATGACGTTCAAAAGGGTACTAAAGGTGGGCTTAACAAAGAATTTGTTTTTGCTCCAAGAGTTGACGATAGAGTTTGTTCATTTGCTGCTCTTAATGCATTGATTGATTCTACCGTGGACAACAATTTGGCCGAAGATTCTTTTTCGATTGTTGGGTTGTTTGATAATGAAGAAATTGGCTCTCTCACTAGACAAGGTGCTAGAGGTGGATTAATTGAATTAGTTGTTGACAGAGTGTTGTCATCTAATTTCTATAATCCAGAAGTTCTTGATATTCAAGAAAGTTTGAGATTGACTTATGCTAATTCTATTGTTTTATCTGCCGATGTTAATCATTTATTCAATCCGAACTTCCCAGGTGTTTATTTGGAACATCATAAACCATTACCAAATATCGGTGTCACGTTATCTTTGGATCCTAATGGTCATATGGCTACTGATTCAATCGGTCTTGCCTTGGCTGAAGAATTGGCCAAAAAGAATGGAGATAAAGTTCAATATTTCCAAATTAGAAACGATTCAAGATCAGGTGGTACTATTGGTCCAGCAATTTCCACTAGTACTGGTGCAAGAACTATTGATTTGGGTATTCCTCAATTGTCTATGCATTCTATAAGAGCTACTCTTGGTAGTAAAGATATTGGATTAGGTATTAAATTCTTCTATGGTTTCTTCAAGAATTGGAGAGATGTCTATGATAATTTTGTTGATTTATAGTCGAACATTGAACAACAGGAAAAGGAATCATTAAAAGTTGATTTGCAAGTATTAGTTATTTGTTAGTTTAGACCTTATTTTAATTATACAAAATATATGTTACTATAGTTTTTCATTAGTTTAGTTACTAAGAGTAATTTGAAGATTAAGGAGGTACTGATTATAGAATAGGGATAATTGGCTAACCAACCTATGGGCAAGCCCTATATATATTATGGAATTTTCTGTCATACGAGACCAAGCCGCAAGGCTTGTACATTAATTTTCTTGTTCCTGTACATAATTACATTCTTTAAGTGGTCTCATTCTCGTTAAATTTGAAGACAGGGATGGAAACAGAAGAAGACGTGGTAGTGGCAGTTGATCGGTTGGGCTGGCTGGGGCTGGTTTGGTTGGGTCTGGAATTTTCTTAGGTTTTCTGTTGTATTGTTCTATTGTTTTTATAACAAACAATAAGTAATAATATATAATAGTGTACTGTATACATATAATATTCACATAAAAGAAAACAACACTAAGAAAAAAAAATCATTCCAAGAAGAGAGAGAGAATTAAAGCCAATTTTTACATATAAGCTGTTTAATTAGTTTTTTCTTTATTTTAAAACCACCATTCAATCAATCAATCAATCAATCAAATACATCCAATAGTATTCTGATTAACTTTTCGTAACAATTTATTTCTTCTAAACCTTCCATAAGGTATTTTAATCAAATTTATCCCAATTGGTTATTTGTTTTTTTCTCCCCTTTTTTTTATTTTGATTCAAGGACTGATCTATTGAGTATTTAATTTGACAAGTAATCAATAACAAATAAAGATGGGTATGTTACAAGATTTTTTGGGAGGACAAACCAAAGTAATCTAATTATATGAATATATTACTTGGTTTTAGTTTCCTTCTGATTCCATTGATTAATTAATCAATTGGTTTTAAATTGATTGACTTTGGATTACTAACAAAATGGGTAATTAGCCCCGCCTAAAAAAATGTCCTTACAGGAGTTTTTCGAAGATGAATGTATGTATTATTTATGGAATTGATACTCAACTTAAGAGTATTTTGATTGTTTGTTTTTACGTTTACTAACAAAAAAATCAATTGATATAGCCTTTGGTGGATCTTGGGCAGACGCAGATGTTGACATGGCGTCAATTTCTGTTCCAATTGAAAAAGGATCATTTCACGATGGAGATGGATTCAATCAACATCATTTAGGAGACCCAGTTATTTCAGGACCTCCCTATATTATTAAATTATTAAACTTACCCGTCACAGCTAATGATTCATTTGTCCAAGACTTGTTTCAAAGCAGATTTACCCCATATGTCAAATTTAAAATTGTAACAGACCCCGCATCAAATATTTTGGAGACTCATGTCATTAGACAAGTGGCTTTTGTGGAATTGGAATCGGCCAGTGATATGTCAAAAGCTTTAAAATGGCATGATTTGTATTATAAGGCAAATAGAAGAGTAACTGTTGAAGTGGCAGATTTTAATGATTTTCAAAATTGTATTAAATTCAATCAAGAACATGAACGTGAAATTATGCAAATCCAACAAGAATTCATTGCTCAGAAACAACAACAACGGCAACCCAGACATATGGCTCTTTTAGATGAATTTGAAAGAAACCAGCGCGGTCCTGGATCACCCTTGCATCAAAACCATGATCACCACAATCCCCACCCACAACAACAACAACAACACCATCATTTCAATCCTAATTTAAACAGACCTTCAGGTAGATCAAGTCTTCCAATAGATGAAACGTCTCATTCAAGAAGACTTTCTTTTGAAGCTCAATTACATCCTCATCAACAGACCCATGGACAGCGTATTAGACAACCATCTTTTGACAATGCATTCCCAGACACTCCTCATCCACCATTTGGTGGTGGTGGTGGTATGCGTCAACAAATCCATCCTACAAACCAACCAGCAGTTCCAAGTAGTGCTCCTGCGCTGAAACCTTTTGTAACACCAATTTCGTCAGCCAGTACTTCTTCTAGACCCAAATCAAATCCATTTGGAGCTGCGAAACCCGTTGATACTTTATCTAAACAACAAGAGATTGAGAAGAAACTAATCAATTTGAATAAAACTACAGTACAGACTTTAGGAGATGTAGAAACCCCTGAAGAAGTTCAAGCAACTATTAAAAAATTTCATGAAAATGGTTCACCAAAATTGAGAAGAGCTTCGGTAGGTACACCAAGAAGATTATCATCAGAAAAGAGACCATCAGTATCAATTTTAAGAAGAGATTTACCAGAGAGACAACAACCACCACCACCACCTCAACAACAACAACAACAGCAACCTCCACAACAACAAGATCAGAACACAAAGCAAACTGCATTACATCAACCAGATCAACTACAAAATCATTCATCAAATATTTCTCTGACCCAACCTTCTGGAGAATCACCTTTGGCAGAAACTCAATCGTTATCAACTAACCCTTATACTTCTAATGGAACAGGTAAATCTTTAGCACAATTGTTAAGTGAACAATCAGATATTATGTCCGCTCCACCTATAACTGGTAAGAAAACACCCAGAAGTAATAGTAATACTAAAAAACCAGTAGTGGCTGCTAAACCTGTTATTTTGAAGAAGAAAACACCTACATCACCACCAGTTCAAAGAATTGATTTAACAATTAAAGAAAGTGAATATTTGAAGAAACAGGACGAAACTGATGATTTGATTGATGCAAATGTTGAAACCAAATTGGAAAAATTGGATTTGAATAGTGAGACATTACTGGAAAATGGAACTAAAGAATCAACAAAGACAAGAATTGATAATCCTAAACGAGAAAATGATCAACATGATGATCGTCCAAACTTTAAAAATTTGGATCAATTAGTTCAGAAAAGAAATGATAGTCGAGCATCATCTTCTTCTTCAAATAGTAGAAGATTTGAATTTATTCGAGGATTAAAAGAAGAAAATGAAAGAGTCCCATCCCCATCCTCCTCCTCTTCTTCTTCTTCTGCCACCAAGACTTCCCAGAACAATTTTGAAAAATCACTGGAATCAGCAATTTCAAGAACTGATGATCAGCAAGATTTGTCTTCTACTAACACTGGGTCAGAAGGTAGAATGTGGGAAAGAGGAAGAGGTAGAGGTAGAGGTGGTTTCAGTTTCAGAAGCAGAGGTGGTTTCAGAGGTAGAGGAGCTGGGTTTAGAGGTAGTGGTAGAGGTGGCCCAAGAAGAAGAGGGGGCAATGGTGCTAGTGGTGCTGGTGGTACTGCTAGTGGTAGTACCGGCAGTGCCAATTATAACCTTCATTATGTAAGATCAAAACCAACTCCCGTTGAAACCAATGAGTAAATATGTGTATATTTTTAATGTATCTTTATTTCTTTTTTTTCTATTTTCGTCTCAATGCTTATACAGTGGATTTCAGAGGGGTTGTTGGGTGTAAAATGAATTCTCTTTGGTAAGGACTAACGAATTCACATAACCACGGTTTTACGAACTACGTGGGGAAGAGCAAAAAAAAAAAATAAGAATAGGGGTCGTCATTGTCATATGTCAATTTAATCTGTGGCTTGATAAAGATCTATACAATTGTAATACTGTCGTTTAGCAAGTTCCTTTTTCTTAATACGTTTTAGTATTGATCTACTACTACACAAACTCAAAAAGAAAGTTAGAGAAAGTGTGTGCGTGTACAAAGCACTAAAAATATAATATGCACAACGATCTATTCTTCTCGTATAGAAACGAGTTTTGGTTGTCGTCGTTCCCGAAATATCATTGGGAACGAGACGATGGCCGTAGTTCTTACACAAAGTCTTACTGTTCTTGAACTAGTCTTCTCATTAATTTATTATGTGTTTTAGTTATAAGACACTAATGATTGTATTTATTGAAATGTAATCAATCTTAATTCAAGAGATTACAAGACCGGACGTAATATCCTCTTTTTGTTGATTGAATATCCGATATTTGTTCTTTCTTCTTTTACGTGCTTTACTCGTCCTTCTCGTCGTTGTCGTCGTCGTACCGGAATCATTTATCTTTTTGTTTCATTCTTTCTTTTCTGTAAACAGAGACACGCCATGAAAGTTGATTTTTTTTTTTTAGTTGATTGTTGTTGATTGTTGAAAAATTTATTTATATTTAATACAAAATTTCTTTCTTTCCTTTCTTTTACTTTTACAATTATTTAAATCAAGTTAAAGAACCTTTCATTTTCTTATTTTAATTTAATTTAGAAATTTTCAACACTTAATTAATTCATAATCTAAGATTCAACTCATTAACAATGTCTCCAGTTCAATTAGCAGAAAAAAATTACGAAAGAGATGAACAATTCACTAAAGCTTTACATGGTGAATCTTATAAAAAAACTGGGTTATCAGCTTTAATAGCTAAATCTAAAGATGCTGCTTCTGTTGCTGCTGAGGGTTATTTCAAACATTGGGATGGTGGTATTTCTAAAGATGATGAAGAGAAAAGATTGAATGATTATTCCCAATTGACTCATCATTATTATAATTTAGTCACTGACTTTTATGAATATGGTTGGGGTTCTTCATTCCATTTTTCAAGATATTATAAAGGTGAAGCTTTTAGACAAGCTACTGCTAGACATGAACATTTCTTGGCCCATAAAATGAATCTTAATGAAAACATGAAAGTTTTAGATGTTGGTTGTGGTGTAGGTGGTCCTGGTAGAGAAATCACAAGATTTACTGATTGTGAAATTGTTGGATTAAATAATAATGATTATCAAATTGAAAGAGCTAATCATTATGCTAAAAAATACCATTTAGATCATAAATTATCTTATGTTAAAGGTGATTTTATGCAAATGGATTTTGAACCAGAATCATTCGATGCTGTTTATGCCATTGAAGCTACCGTTCATGCTCCAGTTTTAGAAGGAGTTTATTCAGAAATTTATAAAGTTTTGAAACCAGGTGGTGTTTTCGGTGTTTATGAATGGGTCATGACTGATAAATACGATGAAACTAATGAAGAACATCGTAAAATTGCTTATGGTATTGAAGTCGGTGATGGTATTCCAAAAATGTATTCTCGTAAAGTTGCTGAACAAGCTTTGAAAAATGTTGGATTTGAAATTGAATATCAAAAAGATTTGGCTGATGTTGATGATGAAATTCCTTGGTATTATCCATTAAGTGGTGATTTGAAATTTTGTCAAACTTTTGGTGATTATTTGACTGTTTTCAGAACTTCAAGAATTGGTAGATTCATTACTACTGAATCAGTTGGTTTAATGGAAAAAATTGGTTTAGCTCCAAAAGGTTCTAAACAAGTTACTCATGCTTTAGAAGATGCTGCTGTTAATTTAGTTGAAGGTGGTAGACAAAAATTGTTTACTCCAATGATGTTGTACGTTGTTAGAAAACCATTAGAAAAGAAAGATTAATGGGGCTTGACAAACAACAAGTAAACAGGGTGAGTTTATGTTGGGGGTGTTCAATTCGTGTATCTATTCATAGAGGTATTTGATTTGCAATTTGTTTTTTGTTTATTCTATTTATTATTTTAAATACTGTTTATATGTTTTTTTTAATATGCTTAGTTTCTAATAGAGAAATCAATAATAATGATCATCATCGTCATAATAATAGTATATGTTCCTAATGATGATACTGGTGTGATATCTCTCTCATAACAGTTGCAAATAATAGAACAATCTCGGGAATGATTCGGGGAAAAGCAAATGAAGAACAACGATATAGAGTGTGGTTTACATGCAGGTATTACGTAAGTCCACTGAAAATGGGCTTAGCAACTTTTGATAGAATCAAGAAATTTTATTAACTAATTTCACCCATGTGTTTAGTTTATGTTCTTGTTTCAATTGCTATTCATTAATAAAGGGATTATTGTTTTTAAACCGCAAGTATATATAAATACGTCTAGACTTCTTCTACCCCCTTTTCCTTTTGTCTACATTTTCATTTTTGATTATTTAAATCTAGTTTCACTTATTATTTAACTTGCCGTGTACCTATACACAACTTAGAACTCTTAGCCTTATCAATGTCATTCCCACCGTTAGAAAATCCAAATTTAGAAGGTTATGAAATTGCTCGACAATTATGGATAGAGTATTATAATCAACGTGAAGGAACTTTTGTTGCCCGTAAAAAATGTAATGGATGTTATAATGAAAATAAATTTGTTGTTTGGGCCGTTGCGGTAGCTGCACAAGCAATTGTTGATGGTGCAAGGATTTATCCTGAACTTAAACCATTAGTTGGTCCAGCAATTCAAATTTTCCAAAAATATAAAAATAATCATATTAAAGGATATTCAGCAGCAGAAAATTCTGGTAATGATCAAGATATTTATTATGATGATGATGCTCAAGTTGCTAGTGCCATTATAACTGCTTATGAAGTCACGGGAGATAAAATTTTTTTAGATCAAGGTAGAGAATTAGTTCGATTTTTAATGAGTGGATGGAATGATAAACCTGATGCTAAAACTAAAGGTGGAGTTCATTGGCATGTTAGTAAAAATTATTTAAATGCTTGTACTACTGCTGAAGTAGCTAAAGCATGTTTACAAATTTCGAAATTTTTACCTGAAGAAGCTGGAGTTTATATTGATTTTGCAGCAAAATGTATTGATTGGCAAATTCAAGTATTACAAGACCCCGGTGATAAATTAATTAAGGATGGTGTTAGTGATAAAGATACAAAGATTAATGATGTGAAATGGACTTATAATGTCGGTACGACTTTATCAGCTGCTGCTCATTTATATTTTATTACTAAAGATGATAAATGGAAACAAATATCTCAAGATTTAGCAAAAGCTGGTATTAATCGTGGAGTGTTTTTTTATGATAGAGATTTTGATAATTCAAAACGTTATTGGCGTGATAGTTCTTATTTCGTTCAATTATTAATTGAAGGATTGGCAGATTATTTATTATATGTTGGTAATGATGTCCCCGATGAATTAGTGGGTAAAATTCAAGAAGAAATTAAACGACATTTAATAATTTTTTATGAATTTATGAAAGATCCTAAAGATGGAATGTATATTCAAAGTTTTGAGCCTCATAACACTTATCGTGAAGTTTATGATCAAAAATATAAGAATTTTTTTGGTGATGGTAAAGGATGGGGGTTAAAAGGTGAAGATAAAGATGAAAATGGTAATCCACTGAAATGTTTAATGGGTTATGCTGCTGCTGCAAGAGTATTCTTCCAAGGTGCTCGTGTTGTTCCTCACATCGACTCCTATTAATTGTAAATCAATATACATACAATACAATACGTATACATATAAATATATAATAATAGAGACAATTCTTAGTATTAAACTTTAATTTTTGGTAAATCAAATGCTGGACCTGTTTGTAAAGAAGAATATGGACGTTCAACAACAATAATATCATCATTTCCACCAAAATTAGCAACTTTCATAATTGGTCTATATTTTTCTGTAATCCAAAATGGTTTCTTAGTTTTATCAACATTATTTTGATTGTCTTTATCTTCAGTTTGAATCTGATGTCTTAATCTATCTATTTCACTTTGTTTTAATGAGGCTTCTATAATTTCTTCAGTTTCATCTTCTAATTCACCAATTTCTTCATTCATTGATAATCCATCATGATTTCTTTTTTTGGAAGTCGAAGTATTCTTATAAATTTTAGATATTGGAATATTCATTGATAAATCGAAAAAACTTAACCATGTTGATCCATAAATCCATAATTTCTCTTGTTTCTGTTGAATAAACATTCCTTCGGGTTTATCTTGTAATGATATAAATTGTCTTGGTAAAAATTCACTATTTCTTTTAGACCATGGAGTTAATAATTGACCATCTTTGTCATTAATGAAAAATTCAAATATTTTGTTTTCTTCATTAATAACAACAAGTTTTTCATCATTGACACATTCAATTAAATGAGGGTAAGATGATAATTTTGTAAGAACGTATGCCTCAGTTTCTGTATTAACAATAGGATATACTTCAATTGATCCATTGAATCTTGAAATTATAACTTGCTTTTTATTTGGAGTAAGCACCAAGTTGTTGATACGTAACAAATGCTGATTCTTGCGTTGCTGCTGTTGTTGTTGCTGTTGTGTAGACTCTAATAATTCTATCTCACCGTTTAATTCTATTTTCCCTTCGTCACTATCAATATCAAATGTGTATAACTCTTCGTCAGGGGTAAGAATTAAAACTTTATTAGCATCAATAAATTTGACAATTTTGGCTCCTTCAACCAAACTATCAAATTTATCATCTCTTATCTTTTGAATTTTGAATTTATTATCAGAAATCTCCGTTAATTCAAAAAATCTCACTGACGTCATTTTGGCAACTACCAATAAATTGTCTTTGAAATCAACACTAGTAATGTTTTCATCAGCAGATAAAGTAAGTTTGCTCATTAATACATGTTTACCATCAGGTAAAACTTTCCATATTTTTATAGTTTGGTCTTGCCATAAAATCACCAATTTTGAATCCGGAACAATCAAAATATTAGATTGTTGTTGATTAATCAATAATTTCTTGTATTTACCATCATAAAAAGTCTCAATATTTTGCACCACTATGGCTCTTTCAACACCACCACTAACTAATAAATTATAGTTTTTGTTTTCAAATATAGCCAAAGATCTGACATCATTAGAATGTAATAAACGATTAAAACTATGAGTCCATTTAGAACTATTTTTACTGTTGAGTAAATCAAATTGATGAATCTTACGATCAACACCAGCACTGAAAATTTTTTCTTCTTTAACATCATGAACTAAACACAACACATCAGCATCATGTATTTTAAAAGTTTGTAACAATGTAAAACGAGTCAAATCCCAAATTTTTATAGATCCGGTAGAATCTCCACTAACAAATTGTTTCTTATTTGGTAATACTGTCAAAGACCACACCAAAGTACTTTCAGTTTTAGCCTTATCAACTTTCATAGTAGCTACAAGTCTACCCTTGGTTTCGCCTTCACTACTCCAACTTCTAATTCTACCATCAGCACATCCACCAATAACATGTTCATTATTAGCCCATTTCACACTCAAGACTCTGGCATCTTGTCTTTGACAAATCAAATCATATTCCAATGATCCTCTACCTCCAGAAATATCAACAATAACAACGGACCCATCATCACATCCAACCGTTAATCGATCATTTTGTGGATTAATATCGATACACCATATTATCCCGGCATTACAATCATAATTTATCAATGGCCTCCCCGTGGATAAATCCCATTCAGTAATATATGTTGATCCACCAATGGAAAATAATCTTGGTGGTTCTAATGGATCTTGTTCATTATAACTCCAACATAACCCTTCAATAGATCTACCTTTTGAACCGGGTAATGTCAATTCGTGTGTCCAATTATGTCTTGGATTCCAAATTTCAATGTCACCATTACTTCTACCAACGGCTAATCGGACATCGGCAGTTGGTAATGATGTTAATAAGGATTTATGAGAAAATGCTAATGATGTGATTGTATGTGGGGTATAATCAACAAATCTACAACGATGAATATCCATAATTAAAAACTTCTTGGTGTAGATATTTTTGTTGGTTTGTGATAAAAATAGGTTGAAGATTTGGGTCTCTTTATTATACGGTTTAAGAATTGAAAAAAAGAATTTTTTTTTTTTGCGTACAGAAGATGAAGAAGAAGAGATGAGTGTGTGTAAAGTGATGATAGTATAAATCAAATAATGTCGTCAACACGATGTATGATGTCGTTACTCAAATGTCGTCTGCATTGTAGAATTAAAAAAAGCACCCATTATAATTAGTTAAAGGTACTTTTTTATCAAATAATTATAGATTATACAACCTATTCAAAAATACTAAATTCGTTTCCTGTTAACATTGTTTTGTTTTGTTTGCTTTGTTTGATATAATCATTTTTGTATCGTAACATGATTAGACAAAACCAATAAATCTATTAATAAAACCTAATAATCTAATGAACCATTTATTTTCATCGGTATTTAAAACCATGTTAATAATTAATTCCTTTTTCAGTTTATTAGCATTATTTGTTGGTTGTTTCACGTATGTTCTTTCCACATGAACATTCTTTTTAATACACCAAACAATGAACATAAACGTAATTAAACTAACTGCGAAATTCTTAAGAAATTTCAACGCATTCCAACCCACAAATTTCAAAATATGAATTATTCTTCGTTTGATGATCTCAACATCATCCAATTCTTCATCTCTATTTCCTGTAGATGGATCACCATTTTCATTTCCTTGAGCTTCTCGTCTAGAGTTGACAAACTCTCTTGTTAACTTGTTTATGACCATATTAACTTCACTTTGCCAATTTTTGAAATCCTCAATAACATTGTTAGCTCCCATTCTTCCAGGTAATGAATATATAGACCCGCCCCCACCGCCGCCGCCTCCAACAGGAGCTCCTGGTTGAGACGTAGTATCATGTAGCTGTTGCTGATTTTGGTGTTGCATTCTTTGTTGTTGGACATATTCGTTCAAAGATAATGTAGTATTTCTCCTCGAGTGGGAATAGATGTTATTCAAATTGCTAGTGCCAGTAGTTCTTGCTCCAGTTATACTAGGGGTTCTATTGGAAAATCTGTCAGTTTGACTAAATGTGGGGGATCTTGAAGGTAACGGTATATGATGATGGTCAGTTTCTTCATCACTACTAGGTAAATCTTTAATCTGTTCCCATAAATATTCCAATTCATTTAATAATTCTCGTGCTTCCAGAGTTCCACTGGCATAAACTCTCATGGTTTCAATAAGATATGAAACATACCTCTTTTTCGCCTCAGTTTTGCTCAACCCTTGTTCACGTTTCCATGCATCCCATTTCTTTTTGGCACCTTCATCTTCTGCTGTAAATCCAACTGGACGAGGCATAACTCCATCCACATCACCTTCTGTTGCTTGTTTGTATAATCCATATAATTTGATTCTATTTTCAGCTGGAGGTCGGGGTAATGATCCATAGTTTGAGCGAGACGATAACGCTCTAATAGTTGCAATTGCTTTCACAAACACACGGTCTAAAAAGCAAACTTTTGGTTAGTAAAAAATACACCAAACAATGTATATTTAATAAAGATTATCACATACCAACGCTATCTGACATATTTTTTGATTTGTTTTGCTTATCGTATCAAGGTATGTTAAGGTGACACTGTGGGATAATCTATTGTATTTGTTGATCTATCAATCAATAAGGTTGTACAATGTAATATAAAGTGGGAATAGAAAAGCAACAAAACGAAACGAAACGAAGAAAAAGGAATAAATTCAACTGGGAAATAATAAATAAAGTTGATTGTTTATGTTGATAGAGATCGTTATTTTTTTTTGTTGGTGTTAATTGTGGTGTTGGTGGAGGAGATGTTGGTTATGTTTGTTTCTCTCTTTCACTGTCTTCGATTTTTTGTTGCCCTAAAAGGAGGAGAAGGGGGAGAAAGGCAACATCTGGACAAACAAACCAGAAAAAAAAATTTGCACGTGAACTTTCCAGTTGACATACTGGTTCATACCATGCACAGCTTACATCAGAGATATTAACTACATTAATTGGATAATCAAGCAATGAATTTCAAGTAACAGATATATTTGATTGTGAAAACAAAAACTAAAAAAAAAAATTCCAAAAAAAAAGATAGAATGTGAGCTAGTAAAATGGACCTAATGTACCCATCAAGATATTGGTGTACAATGGTGAGTAGTAAGCTGATTATTCTAGTTTGCACCAAAATAGGAACCAAATATGGCACTGAAAGTTACAAATATATTGTATCAATTAGCGATTTGGCACCAGAGTGTTGGCAAACAGTGTAGTTTATTTGTTTTTGTTTTTCTAATCTTTCAGTTTTTCTTCTTTCGTTTTCACATATATCCATTAACTCTAATTTCCAAATTGCAAGTAATCCAATAAAGATTCAGAGAGAAAAGAAAGACTTACAGCTTGAATGGTCATGCAAATATATGAATCCACATTTCCCATACAAATTGATTGTCATCTCTTTGTCTCTTTTTTTTTTCAAAAGTAATCGTTAAATATCAATTAAAAACCCTATTAAAACACATTTTTCTTTTTTGTACAGAATGATTTAAGCAAATATAATGTAACAACTTCACCATCTAGTTTTCTGGAACATCAATTTCACCAGCGTTGATGGCGTCAATGATGTCATGAGGGTTCTTACCATCAACTCTACAACCAACAGATTGAGCAGTACCCAAGATTTCCTTGGAGACAGATGCCAAATTCTTACCGAATGATTTGTGTTGCATTTTTCTGGCAATTTCAAAGATTTCATCTAATGGAATGTTACCAGAGTGTTTGACGTTCTTTTCCTTCTTTCTGTCTCTGACTGGTTCTTTCAAAGCGGTGATGACTAAAGATGAAGCGGATGGAACAACAGAAGCAGTAGCTTGTCTGTTTTGAATTCTCAATTGAACAGTAACTTTAATACCTTTGTATTCTTTGGTGGCTTTGGCAATATCTTCACCAACTTTCTTTGGGGATAAACCTAATGGACCAATCTTTGGAGCTAAAGCAGATGAAGCACCAACTTCACCACCAACAGCTCTTAAGTAAAGGAATTTAACTTCATTTGGATCAAATTTTGGAGGCATCTTTGATTAGTTTCTATATGGTCTATGATAAAAGAACTTCTTCTAAAAACCTCTCTTTCAACTAAAAGCAAAATTTGAAATTTTTTTTTCTTTTCCTTGGTTGTGCGCGAGAAGAAAAAAATGAGAGACTGTCACTGTTGTTTGTCTGTTGTATGGTTTTTTTCTGACACAAAGCCTCATAGAGTGCATAGTATTATACTGCATGTAGATTAGGGCTATAGCCCTAGCCTCTTCTTAGTGTTAATCATAGCCATCCTCTACTAATGTTACTATGATACAACTCACCTTTTGTTAAACACTTGTATTATTATTTAAATGTATACGTTTCTACAAAGTCCCACCCGGGATTTCAGTACCTATTCTAGCATCATTATACATTGCAGATTCAGGCCCCGAGTCATCTGTTGAAGAATCTGCCAATTGTCTAAGCATAATAGCAGGATGTTTCCCCAATTCCTGTAGTTCTTTAAATATCACTACAGGCTTCTCAGCTAATTTTAAGATTCGCTCCTTGTCGCCATAGCATATAACCAACACGTATCTTGACCAATCCTCACGTGGTATATGGTGTCGCTTCATCGCCTGTTGTAGAATCTTCAAACACGAGTCATCTGTTGAAGCTCTGAGTTGTTTCAATGGCTCGGTTCCAGGATTATGGTGGTGGCCCAACTGATTGGGAGGAGTAGAAACCTGTGGAATATAACCACTACCATGGCCATTTATTGCTGCCGTTGCTACTGCTGAAGCAGATTGCGGTGGTATGCCACCCGGTGACGTAACCGTATGCATTGAATTAGATGATGGGTTTTGTACTAATCTTGGTCTGATTCCACTAGCATTTTGCTGTCTGTCATGAGACTCTAAGCTCTTATTTGAATTATTTCGAGGTAGACCAACTTTTTGTAACGTGAAATCGTTGTTTGCTTTATTCTCTGGATATTTGGGGACAGACTGTGATACTATTTTCCCAGTTCCCATGGATAATAATGACCCAGAAGAAAACCTATTCGATGCTGGACTTGGTATTGTCGTTGGTGTCCTATTGTTACTGGTCATAGCGTTACCACTTCCCGATCGAGATAAACCTTTTTCAAAACTGTCATGCTCTAAATGATGGTGTGACGAGAAATATGAGGGCGAGTCCATGGATGCAGCTGGACCAGGATCTAGAGTCGGGGTTGGTAATGGCTTGGAATCTTTCAATAATCTTATTATTGGTATCAAATCCGTTTTGAGTTTGATAAAATTGTCGTTGAGTTTCTTCATTTCATCGTGAGTTGGGGAAATCGGGGATGAGGCAACAAATGTTGATTTTTGTTTATGTAACTCATAGTTTAGCTTTTTCATCATATCTTGCATTAACACTGTAGATAGATTCAAGGATTGCACCGTTGTGTAGTTGTTGCTAATGTTGGCATGATTCAATTTGTAATCTGGGTCATTGTATGATTTTGGTGGATATTTAGAATAATGTGCTGCAATAAGATCACTGATTCCTTTTTTGATGACAAGACGTGTTTTAAGTGAAATGATGCCGATTTCCTTCAAATGTTCTGTTGTGATAAATGGAAGCAACGATCCATCAACATTATTGTCTAGAAATACATTACCGATACGCCGTTGTTCGTGGGGTAAAATTGAATTTATATATGTTGACACTTGGGCGGCATCCCACTGTAGAAAGGAGTCGTTGCTAATTGGTGATGCCATGATAGCTGTATATCTCTCCTACGAATATAAAATACACTGATGAGTGATAGTTGCTCGATAAACAAAATCCTAATGATTAAACCGAAACGAAAATTAAAAGGAAAAAAAAACTAAAATTTCCTTGATGGATAGGGATACTCTTCAACTCATATATTATAATAACAAACAATCACAATGAAAGTGAGATGTTTCAAAGAACTTTTATTGTATGATCGTCAAACAAGAAAACAGCTTGATTTAAGAGTTTTGACAAGTAACCTTTGTTTCAAATGGAAATGTTCGTGTATTTTGAAACAAGAAAAAAAAATACTGATTACTACGAGACAAGACAATTAGCCCCAGAATATTGATGGATAATAAGTAACAATAACGGTAACAGTAGTTTCTGATATTAATCTTAGTTGACATCATAGGGCTAAATGTGTTCTAGCTCTGCTTATTGATGTAACATATCATTTATCAATATCTTAACTATTGGCTAAACTTGACTTCCACCATATAGGCAAATTATGGTTTTGAAAACAAAAGACTCTGACATTATTTAACTGATAAAGGAGTTACATGTAGTAGTTGACATGACAAATCTCATAACAACTGTTGTTTCATGATAATTTACAAGGCTTGTTGTGACAACCTTTGCATAAAGTTGCTGTTGATGTAGATCTTTCCTACTTTTCTTTCGTCAAACAGTTTTTGTTGCAAACATTAGCAGTGCCTACATATTGAGAATCAAAACCGGATGTTTAATTACTTGCAGTATCCTTCTCCCATCATTTAAAATGATAAGCGACCGCAATTTTTGCTTGTTGTTTATTTACTCCGTGTAGTTTTTCTGTGTTTATATTTATATTAGAACTGTGTACCAGGTAAAATAATCCTATCGTTCTTGAGTACCCTTAATTCTGATCTATTGTTGTTGTGTTGAAGCTCGTCTAAAAAAGAATTTAACCAGATCTAAGATAAGCCACACTTTTGTGGCGAGGTTCTTATTTTTCTTTCTCTCTCGCGGTTTTTTTTTCTTTCGTTCTCTATTTGAATCTGTTTCCACTTTTGTTTCTCTACCCATTTGTTTTCTTTAATACACCATTGTCATTTGTGTTCAACAAAGAATACTACACAATGTCATTGAAATTGGTACCACAACAAAGAGGGATAGTTCATACTTACGGATTCAATTTAACTGCATTTGAGTTCACCACGGATCCCAGCAACATATCGCCAAACATTATCTTATTCGTGGGTGGTTTAGGAAATGGTCTATTGAACATTCCATATTTGCCCGAATTAGCTGATTCTGCAAGCAATGAGTTTCAAAGCACAGATGGTGGGTCCTGGAGTTTAGTTCAGGTCTTACTATCCTCTGCCTACCAAGGTTGGGGTACATCATCATTGGATCGTGACACGTCGGAATTGCAATCTGCTATTGAGTATTTCCGTTCAGAACGTGGTGGTAATAGACAAAAAATTGTGATCATGGGACATTCCACAGGGTGTCAAGATGTGATTCATTATCTAACAAAGACGTTATACAAAGAAAATATACCTGAAACTTCTCAGGTGCAAGGAGGTATATTACAAGCTCCAGTTTCAGATCTGGAAGCACTTCTGTCGGGCCGCGATCCCACCAAACACGAAGCATTGGTCCAAAGGGTTTACGATGAATATATTTCCAAAGGGAAAGAGAGTGGGATTTTACCTCAAGAGTATCGTAAACTTACCTGGGGTGTACCTACATCTGCTTACAGATTCTATTCGTTGGCTAGTAAGAGAGGCGATGATGATTATTTTTCTTCTTATTTGACTCAAGAGGATTACACCAAAAGTTTTGGTAAAGTAAATAAACCACTTCTTGTGCTTTACGGAAGCATTGATGAATTTGTGCCTGAATATGTTGACAAGGAAAATTTGGTCAGCACTTGGAAACAATCAACTTCATCACAGTATTGGAGCGAGCACAGTCAAATAATTAAAGGTGCGACCCATAATTTGGGGGATGGCTCCGATGCTGGTGTTATCGAACATTTGGTGTCAGTGGTGAAAAAGTTTATTAGTGATCTATAGAATTCTATCTAGATTTTGAATTTTTGTACTTGTTCAATTAAATCGTCATAATATCTCTTTAAGCTTAGATCTTCGGGAATTAATTTAGAGCTCTTTCTATTATTGCTAGTCCAAAACGACCAAAACCCAGCTTTATTGTTGTCCAAGTGTGGCTGATTTTCTTTTGTTGAGTCTGAGGTTGTTGGATTTAACCGTGACACTAAAAATCTTGCTTGTGAATGATTGGTTTGAGTTATGACAATTTTTGGAACAATCTGACGTTCAGAAATATATTGTTCAATAATATTCCATGGTAGTTTTGATTCCTTGTTCTCTATCATAAAATCATTATCAGAAGGATGCAAGTCTAATTTGTTTTGGTTGTGACATTTATAATATAATGTTAAGGTAAACCCGGTATCAAGTATTAAAAATGAATCAGCAGGTGCCAAATCAAAACAAGTTGAATCTAACGGTAAGCGAGTGATATGGTCTGCTACGTTGATTAGCACAGGCTCAATAACTTTGATTGATAAAGGCATGTTCATCCTTAAAAACCATGAATGATAATATGTTGTTTCATCCGGACTTGAATTGAAAATTTTGATTAAATCGGAATTCTTTCTCAAACTGTAAATTAATGATGGTAACTCTTTAAATTTTTGGTTCAATTCATACATTGTCTGTAAGCGGTAATATGGGTTCGAAGATTGAGTATGACTGTTGGCTACTGAAATCCCTCCAAAATAATGAAGTAGTTTGACTATTGTACTATCAATAAGATCCACTAGTTCGTCAAAAGAAGAATACCCAAGGTTTGTATCAATTTTGTTGATTAACAACCTAGTTAGCAAAATCGTCCAAACTCTTTGATCAAAACCAAGTGTAAATTTTTGTTCTTTTAAAATCATGCTTTGATGATTCTTCTTTCCTGTGCTTGTTTTCACGTAAGATAAAGTTGTGGGTTTACGAATGGTAGTAACTCTAGTAACCCATTTATTTTTAACCACATCCCAAGACTTCAATTTAAACTGAATGAAAATCTCAGTGATTGAACCGTTGCTAAGATCTTCAGTAGATTTTGCTGACTCCATTTTGAAAAATAACGATAAAGTGTCATCCTTTTTTAGTTCGTTGAATTTCCATCTATTAGTAAATGCTTTTTTGGCATGTGGGGAATCGAATTCACCAAGTTCGTCATCAATTTTAATGTGATATAAATGGTTGTATTTAGAGGATTTATGGTAGGATGATGGTAATGCATACCCACCATTAAATATCAACTTAGACGTTTTCAACCCAATGGATGTAGACACTTCCAAAAGTGCTTTGTGATGACTCAAACCAATAGCCCTCGTAATCATGTCTTTAATCTGATAAGAGCCAAGTGTCTCAGTCAAGAAAAAAGAGCCCATAGTGTTGGCTACGAGTGGTTTCATCTCATATGCCCCTACCTGGTCCAAAGATCCAGCGTACAAGCTGACAGACCATACTGGAGATGCCTGATCGATGTTATACTGTGTAGTTTTGGATGATGACGATTTCACAATTTCAACTGATTGAGCTATTGATTGACCATTTGCAATGTAAGACAAAACCGTATAGAATTTTGATGCCTCAGGAAAAAACGGTGCTTCTAGATCATAAATATCTTTATGTGATCTAATTGGAGAGTTTTCATCCACTATTTTCCCAGGAAATTCTGTACATGCACCACTAGTGAAAAACAAAACTTTCCCAATAAAGTTTTTAACTCTTGATTGAGAAAACATGATTGAATAAATGTAATGGGCAAGACCTGTTGATCTTGAAGGCTTGTGTTTTTCGGTATAAGTGGGTTTGATATTCAATATATAATTGATAATTGAATCCATATTATTCTCCGATAGCTCTATTACGTAGTTGTTTCTCAAAAGGTTGTTTGAATCTAATTCTGACAGAGTATTGGTCAACCCAAGTCTATTCAGTAATTGCTCAATGTCCAGTTTTTCAAATAACTTCCAGTATTTGTCACAATTGGGAATGTCGTCTCTCGATATCTCGACTGTTTCCTTGGTACTAATTTTATGTAATTGAACTGATTTGTTGAAAGTCATTATCCCAATCATGCTTCCTAAGGGGATGTTGTTTTTTATTGTTGACACTATCGAAGCTAGCAATTTATTCAAAGATTCTTCTTCTGAATGCTGATATCTGTCAATTACAAAATAATAAGTCAACGGGGAAGCCGTGGTTGTGTTCTCGGTAATATCATGGGGCAACTCGTAATCAATTGTAGTACTTGTTTCTCTCATTTCTATTGGCCAATCTTCAACTGAAGTTGCAATTTCCGGAACATTTACTGACTCTGGTAAATAAGTTCCCTTTTGACAGAATGGACACCACCACATTCCATTTTTCCTATCCAATTTGATAAACGGGTTCAAAAAAGCTTGACAAGTTGTGCAAGAAATGGGTAAGCCTTTGGTTTGAGGTGGTACATTGGAGTCGTTGAATGGAGTATACACACACCCTAAAGGAGTCGACATTTGAGATTCTTCTAGCCTTGTGACTGGAAACACATTCCAATTAAACTTCACAGAATGGTGTTCTGTTTCTTCTTGTGCTCGACTCATTTACACCTAGTCTATCTTATCAGTAAGAAAAAGTGGACATGGCGTTGAAGAAGAAAAAAAAGTTCTGCTTTTGTTTTTCCGCAATCGATAAGGCCAACGGCTTTTAAAGATTGTTTCAATGAGATTAAAACATAAAAGATTCTTGATACATCTAGTTAGGTACTAAACACAAAAATATAAAGCCGCTAGTATCTTTTTACTCTAGGGGGGTCATTATTAGTCAACCTCTACAATGAATAACGTTTGCTGTTAGTTTCAACAAGTATTTCCATGAAGGGATTGGTTTCCGAAAAATTGAATACAAGTACATTTTCGATAAGAAACTGTGGCATATATGGAACGGGGTTTTGCCTAATTAGTATCCTGGAGCTTTTCCACATAACCAATTAAATTAAGTATTTCACCGAACTCAAGATCACAAGTAATATTTTTAATAAATTGCAAAAATTGCAAACCTTTGGAGCCACATCCAAAACTGCTTTATTGATTTCCAAGAAAAAGATCACATCTCTAATGGTTTTTCTTAATGAGTTTCACAGTGACTTCATAATTAGGTTGGTTCGTTCTGTGGAAACACCAAGAACCCGACGAAAACTGTGGGTTTCTTTTGTTTGTTTTCTTGGTTCTTGTTTTTTTTTTAGCAGCCACACTTTAATATAATCAAATCGAATTATGTATAAATACAGCAACTGTTCCTAATATTCGATTTGGGTTTTAAACTTTATTGAACCAATAAGAATATATCTTACACAGCATTGTTTTCTGTTAGCCAAATATGCCATCACGTTATACTAGACCATCTGAAGCTCTTGGTGGAGGAACCGAGTATGTTAGTGACAACAAAGGGTTTGTTCAAGTTGCTCCTAAGTCTGCACAAAAAATAAACATCGAGTCTTCTCCTTATCTCCCAACTTGGGACAGAAATGAGAGTTATAAGCCATATGAATTTTTGGAGTTCCATGATCCTGCTTTAAGAGCCAATAAAGATTTGCCAAACTTGTTTCCAAAAGGTGGTGATTATACAACTTCCAATATATCTCCTAAATTGGGTACAGAAATTAAAGGGATCCAATTGTCACAACTTAATGATGCTGCCAAAGATGAAGTTGCTTTGCTTGCTGCTCAAAGAGGTGTTTTAGTATTTAGAGATCAAGACTTTATTGACAAAGGTCCAGAGTTTGTTACAAAATATGTTAGTCATTATGGTCCGTTGCATATTCACCCAACCAGTGGTGCTCCAAAAGATCATCCTGATATTCATGTTGTTTTGAGTGGAGATACCAAAGAGTATCCATTTGAAAAGAAAACTAACCTTGTTGCACTTCACTCAGATGTTTCTTATGAATTAAATCCAACTGCGCTTTCTTTTCTTGCTGCTACCAATATCCCTCAATCTGGTGGAGGCGATACTGTTTTTGTTGACACCGTCGAAGCTTATAATCGTTTATCTCCATTATTTAAAGAAAAATTGGAAGGGTTGAAGGCCGTTCATAGTGCTGTTGAACAAGCTAATTTTGCCATTTTCAAAAAGGGTCATGTCAAGAGACATCCAGTTGAAAATGTGCATCCAATTGTTAGAACTACTCCGTTGGGCCAGAAAGTTTTGTATGTCAATAACGGTTTCACTAGAAGAATTGAGGGGTTGAAAGAAGAGGAATCTTCCTACTTGTTAAACTTTTTACTTGATCATATTTGGAAAGGTCATGACTTTCAAATTAGAGCTCACTGGGAACCAAACACGGTGGTTATATTTGATAACAGAGTTGTTGGTCACACTGCCATTCTTGATTTTGATACTACTGATTCAAGATTGATTATCCGTGCTTCTGCCAGGGGTGAGAGACCAGTTTCTGACTTGAAGGATTTGAACAAGCCTGATGAGAATTTAGTCTACCATGGTGCAGAATACTTGGGAGACAGATTAGAAAACTTGAAAATTTAGCTGGTTTCTTTTAATTTTTAGTTCGCTTATTTTCTTTTTCTCAATATACTTATTTATAGTCGTATGTTACACTATGTTTAGCACCTTCAACGAATGCACAATTTTTCATATCTTTTTCTTCAAAGTTTCCTTCTGGACTAATATCAAAGTCAAAAATATCCATTGGGATACCCAAGGTTGTGCATGCATTAGGAACATCAACTATTCCAGCAATATGACCCTCAATAGGTGCACTGGAAAGCAATAAGTAGATTTGATAATCGTTGTAACCAAATTTTCTCAAGTACTCAATAGCTCTAATACAAGCTTGTCTGTAAGCTGTTGTTGCACACAAATACTGTTGTTTCCCAGCTTCATCTACAGAAAACCCTTCAAATGTCAAGTATCTCGAAGGTCCGTAATGATTTTGAACGTCACCTGGGATGAATATTGGACTTTTTAAGGATAATTTTTTAATGCCACCCTTGATGATAGATACTTTGATTGTTATTACTCCTGGCATCTCAATTGCCCCGCAAAAGGAAATCTCACCATCGCCTTGTGAAAAATGCAAATCTCCAACTGAAAGCTTTGCTCCGTCAACATAAACTGGGAGATAGCACTTGGATCCACGAGAAAGGTTTTTAATATCACAGTTTCCACCATTTTCTGGTCTTCCAGGTATAGTCCGAGCACCTTCTTTGGCAATTTTCAGAGCAAGAGTTCCTGTAGCACTACCAGGATGAGAATTGGTTTCTAACGGTCCATTTGCAACATTGGTTTCATGCTGATGTTGAATGTCATTGATTAAACCTATCTCTCTGGAATTCCATTCTTTCAAAACTTCTGCAGATGGTGCCGTGCCCATTATTCCGGGGTGAATCAATCCGGTAAACTTGACATGAGGAATATGCCTCGATGTAGCATGGATACCTTCTAAATCAAAAATAGCTTTTGCTGCCTCGGGGTAAAACTTGTCTAAAAATCCTCCTCCATTCTTTTTATGGAAAATACCACAGTACCCCCAAGGCTGTCTTTCTAATGGTTGCACGTCTTTGATTTCCACAACCAAGGCATCTCCAGGTTCAGCTCCTTCAATATTGAATGGTCCTGACAAGTAGTGGATTCTGCTTAAATCGACATTTAAGATGTCATCTGCAGTATCGTTGTTTTTAATTTGATTTCCCGTCCAGTCGAGACACTCAATTTTCACTGTTTCACCTGGCTTGATTGTCTCTGCAAAAGGGATATCCGGATGCCATCTATTGTGGAGATGAGGTTGTTGATCACCCGGTTTTGTAAGGTCTACTTTAGTAACATAACGGATTGGTTCAGTTGGCATTGTTGATATAAAGTTAAGATTTGTAACTGAAAAAGAAAAAGCAAACGGTTGGCTCTAAATATTCAGAAAAATAGTCGTTTATTTCCTCGAGATTAAAAGGTGGAGGAATTAATTAAAGGTGTTTATTTGTTAATTTTGATAAGGGAAAAATATAGATAAGAGATAACGCATTGCGATTGGTATAATAAACACATTTTTCGGAATTATAAAAATCAATTACAAATCATATCACTGTAAGAGTTTAGCGCCTCTAATGTGTATTTACTGTGTGTAAGTTGAATAGAGAGGGGTGTATCTCATCAGTTCTTTCATCAGAAGTAGTAAAATTTTGATACCAATTTTGAACAAAAAATTATTAAAAAGAAAAATACACTACTAGATGTTTTATTAATATGATCTGATTTTGCTAATTGTTGATTTAAGTTTCATTCTGAAGGTTACAACATATGCTTTATTACATACGAGTGAAGAAATATTGCTAGAATTTAGATACCATATTAAGAAGCAGCTATTTTAAACTGACACAACAAGTCCGATGTAGTGTAGTGGCTATCACGGTTCGCTTTCATTTCTTTCTTAGAAACAGAGCGCCGAGCAAACCGGGGTTCGATTCCCCGCATTGGAGTTTGTTTTTTTGCTTAATTTTTTGTTAATTTTACTGCAACTAATTACATTATCTATAAAGGAGTAGTAACACCTTTTTTAGATGGTATTTATGAGTTTATTGTAGTGTTATTACTTGGTCCGCGTTACAGTGTAAGAAAATATGGCTGTCTCTTTTTTGCGATGTGGTTAGACAGTCTTCGATAATTTTTTTTTTACCTTTCTTTTTTTTTCCAAGCATCTCATCACAAGTACCTTTTTTTTACATTTATAGGCTATCCTGCTACACAATATTATATCATGGCACCAAGACAATCAAAAACTGCTAAAAGAAACAAAACACAGAACAAGACCAGAACAGTAGATTCTGAAGTGTTTTCAGATTCTGCTGCCAAAAACTTGTTAGCTGATCAACCAAAACTAACACCAAAGTCAAAAGTAAAAAAGATTTCAAAATTGGCACTTAAAAAACAGCAAGCAAAAATAAGGTTATACGGAGCTAAAAATGGAAAGGAATATAGAGAAGACCAATTGAATATACCCACATTGAACAAAGCAATTGTTCCAGGAGTTAAAGCCAAACGTGGAAAAAAGGGTAAAAAGTTTGTCGATGACAACGACACATTAACAATGAATAGACTTGTCAAATCTATAAACGACAAATACGACCAAGTCAATGAGAGTAAATTGGAAAAGTCAAGAAGATTAGAAGAGATACGAGACTTGAAAAGACAAGAAATCGAAAGAAAGGAACAACAAAAGAAGGACAAATTGGAAGGTAAGAAAGACGAACTTCGAAGTAAAGCATCAGTAGCTCGTTCAACTAGAAGAAAAAATGCAAAGGCAAGAAGAGCTGACGAAGAATCTCAAGAACAAGAAGAAGAATCACCAAAGAAGAAAAAGAAAGTATCTTTTGTATAAATAACTACTATATACATGGAAAGGAAATAACAACATTTTATAATTCTTTCTTTATTTTTTTTTTAGAAATCTAATGTATGTCTTCGTCTACGAATTTGCTGTTTTCTTTTTCTATTGTACCAGTAACCGTAAGCTATTCCAACAATACTTCCCCCAAGATGAGCAGCATAATCAAATGTACCCCAACGTAAAACGGTCCCAGCAGCATTCCAAAGTGTAGTACCAAGGAACAACATCCAAGCACCACCTGGAATTGGGATGAAAAACAATCCAACAGGTGAAGCAGGGAACAAAAAGGAAAATACACCAAAGACACTAAATATAGCACCCGACGCACCCAATGAGGCAACTGATAAAGATGATCCTAAAAACATAGGAATTGCCAACGAAGCAAATGAAGAAATAACCGCCGAATTCAAGTACATGATTGTAAAGTTAGATACACCCAAGAATGCCACCAAGGTAGAGCCGAATGATTGAAATGCCAACATGTTTATGAAAAAATGAGCAAAGCTTTGATGGGAAAAGGCCGAGCCCAATAATGTCCAAGGAGATTGTAAGTTGTCTTTGAACAAGATTCCGTATTTCATGGTAAACCATTGCAATCGTGGAATTCGCCACATCAAAAACACGGCACCATTAATACCTATAAGCGACCAAAGAAGTGATTGGGGGTTTCGTTTGAAGTAGGATAAAGGAGTGTAGGTAAACAAATATGGTGTTACTAAAGTTGTCCCCACACAAAATGCAATAGTGAACAATAACGGCTTTTTCAATTTATCCCAGTTGGATCTGTTATAAAACAGATTGTATTGCTTCCAAGTGCTGCTTCTCCTTAAAGGTGAGTTTCTTGTTTGTTGATACACAGTTTCCCTGATGTAACCTCTGATCGGTATAAAATTAGATTGCAATAACTGAATATTCGATCTGAAGGACAAAACCTTTTGTTGTCTCATATTCTTCAATGAGAGTGATAAGAGATTCCCATTGCTGAAGAAATGGTTCTTCAAGCATATATTGCTTGTTAGTTTAGTGAAGGGAAACATTGGTCACTTGTCTGTAAAAGAAGATGGTTATAGAAAGTTCTTTTTCTTCTTTTTTTTTTTTCTTTCCGTATATTTATTTTTTTTTTTTCAAGTTTTCTCTATTGCTACTACTAATTAATGCAATCATTATTTTTGAAAAACACCAAAATCCTTTTCACAAGAAAGATACACCTATATATCTACTGAAAATCTCTATCAAAATCTTCTTCATCCTTTTCCTCCAATTCAATCTTGCCCTTTCCTGCCAATCTCGCAGCAGCCAAGTTTTGAGTGGCAACTTGTTTCTTGACCTTCTTTGTCATTCTCTCAATTTCAACTTCAGCATTTTCGGCATCTTGCTCAGCATACTGCATCACCAATCTTCTTCCAAGTAAATGTACCCCCTCCAATTGGCTCATAGCAGTTTCTGCCTCTTTCATTAGATTGAACTCCACAAATGCAAACCCACGTGCACTCTGGTCGAATTTCTTTGGAACCCTAACAGACTTCAATTGACCAAAAGCACCAAATAACTCCAAAAGATCCTTTCTGGTAGCTTCAAATGGCAAATTCTTGATAATGATTTTGGAAGACTTACCTGACTTCTTTATCGAAGAAGCAGAGGTACCGGTTCCTTGTTTATGAGACAATTTCAACTGTAGCTTGTGGCCATCGAGAACATGACCGTCAAGAGTAGAAATAGCAACATTTGCCTGTTCTTTTGTTCTAAACTCAACAAATCCAAAACCCATACTTAAAGTTTTGCCTGAATTCTTTGGATCCGGTTTTGTCTTCACTGTTGCAACAACAAAACCAGGCAAAGGTTTGAAAAGATCGGACAAAGCTTGCACTGTGGTAGCAAAATTCAAGTTTTTCACGAAAACAGCAACAGTTGGACCTTGTACCAGTTCAATTTCGTCATCCTCTTTAGATTCGCCCAAAATTTCATTAGCAGATATTTTAGCTTCAACTGCATGTTCATTTTGCTGTTGCTCTGGAATGGTAGCAACCTCGTTGGTGGTTGGCTCACGGGTAAACAAGTCTTTTGGACCTTTTTCCAAATATAATATACTACTCTTGAATCTTTTGTATGCAAGTTTGGAAAATGCTGCCCTGGCACTTGGTGCATCACGAAATTCTATGATAGCAATTGTACCTGCTGGTGGCATCAACATACGTTTTAATTGTCCGTAAGTAGAAAATAACTCCCCTATTTCATCGATAGTGGTACCGAATGGGAAATTTTTCACTAGTATAATTTTGTCATCTCTTTCTTTCTTGTCGAACGATGTCAAATCAACGCCTCTATCCTCAAAGTATTTTCTAACATCACCAATCACATGGGCTTCAGCTAAAGCTTGTTTCACTGCAGAACTGGAATTCTCTGGGTCAATTAACTGAGATTTTGTCACTCCCAACTTTGATGCAACAGATTCCAATACAGCGTCACTATTCATATAAAGTGAATTCCAACTAAACTGAGTTTTTGCAGCTTGTGCTTTCTTTTTAAGCTCACGTTGTTTCTTCAATGGCAAATTTTTCAAATCAAATTCATCTAGACGGTGATCTTTCTTTTTATCAGCAGGCAAGATATGCAATAACCGTCCTTGAAAAATTTGCTTGTCTAAGGATCGATATGCTCTTGTTGCATCTTCTTTTTTCAAAAACTGCACATAAAGAAATCCCTTCGACTTGCCTGTTCTGGTATCGATAGCAATGTGGACTTCTTCAAGAGCCCCGTATTGTGAAAACAAGCTTCTGAAATCTTCTTCACTGGCTTCATAAGATATGTTTCTTATAAATAACCTTCCAGTTTCTTCAATTTTATGAGCTATTTGCTCTTCAGGTGTCATTTCAGGTTCATTGTCTGATTGCTGCGTAGCTTCAGTAACTTCATTGACTTCTTTTACTTCGGGTACAATTTCTGGCACTTCACCATTTTCTTTAATACGAGTACTCCTAGATTTAAGCCACTCCAAGTCAGATATGTTTTCATTAGCAGCAAGATTTTCACCAGATTCATTTTTGTCTTTATTTTCTTCATTAGTTGGTAAGTCTCCTAAGCTCATCATTTCTTCTTCTTCTTCCTCGTCTTCATTTTCGCCGTGTTTATTACTGAGCTCTTTGAAATCATTGTACTCGTCATCACTAGCATCTTCCACGGTATTGACAACCTCGATGTTGGATTTGTCTACTGGAGACTCATTGTTACCATTCAAAGCATTTTCTAAATCTTGTACAGATGGTCCACCTGATCCGTCCGCAATTGTATCATTAGCCCATGATTTAACTTGATGAGAGGGTTTCATGACCTCCATATATTCTCTTAATTTTGGATTACTAGCGATTTCATCATCTATCTCTGAAGTCGACTTAGTCTTTTGCTTCTTTGCTTGTGCTCTAAGTTCTTGTTCAAGAAGTCTTTCCTGTTCATCCTTAAGCTTTTGCTCTTCTCTTTTTCTCTTTTCTTTGAAAGAAAGAGGCACAGTAGGATCAGAGAATGTCTTTGCAAACTCAACTTCAATTCTGGCCGTATCTATAAATGATTTGTTAAAGTATTTAACTGCTCTTTCTGCTGCATCAGCCGATTTGTATCCAATGAATGCAAACTTTCTGGATTCACCATTTCTCTTCTTCATTAATTTAACATCGGTCACATCTCCTTGTTTGGAGAAAAATTCTCTAAGTTTTTCTTCAGTATAATACTTGGGAAGTCCCTTAACAATTAATCTTGACATCGTTGTAATAATTGATTTGAGATAATAGAATTACTTATAAAGAAGGGTGAGATGAGCTGAAAAATAAAATTTAATGAGAAGATTAAAAGAAAAAAAAAGTATTATGGTTTACCATTTGTTACACTAAGTAAAATCATAACAAGGGAAAAAAAAAAGGAACGCCGCAGCTATATCCAAATCAGAGCATCCATATTTCGAAATCCCTGTCGAACTGATCTATTAACAGCAGCAGAATGGAATTCATTGAGCATTTAGGAGTCAAATTGGAGGAAGATGACCAAGAAGTGAGATCTTTTGTAATATGGGTAAAAGGGATTTTATGTTTATCAGCATTGTTGATTTATATCATGATTTACCAAATGGTTGCAATTTCGTGCTCATTGGCGTCAATAGTATTTCCTGATTCAGCAAATTTGATCAGAAACAAATGTGGCTACTTTTTCTGGGACTTTTCGTTATATTTAATGGTACGTTGAAAAACAACTATGAACAAGTTTGACTTTAGTTGTATTTACTTCTTGGTTGGATAAACTAACCTAAGAACTCCAGCACTTGAATAAGGTAAAGTTCAGACTTTATGGCGACACTACTGATGCCAATCCTGCTGTGGTAGTAAGTAACCATGCATCTTTAGCAGACTGTTTTGTTATTCACTATTTATCACGTATGTCTATATTAGGGGACGATTATTCGCCGATGCGACAATGTGAACAGTTTTCGCTTCCAATAATTAATTTCTTCTCGTGGTTTCTAGTATGGAGAGTTCCTACAGTCAAAATTTTGCTTCATATGTTAAAATCCGATGAAAACTGGGAACTAGAACTGAAGTCGTTATCATTTGTTTTTTCACGATTATTAAGAAGCAAATTTTCAGAATGGGTTGTGTTGTTCCCCGAAGTAAACATTTGGAGCCCCAATGGAGCCGCCTTACAGGGCCAAGTAAGCAATAAGTACTTTTTGCCAAAATTCAATCACTTGTTGTATCCTCGATTCTCTGCGTTTTTCAATATCATATCCATACTTAACCAATCAAAGCCACATGCTTATTTAAACATGTACGACATCACCATCTTATACACCCGCAACGGTCACGGTACAATTTCAAATCAATATAAACCACCGACTTTGCTAGACATATTTGCCAGTGCTGAACCTATAACGGTGATTGTTTATGTAAAAATCCGTTCAGTGTCAAGAATCCCTACAAAAAGAAAAAAGTTAGAAAAGTATCTAGAACATTTATGGATACACAAAGAGAAAGTGATCTCTCAATTAAAGGCAGAAAATGATACCCACATCCAATCACGTATATTGAAAGATAATTTTTCTGTAGCTCCGTAGTTTGCAATTCCTTTTTTTTTTTAGCCTTCTTGAATTCTACCAATAGGTAAACTATAAATTCTTGACTTACTACTTTCATCTCGTTGAATTCTGTAAAAATGATCTGTGAACCGATCACCCTGTATGTGTGTTAAAAACTTCTCATCGTGTGTAATAACAATTAACTGAAAGTTTGATTGCGATTTTCGGTATTCAATGATCCTGTTCAATGCTGCTGCTAGTGCCTCGGCATTTTCAGCATCCAAGTTAGTGGTAGGCTCATCTAACGCAATCATCCCACAATTTGCACCAAAACATTCCGCTAACGCCAACCGGATCAAAATACTGGCTAACACTTTTTGACCAGCCGAGCATCTGCCTCTCATATCTAACTCGCTGGATTCTTTTACCATTACCACTCTATAGTTATAGGACCTGTTTCCTTTAGCTTGCAAATTGACATCACTTTTAATCGCAATTGTAGAAATATCTGATCCCTTGTACGTTTGTGACCACAATTCATTTAAAATTCTGTTGATTTCCTCCATCTTCATACTATGGTATTTCATGATACCATTGTCTAAAGCCTTTGAATAAATCTGAATGTCGTTTGAAACCAACAAATTAGTTTGAAGCTTAATCCACTCTTCGTGGTAGGATTGATTTACATTCTTGTATTCGGTTTCCAACTCTTTCTTCAAACTAGCTATTTGATCTTTAATCTGTTTCACTTCTCCAATTTTACCAGCATGCTCGGCAGTTAATGAAGACAAAGCATCTCGCAATTTTTTAGATTCTACCTGATATTCTTCCTTACGGGATTGAGCATCCTCTATATCCATTGAGCCAAGTTGTAATTCTGTCTCCTCCAATCTACTAAGTTGGCTTCGATAATCAATATTGGCAAGAATATTGTGCTCTATCCGAGATGCATCCATTACTTCCTTTTCCAACAGCTTAATCTCTTGTGCATGATCGTCTATTTTAGTTTCCAAGGAAGTGCATTGTTCTGAAAGCTCCTTCATTTCTAAAGCGTTTGCTTCATACTTCTCTGCTACGTTTGTTTCAAAATAGGTCACTGCATCATTGAGTGAGGTAAATGAGGTAAGCAATTGGTGGCATTTTTCCACTTCTTGTTGCATCTCCTGTTCAGTATCACGATTACTGTTTTGGGTATCTCTCAATGCATTCAGTTTTACCTGTTTGTCAACTTGCAATTCTTCCAAAGAGGTTTTAATCTGTTTCAACTTTTCTTCAGAGCTACGCACAATGTCTTCGGCCTCTGATATATTATTCTTGATTCCTGTCACTTCTGCAAGTGATCTTTCTAAATTACTGATCTGTAATTTTGTGTCTTTGACTCTGTTTTCCAACTTCTGTAATTCCCGTTGTGCCTTGTATTTGCTCTCTGTATAATCATTTAAATCCTGTCTTGTCTTTTTGATTTTCAAATTTATGTCTTGTTGCTGTTTTTGCAATTCATCAACTGAAACAACCAGGCCACCAAACCCACTCAAATCTTCGTTTAATTCATCAAGTTGGAATTCAATCTCCAGTACTTCCAAATGTATTCTAGTTGCGTCAGATAAAGGTTTTTTCAACAGTAAAGCATTATCAAGAGAGTGTTTAATTGTCTGTTGTTCTTTTCTTTGTTGCTCTAATTCATTCTCTATTTGACTCGATTTATCAACCAACTCTTTCAATTTGCATTCGAAATTCTGAACATTAGCAAGACATTCTCTATAGTTGACCACTTCCAAGTTAATTGACTTCACATCTTCGAGCTCTTTCTTTATTTCTAATGATTGCTCACGAATTTCTTGTATTTTGTGTTCATCAACACTTTGCTTCAAATCCTGAATAAAGGAACCTAATCCTCCTTGTTCAAACAATCTTTTACAAAGCAAACAACATTTGTTTTCCTCTGCAAATGATATGGCCGAGTTCTTGAAATCTCGTGTTACTTCAGCACTGTTTACGTCTTCCAGGACATTTCTATAACTATCTTCCAAGTCATTTACTACATTCTCATAGTCATTAATTTCATCTTCGCCAATAACTTTGGTTATGTTGCTTTTCAAAGAGTCAATTTTCAGGTTGTTTTCTTCTATGGTTTTCAAAATTGATTCGATTGAGTTTTTATTTATTTGCAATTCACTTTCCAATGACCCTACTTTCTTTTGTTGTTCTTCCGACTTGATTTCCAAGTTTGAAATTTTTTGGGATAAAAGTGACTCACCTACATCAACATCTAATTTTGAACCTAAGACATCAAAATAGCTACTGTCAATAGTTGCAAAAATCTTGGATAATTCTGCCTTCTTAGATTTAGCTGATTCTTCCAAAAACAAAACTTTTGATCTTAAATCTGATTGTTTGTTGCTAGTGGACAACTTTTTGGCAAGTTCATCGAGTTCAAATTCTAATTTTGAGATTTCAGTATTACACTCCATAATTTTTGCATCAAGTTTTCTAACTTCATTCAAATCCTTTTTCTCTTGCAACAATTTCATAGTGAGTTCAAGATCGTTTCGTTTTTCCTCTAATTCTATTTCATTATTACTTCCCACTTCAACTTTTCTTTTTAAAACCAGAAGTTTTTCGTTGTTGGTATTTATCACATTGGTTGCATACTCATGGTGTTGTTCCTCCCTTGATATAGAGTTGAGAACATCTTGAAGTGCGCTCTGTCTCTCTGATTCTTTTCTCTTATTATCCACCAAAAGATCCTTTTGTTCGTTAAGCAAAGTATTGTGTCTTTTATTCAATTCAGTTTTGAACATGGCAATATTTCGTACTCTGTCATTACTAATTTGCACGTTAAAATCTTTTGCATTTTTATCAACTATTTCGGACAATTTCTCCCAATTGGAGTCATATTCCGCCTTCTTAGCTTTGAATGAGCCATCCAACCTTATTAACTCATTGTACTGTTTAGTTTTATTCTTTAGTTCATCCAGCAATTTGGTACTTTGTAATTGAAGATCATCAATTCTGTTACTCTTTTCCGTTGTGATTGCAGAAAAGTTCTCTTGCCTATTCAAAAGCTCTTCATCATTGTCAGGTAAGATTTCAATAGAAGTTTTTAAACGTTCAATTTGTTCCTCTAAAGCTTGTTTCTTGGTTAATAAGTTCTCATAGTCACTAAGAGTTCTTTGGAATTCTTGGTTAGTGGCAAACAATTCTTCAGCCTGCTTTTCTTTTTTCTCAATTTGAATATTAAGGTCTGTAATTTCTTCAGTGTATTTTTCAACAGATTCATTCATGTTATGTAATTTATCTTGAACCTTCTTTGCTCTTTCTTTGTCAATTTTCAAGTGGTTGACACTTTGCTCTATCAACTTAATGTCTGTTGCCATATCCTTTTTAATACTTTTAAAATTATCCAAAACTTTAGTGAACTTGGAAGCTTCAAAAATATCGTCAAACTTCTTCTTCAATGCCGAAGGTTCACTCAATGGCCATAAACTTTCATCTTGGTGACAAAAAATAACATTCTCTAAGATCGCCGGAGACGCGCCCAAATAAACTGGAATCTGGGCGTCTAATTCAGCATTCTTGGAAGAGACACTTATCTTATCGCCTTTTTCAATAATTGCCAATTGACCTTCCAAAGTTTTAAATGTGACAGTGGCTCCAGTGGCGCTTTTAGTTGATTTCAGACTCGCTTGAACTGATCTAGTTGTAATCATTGATTTGCCATTCACGTTTTTGAATGCCAATTTAATCTGACCAGTTACAGCAGTTCGAGAGCTTAAGCTTGGATCGTGCACAAATGCTCCTCCTTTGGAATTTGGAGGCAATGTCCCTGTTGTTGCGTATTTCAAACATTCAATAACGGTTGTTTTACCACACCCGTTTTGACCACAAATTAATGTCAATGGGAACCCAAATTGAATGGTCTCGTCAGATTCCGGATGAAATGCACGCACCCCTTTTATAGACAACTTATAGATACTAGACATTCTGATGAAAGATGCTGGGGAAGGTAGGGCTATAAAGAGAAGAATAAAGGAAAATAGTTTTTCAATATGGATCATAAAGCTTTTACGCGAGAGAGAAAAAAAAACGTAGCCATCAATTTCCAAACAAAATAGAGAACCTCAAACAATGTATATACGTAATTAATCAAGATTTATTTCTATAAACTTAACAAAAGCTCTATTTAATATGAGTTTTGGATAATTCTTCGGCAATTTCATCCACGTTACCATCTTTGTCTTCCAAAGAAACTCCAGCCAATTCTTCTTCTAATTGTGTCAAATCAAGGTCTTCCTCTAATGTGTCGTCTTCTCCTTCGTCATCCTCGTCATCTTCTTCTTCTTCACTATCAAGCTCTTCTAATTCATCCAATTCATCTATTTCGCCATAGCCTCTTTCTTCGAAGATTCCATTGATTTTATCGATATGTTCGGAATCCTCTTCAAATCTATTACCGTTCAATTCCAAGAACTTCAATTGTGGTAATTTACTGGCAATTGCATCAGCCAAAACTCTTAAACTATCTGTTTCTAACTCATTGTATTGTAATTTCAAGGTAATCAATTGCGGTTTTTCATCTCCAGCATGGAAGGCTTCGACTAATTTCAAAGAACCTTTGTTCTTCAATAAGGAATCGTTAAGATTCAACTCAACCAAAAGTGGCCAGTTAGATAATGATTCTGCAATGTGAATAGCTCCTCTGGTAGTGATGGTATTGTCTTGCAAATCAAGCACTTTTAATTTTTTGTTGTTAGATAAACCTTGCTCAACCAATTTAGAAATACCAGCAGGTCTAATACCATTTTGATACAATCTAACCACTTCCAAATCCTTGTGATTTCTTAACCCAACAGATAAATAGTTAACAGAACCATTTTCCAATCTGTTTCTACCACAAATAAATGTTTTCAAAGACTCCTTTCCTTCTGCTTTCTTAGCCTTAGCTAACTTAAACAAAGATCCTCCAATTCTTGACCCAGCAAATGGACCCATACCATTGTTTGACAAAATCAAATGCTCGATGGAAACAGCTTTGGCCAAGTAAGCTTCAATTGGATCAATAGTTTGCAATCCAAAAGCATTGTCACTCAAGTTGATCAATTTCAAATTTGGCAATTTCAACAATGCTGGTAACAAATACTCTAAAGATTGAGGAATTTCAGTATTCAATCTACCAGTGTATAAATCAGAAAAGTTGATTTCAACGATAGTGTCTTTATGTTTTAATAATGCTTCACTTAATGCTTTTGATGCTTCAATACCAATAGTATTTCCTGAAAAATCAACTTTTTTGACGTTTTCTTTTTCCGTCAATTCCTTGATATATGGAGCAATATCCGATTCAGAATCAAATTTTAGCTGTTTTCCCGAAATGGAATAAGTGGTTTCTGGAGTAACTCCTAATTCAACTTCTACTGATGCCATTATTTCTGTTGTAAAAATACAATGATTGGACGCTGGTGTAATCGTAAAGAGTGGAAGCCAAGTGATGTTTTTTCTTTACGTTCTCTTCTTCTTTTATGTTAGTCGTGGCGATCTACCAAAAAAAGGCGAAAGCAAAAAAAAAGAGACTGGCAAACCAGTTTTTCACGAAAAATTTTCGACAGTACATCAAGAGTTTATTACTAAAGTCATTCAAAGATAGAAATCACACAATGAACGTATCAGGAAGAATTCCACCACAAGGTGCCAAAGAAGAACAATCAACTTTTGAAAAAATTAAGAACTCACCAGCTTTCACCATTGGTACACAAGCTGCTTTATTTGGTCTTGGTGTTTTGTTCATACAATCACCATTGATGGATATGTTGGTCCCACAATTATAAGTAATCGACTAAGGTATTGAAGTTGCTGGGTCTTTTCATGAGTTTATTTTATCCGTGTATATATTTAGGTGCAATATAAATTTGACTATTAGAAATTTGAGAAATGTGATAGTATGTTGAAATACACTGGATTTACAGAATGGACAAGGTGCAAAGAGTGAAACCAAATCACATTTAAATATACTTTCTGAAAAATGATTAAGTCTACACAGTGTTATAGCTCTGAAATCTTATGGCTAGTAAGCCTTAACTTTGTGATAATGCTTAACATCAAAGAAAGTAAGGAAAGAGGTCGGCTGCTGCTTAGTAGTAGAGTGTAATGATTTGGCTAATCTAATAATACAGTTAAGCCAGTCTTTAAACTACCTATTCTGTTATTTGTCACCAAATAGTAGAGAAGCTATCAACAAATCTGCAGTTACTTTGATGTCTATCTAGCAGATTGTTGGGTAGTTAAGATCCATTACTGTGAGTTGTATTTTGGCACAAATTGGATGTTGGATAAGTATAGAAATCCAGTGCTCTAAAAAGGAAACTTTTTTATTAAAGTTCAAGTTTTGTCACTATCACCACACAAAGTAATGTGTTGTTTCAAATTATGTCAATTAGTGGGCTGATATTGTTGTTAGTTATAGCTCAACATTTAAGCTGTGTCCATTTTTAAATGTACCTCAACATATCTCGGCAGGTAAAAGGATTGTCTTTCATCTCTTGCATTCTTGTTTATGACAGGGACGATTGTATTGTTTTCATTCAAAATAATACTGGTTGTACAAAAAAAGTCAAAGCCATGGTGTGATTGTTTCAAAATAATACGAGTCAATTTTTGGCTGAAGAAAAATTAGACTATGCGACAGCTACTTTAGTTTTAGAATCGGAATTCTATATCCACACAACACAACACACACACACATACAATGATTTTTTGTGAAATGTCCAATCAAATTTCATTTTTTTTCACCCCTTTTTTTTGTATCAGCTAATCAACTTATACGATTCAATTTAGTTTATAGATTTGGGTCTAGAACCCTGGATACCCTTTTCAAAGATGTAAGCATATTTGTTGGTAGTTTTCTGTTCCAAATCCAATAGTAGCATGTTAGGGTTTGAAGAATTTTTCTCGGTGGAGTATAGAATTCTGATTGTAATTGCATTTATATATAAAACACTGTATAAATCCAATCAATGAAGAAATCTTTTTAGAAGGAATTGTTCTAGTAATTAAAAATATTTGGATTTATTTCACCTGCACCGAAATAATTCGACAATGTTTAATAATGAACTATTTTGTAATCCAACTACTATAGCGCAGAATACATCGAAACACCCCTTTCGCTTGGAGTATCCATTCAACCAAGTAATAGCTTCCCAAAAATGTATGGCTGGATAGTCAACACATTATTACTTTTTTTAAAAATTTTGAATAGTTCATATTCTATTTATTCAAACTCCAATTTACAAAATTGACATTGTTGATATATTCTAGTGGTGCTTTAGTTCTAGTGAAGAAAGAAAACAAATGGGGAATCTGATTGATGAACAAACATGGAAGAATGCAACCACAGACTATAAAAACTTACACAAACTTGTTGAAAATTCTCACTCAATTAGAAGTTTCGCTTTTAAATGTCAAGATGTTATTATTAACAGATCGACGGTGGATAATGCGTATTATCAATCAGCGAAAAGATTCTTATTGATAATTAACTTATTGGGTTTTGGAACAGAAATACGACGTTTGTTAATTGATGATTTGAAAAAGATTCCTAATTTTCACTTAAATTATCATTCATTATCACCAGAGGAACAGGAAAATATGGTTAGTCATGTCAAGTCTATTCAGAAATGGGCAGCACACTATGGCATAAACTTGGAATTAGCATTTTTATTGGAGTTCTCGGAATATATATTTACCAAACAATTCATATACAATTCACATATTTTATACCAGTTGTTAAAAAGGGAAGAGAAAATTTGGGAAAGAAGAGTTGAATTTTTAAGATTGGAACAACAGCAGTATGAGAAAAATAGAGAAAACCATAAATGAATTGTATCCAGACTCCTTTTTTTTGAGTAAGAGTTTTATGCTAGAGTCAATCAAGGTTGCCATTAATTATTGTCCTACTACCATTGTCGGAGTATTTTATTATGGAAAGTTATCATTCCTTTATGTCTAATTATAAAGTTATGATGAATAACACATGGGATACTTGTCTAGCAGGTTTCTAATTTGCATAAACTTCAGAAAGAGATATCATAGAAGTATAAACTAGGGTTACTGGCTTAATCTCGATGGGGTATGACTGGTATGAATAAAAAGATGTACTAGAAAATAGCTGCAAAAGAGCAAAAAACAGGAAACACAAAATCTCTTGATTCCTCCTACAACAGAGCACTATAATTGAGCATGAGAGCAAAATCAAGTAAAGTGGTCAAACAAAGGTATGAATTGGATGTCAGAGATATACTATTGGGTTGTTTCATTCTTGGTAATCCATTTTACATGTTGTTATGGAAGAAAGTTTTACCGACAGAGATACAACCGGCTTGTTTTACCTGTCTTGCTAGTTTTATCAATATGCCACTAACAGTTACATAAACAAAAATTCATATGCCAATTGAAGTACAAACAACACAAATCAATGAGGTCATCGACTATCATCTCAATCTAAATAGTAACAGTTTTTAACTTTAACGGTTGCAAAATTCAATCTCAGTATTTTAATGCTTTTGTCACCTCAAAAATAAACAGCTGATTTATTTTGAAAAACTTTTTTATCTTTCTCTTAGCCGCAAAAGTTATTTTGTGGGGTTGACATTGGCACTATCTAGTAGTTATCGAGAAATAAAGGATCGTACAATACGGTAACTACTAACAACTCTCACTTGGCAGTGAAAAATATTTTTCAGGGGTGGTAACCGATAATAATAATAAAGATTTTCATTTCCTAAATCAGGCCACAAATATTGTAGATGGCATGTTAGAGGATATAACTCTATAGCGGTCGTTCGATTATGAGCTTTTATTTCTTTATTGTTTTGACAATTTATCCGCATGGCTATTGAGGGGAGGATATGATTCATTATATCCCTTTCTCCTTCTCACCCATTCTTTATCCTTGAACCTCCTAATAAAAGCTGCGTTTTGGCGATAGTATTAGTATCATAGTTTACGGATATACAGAGTAAAACTCCGGTATCAATAGATTGATTTTTTTTTTTTTTGGATTTTAAAGGACGAAAAAGAAGGACTATAAACTTTGTATATTATCAAGTTTTTTCAAAAAATAGCTTATGTCACGTGTGTAGATTGGACCTCGGTTGCATGTGAAGTTGAGCTCCTCGGTAGTAAATTTCATAACAACGGATTTTGTTATTCTTTTTCTTTTTTTTCTCTTACTATTTCTTCGCGGAATGAATTTTATCGCAGTATTCCCCCACACTTCAATTGTTTAATGGAGATAATCAATCTGTTGGCGGCGTTACAACAAGAGGGCAAAAAATATAGTCCCGTTTTGTTTGTCATATTGTCTTTGATGTAATCTCCATGATTAACCGAGCATGAAATAAGGTTGCATTCATTGGTGAATTAAACTACGTAGAAGTTAACCTTAAATAAGAGAATCAAGAAGTCGGTCGGCTAGTAAAACCATGAAATAATGATCATACAAATTATATTAACTAGGTTACTACTATTGATGGAGAATACTCAAGGAGTTTCGGTGTTACTTGTCTGTGTGTGTGTGTGTATGAAATCTGTTTGTGGAGCAAGAAGGCTTTTCTTTTTTTTTTTTTTTTCCTTGTCTTGATTTTATTTTTCCCCCGCGAATTCATCAACTTGTGAATTTTATCTCTCTTCTACTAATTATTATTATTTTTCTTCTTACCTCTTCTAACTGTCTAAAAAATGTTCAAAGAGAAGTCTCTCTTCCTGTGATAAATTAAATATATAAAATCAACACAATTTTTCCCACTTGCTAAATTTCCAATTCTTGTTTGGTCTTTCTCCTTCTTTTTTTTCATATTTGTTTTTATCAATAAATCAATTTTGATTAGTATTTATTTTATTTCGTTGTTTCACATTTCACATATCACATATTAAGAAATCGAAATAATGTCTTTCACAAAGAAAAATGTCAGTTTGGCAGAAGGTCCAGACCCAAGAAGCTCGATTCAAACTGAAAGAGCCAACTCCAAATTCAACCCTGAACAGATGAACTACTTTTTGGAAGGTTCTAAAGAAAGATCTGAATTGTTCAAAGGTTTAGCTCAACAAATGGAAAGAGACCCAGTCTTATTCACTGATGGTTCTTACTACGATTTAACTAAAGACCAACAAAGAGAATTAACCGCTTTAAAAATTAACAGATTAGCAAGATACAGAGAAACCGACTCTATTGACACATTTAACAAGAGATTATCATTGGTTGGTGTTTTCGACCCACAAGTCGGTACCAGAATTGGTGTTAACTTGGGTTTGTTCCTTTCTTGTATCAGAGGTAACGGTACTGCTGAACAATTGAAATACTGGGCCTTCGACAAGGAAACTTCTAACATCAAAGGTATTTACGGTTGTTTCGGTATGACTGAATTGGCTCACGGTTCTAATGTTGCTGGTTTAGAAACCACTGCCACTTTTGACAAAGAAACCGATGAATTTGTCATCAATACTCCTCACATTGGTGCCACTAAATGGTGGATTGGTGGTGCTGCTCACTCAGCTACCCACTGTTCTGTCTATGCCAGATTAATTGTTGATGGTGAAGACTATGGTGTCAAAACTTTTGTTGTCCCATTGAGAGACTCTAACCACGATCTTATGCCAGGTGTCACTGTTGGTGATATTGGTGCCAAGATGGGTAGAGATGGTATTGACAATGGTTGGATTCAATTCTCCAATGTCAGAATTCCAAGATTCTTTATGTTACAAAAATTCTGTAAAGTTTCTGCTGATGGTGATGTTGTCTTGCCTCCATTAGAACAATTATCCTACTCCGCTTTATTGGGTGGTAGAGTTATGATGGTTTTGGATTCATACAGAATGTTAGCAAGAATGTCTACTATTGCCTTGAGATATGCTATTGGTAGAAGACAATTCAAAGGTGACAATGTTGACCAAAATGATCCAAATGCTTTAGAAACTCAATTAATAGATTACCCATTGCACCAAAAGAGATTATTCCCATACTTGGCTGCTGCTTACGTTATTTCTGCTAGTGCTCTTAAGATTGAACACACCATTGAAACTACTTTAGAAGAATTAGATCAAGCTGTTGCCAAAGAAGATCAACGTGCTATTTTCAAATCTATTGATGACATGAAATCCTTGTTTGTTGATTCTGGTTCATTGAAATCCACTGCTACTTGGTTGGCTGCTGAAGCTATTGACCAATGTAGACAAGCTTGTGGTGGTCACGGTTACTCATCATACAATGGTTTCGGTAAAGCTTACAACGATTGGGTTGTCCAATGTACTTGGGAAGGTGACAACAATGTCTTGGGTATGAGTGTTGGTAAACCAATTGTCAGAGAAATTATCAATCTTGAAGACAAAGACAAGAAAGTCAGAGGTTCTACTGCTTTCTTGAATCAATTGAAAGAATACACTGGTTCTAACAGCTCAAAGGTTGTGTTGGACAATGTTGCTGATTTGGATGATATCAACAAGGTTATCAAAGCCATTGAAGTTGCTATTATCAGATTAGGTCAAGAAGCTGCCTCTACTGTCAGAAAGGAATCTTTAGATTTCGTTGGTGCTGAATTGGTTCAACTTTCTAAATTGAAGGCTCACCACTACCTGTTGAGTGAATACGTTAGAAGAGTTAACGAATTTGACCAAAAAGAATTGGTTCCATACTTGCTCACCATTGCTAAATTATACGGTGCCACTGTTGTTTTGGACAAATTTGCTGGTATTTTCTTGACTTTCAATGTTGCTTCTACTAAAGCTATCACTGACTTGGCTTCTATTCAAATTCCAAAATTGTGTGCTGAAGTTAGACCAAACGTTGTTGCTTACACTGATTCCTTCCAACAATCCGATATGATTGTCAACGCTGCTATTGGTAAATACGATGGTGATATCTATGAAAATTACTTTGACTTGGTCAAGGCCCAAAACCCACCATCAAAGACTAAAGCTCCATACTCTGCTGCTTTGGAAGCTATGTTGAACAGACCATCTTTGGAAGCCAGAGAAAGATTTCAAAAGACTGATGAAACCGCTGAAATTTTATCCAAATAAATTGAATGAAAGAAATAAATAAATAAATAAACAAATTTTGGGCATATTAATTGTACTCTTTTGACAAGAGTTGGTTAATGAGATATTTTGCTATATATTTTTTCATCTGTTTATAATGTTATGTAAAGTTAATGAAAAAAATACAAAAAAATAAAAGATTAAGAATTTATATGTTTTGAAATAAACAGTAAACGAAATTTGTAATTTATCAATTCGGTGGTTTGTATAGCTAGTTAATGCAACTGGTTATGAGATATGAGAATTAATTAGGACAAGAATTTTATTTTTAAATCCCTCATTTGCACCGATGGGTGGAACCAACAAGTTTGAGTCGACGGCTCATGCGGAAAAATTAAACAGTCATTACCATCACCACCATGCTTTATTCTTAATATAAACTGTTCACTTTGTTGTCTTCTGTAAAGAACAGTCTTTGACAACAATTAATGTACAACGATGGGTATTACAATTACAATTTTTAGAATAGTCAATTTACTTTTCCTAGGCAATGGTTTCATTCAATCAATATCAACAAAATTGCCACCTCATTTAATAAAATCGGGTCAATTTCAATTCTTGACTAACTGTTCATTATTAACTTGCTTAGTCTATATCATTTCGACATTTTTCATACTGACTGGACAAGTCCAATGGTTTTATAATCTTGTGAGTAATTTAGAATTCAATGTTTTGTTTAGTTATTGGACCATGGCATTATGTTTCCCGTCAATGGTTGCTGAAGATGACGTTGATAGAAACTTATTACTTGATTTACAAGTACATTTTTTCCCTTATATTTATTTAATTATAGATAGTCAACCATCACTTGGTTTGAAAGAGTCATGGGGTTGGACAATAGGTTATATTTTTATTTATTGGGTTTATATTGAATGGGAATGTGGTAAACATGTACATGATGGAGTGAGTGGTTATCCCTATCCTTTTTTGAAAGGTAGAGGTGTGCTTGGTAGATTTGGGTGTATGTCTGTGTTTGCAGCTATTGCTTGTTGTAATTATTTTGTATTAAAGTTAAGAAATGGGGCTTAGATAGAGATTTGTAAATAAAAGAAGAATAATGATGTATTTTGTTTATTCGTTTATTGTGTTATGTAGTGTGTTGATGTTGTAGTGGTGGCGTCACGACGAATTCTAGAAATTGCCTCAGCAGTAGAGTAAGACGACGACAACTACGACGACTTGTGTAGAAAAATGTACACCGTATCCTGAGCCGAGAAAAGTACAAAGCCGAAATGTTTTTGGTTCATCTGAAATTTCGTTTGTTTGGTTTTCATTAAAAGGGTTGATTTTTTTCTTCTCTCCCTATTTTCGTATCATTTATACCCTCTCTTGTTCTTTTATCCTTGCTTCAAAGAAGAAGAATAGCCATGACAAGGCAGGGCTTGATAAGTCTCGTATCGTTGGCAATATGCTGTAGTGGATTATACGATTGTTTCCAACTAGAATTACCACCAGGTTTAGTCAAAGGAGGCCATTTCCAATTCTTGACTAATGTTTCCTTGATATTGACAATAATCTATATTTTACAAACCATAGTCACTCCAACTAGTTACAATTTGAGATTACAGTATAATGTAGTCTCCAATTTAGAGTTCACTGTCACTGTTTCTTACTGGGTAATGCATCTCATTTTACCTCATTGGTTAAACACAAATTCATTTGAAAGAGACTATTGGCTCGACTTTAAAATTCATATATGGCCTTATGTCTACCTCATATTTGATAATCAGGAACAAATTAAGCCGAAAAAACTGTGGACGCTTACTGCCATTATTATCGTTGTGTATTGGTGTTATATTGAAAGAGTGGTGAGTGTCAATGACGATGGGATCACCAGGTTTCCGTATCCATTCTTGAATAATAAAACATTAGTGGAACGGTTCTTCCGGATTACAGCCATGTGGTTACTCAGTTGTTTAAATTATTTTGTATTGGGATTTAGAAACAGTTTATAGAAACTAAATAGTATTGCCAAAGTATATTGATTCATTTATTTTTATTTTCTTAAACATAGATATAAAAGACGCATTACAACAAAGAGTTAAAAAGAATGACAAGTTTTCTGGTCACCTATATCAAATTATCTTGATAATTTAGCAGCTGCTTCTTTACTTCTTTCGAATCTTTCTCTTTGAGAAATCGATTGACGATTCAACATGGCTTCCAAATCTTCAGAATATGGAGCTTTGTCGTTTAATGGGTTATTGACCTCCTTGACAGAATCCAAGTAGTTTGTGTAAATGTTACCATCATATTGACCAATCAATGAGTTGATGATGTTATCTGGTTGTTGGAAAGAATCAGTGAGACCAATGACATATGGTCTGGTGATGGCACATAATCTTTGTGGGTATTCACCAGTAATGTATTTGGCAACTTTTGGTGAAATGACACCGAATCTTAAGAATTCATCAATAAATGGACCTAAAATGTTGGTGACATAGTATAATTTAACGATGTTTTCCAAGTGTGGTCTTGCTGGAGATTTGGCTTTAATGTTGTCGTTCAATCTTTCGTTAAAAGTTTCCAACAAATAGTAGTGACATCTCAATTTAGACAAAATGACTCTTTGTGGACCAATTGAATCCCAAGATTGATGTGAAACAGCAATCAAATCGGAGGAGAATTTACTAATCAAACCAGCAACAGCTTTCAAAACACGGTCAACATCGTCAACGTGTTCTTTAATTCTAATAACCGCTTTCTTTGCCTTTGACAAAGTTGGGGCGTCATTAAGGAATTCCAAGGTTGAATCTTGTAATGGTTTCCCATTCAAAACTTGTTGAACTGTCTTGATAATGGTCTTACCAGCAGACATAGCCAAGACATTGTTGTCACCTTCATAAGTACATTGAACAACCCAATCATCATAAGATTTACCAAACCCGTTGTAGGAGGAGTAACCATGACCACCACAAGCTTGTCTGGTTTCATTAATCAAATCAGCAGCAAACCAAGTCAATGTAGACTTTAAGGAACCAGAATCAACAAACATGGATTTGGTACCATTGATGGTGTTTTTCAACAACAACTTGTCTTTGGTTGCCAAAGCTTTGTCCAAGTTTGCCAACAATTCTTCATGTTGACGTTCCAATCTGTCAGTACCAAGAGCTGCAGCATAAGTCATAGCCAAGAATGGTAATAATCTTCTTTGGTGTAAAGTGTAATCAATCAATTTAGTTTCTTCTTTGCCCTTTGCACTGGCAAATTGTCTTCTACCAACAGCAAATCTCAAGGCAATGGTAATGTATCTAGCACCAATTCTATAAGAATCAGTAGCCATACCAACTCTACCTTCCAAAAGGGAAATGTAAGACAATTGTTCCAAAGGTGGTAAAGTGACGTTACCTTGACGGTCAACTTTACACCATCTTTGTAACATGAAAAATCTTGGAATTCTAACTTCAGTGAATTGAATCCAACCGTTATCGACACCATGTCTACCCATCTTGGCGCCAATGTCACCGATAGCAACACCAGGCAACAAATTGTGGTTTGAATCTCTCAATGGGACAACAAATGTCTTTACCCCATAATCGACATCTTTGACAATTAATCTGGCGTAACAGACAGTGTGAGTGGCAGAATGAGCAGCGCCACCAATCCACCATTTAGTAGCACCAATGTGAGGAGTATCAATAATAAAAGTGTCGGTTTTTTCATCAAAAGTGGCAGTGGTTTCACAACCTGCAACATTGGAACCATGACCTAATTCAGTCATACCAAAGGAACCGTGAATTTGTTTGATAATAGCACCTTCTTTAGATTTAGCCCAGAAATCATATTGCTTTTGAGTACCGTTACCTTTAATACAGTTGATGAACAATCCAATGTTGACTAACATTCTAATACCCATTGATGGGTCGATAATTGTCATCAATTGCAATCTTCTTCTGAATTTTGCAGCTGATTCAATTTCCATATATTTGGTCATTTGGTTGATTCTGGTGGCAACCAACTCTCTTTCTTCCTTTTGAGTAATATCAAATTGTTCAGGTCTGGTTTGCAAGATTGGGTCACGTTCAATTGATTGATACAAACGTAAAACTTGTTCAGATTTAGCTTCACCACCTTCTAAAAACTCATGCATTTCCTTGAGATCCCAGTTGGTACGATTTCTTTCTTCAGTAATGTCCTTAGCTGGGTTTGGGGGTGATCTCGATGAAACAACATTTTGAACCGTTTTTGGATTGGTGTCAGGATCCTTTTTTTCAACATGATCTTCATCATGTATAGATTTAGTAAGCATAGCCATTTTGGAAAGAGGTTGTTTGGTTTGAAAGTTGAAAGAAGTGAAATATGAAAAATTACAAAAAAAAATGAAAGACTAAAATGAAAGAGAGTTAATGAAGAGAAAAGGGGGGCAGATAGGTTTATTTTTAAATATGAAATATAAAATTGGCTAAAGTTGTAACATCAAGGAGATAAATTTCAATGGTGGGGAACTTAGTTAGTTGTGTATACAAAATACAACGACCGAACACCACCCTCCCAAAGCCGATCCCAAGAAAGTAATAGAACAAAGAAAAAGGACCCACACGCAGGAGAGAAAATTTTTGTTGGAACTTCTTCTCCTCGCCCCACATTTTTTTTTTTGCCCACGATCAATTCAATTAATGTCTTAACTAGTAGTCTTATGGACTCGAGATTAGCTTTTTTTGTGTTGTTTCTATTCTTTTAATAGTAGTCAGGTGTATTTACAATTTAACATTAGCTTTGAACTTTGTTATGAAGAATCTACTTGTTTGGTTTGGCGATAAGATTTGTATGTGAATTTTTCTTTTTTTTTCGCGGTCGGTACTTCAATCATTGTGGGGTAAAATTCAGAAGACAAAATAACCCACTTAGGGATAACCATGGAAAAGGTAAACCCAATAATTCTATCTCTTTTGTTTAAGCTACATCAAATTGTTATGAGGGTTGATTGTAATAAAATAAAATCGGATGATTTTTTTTTGAATCGTTAATCAGGGCACTATGTATTTGTCGGATGGAGTAACAAGTTGAACTACATACATTGTCATTATTTCCTGCAATATCACAAGCAAGAATAAACCATTGGTGAGTTTTCCCCCTGCAAGTAAGTCAACAACCAGATAGAAAGGTAGAGAAGATTGAATTCTTTGTAATATCATGAGCTGTTGTTGTGTTGGAATTAAAACGGTTATTGTAACTTGGTTGTAGTGGATGGAGTTTAGCTGCAAAATATGAAAGGAAGAAATTTTTTTTTTGGTATCCGAGGTTCGTTTGTAAAGAAAATTTTATTATGAATTTTTTCTGGGGAAAGGGCTTGGTTTTTGCTATTCCTGGGTTATTTGTAATTCTTGGTGTGTTTTTGCTGCATTGTGTAGGGTTTAAGTCCCTTCCTAATCTTGGAGTTATAAAATAAAGGTTCTTCTTAAATTATTCCTGTTCTCGGTTTTAGGTGTTGATAAGTATTCCCAGATTGATGAATCAAATCTTGAAATATTTCAATCACATTTTTAACTGAAATTAGACAAAAAATGTACACACAAAATAATTTCCTTTAAAGCTCCCTGGACTCATATTACAAGCAGTTCACTCTAGTAATTAAAAGTCTTTTGGCGATTTAGAGAAGTTTGAACATTTTATTAAGGTATTAAATTTATGTTTAGTAGGGAAAATAACCTTGATCTTGAACATGTGAAAATCCGGAAAATTTTCAATGTCAGCAATTGCTCTCGGTAGCTTAGTTGGTAAAGCATTAGACTGTAACTGATTAATACCGCTGTTCCAAAGAACAGTTCCTTAATTGCGATCTAAGGATCGGGTGTTCGACTCACTCCCGGGAGAAATTTTTTTTTGCGTTCAACTCATATACTTTGTTCACAAAGGTATCAGATTGCAAGAGGCTTTTACCAAGATGCGTAGTAAAGTCCTATTGTCTTTTTGTTTGTAACGTTGGAATTGTATTCGTAAATGTCTAATGTGTTTTTTTTTTGTGGGTTGAATAGAATTACGAACTCATGACTTAATGATTTGAGATTTCTTTGGAAATTGTTTTTGTTTGTCTTGAGATGAATTTAAACTACGAGGGAGATGAAGACCAGCATTATTTGTAAAGTAAAAAAAGGTAGCAACCCATAATTGAGAATAAGATTACTAAAACAAATTACTAATATAGTTCAAACCATACTAACCATTAGTTGAACTAATCATTGGTAATGCTGGTTCAAATAAAGTTTCCAAAATAGGAGAAGAGGGGGGAGGGAGAAGAACTCTGTTATGAGACTCACGGTACGGCACGATATCTGAATTTGTTCCTTTCCATCAATCACCCATCATCAATGGAGATGCATGTATAAGGTCAAACTAGAAAGGTAACACTTTATTAGGAAGAAAGAAGTAACTAAAACAGAATAATAATAATAGGACTAAGTTTTCCTTTTCTTTCAAGAAAAAAAAGAATAATGCATATTCGAAAACACGAAAAGTGATTGTTTAGATTTTGTTTCTTCTTCTTTGTTCTACTTTCGTCCCCGAGATATCAACCATCATCACTTTCTTAATTTTTTTTCTCTGCTTGTCAGGCGAAAAAAATTCCGAACAGTCCTTTCGTTAAATTATAAATACAACTTCCATTTTCTTTCCTTTGTTTTCCTTTTTTTTTCAAATTCCCAACTACTAATTTGTTTAAACATCAATACCAAGAAGTTTTTACAATTCAATCCCACATACACCATTAATTATGAATTCTGAAAAGATTATTGAAGTTATCATTGCTATTTTCTTACCACCAGTAGCTGTGTTTATGAAATGTGGTGCCACTACCCCATTATGGATTAACTTGGTATTATGTATCTTTATTTGGTTCCCTGCTATCTTACATGCCTTATACGTTGTTTTGAAAGATTAAACAAACACCAAAGATTTACTGCTTGATGAATTGATTACTCCAAAGAGTTGTGACTAGTTCCCAGTGTGTTTTTTTTGCCTTCCAACTTTCTTTTACATTTTTCCATTACTACCACTGTCTTCCCCCCTATTTTGCAGAGTTTTCAAAATTTATCCAAAACATGTTAGTCATTAAACCATATTATTATAATTATTCTTTTTTGTATTTTTTTCCCTTAAAACACGTTAATTTATTAATCGTTTCGTTGTTTGTTATTTTATTTTTTTGTATTTATCAATTGGAATATATATCTATACATGAATTTATTATCCATTCTACCAATTGTTAAAACATTTTGTTAGTTTTTTGTTACTAGTATAAAAAGATAATAAAAGTTTAATTCAACTTCATTATTACGGACTTGTAGTTAATTCCTTATATATATATAAAGTTTGTCAGGTATCTTTTTACTTCGTATTTGTCCCTGTTTACTATGTCTCTCACGTGCCTCGGGCGGTCTCAAACCTGTGAACAAGATTTATTGGAAAACTCTTCGAATCTCTTAATTCCGTCACCGAAAACCTTAACATGGTAATATTGCTAAGTTCACTTTTGGTAGTTTTGTGCCTGTCACAATTTGCGTCGAATACTGTCCAAAAGAGAGAATTGTTGACCAAGAGATAAGAAAAAGAGTCTAAAAATTGAAGCTTATCGAGTTTTCTCGTGATTGAGAGGAAAGAGTAGGTCAAGTTTATACAAAGCACATGAATTACAACTCTCTTAAAACTACCAAATCTTAATAATTGGAAAGTTCCGACAATTTCTAAACACCAAGAAACTGAGATATTATTATTATTATTATTAATTTTTGCATCTAGAACGGAAAAAGCTGGAACTACCAAACTAAAGAAAACATATACTAAGAGTCTTCTGATGTTATTATTCTTATTATCGGTTAAGATTACTTCATATCTATATCGCAAGAATGTTAATCAACAACAACAACAACTTCAATAAGTAATGTTGCAGGAAAACAAAAAAAAAAGAGCTGCAACAGTGTGTATATATGCATAAACAACAAATATCAACCAATGATATTTCACCATTTTAGCTGCTGATAAAAACTGTACAGATTTTGCATATAAACAAATTGGGGGAGCAGTCTCAAAAACTATTATCAACAATAATAACTTACCAAGGAGAATCAGATGAACTGAAATTAAGTTTTAGTAATTTTCTTTCTAACGGTGATATCTAAGCAATATATTATCTATTCATGTTTAAGTTTACGTATTTTCAAAAAAACAAAAGACAAAAATAGATAAAATAAATGAAGAGGAAGGAGGGGGTGGAAGAAAGGAAGGGAGGGGTGTGTCTAATTTGATAAATCAAAGTACTGAAGTTTAAAGCAAATGAAATTATTGATCAGAGTATCATTCACTTGTGCATTTACATAATGAAAACAAGTAGTGATAAAAATAATGTGTGAATAAGATTTTATCGTTGTGGATATTGTCTTTATCTATAACCCCAACATATAATGACAATTGGAATTATGTAGTGGTGATAATTTAACACAAAAAAAAGATAATTGTTCTTGTACGAATCAAAAACTTGGTTTCTGTACTATTACTATAACAACTTCAACCCTTTTTCTTCCTTGCACAATATAAGTTTCAACTGTTGTTGTTGTTGTTGTTGTTGTTCTTACTTTTGATCACTTGTTGGACTAACATCATCAAATCCAATTAGTTTATTTTCAAAGGGTATTTTGTAATGAAAATGTATTATTATTATAATTGCCAACAGCACCATTCGTTTAATCAACTAAACTATTGATTTCTACAATATTATATTATTTTAAAACTGAAATTCAGGTGATTTTTTATTCATTTATTCCATTTAATATTAATTAATCAATTATTATGTATTGTTTAAAAATGTATTTAGTGTTAATTTTTCTTGACCTCTTTCTATTATTATTATTATTATTCAGTTTTTTTCTTTCTTTGTTACCCTTGCGTTTCTTCTTGCTTTTCTTGAGTGATTGTCGATTTTTGTTGCTCTTCTCTTCTCTTCTCTATCCTTATCTATTTTCAGGTTTTACTGCACCTGTTGATCTTCTTATTTGATATATTAACCATTTACTTTATTTTTATTACTAAGATGGCACATACATTTGTGCATTTTCATATTTTTGCTAAAATAGACAGGGGGTGAAAAAAGACGACGACGATTTAGTATTAGATTTGCATTCTTATATATAACCATTTATTAATTTCCCTTATCTTGAATTTTTTTTAGAAATTCGTTTACTATATATCTTACTTTCGATTCCATTCATTTCTACCCTTTATTTGATTATTTAATACTTTATTCTTTTTTTAAAGAAAAACCATAGATTCCTGTTTAGTAGAAACACCATTAGACCATAGATAAATTATAAAGAACATACCTATTCATGGCTGACACCAAAGTTCTTTCACCAGCAATACCTTCACAAGATGAGGTGATGACTGAATCTCAACAACAAGTACAATCAAAGTTTTCATCAACATCAACAACACAAAGTCCAACGTCAACCCCAAATTCACAACAATTTTCAAAAAATCTGCAAAAGCAACCTCGATACGATAAAAAACCATTAACACCTTCAGCAATCTTACAAGATTACAACAATAATACACAATCATCAAACGAACAAAAAATGGTTTCCACGGCATCAACAACTCCAATCTCAACTAATAACAATACTCCCAAACGTGGGAAAAATCAACAACAGCAACAACACCACCAATCGGAAGAACTTGGATCGTTTTCTTTCACAAAAAAAGACATTGTCAAAGTTAATTCGGTAGTATCTGATTTACATTCAAACATCACTTCCAGTATTTGTCGTAGTGGTAAATCAAGTTGTCGGAATAGTACCAGCACCACCAATAGCAACCACAACAATATCAATCACAATAATAGAAACAATAATGACGATGACTTAACATTTAAGGATTTTGATTATGATGAACAAATTAGATTTCCTCGAGTCAACACTTATTACACTTATAACACCAAAAAGACTTCTTTTAGTTCTAATGATGATAAACTAAGCACCAAATCACATCCCAGTAGTGAATCAATTTTCAAACATATTACAAAGGAACAACAAAATCAAAATCAAACAGATCAAGGTGAAGAAGGTGATGAACAACATGAACATGATTATATACCGGCAAATTTTGATTTGAATCAACCATTAAGAAGATATTCGGTACCATTACAATTAAAAGAATCTCCCGAGGAACAATTGTTACATAAATTTGCCGAAAATAATAAAATTTACGAACGACTGATGAACTCACAACCTGAATCAGTATCTGCCTCAGTATCAATATCAGGTACAAGTACAGAATCAGAACCGGATTCGGGATCAAATATCGAGTCACCACCACAACCACCACAACCACGACAATTGAGATTGAAAAATCCCACTAATTGTTCCAAATCAAAAGAAACTAATTATAATAAACATTTGAAACCATTATATCAATTGAAAAAACCACTTTTAACTCCAGCAGTATTACGACCAGCTTATACTAATGATCATGAGAATTTATCTCCTCCAGCAATCATACCACCACCAACATCATCATATACCATTATAATACCCAATTCAGATTATTTCCATAGTAATGGCGGGGGAGGTCTACCCAATTGTACTAATGAACCGGTTCATGATCATTGGAAAGATAATGGATTAACTAGTAATTGCATGTGGTGTGTTAAGCCATTTCATAATCCTATTGTTTCTATGATTTGTGATGGACCTAGAAGACATCATTGTCGGTTTTGTGGATTGATATTTTGTGCTGATTGTTTGGTAAATAAAACCATTTTAATTGATCATGAGGCACGATTTGTCATACCAATACTACTGCTGACAAATAGTAATGAGACCGAAACCAAGACCAACAAATTACAACAATTTTTTTCAAATTCTAAAGTGTGTAAGAAATGTGGGATGATATATGATAATCTTATTGAAGAATTAAACAAACTGGAGAATAATTATACCACGTCGTTTGTGTTGGTTGATAATCCATTCAGAAAGAATTATAGTAAAAGTAATGATTATCTGTTTGCACAACAGCAACATCAACAACAACAGCAACAACAACAGTTACAACAACAATCATCTCGTCCTGAGAAAAGACTCAGTGTTGCAGATGTGCCTAATGATTGGGTATGGAGTTCATTTTAATGTATATATTGTGCGTAGTAGTAGTGTGTGTACTTATGATTCATAGTTTTGGGAGCGGAAAGAGAAATAAATGGATGGTTAGAAGTGCGCATAGTTTTTCTTCTGCAGAAATCTAGATTTGAGAATTTTTGATTATGCAACCCTGAATACAACCACTGGGATGAGTATGATAAGTTTAGCCTGACTTATCAAATTATCTCTTATCTAAACCAGCAAAAAAGCACTCGAGTCTAAAACATTGCAAATGATTCGTAAGAAGTGGTTATGCTTTCTTTTTTTTTTTCACACTGGATGTTTCATATATTGGTTGTAATAGATTTTGGTTACACAAACCAAGTTTGAGTTATGATTATGTACAAGAAGAAAAAGAAGACGCGTTTTTAATTTCCAATTTTTTTTTTTTAGATTTTTTGGCATGATTACGATTTATAACAATAGCAACTTGCTTGAGACCTCAGTCTCAAGGCTAATTGATAGTGTCCCTAGTAAATAGCACATAACCAACTAATGGTTACCAATACTACGGCAATGCTCTTTTTTTTTTTGCACGCCCAGGGATGTTAGTAACTTATGGCTTAGGTGATATTTGGAGCAGCGGTTTTACTTTTGTGTTCTCGGGTACTTTTTGACAGAAGTAATAATAATAATACCAACCCAAAGAATGTTAAATGTGAATTATATTGACTCAGAAGAAAAGCCTATAACTTATTAGATTAATTTTTTGGATGATCTTCAAAATGAACAGCTGATCAAATCTGTTAGAGTTGTAGTTAGCATGATGCACTTCCACAACGGGAAACAAGTATAGGATGATAAACAAGAACGAACATCAAAAAAAGAGAGACAAAACCATTCTATTGTATATACATGTTATCGTCTATTTTTGAAAATTACAAACAAACAACAAAAAATCGTGAATAATATTTGGTTTGTTAACAATAAATAATAACAAACACAATGACAATAACACGAGGAACAACGAAAAACGTCTAATTTCATTTCTCTTGGTGTAAAAAAAACTCACAACCGTTTTGTACAGAATTTATATTAACAACATATTTGAGAAAAAAAAAACACACTAAAAGAAAAGAAAAATGTAAATCTTTTCTCATTTTTCAATTTCTTCTATTTTGGGAGATAAATTAATTCCTAACATTGCCAATCTAAAGATAGATTTTCTTATTATTTCAGTTATATATGCACAGATTATTATTAAATTAAAGAGAAGAAGAAGAAGAATAAACCCAAGTCTAGGCGTATTTTTTTATTTGACCCAAATTTTTTCATAAGCATTTTTTTTTTTTTAAATTTTTTGTTAATTATCTTTATATAATTAACATTCTATACGCGAGTGCGTGTACTTGTGCACTAAAAACCACAAAACTGCACAAACTTAAAGAGTTACTAAGAAACGCAACGCCCACGATTTTATTTTTTTTGGATCTTTTTTTCTTTTTCTCTGTTTGATTCACTCAATACAATTTTTTCCCTCACTTGAAGTTAACTTAAGTTAATTACTTACTTAACATTTTTGTTCTTCTTAAGTTGTTTTTTTTTTTTTCCCCTTTTATATTAAGCATTTTTTTCATTTCTTCCCATAATATATATACAGGCTGTCTGTATATACCATATGCATTCGTTGTTCTAATAGAAAAAAAAAAAACTTAAACAGAATTTCAATTTTTGGCGTTCAAAATTCCTACTTTCTTCTCTTTTTATTTCATTTCATTTCATTTCCATCTTTATTTTTTATTACTTTCTTGTCATTATTAATCAAATATCAACTTCACATATCCCCCGCTCCCCTAGCACCACCCACTTCTTCCAATGTACCAACAACCATCAAATCATTCATATTCGTCAACCGATTCTTTGAGATGGTCGTCAAATAATCCTTTCCGTCAAGCATCCATTAGTCAAACCCAACCACGCAATAATTTTGATGAATGGGTGGACAAGAATAAACAGTTGTTAGATTTATCTAGTGATGAAGAAGTAGAAGAAGAAGAACATGGGGCCGCAATAGGGTTCCATCAAAGTACTGAAAGTTTTGGTAAACCAAGTGCATTTCCACCTACTCCTGTTCGTGCAGATAGTGATTCAAGTATAAACTATGCAAGGTATGTATTTAATCTTTTATTTAAATATTAATTACTATTACTAGAAGAAAAGAACGGAGAAAGAGCAATTATTGGGGAAAAAAAACGGTAATGAAAATAGTATTTTCCATTACTAATTTATCGGATCAATAAATCTAGCCCTGAGTCCCATTAGTTACTTGCTCTGGATTTTTAATTTTATTTTGTAATTCTTTTTTTGTTTTGTCCTGTTTGTTAACTTGGCCTCGTTGTTAGTCAAACAATTTGTTTTGCATGAATAAGAAAAATTAGAAAGAGAGAGTGAGTTAGTGAAGTGAGCAATAAAGAAGGCATGACTTCGCCGCACTTTATCTGCGAATAGCAATTTGTCGTTTGATACCTTTGAGGCGAGTTTAAATTCCCCCCCTCCTCCTCCTCCTCCTTCAACAACAACAACAAAAAAAAAGAGGAATAAAAATTAAAATTGTAACCACAACATATTTATTCTTTCTTTCTTTCCTTTCTTCTTTTCCTTCGAAGTTTTAAAGTTATAAACAAAAATTTTAAGTTACTAACTTATTTGAATTAGAATGTCCAAAAATCCATTTGCTTCAGCTTTGTCACAACTGGAAGATAAACCACGAGCACAAACCCCAACTCATTCAAGTCGTGCTCCGCCGCGTCCACCAAAACCTTCACAGAAACAGCCACCGCCACCAAGTTATGAGGAGGCTGCTGGCCCCGAAGCAGCAAAGAAAAGTTACCCTAGAGAAAAAGAAGGTAGAAGTGAAGACTCTAGAGAACGAAGAAGAGAAAATAGTAGAAGTGGTCACAGTAGAGAAAATGGTCACAGTAGAGAAAATGGTCACAGCAGTCACAGTCGTAGTCATGGCAGAGAACATGGACGTGGAAGTGATAGGGATAAAGATAGGGAAAGAAGAAGTCACCGCAGTAAAAAATCACCAAGCAAGAAAAAGAGTGACCCAGTAAAACCGAAAAACTTGGATACAATCGATAAATTGGATGTTACTGGGTTTGTTGGTTTCCATCATGATGGTCCTTTTGATGCATGTGCACCACACAGAAATATAAAGAAGGAAAAGGCTCCAGTAATGGCCTTCCCTATTGATGGACCTAACAATTCAATAGCTGGAGGAACAAATATGACCAAAGACGATCAATTAAATCTTGCTTTTGGAAATTACCACGAAGAAACCCCAGTTATCAAGACCAATAGAACACAAAATGACCCAACATCAAGTATTTATACCCCAAAACAGAATCCTTCAGTGATCAATTTTGATTCCAATACCAATTCTACTCCAATTCATGGGTCTACTACTGCTGGTTTAGGATCAACTACGTTTTTGGATGGTGCACCTGCACCCAAAGGTGATGAACTTTTGAATCCAAACGCTGGTGTGGGAAGGAAAAAGTCAATAGTACAAAGATTAAGAAAAAATAGTGGATCTGAAAGTAATTCAAGAAGAAGTTCTAATGAAGGATTACAACCACCTTCCCCACCATACCAAGAACCTAGAAGAGGATCATTAAATACATTAGAATTAGATAATGATGACAATGAATTGAAACCACCTGGTAACTCATTTATAAGAAGAGTAAGAAGTTTGAAAGTAAGAAAATGATAAAAATTTGGCCAAATTCAATAAAAAAAAAAGTATATAAGAAAAGGGATAAGACAAAACGATTTAAGACAATTCAAACACCAAATAAGGAAGAAATTTTAATTATGGGACAAGTTTTGATTTTTTTGAAAGGACATTTTCTTTAATGTATATTAGACAGTTTATTATTATTATTATTATTACTAT
>OKKB01000053.1_pt1 | contig 83178 bp, 44 predicted proteins | sample 1613931 | NCBI WGS metagenome assembly OKKB01 (sample SAMN04436893, study PRJEB24849) | human gut metagenome | biome: human gut; feature: NICU; material: stool | host: Homo sapiens | place: USA: Saint Louis, MO | collected 2012-02-08
CACCCCGCCCCCCCCGCCCCCCCGCCCACAACACATGTTTTCCACCTTGATGGAAAGCTGGCTTAAAGCGTTATAACACGAAATCATCACTTCTATGGTATTTTATTTAGGGACATCTTTTCAAAAAGTATATGTAGAAAGAGCTTGCTTTGTGTAAAGTTTTTTGGACAAAACGGTTATGAAATTACGGAAATTAGGTAGAAGTCACATGTCCTAATGAAAAACTTACGCAAGTACTAAGATCTTCATTTATTGAATTGTCTGGCAAAATGGGATGTAATTCCAGTTTTCCTAACAACCAGAATGACTGAGATCCGATATGGGATAAAATACACTTGAAATGTAATACTACTCGTTGTAGGTTAAGCTGAGTTACTACCATCGACTACAGGTTCAAGCATATTTTTGCAGGTAAAGTTGGGTGACACAGCCCCTGCACAGTTTAAATTTTTTTTTTACTCCAAAAACTTGCGTCAATAATTTGTCAAATAGTAAGAGAGCAGTGAAGATATTTATAACATAGCCGAAATGTAGTACCAAGATTCTTGTTTAAGATATCTTTTAGGGAAATGATGCTGGTAATTACAATACATGAAGGAGGTAGTAATAATGAACCCTTCCCTCAACAATTACTTTGCCCCTCTTGAACTGTAATTAATATAAATTATTTCTCTCATCTACCAAGAATGGAAGTAGTCTCTTCAAATTGTGTTTCTCAAAATCAAGACAAATGGTCTAGTTTTGCTAATAATAATAAATTCAATGCTAATGGTGGTGGCGGTAATGAATATAAGTGACAATACTAAATGTAACAAACACAAAAGTAAACAAAAATAAACAAAACAAAGGAAAAAAAAATTTTTTCTCTCTCATTCACTCACTCACCCAATTTTTATTAAACTCGTTTCGTTACCCTTTCAATACTCAAGTTAATTTTTTTTTAAAAAATCTTCTTTCTTCTTTCTTGAACCTGTTAGTATCTACTTCAAGTTCAACTTCTACTACTACTACCACGACCATTTAACCCTAATATATATTTATATATATTCACCTTTACTATTTATTATACCATCCTTTTTTTTTATTATTTTTTTTTCTATTTGTTGGGATTCTATAGAACTTCTGCCACGTTCGTTTTATGATTTCAGAAGTTTATATCATGGAGAAACTTTCAATCAACAACAACAATAATAACAGGAGATACCAGAGCAGGAGATTTGATGGTATTACCATTATACGTATTGTTGTTTTGGTATTCATAGTCACTGTATCGACGTATTTTGTCAGCAGCTACACATGCAATCAACCACACCATAATCACTCGACCAGACCAAGCCATTATTTACCAATAAATGGCACTCATGGGTTGATGAATAATGATGATTCATTGCATAATAAAGGTGCTATTGGTCATTATAACACCACAGTGTCCCTTGAAAGAAGAGCTGACGAAAACAACTCAACAACAAACGGGTTGTTCCCTCTGACTTCATCGTCTACATTCATATTCACTCCATCTTCATCGTCTTCTTTTACATTTCAACAATCAAGGTCATCTCCACAAACAACATCTACAAGCTCATTTGTTGCTACAACATTATCGTTCCAACAAGAAACATCACAAACTTCAATTCCTGACACTACTACGGATTTTTCTTTTAGCTCATTTTCCGAGGCTCCTACTACATCAACAACTAGTTCTACATCAGAATTTAGTAGTACACCACAGGAAACTAGCAACACAGTGACCAGTACTTCTTCCACGTCAACATCATCATCGTCGTCACCTACATCAAGTCCTGCAACAACATCGGCTTCTCAACATGTTACTACATTCAGTTCTGTTGATAATGGGAAGACTATTGTTGTGACGAGAACTTCTGTCATCTCGAGTCTGCCAACTGCCTCTAACAGCAACAACAATAAGAACAATGATAACGGAGGAGGATTATCCCATACAAACAGAATAGTTGTTGGTGTAGTTGTTGGGGTTGGTGGTTCTATATTAATTGGTTTGTTGGCCGTTTTATTTTACTTGAGAAAGAGAAACAACCGTGATTATGAAGGTGGATGGACTTTCTGGAGAAAGAATGAGAAATTGGGAAGTGATGAGTTCTTCAATGGTGAATTGGGTGTCAGAGACAGAAATATTAATCAAGGATCAAATTTTTAAACAAGGCTTATTTTGTATGAGGGTGGTTTTTTTTATAAGTATTTTGTAGTTGAATTTAAAATTTTGTACCTTAAAGTCTTTTAATTTAATTTTAATAAAAAGTGGTGATTTGGCAAACATCAAGAGTATATTTGGTGAAAAAAAAAAAAAAAAATTTGGAACTGAACGCGTCTAACATCTTATACCTCTAAGCAAAATGTCAGAGTACTCTGTGTATCAACAGTTGAATGAAGATACAAACGCAACTAAATATACTTATAAATTACTACAGCTACCATCAAAGATACTAAATCAACTTGAATCCAAGTCAACTAACTTGTATATAAAATCTGATATCAATTCCCTAGCATTATGCACTGATTCAGAAACTTTCAAGTTACGACAAATGAACCATTCCAATACAGTCTTGCTATTGAACAAAGAACCTGACAACAAGTTAATTGGGTTTCAGAAAACCAGTTATGAATATGAGTTGACAGAAATCGAAGGTTCGATCGATACGTCCGATATTCCTATTTTCAACGGACAAACAGCACAGCAACCTATTGATTTGATAGCACTAGAAGATAATTCGATTTGTTCACATCAAGAGTTTTTATCGAATTGGTATGAATTGGGAGGTTGTGAAATTGATAATGGTGCATATATCATGAGTGCAGATATTATTACTGAACTATTATATCTATTAATCACCAAATTGATGAGTTTACAAGTACACGAGTTTTCTCCGGAAGATGTTTCATCCATCATCACGCCCCCTTATAATGACTCAATGTTAACATCAATCATACACAAATTTTGCACTATAGAAAGTGAGAAATATCAATTGAATGATTTAAAAATTACACAGTGGTTTGGCATTGTTGAGATGTCAAAAATCAATCATAAAATGACCGATATTTCAGAGTTCTTATTGAATTGGAAAACTAGTTTGCCGTCATTCTATAACCCTCCATTGGACATCAGTCAATTGGCAGGCTATTACTGCTCCCCAATCGAAAACAAAATATTGTATGTCGACCCAGAATCCTTATCAGAAAATTTGAGTCAACGATTCAAAGAATTGTTTGAATTGGATAAAAGTTGGAACTATGATGAGTTTATTCCATTCATTAAAAAGTTTGTTCCTGCCGGTAAAAAGGTCGACTCAATTATTTTAAAGTATGGCAAGAAGAAGAAAGTTGGTAGAGATAGATTTATAGTCTGTCCTAGATAAAAGGTTATTTGTGTATCCAACTCTTGCTGCATTTGCAGTTTTCGGAAAAGATCGATTTCTGTAGAGGAAAAAAGAAAAAATATTGGATTGAAAAATTCTTGAACACTAGCATACTCTCAATCACCTCTCTCTAATCATATGTCTGAGTCAACATTTTTTACATCATTGATTAGTGGTGCTTGTGCTGGTATCGCAACAGATATAGTATTTTTCCCCATTGACACCATCAAAACAAGATTACAAGCTAAAGGAGGGTTTTTCACAAATGGTGGATATCATGGAATTTATCGTGGGTTAGGTTCATGTGTTGTTGCGTCAGCACCTCTGGCCTCGTTATTCTTCATTACTTATGATTCATTGAAAAGAGACTTGCAGCCTGCGGTAAGTTCACCTGGGGTTAGACATATGATCGCTGCGTCAATGGGGGAGATTGCTGCATGTATAGTTCGTGTGCCAGCTGAGGTAATTAAACAACGTACACAGGCATCCCATATGGGTAATCAAACATCGTGGAGTAATTTGTTGCATATTTTGAGAAACTCCAACAATGAAGGGGTGTTTAAAGGTTTGTATCGTGGTTGGAATAGTACCATAATGAGAGAGATCCCATTCACGATGATTCAATTCCCATTATATGAATATTTAAAAGTGCAATGGCAACAAAATTTAAATAGTTTTATACCACAGGGATTCAAAGGTGCCGCGTGTGGAATGATTGCTGGTGGAGTTGCTGCTGCATTGACTACACCACTTGATGTGATAAAAACAAGAATAATGCTACATAAGGATAGAATAAGTATTGTTAGTTTGGTAAAGAATTTGATTCGTGAAGAAGGCCCTGCAGCATTGTTCAATGGGATAGTTCCTAGAACATGTTGGATAAGTTGCGGTGGTGCTATATTCTTGGGCTGTTACGAACTAGTCCATACCGAATTAACAAAGAGATCAAGATTGTAGAAACAAAAATTGGTTCCAGTTTTATAAGTTGTATAGAATAATAGAGTCTAAAAATGCTGGGATATTTTTTTTTTGATCCCATGTACACGTCTCCATGTCATTTTTTTTTCCCCCGTTTTGATTACTAACCAAGGCAAGGAAGGAAGAAAAAAAAAAGCCTACATTTTCAATTACTTCTCTTCCTTTTTGAATTTTTGACTTCTATTATCTGAGGTGCAACATGTATAAATCAATTTTCAAAACGACTGGAAGGTTGGGGAAAACAGTTTCTAGTCGTAACTTTGTTACTACATTACCTAAACCATTGGCCACCAGCTCATCGCCAGCAACAAATGCCCCAAATAAAACATCAAACCCCAAAACAGGGGAATTACATGTATCAACTCCAGTAGACACAGCAAAGATTTCCATCGAGCCACCTGAAGGATCGAGCATATCATTAAAATCTGCTTCTCGTGATGCATCATTGTTTGGAACCCGTCCGATTTATTTGGATGTTCAAGCCACAACTCCTGTAGATCCAAGAGTTTTAGATAAGATGCTTGAATTCTACACTGGATTATATGGTAACCCACATTCTTCAACCCACGCATATGGATGGGAAACCGACAAGGAAGTTGAAAAGGCAAGAACCTATATTGCTGATGTGATAAACGCTGATCCAAAGGAGATCATATTCACCAGTGGTGCCACAGAAACTAATAACATGGCAATTAAAGGTGTGCCACGTTTCTACAAAAAGACAAAGAAACATATCATCACGACTCAAACTGAACACAAATGTGTTTTAGATAGTGCCAGACATATGCAAGATGAAGGGTTTGAAGTTACATATTTACCTGTTAGTTCAGAAGGGTTAATCAACTTGGATGATTTGAAGAAAGCAATTAGAAAGGATACTGTGTTGGTTTCTATTATGGCCGTCAATAATGAAATTGGTGTCATCCAACCTTTGAAAGAAATTGGTAAAATATGTCGTGAAAATAAAGTGTTTTTCCACACTGATGCTGCTCAGGCGTATGGTAAGATTCCTATTGATGTTAACGAGATGAATATTGACTTGTTGTCTATTTCTTCCCATAAAATCTATGGTCCAAAAGGTATTGGTGCCTGTTATGTTAGAAGAAGACCAAGAGTGAGATTGGATCCAATCATTACTGGTGGTGGTCAAGAAAGAGGTTTGCGTTCAGGTACTTTAGCTCCTCCATTAGTTGCTGGGTTTGGTGAAGCAGCAAGATTAATGAAGCAAGAATCGCTGTTTGACAAAAGACACATTGAGAAATTATCCTCTAAGTTGAAAAATGGATTGTTGTCAATTCCATCTACCCAATTTAACGGTTGTAACGACGCCAAATCTCAATACCCTGGTTGCGTGAATGTATCTTTTGCTTACATTGAAGGTGAATCGTTGTTAATGGCCTTGAAAGATATTGCTTTGAGTTCTGGGTCAGCATGTACTTCGGCATCTTTGGAACCATCATATGTTTTGCATGCATTGGGAGCTGATGATGCCTTAGCTCATTCTTCAATTAGATTTGGTATTGGTAGATTTACAACTGAAGCCGAAGTCGACTATGTCATTCAAGCAATTAATGAAAGAGTTGACTTTTTAAGAAAAATGTCCCCGTTATGGGAAATGGTTCAAGAAGGTATTGATTTGAATACAATTGAATGGAGTGGTCATTAGGTAGTTTTTGTTGGTGTATTTATCATGTATAGAAAGAGATTACTTTGAATAATTTTTTTTTTGCCTGTACCGGAGCGAGCATGAGGTTGTGATTTTGCTATTCCGGCGCTCCTTCTGGGGTGCCCTTTTTTCAACAAATGAATTTTTTTTTCACTCCAGAAATACTCCCCTTTTCTTATTCCTTTCTTTTAAAACCAATATCCAAAAAACATGTCTGTTAAAACCAAAACCATTACTGTCTTGCCTGGTGACCATGTCGGTACCGAAATTGTCAATGAAGCAATCAAAGTCTTGAAAGCAATTGAAGCTGCCACTCCCTACCAAAAAATCCAATTTGATTTCAAACACCACTTGATTGGTGGTGCTGCCATTGATGCCACTGGCGTCCCGCTTCCAGATGATGCTCTTGAAAGTGCTAAATCATCCGATGCAGTTTTGTTGGGTGCTGTTGGTGGACCCAAATGGGGTACTGGCACTGTTCGTCCTGAACAAGGATTATTGAAAATCCGTAAAGAATTGAACCTTTATGCCAACATTAGACCATGTAATTTTGCCAGTGACTCGTTATTAGAATTGTCTCCATTAAAAGCTGAAGTGGTCAAAGGAACCAATTTAATTATTGTTCGTGAATTAGTTGGTGGTATATATTTTGGTGAACGTCAAGAACAAGAAGAAAGTGAAGACAAAAAAACAGCTTGGGATACAGAAAAGTATACTGTTGACGAAGTTACTCGTATCACTCGTATGGCAGCATTTATGGCTTTGCAGCACAATCCACCATTGCCAATATGGTCTTTGGACAAAGCTAATGTTTTGGCATCGTCGAGATTGTGGAGAAAGACCGTTGATAAAGTGATTTCTGAAGAATTTCCAGCTTTGTCTGTGCAGCATCAATTGATTGATTCGGCTGCAATGATTTTGATCCAAAACCCAACCAAATTGAACGGTATCATCATTACATCTAACATGTTTGGTGATATCATCTCAGATGAGGCATCCGTTATCCCAGGATCTTTGGGTTTATTGCCATCTGCTTCATTGGCTTCATTGCCAGATACCAACACTGCTTTTGGTCTTTATGAGCCTTGCCATGGGTCTGCTCCAGATTTACCAGCCAACAAAGTGAATCCAATTGCTACAATCTTGTCTGCCGCTTCCATGTTGAGATTATCCTTGGATTGTGTTAAGGAAGCTGAAGCATTGGAAGAAGCTGTCAAACAGGTTTTGGATAGCGGTATCAGAACAGCAGATTTAAGAGGTACTAGCTCTACTACAGAAGTCGGTGACGCAATAGCCGAAACAGTCACTAAAATTTTAAAACAAAATACATAAACAGTATATACAGTAGTTAGCATTTAAATTTCAAATACTCCAAAGTCTACAGATTTCTCTAAATATGCACACAACTGAGTTACCGAATCTTCACTCAATAAAGGTTGCTTATTTGCAAAATTTTTTTGCCTGGTAGATGTAATGGTGGCCTCGCTTGATTCGGATTGACTTGGCACTCGTATATGATTTGGCTCTTCATTCGGAGAGAAAAACTCTTCATCCTCACTACTGCTCGTCAATGTTATAGCGCTGGTATTGTGAGGCAACAGAGGTTTCGACAACTTGGGCACGGGCTTGTTTCCAAATTCGTTGTCAATAAACTGACTGAATTCATTTGTCATTTCCGAAACCGTGATAGAAACAGCTGACTCGTCACGTGTGATTTGTTGGGGTTTTAGTGGTGGTGGTGGTGCAAACATCGTTTTCGAGAAAGCTCTATTGGCTGATTTTGTTGTTCTGATGATCTTTGGGATAGAGTCTGGTCTCTTTGCTGGATAGCGATCTATTTTTTTAGTTTTGAATAAATTGGAAACATCAACAACACGATTTGCGACTTCTTCGTCCAACTTCTTGCGAGGTGGTTCGTTTGTTCTTATTGAACTTTCTCTGCTAATACTAATGCTCTCCCAATTGGGAGAGGAATCGGATTTATTTTCTCCAATTGGCAAAAGTTTATAGTTGGTGCCATGTTTGATTTTCCCAGATCTTTTTTCAAGATGGATTCTATTACTATCAATGGTTGCAATTCTTTTGATAGTAGATGCTGATTTTGGAATGATAACGGGATCATTTACTACTGGGAATTGGAAATTGGGCAGCGCGTCGACGGAAGGTGCCGAGGTAGTTATTGTTGTTCGATCATCTGGTGACTCAATTTCGTAATGCATTATGGACTCGCTGGTGGTATCTTGTACAACTCTGTGTAAGGTAGGGATTGGTTTCAAAGTATTTGTGTATTCATTTTCGTCACCACGTGGTATAAACGTATTTGTGATGTCTCGTTTAAGTGTGGGCTCTGAAATAACCACTGCATTGTCTTCTGTATGTTTTTTCAATAAACCGCAGATTGACTTTCTTCTGCGTAATGGTGGGTCCACTTTATTCTCCAAAGGCACATTAACAACTGTAATTGGCTCTGAGAAAGACTTGTCATGTTTGTAAGTTTGTTTAGGTGTAAATTTTACTTCATCCAACGTTGTTGCTTCGCTACGACTCGTGGCGTTATCATCAATAACAAACTTAAGTTGAGCTGAGTTGCCTTTAATCAAGCAACGGGTGATTTTATTATAGGTCAGAAAAATACCGTTGAAGCAATTGAATACTTTATGTTTCAAAAAGTCCAGGAATTCGTTTGGTCTAACAAACTCGTTGATTTGTTCTTGGCTGGGTTTATTGTATCCTGTAATCTGTATTTTATCATCACCAACAAACGAAGCCTGTAATAGCAATTGCAAATTTGGACAAGTTTCAAAATACCTAGGAACGTCAAGCTTCATATTTAAAAACAATACAAATGGTGACTGGCTGATTTCATTTTCGTATACTTTATCCTCATGAGCGGTGTAATAAATGCTTAGATGTCTGTCGTTTGCCTTAAACAAATGGAAAGGTGAGCATTTATATAAAAGACGAGCTTTGTTGATGAGTTCAATAATGGTTTTTGATTTGTTATTTTCAACATGATATGTTTTACTAAATTGTTTGATAGCTGACAAGGACTGAAACCCAGTTGAAGATGTACTCAAAAATCGAATGAAATCGTCCTTTGGGCTGTCGTCGGTTGGGGCAACAAATGTGGTTGCTATGACTTCATTAATATTGCACCAGGAAGACACTTCCATTGCTGGGAAACATGACAAATTGGGCAATGGTTTTTCGTTCACCAACGAATGCATAAGTGCATCTGACACGAAAATCTTTTTTAGGTGCAGTTCTTCCATGTAGCCGTTGTTGTCGATTATGTTTAGGAATAAAAGATAATCATTAAAGATGACCACTAAACTACGTTCCAATTGGAATATGCCAACGACTTTTCGGGAAAGCCACCCATAGTGCAACTCAGCTGGCCAGTTGGTAGCTAGTTCAGTCAAAATTTTCCCTGTAGGGGTAAAAATTCTTTGCTTGAGGTCAACTTGTTCATCATGTCCACCAAATGCATCTATTACTTCCATCGCTGCAGTATAATATTTGTTTACCATTGTTTCATCCTCGTCAAAATTTTCAAAATTTTTCAACTTTAATTTTTCCGATTCGATTGCATCATAAAGTCTCTTCAAGATCAATTTGAGTCGAGGTAGTTCTAATAATGATCCTGTCACAATAGAATCAATTTCCCGAACCGAGTATTCTTTCTTAGCGATTGCAAGTATGCTGCTAGTGGCGAATTTGCGTAATCTCAGATAAAATCCTTTCAAATTTGCTTCGTGTCTAACAAACGGTTTGTAAAAGTAAGGCAAAATGTTTGCAACTGCTCGTAGAACTTCTAGGTAGTTTATTGACTTTGCTTTTAGTAAAGACTCATTCAAAATGCAATTGATTCTCGTTATTTCGTCTATTGTCGGTGGGAAAACCTGGTTCACTCGTGTTATACCATCTGGAGAATCCAACACGTTTGCTCTCAATGGTGTAATCAAGTTTTGTAATAAATCGACTAGTTTTGAAGTAAAGTTGGTCTGCACAGTCACTAATTCGTTCACAATAGATGTGATCAATTTTGTTTGTGGGACCTGTGTTTGTTGTGGTGTATAAATAAAGTTCATTGTCTCTGGGCTGTATTCCAACAACGGATCAAATAGGTGGTCCAACTGCTCCCCTAACAAAAATACCAACTTATTATTTTCGTCTACTATTTCTTGTGATGATGATGTATTATTGTATACGACGTCCATTCCGTACGAGTTTAGACTATGTTCCTGCAAAAGCCCCAACTGTAACAATTGTTTCCCAAACTCTATTGGCGATTTACCGGAGAGTAGATTCATGTTGCTAGCAAAAGTCCCTGCATGGGTTTCATCAAAGTTTGGGAGTTCAGGTAAATCTCCCGCATGATTAAGTAATTTGTTTGAATTTTTCAAATTGCTGATGGCTAGTGACCGTCTCACTTTTGACTTTTGGTATTTCAATTCTAAATTTTCACAACTGGGCCAAAACCTTGATCGATGGGTGAGTTGCATGTTTTCGTATGTGGATACACCAAATTTGGTAATTGATTTTGTTGAAATGTTTTCGTGCTTGCGGTAGACAATTGTGATCACATAGTCAAATAAGATATCATCAAACCCGGTGAATATTGCTGCTTGCGGGAATATATCTAGCCACTCATCGACAGTTGTAGATTTGGTGGTGGCATTCTCGGTGTTGTCAAACTGAGAATGTAGTTGTTTTATAGGAATAGTGGTTATTTCGTGTAAACGCGGTTTCTTCATTTTCAGCCCTTCGTTGTGATGAAGTGTCTTCATTGAAAAACGGAAGTTGACGATAATTTGAATTATTAATTTAACTTTCTAGAATGATCTTGTGCCATTAATATAGCAAAGAGGAACCCTGTTAAGCACAAAACTATGAAACAAGACCAAAACAAAAGAGAATGTGTGTGTGAAAAAAAAAAGTTTGGTTTGTTTAGAGTTCATGATACTCAAAAAAGCTGAAAAGTAAACAAATAACTATTATAATATTGGTCACGTGCATACTAAATGGGTTTACAATCTAAAAGTCAAACACTTGAATCAAATGAAAAAATGAAAGATCTACAGCAAAAGCTGGCTGTTACATTGGTCTCTGAAACCCCTGCTAGAACATCACTAGTTTGGGGTCTCTAGGTACCCCGTTTTCGTCTATATTGTTTTTGCTAAGCTCATTCCGAGTATATTCCAACCGTGCATCATCAAAGCTGACACCTTTTTCTTCCATGATCTTTTTTATTTGCAATTTTGCTGATTCCGATAAACCAGCTCGGTTGTCGTTTGTAGCAATGTTGTTAGATTCTAGATCAAAATTCGAACTACTCAATCCACTGGCAACGTCGTCTTCAAATGATTGCAAATTTGAATAATACCCGCTATCGATTCTTGATCTTGTTCTATATCTGTCATGTAATTCGATTATCTTGTGCCTAAAATGGAAGACCAAGAGGCAAACTAGTATAATAATAACAAGCAATACGTGTTGTGACTTGACTCGCAGCTTGCCGGATTCGTCAACGAAGTAACTGTAAGCTATTGTATTTTGTTCTTGTTGTTGTAAGTTGTCCATTATTCGGTTTTGGAAACTAGGAGGTTACGAGATATAAATTGAAGGTGAAAAGGATAAATGTAGTTTTTATATACTGTTGGAGCAACCAAAAAAGTTCATCCCCTAAAGTTTTGTTAACCGGGGTTTTTTTGTTTCGGTACATTTAGACACGCTAAACTAAATCTTCTTTCTCTACGTTCACGCAATGCCGCTCCGCAGAGAAAGAAATGTCACGTTTTCAAGACCAGGAATAAGTTACCAAATGCCAAATAAGCCTCATTAGAATGAATGGATTTCTTGCATTGTTTCGGGCAATTTTTTGTAACGTTGTTATATTACTCAACTTTCATCACATCAATTCTACCAGGCGGTGTTTCTCAATTGTTGATATAATCATCTAGAAGTTGGTATAGCTAGCTCTAATAAACTTTACAGGTATACACAAGGAGTGTTGCAAGGTTGAGTAAATATTTGTAAGTGATGTCCAAACTATGGCGGTAGCGCGTGGCAGTCAGTATATTTTTAGTCACATTTTTTTCACAATTTTTGTTGAAATTATACACACCATATACTGAGTTTTGACAAAATTTTACAATAAGTAATGGCCTAACAACATTTACATGGCAGTTTTTTGCTTTAGGTTTATTGTAATTTGCTAGGGTGACGGATTCTACGGACTTTTTAATCATAAATTTAAAATACCTTGAGCAAGATAGAGATTTCCTTTTGCGCACTGTAATTCAATACACTTTGAGCTAAGTAGCTTGAATTCACATATATCACTTCTATGGAAGACTGTCCAGATATGGTTTGGCTTTCCCTACAACCCCCGAAATCACCGGTGATTATAAATTAATTTGTAATGAGATATGTGCTGAACACGAAAAAAAGAGATTTTGTGTCTGCAAAATGAGCAAATTATTGGAACCCCGAAACAGTAATAATTACAAAGTAATTTGCTCAAAATTTTCACATTATAATTACGAATACAAAAAAGCAGACCAATGCCTGAAGATGTATTTAAGTAGTTGTAAGCGACTCATAACTGTCTTTTTTTTCTTGAAATTTTCTTGAAACCATTGAAAAAATGATGAAAAGAGGTGTGTCGTATAATGGATTGGATTGTCTTGCAGATGCGTCCAGTGATGCCTACATGAAGTACAAGCACCAGCTGCAGGCCGAAATTCCATGGGTCTCTCAGACAAAGTATGCAAAGTACACTGTTTACTTTGGAATAGCCACAATTTTCGTGGCATTCGTTAAGCAAATATACTACAAATACCGAGATTATACATATAGATCCAAGCAGTCCTCCAACATTGGAACCTCACTCATTGATATATGGATATCATATTGTCGCTATTACGGATATAAACAATTACCAACGTGGTTAACATACTTTTCAATACCAGGATCAGTGGGTTCAGCACTGTACATGTTCTTATCGTCGCTTTACATGTTGTGCTATTGCCTTGTACCGCATTTCTGGTATAGAGGATGTGCTGGTTTTGGCTCATCGCCGTTAGCTGTACGCGCTGGTCTTATGGCGACGGCACTAACCCCATTTATTTATGTTTTGGCAGGCAAATCAAATGCTATCACTTTATTGACTGGTATCAGTTATGAAAAACTAAACACTTTCCATCAATATACTGGTGTTGCTTGTTTCATATTATCAGTCATTCACGTGGTCCCATTTATTTATCAGGACTTGGCTGAAGGCGGAAGCAGTAATTTGAAGATGAATTTCAAAGACAGTTTTGAGTACTATAGTGGTATACCGCCATTAATTCTATTGGGTCTTTTGTGTATTCTCTCGAAATCGTACATCAGAAAAGTGGTATATGAATTGTTTCTACATGCCCATTGGATGATGGGTATTGCTTATTTTGGGACATTAATTTGGCATATAAACAAAGAGTTAGGTGCGGATGACTACATGTGGGGTGCATTAGCTTTTTGGGCCACTCAAATTATTTACAGGATCTTGATGAAAACAGCATTCAAGCCAAACGCAATGTTTTTAAGATCAAGACAAGCACAGTTGGAAAAACTAGGCAGCGATGGGGTATATCAAGTCGTAATTGGAAATACCACTGGTGTTAATTGGAAACCTGGCCAACATTGTTATCTTAGATTTGCTGGTGTTAGAATACTTGACAACCATCCTTTTTCAATTGCATCCGTTGATGAAGAAGATAAAACTGCCATGAAGTTTATCATCAAAGCACAGAAAGGATTAACACGCAAGATTTATCAGGAATTGGATAAGCTGATAACTTCTAATAAAAATGTTTATGTGGATGGTCCATACGGAGGCACATTTAGAGATCCAAGGTCATTTGAAAGAGTGGTTTTGTTGGCAACCGGCACTGGAGTCACTGCCACTTTGCCATTTTTGACGTATTTAGCAAAAACTGATTCGATAGTTAAACGAGTTTCATTTATTTGGATTGTGCGCCTGCAAGAAGATATACACTGGGTCAAAAGTGAATTGCAAGAGTGTCAAAAATTAGGTGGGAGTAAAATAGATATACATATCCATGTTGCTGCTAAGAAATCGATATATACCAAAGGTGATTTTGAAAAGGAGATCGAAAGCGAAGAAACTAACTTGAATGAAGAAGACTGGTTAATTGATTATGGTAAACCATCGGTGACAAGTATTCTAAAACTGATGGCAGGTAGCTTAGCTGCTCGTAATATGATAGTTTGTTCAGGAAGCGATTCTTTGAAAAGAGAGGTGAGCAGTATTGTTTCTGAACTCCAATCGTTGGTGTTTAGCAATGACTTGGTCAGATCCAACGTTGAAGAAATATATTTGCACACTGAATCTTTTGGATGGTAAGTATGTATATATAAATTCGCAATAACACGAAATCTCACATCATCAAATACAGAATACGACTACAAATTGTAAATTGTAAAGTTTTATACATTATATATGCTTTTGAAAAAGAGATATGACTATAGGGGAATGAGTTTATGTATACATATGACAAGAAGAAACAACAACAATAACAAAAAAAAAAAAAAGACAAAAATAAACTGCGAAAAAAGTAACGATAAGCTAAAATAAAATGACATGGTAATGACAGAGTAGATACTATTCATTTGCTGACCTCAACTGTCGAACATGACAGTTATTAGACTTTTTCTTCTGGTCTTTTGGCATATGAAATCTGAAGATTTCTACCACCATACAAATAATTATTTAATTGCAGAATTGCATTTTCAGCCAAATCAGCAATTTCAAATTGAACAACAGCGTTTCCACTTGGTCTACCGTCATCAGCATATTGGATTTCAGCCTTGGTTGTTCTACCAACGGTTTCAAACAAATCATACAAATCATCATCCTGAGTAGCAAATGGTAAGTTGGCAACATAGATAGTATCTGACTTTTCACCATCGGCAGTGACACCATCAGTAAACTCAGAATTCTTATTTGCAACTGCGGATTTGCTTCTGTCGCCATAACTAGATTTCTCAGTAGTATCTGACGACCTATAAGAATCTCTTTCATATCCTGATGATGATCCAGTGGAACGGCCTGGTCTAGTGTCTAATTTTCTACCTTCAATTTCATAACCTTGAAACATCTCAACTGCTTTGGCAGCTTCCTCTTCGGTGTTGAAAACAACAGTACCAAATCCCCTTGAATTACCATAGTTGTCCAATCTAACATCAGCTCTAATAACTTCACCAGCGTCTCTCATCAAATCCTTCAAAGCTTGCCAATTTACCGAGAATGGCAAATTACCAATAAAAACTTCTGTACCTGGTTTGCTTGGTGGTGCAGGAGGAGCATAATTGTCATTTCTTCTACTGCTTTGATATCTGTCATTGTATCTATCTCTACCCCCGGATCTGCTGTCGTATGTAGTTCCTCTGCCTCTTGGTGGTCCGTAATCATGTTTCTTTTCTGGTGGAGGGTAATCCTGCCTAACAAAGATTTCACGACCACGATATTCATAACGGTCAAATTTATTTATAGCTTCTCTAACATCGTCCTTTGAATTGAATTCAACAGTAGCCATACCTCTTGAACGACCCTTATTTGTAACAATATCTGCTCTGACTATAGAAAAATCCTTTTTAAAAATATCTTCAATATCGCGAGATGTGCAATCAAAGGGGATGTTTCCAATGAAAATGGAATTATCAAAATTTCTTTCTGTTTTGGAACGATAGTCAGCATCACTGGTTGCAACCGATCTGCCATAATCTCTACCATTACGACCACCTCCATAACTACCACGGCCATAATCTCTTCTTCTATCGCCTCCATAAGATGGTCTTGAATATCCACCGTAGTCTCTTCTAGAGTAGCTATCCCTACCACTACTTCCACTACCAGAATATGAGTTACCAGATCTCTCTCTTATCGGAGATCTTTCTCTTATTGGTGAACGAGAACGATCCTGTGGAATTTAATGTTAGCAAAACAATTCACATTTAGCATTGAATAATAAAAGAAAAATAACAGTTAGCAACAAACACTTATGCATCATCTTAAATGTTAAAACCATCTTCAGTGGATCCAATTCCATATAACCAATTTAGCTATTCCGCAAAATTTGGAATCCCATTGACCCACATTTTCGAGTTAAAATCTCAGTTAGCAATCAATAAGCCTTACCAAAATTCTTCAACAAAAAGCAATAGCTCAAATACCCACACCCTTTATTTAAGACCATAAGCACACGTTATTTGTTACCATACTGAAAATTTCCCAATCATTAATCCGCTTAATATATACAAAAAAAAAATCATGTTCAACATACTCTTGAATAATCATCAATGTCCATCCCATCCATTGTCACCAACTATTAATAATGAGAACAACACTAAAAAGATATAAACAATTCTAAAAGAGTAAATACTCTGTAGCTTTCGATATTATAAATTTCAATACAGAATTCCAACAAGAGATTGAAAGTTAAGATGAAATCCTCGAACGAACGAACGAACGAACAATCCGTGAGACAAAAAAAAGCGAGATTTTCAACGTTGGAAAAATTTTCTATCATTTGGCAACAAGCACACGACCAGGATTATACAAACTTGCCCCAAAACATTAAGCAAGGCGTCTTGAGAACAACATCTATCATTATAAAAGTTCACATATATTAACTACAAACCTATTTCTCTGGTGTGGGCAACACTAGCCTTCTTTCAACTTCGGTTTCTTTGTTGACTTCCTCTTCTCCATCAAATTTCAAACGTACTCTACCATCTTTTTTATGACCAACTACTATGGCAGGATAAAACGTTGAAGTGTCGGGATATCTTGCCAACACTTTACACCCGTACGTGTAATTGATTAAGTCTGACCCTTCGGGCGGGATTAATAATATTTCTTTGTAATTTGCTTTGAAAACTTGTCCAGGGTTATTGTTTTCATCTGGTTCAAGATCTTTAATCTCAAACTTGATTCCATCACCTATTATTTTCTCCACAGAACATTGGATCCATTCATCAGAGTGGCGGTTTCTTAATTTATATGCCACTTCCAGTCCTATATATATAGGTTCCAGTGGATTATATTTTGATGTCCAATAGGAACGACCAACTTTTTTGGTTTGTTTGGATTTCGAACTATTGCGTTTCTCGATTCTTTTGGTATCAGCATTGGGTTTCTTTTTCGTTGGTGTTTGTTTTTGAGCTGCTTGTTTTGCTTTAGTTTCACGAGTAATGATTTCAATCAACTTTGTTATATTTTCAGAAGAAGTGGTGATTAATCGTTTTGCAGTACCGATATTCGATTTGTGATCTATGATTTCTTCTTCAAGTTTGTTTAAATCTTCTTTAGATAATTGCTTCAATTCGTCTGGCGTCCTATTGTAAATATTATCAAACGTCAAAGATTCATTTGAGTTACATATATCCTGGAGTGATGTTATCACTATATCCCAATTTCCTTCTATTTCTGGTGTCATTTAGGAGAGTGTACAAAGATAAGGTGATAACGAAAGTTTGTATTTAGTCCTTTCCACTGGGCTGTTGTTTTTATTTTTCTTCTCAATTTTGTTTAGACAACCACTATGCCAACTCTCTTTATATAAAAGAAGATCTCGATCCTTACACATACACTTCAATCAACAATGCTACAAAACAGTATTTTGCTAGCGTCGGTAATTGATTCCATATGCTCTGTATATCAACTACAATACAACAAACAAAAGAAGACCATTTATGGAATTTCTTTTGATTACACACTTTTTTCAGTTCTTAGCCAGTTCCTATCTATACTATCGTCCTTTCTATATATACACACAAATGAGTACTCAATACGATATCCCATTTATCCCAACTTACCAATTTCTTTGCCGTTGGTTGTCTTTCAAGTTTTACAATGCTTTTTTCTAATTTTGGTGTTGTTGCAATTGAGAATATACATCAACACACGAAATACAAATCAGGGAATCAGTCCCTATAGTTTAATCTTTTTGGGATCACTAGCTCTATTTCTAAGTTGGATTTTGAAATTATACATTTATAGACAAGGGAAAATTATATCTTTGGACGTGATTGATTGGATATGGTATTCTGGAAGAATCATATCTTGTGTCAAATTTATGCCTATCATTTCCATGAATTGGTTTGACCAATGTGTAATTGGAATGTTTCCCTACTGGTCTCAATTTCAAATTCTGGTTTTACTTTTACAATTATTGGGAAAATATTCATACTTTTTTAAATGGTGGCAAATCCCAGTCAACTATCCAACATGGCTAGAAGTTCAGTTTCAAATGCTATGTATTCTAATAATCAGAGTTCAAATTTATATCTATAAAAATAACAAACCATCTTTGGAGGTGCAATAATAAAGTCTAATAGATTGTATGTATATATGTATATCGAGCTATGTCTTATTTATTATGTCTTTCAGTTTCTATCTGTACATGTTTAGAGTCTTCCACCAAGCAACTTAACAGCCAAATGAACCCCGTAACTAATCTTTCTATCTTCTTCTACTGAATATTTAGGTTCATCCACTGATTCTGTCTCTGCATCTCCATTAACTTGTGATTCTAATTTTGGACTGAAATCTTCTAATTTCAATTCATGCACATTTTCCATCAAATTATCAATTTCGTGTTTCATTTTCATTTTCAAGTCTTTATCTTTGGTGATAATAATGGCATTGCTTTCCAAATCGCACGAGTATGCACGCTTGGTATAATTAGAAGATCCAATGACGGTAATACTTGGTTCATCTTCCCCAGGGGCGGTTATCCATAACCCCTTTGCATGATACGACCATCCACCTGGAGTGTTCACTATTCCCTTTTGCCATTCATAAACAGTTATAAGAGCAGATTTTCCTAGATCTCTCACTTTTTGTAAAAATTGCTTAGCAAATAAAAGATATGCTTGTGGTAAGTAATAAGAAACACCAGGTGATTTATAAAACGAGTTGGCTTTTGGAGATGCCGTGATAACTGTCCCTTGAGATTTACCATTCAACAACCGCTGTTGGTATTCTGGTAGCATATTGAAATATCCGGCAGTGAACCACCATTTTGTCTTGAGAGAGTCTGCATACGATAACAATCGCAAAATTGCTGGTTTTTCAGTCAGCTGATCTTGATTGTGAGGGAACAATGGTGTAAATTGAGAAACTGGATAAACTATAGTATCATATTCCTCATTTTCATCAAATTCCTCAAAAGCATTCAATTGTTGCTGCTTTAATAATGGTGTCAATAGGTAGGAAGAGTCGCTAATGAATCGCTCGATATTCAAATGAGGTTCGCAAGTAGCATTGGAAGTTGGCCAAGTTAGTTTGAATCCTTGTTTCAACTTGTCAGTATGCATGATTCTGTAAGAAAGTGAAGATATGGCGGTGTGGATCTTAAAGTAATAATCAGTTAAAGGCTTGCTGTTAAAGAGGTAATAACGATCTTGACGGTTGGTGAAATAATCTTCAGACAAGTTTGCCCCACTTAGTATAATTTGGTCATCGAACCCATACAACTTCATATGCTGAAGACCAAACCCTTCATTTATTCTTTTTGGAGCTAAAAACTTTGTGATCCCTGAAAGGTGTGGAGTATGAAACATGCGGATATCAATTCGTTGGCCATATTTTTTTTGCAAACTGGCCAAAAGCAATGCCGAACAATTATCTGGAGCTTCTCTTGTACCTCGTAATGCATCAGTCAATACATAAACTTTCAAGTCGGCATTCTTAGCCATTGCATCATCAATACATTGTATTAATTCGTGTTGAGTTTTGCCGATATATAATGACGATAAAAATATCCGGTGTTTTGAATTACTGATCTTAAATAGTAAGGTTTTATAAAAGGTTATCGGACTTTCCAAAATTTCAATGTCTCCCTTCAGCAAAAGAAATCGTGGTGCCAAACTGTTTAAATAGTTTGTCACAGTTCGTATACTGTATGTCATGATGTTTGGTTGTAGCAATTACTTTGTAATAAATAGTAATCTAGAAAGAGAAGAAGAGCGAAGACTGTGTTTATAGAAAAAAAAAGTTGTTAAGAAAAGAAAAAAAAGAAAGAAAAAATTCAACACAAATCAATGCAAAGCAAAATCGAGAATAATTTTGATAACGTTTCATTGTAATCCTCACAGTTAGAAAAATTTGATAGTAATAATAAAAAAATGTTACATGAATAATTCGCGTGAATTAACCGTAATCTCTTATCTATAGTATTATAAATTGTACAGTAGTTCTTTGTTTTTTTTCAGATAAGCAGTAATGTACTACCACTACTAGATTTTTTATTTAAGATAAATAGATTGATTGTGGAGTAGAACAGAAGAATCCAAATAAATGAGAATTTATGTAGTGATTGGCATTTATTTTTATCCTATGTTAGCGTCCATCCACATTCTTTCGGGTTATATCACTGATTACTGTAAATAGTATACCGCGGGTGTTTCTGAAATTTTGAAAATTCTAACTAAGAAATGGGCCATTACTTTTGGTGTTCTGGATTCAAGAGTTCTCAAACCCCACCACACCAGTTGTTATATAATCTCTAAATTGCCAAACAACTATACCTCCTGACCTTAGATATAATTTAGCAGAATAGCCGATTGCTTGAAGTATTTGCACTAAATCACGATAAAGGGTGCTATCAGTACGTAAATGTATGTGAGTCTTTACTAGAAGAAACTCTATTTCTCGAAGCTGTCAAAATTTAAACAAAGTATAAATTAAACTTAATAAATTTAGCAATTGATTAAATGATCTGTTCACATAACACGCAAAACTGGTTTCTTAGCAAGCTCTTGAAATTGTCACTATTAATCCTCCCATACAGTACACTTTATAAAAACACGTACATGACACGTGTAGAATAGTGTGTTGGAAATGGACAAAATTTTGTCTATGCAACAAGTAACATGTCATCCTGTAATGTAAACAAGGGAATTAACATACTATCTTCAGAATCCGAAAATATAGAAATCTATTAGTGAATTGTATTAGATTTGTCGTGATCAAGAAATTATATATATTAAGCTTTTCTTGATTGAGGGGTCTTGTGTTTCGTAATTGAGTCTCTTTTTATAATTCTTTGGCGTATTATTATTTTTTTCTCACACGTTCCAAATAAGAAAACGTGGGTGCGAAAAAAACAAAGAGTACAAATTCAATTTCAGCAATAATCCACCAAACATTTAAATAAAATAAAGTTTAGACAAAAATATATAACAATTTATATTGACAAGTTGTTTTCACATCATTGTGGTTACGGCTAGACTTAATATTTTTTCTAAATAGGGTAATAAATATTTTGATAATTTAAGTTTCCAAAGTTTTTAATCTCACAAGATTAATAAATACTTAAGTAACAATAAATGTCTTCCTTGTGATGTTTTCCTCACTTTTTACATGTTCAGTTCAGTTCAGTTCTTTTTATTTTATTATTCATTCCGTCTGTAACTGAAATAAGAAGATATGTCAGATATTGAAAAGAAACAAACAAAAATTTCACCTGCATCATCTGTGGCTCATGATGAAGATACTTTGGCCAACGACGAATTGTTCCAGTTAAATGACTCGGTTTTAAATAAAAAATTGAAATTAATTAACGACGCAATTGATGAAATTGGGTTTACCCCATATCATCTCAAGTTATTCTTTCTAAATGGAATGGGATATTGGACGGATACCCAATTAACATATCTTGAAAGTAGTGTTAGAACATTTGTCAACTATCAATTTGGCTACAAGTACCCTGTTTCAAATGAAATGTTAGCTGCTGGTTTGCTTGTGGGAGCACTATTTTGGGGGTTTTCTGCAGATTTGATTGGAAGACGTTTAGCTTTCAATTTAACATTATTATTAAGTGCACTTTTCACCATTTTAACTGGTGTCATGAACAATATGGCCTCATATTGTATCTTTGTATTTTTGAGTTGTTTTGCTGCTGGTGGTAATTTAGTTTTGGATACCTGTATCTTTTTAGAGTTCTTACCCCATAAAGACCAATGGTTATTGACCTTTTTTGCATTCTTTTGGGGTATTGGTCAAACCATCGCCGTTGCATTAGCATATGCATTTTTACCAAACAACAGTTGTGAGTCTGCTGACAACTGTCCTTCCCACATTAACCGTGGTTGGAGATACGTTTATTATACGAATGGATCCATTGTTTTAGCTATGGCTATTTTGAGATTAACCCTTATCAGATTGCAAGAGACTCCCAAATTCTTAGTTTCAAATAATCGTGACCAGGAAGCTGTGGAAATATTGCAAAGAATTGCTCAAAAGCACAACCGTACATGTTCCTTAACTATCGAGGATTTAGAAAGTTTAGGTAAAGTTGAAATCAATGACGATTACAGAAAACACATTGACATAAAGGGGACTTTTAGATTGGTTACCCATCATGTTCAGATTTTATTTTCAAATAGAACAATGGCAAGGTCTTCTACATTAGTTTTTGTATCATGGCTCTTGTTAGGAATTTCTTATCCATTATATTCGTCATTCTTACCGGTATATTTGGCCACAAGAGGTGCAAATATTTCTGCACCAGACGTTCACGGAGTGTACCGTGACAACTTGATTTCCAATTGTGTCTCCATGGGTGGTCCTCTCATTGCTGGTGCATTGTTGTTTTGCTTTCCTTGGTTGGGTCGTCGGGGAGTTTTGTTTATTGGCGGTGTTGCTTCTATGGCATTTTTGTTCGGATACACTCAAATTAAAACAAGAGCCCAGAATGTGGCACTTTCATCAATATCATTTGCTTCCATGTACATTTACTATTCAGCCTTATACGCCTATACCCCTGAAGTATTCCCCTCAGTAGCCCGAGCAACCGGAAATGCAATTGCTATTGCCTGTACAAGAGTTATGACATGTATTGTGCCTGTTATTGCGTACTACTCCAACACTTCGTCGTCAGTCCCTATTTGGGTGTGTGGTGCATTTGTTGGAGTGATTGGGTTCTTAGCTTTACTCTTTCCATATGAGCCGAGTAAACAAAGGGTTGTATGAGTATCAAATATATTTAATATCCAACTTAGCTCAAGTAATATACATGTCTTATTCCTCTATAGGCTTTCATTTTGTACACATTCTATAAATTTTTTTTTAAAAATAGTATGACACTCTAATAAAGCTACGTGTAAAAATGTTCCATGTCTAAAACTAATCCTGTCCCCCCTGAAACTGCTACCATTATTTGCTTTTCAAGCAGTACATTCTAACGGGATATAGTTCTTTAGGTAAACCTTTCTGTATATCGCTAGCTATCAACTTGAACCCAGCACGTTCAAACAATTCTCTGAATTTGGCATCTGTACGTGTAACAGAACTATCGGTTTCATCAAATATATCTTCAAAGGGAGCAATGTTTTCCTTGACAATCATAGTACCATTTTCAATCAATGCTGAACGGCACCTACTCCAAAATTCAACCAATACGTCGTCAGGCAATTGTCCAACACACCATTGGCACCAGATTAACCAATACGATTGTTCAGGTTGCCAATCTTGCATACCAATATCATATATCTTCCCCAATTTACCTCTTTTTTTCACCTCAGCTAACTCATTATGCATCTGTGCCACAAAAGGTTTGACAGGTTCCAACAAATCCACTGAGTCACTGACTTTCCAAAGTAAATCACGTGTAATTCTCCCAATGCCAGCCCCCATATCAATAGTCGTCTTAGGTACACCTTCAGGGCATGTCATTCTGGTAGCTAGTTTACGCAAAAATGTAGAAGACCCAACAATGTCTGCTTTGGGCACTGAAGTTTGTTCACCATATCCTCCAAGCACTCCATCGACAGATGCAGGAGTATTGGACCAATATTGAATTGCATCATCATAATTGATTTGGGAATCTGCTGGTTCAGACGACTGATTGAAATCTATTTCCCAACCTTGTTGTGATTTTGCCGGCATTGTTTAAGACTGAAATTGGGTGATTGATTGTTATTAATGTATTACACAATTCAATTTTTTTTTTCTTTTTTTTTCGATCCTGTTACTCTTTTTCCAGTGAGAGATGAGTTGACAATATCCCTAATACGGAATACGTAATACGTAATTTCCAATACCATAACCGTTAACCAACAACGATGTACTTGGACGATATTTTTCCAGATAGACGGAAAAACACTAGATTCAAAGTCATAACCGTTTGACAACTTGCAGATACTATAAAATTGTAATTAACAATCGAATTGACATGTCAATTGCAACACAAAAATTATTTAGACCAATAACGGCTGAATCATCTCCGCATGCAAACAACAGCCCAGTCAATTAAACACCACATTAATTGGATACACCGTGTCAAAAGTGAGTAAAAATTAGCCGAGAGGATCTCTTGGATTTCATATTGGTAACTATTCTCCTGATCCCTCCCTTGTCAGTTTCACCTAACCATTCCCAATCGGGAAATGATAAACTTGCGCATCCCGCTTCAATTTGTTTCACACCAGAAAGACTCGCATCATTGAATTACTACTAGTTAACGTGAAATAAATAAATATATATAATAAAAAAAATAATGCTACTTGCAAGTCTATGTTTACATGTCACTAGATCCCCTCCAAAAAGCAAGACTGAATAAGGAATGATACTAATAGATGATATCAAATATGCTTGCATGGAATGTGTTAGAGGCCACAGATCGTCATCTTGCAAGCACCACGAACGTCCACTATTGCAAGTTCGCTCCAAGGGAAGACCAGGTGTTTATGCCAATGGGAACCCCAACCATCGTGTGGCCATATTTGCCGAAGAGATAGCCAAATCAGATAAACCTTCTACAAATGGTACAAAGAGGTGTAAATCAGAACCAATAATAGTCCTAAAAGCCTCTTCAAAACAAGTCATAGATTGCAGTAGTGGGGTTATCATAGGACCCTACGATGAGACAAAAACAAAACCCAGCACAGTCGAAAAGAGGACCCCCCTGCCGCCCATAATAAGCGACGAAAGTTTTATCAATACATCTGCGTGTTGTACGCCCAAAATATCAAAAGGAAAATCATGTGGATGTTGCAACAATAAGAGAAAAGCAGTCAACAAATCAAAAATATTACAAAATTATATCAAAAACAAATTGAACCAGAAGATAAACAACAACGAAACATTGGTGTTTATGAATAAGTCCCATACTACAAATAACGAACAAAAGGGGGACCATCAACTATACGGGATGGTGCCCGTGCCTTCTTGTTCTATTCCTGGAACCTGTTGTTGTGATGATGCCTGTTCATGTCAAGGATGTGTGGTTCATGGAAATAGCAAATATCAAATACCACTACCGACCCTGAAACAACAAGTAACTGATACTACCAACCCATTTGAGAATGAGGAAAAATTTATCTTCAATTCAATGCCACAGACAGATAAATCGGATTTATTTTTCAACACTGTTTCAACAAGCTCCAATGTTCCTCCAGCAGATTCGTCTTCCGAATGTTCTTGTCCGCCGAATGCATGTGATTGTACCAATTGTGAAACTCACGGAATCTTAAACGGATTCCGATTAGATGATTATTTTAAGGATCAAAGTAAGTTAATGAACGTTTTAGATTTTAATTTTTCTGAATTGTTAGGTACAATTCCAGAACAACCTATTCCAACAGAGTTTATGCAACCGCCATCGGAAAATACGTTGCTAACATCTTTATCACTGGAAAATAGTTTTATTCCAAACCAAACAAAAGAGTTGAGTACACAACCACCAATTCTTCCATTGGATGCACAGAATGTGTGCAATGAACTAGACCAATTGGAACCTTTAGTGCCACTGTTGCAACCGTGTGACAAGAAGGCAACAAAGTGGGTCAACAATCGAGATACGCTAGAAGATGTGTCTGACAATAGGGTGAAGTCATGTTGCTCAAAAAAGACCAAATAATGAACTGTATATGTAAATATTTTTGTAAATAGTCTAACTTAAGGTACGAAGCAATTATTGGTAGGTTATAGATCACTATTTTGGCAGATCTTGTTTTGATTGTTGTGGTATTTGGAACTATGAAAAACCTGCATACAGCACCAATTACTTTTATCAACAAGTGAAAAAAAAAAAAAGAAAACACTAGCCAACAACAACAACAAGAACTCAGCGACGCAGAAAAAAAAAATAGAACCGACGTTTGAAATATTCAACGACCATTTAGAAATTTTTCACTCCATCAAATCAAATCCAACAATGCAAGAACCAACTGACATCTCGTATTACATTGGGAAAGAATCTGCCGAATCTTTAAATTTGTTGGATGTTCCGGTTGGAGGTGGACAAATTGTTTCCATCGATTTGCGAAATGAATTATCGGATGACCCATCTGAATTAATTCAGTTTTTAACTGATCAACAAACTGAGAAACAGTACTGGATTATAGCAGCAAGTGGGTATGCAAAATTGGGGAAATTGAAAGAGCTGTTGGAATTCATCAATGCAGCTTTAAAATTGGATTATTTTAATGAAAATGATAAAAAGTCCTTTGAAAGTTTCATTATTTGGCTCTTAGTGAAAAATGTTTATTTGGGGATTGACAAGGATAACAACTTGAATCTTGCTAAAAAAGAAATATCAAAATTAAATTTTAAAATCCAAACTGACAGTGAAACAAGTACACTGATTAGTACATCAAATTTACTAAGTCTGGCAATTTTGTACTTGTACGAATCGAAAGATGATGATGCCATAGACATATTTGACCGTATTTTAAGAATTGATCCAAACAACTGTTTTGCATTATTAGGGAAAGCTCAATCAGTATTGAATAAAACGAAAAACTATTCGCATGCATTGAAATTGTATCAGCAAGTTTTGATTTTGAATCCGTTAATGAAGCCAGACCCAAGATTAGGTATTGGATTGTGTTTTTGGTTTTTAAAAGACGATAAAATGGCAATACAGGCATGGGAAAGAAGCTTACAATTAGACCCTACCAATGTGAAACTGAGAATATTCTTAAACCTAGCAAAATTTCATACCACATTTACTAATTCATTGAGTGATGAAGAATTTTTGGACAACTATAAAAATTGTTTGCAAGAGTTAAGCAAGCTCAAGAGTTTGAATGCTAATGATACTACAGTGACTTTAGCATTGTGTTCATATTTATTCTCTAAAGGTGACTACAACACAGTGATAAAGATTGTGGAAAAAATTGTCAAGGGTATCACAGGATCTGACAATCTCAAAAAGTTTAGTACATTTTCCAGAATCACCAAATATGAATCGAATGCCTTATCTCAGTGTGCTACATGGTTAGCAAGAATAGAGTTTGCAAGAGGGAATTTTACACAATCTTCAAAGTACTTTCAAGAAGCGATAAAGTTAAATGAAACAAATATTGTAGCCAAATTGGGATTGGGTCAGTCGCAATACAATCGTGGCTCAATTGAAGAGGCCAGCTTAACTTTTGAGAGTATTTTACGAAGCAATGTCAAATGCCTTGAAGTTAACTATTCTTTAGGTGTCTTGTATTCCAGGCAAAACTCAAGAAGTAAAAAAGAGTTGGCTATCCAGGTGTTAGAAAGGTACATACGATTATCAAACAACCGTGGCTTATCCTCGAATGAAGAAGAGTTTGTGTTGAACAAAGAACCAGTAGCTTTGAACGCATACTTGATTTTAAGTCAATTGTACGAGGCAAAGGGAGATATGACCCAGGCATTAACATACTTGAACAAAGCTGTTGAAGCAAGGAGACAAGTCGAAAAAGATGTTCCATTGGAAGTCTACAATAACATCGGTGTTTTCCAGTTTACCAAACAAAACTATGACAGTGCCCTTGAGAACTTTACGACTGCTTTAGGTAAATTGGATGGCCGTGATTTCAAGTCACCAGATAGTGATACGTTGGTTGATTTACCACAGGATTTGAGAACATCTTTAACCTACAATTTAGCTAGAACTAAAGAAATTTCGAACCAAAAAGATGCATTGGAGACATATGAACAATTACTTACAGAATGCCCTCATTATTTCTCGGCTAAATTGAGAATTTTATTTTTGAATTGTATAACTGAGGGGATAACCAAAGAGGAGATTCGTGATGAGATTGAACTGCTTCTAGATCTAAATGCATCTGATTTGGAAGTGAGGTCGTTTTATGGATGGTTCATCAAAAACTTTGGTAAAAAGTTACACATGCCTTCAGATGCCGATACTAAATTACAGAAAGATACCTTAGTTGAGTTTGACCTGCATGATTGCTACGCATTGATATCTTTAGCTAACATTTATTGTATTATGGCCAGAGATGCTAAGGGGGCAGACGAGAAAAAGAAGAAATATTATCTCAGAGCCATTGAGCTTTTCACCAAAGTGTTGTCCTTGGACTCCAAAAATGTTTACGCTGCACAAGGTTTGGCGATTACTTATATTGAAAATAAGCAATTAAACAAAGGTTTGGATATTTTGAGAAAAATTAGAGATTCTTTAAACGATATTTCAGTTTACTTAAATTTAGGTCACGTATTGTGTGATTTAAAGCAATTTGGTAAGGCCATAGAAAATTATGAATTGGCTTTGACAAGATACACTGATGGGAAAGATGCCAAAATTTTGTCGTTCTTAGGACGTGTATGGTACTTGAGAGGGAACGCTGAATTGAGTTTGCCGTACTTGAAGAAAGCCTTGGGGTATGCACAAGCTGCATTAGATGCAGCTAGATCTACATCAACTGCGGCACTTGCATTCAACATTTCGTTTGTACAGTTTCAGATTGCTGATTTTATAACCAAACAGCCAGTTAACGAGAGAAATATAGAGGATATTGAGAGTGCAATTGAAGGTTTGAATAAAGCCATAGATATTCTAACACAATTAGCATCGGATGAAGAAAAGCACCCACCTTATCCAAGAGAAGAGTTGAGAGGTAGAGCAAACTTGGGTACTAGTACCTTGTTGTCCAGATTAGCCAATGCGTTGGAAGAAACTAAAGAAAACAATGCTGAAATAGAAGAAAAGATCCAAAAAGCTAAACAGATCAGATTGGATGAAGAACAAGCCAGGTTGAAGGAAGAAGAGGAAAGATTGAATAAGTTGAAGGAGAAAGAGTTGGAGATGAGCAAACAAAGAATGCTCTTACAAGAACAAGCACAAAAATGGGCTGAAGAAAACAGTGCTAGTGTTGGCGTCAGCGATAATGAGGAAGATGACGATAAATTATTCGACGAAGAATCTGCTCAAAAAGAAAACAAGAAAAAGAAAGGAGGTAGTAGTAAGGGAAAGAAAGGCAAAGGCAGGAAAAAGAAAGGAAATATCATTGATGATAGTGAAGAAGAGCCAGAGAAAAATATAACTGATGACTCTGAAGACGAAGCAAACGGAAACTCTAACGGCAAAAGAAAAGCAGCTGATGATGCTGGTGGTAAGAAAAAGAAGAAACCACTTTCATCAGAGTTTATACAAGATAGTGAAGAAGAGTTGGAAGACGATGACTTGTTTGGTGATAATGATGATGATGAGTAGAGAAAATCTTTTCTCCTAGTATTGGTAGAAATGAAAACACCAAGTATTATACATGTATCTATATAAGTTTTGTAGACATTAACATATATTGCAGAAATAAAAAAGAAAGAATAGGAAACCATAAACTATTTAGTTTTCAACCATTTTCTCATAGACTTGTTACTATCTGAAGTCAGTTTAAACAATGCCCTTTCAAACTCATCCAAAGTATAAAGAAACTCATTGTTCAAAGTTTTGTTTGCATTATTACTAAAATTGTAAATTTCCAAACTTCTGGCTTTCAAACAGTTCATGACGTTGGCAATTAAGGTTTTATCAGTATACAAGTTCCCCCATTTCAAAATTAGACTGTAATAATAAGGTGTCAATTTGTGTAAATCAACTGCTAATGGATCGGTTTTTATGGCATTTATAACTTTTTCCTTTATTATATCTGGATCAGCCAAGTCTAGGAAATTGATATTTGAATCTTCGTCGATGGCCACTGTAGCCAATATTCCCGATAGCCAATGTGGCAACTCGAGTTTGGTATCTTCATGAATAGGTTTCCCTGGGTTTCCTTCTAAATATCCTAAACCAGGAACAGTTATATTGAATTTGCAAGTAAGTTTTTCTGAGTCAGCTAGTATATCATCTAGGTCATAATAATCAGTAGTCATTGTGTGTTTTTGGGGTTGGAGTTTTGCAATGATATATTTAGATCTTGTTTTGGTTTTTTTTTTGGAGTTTTTTTTTTGTCCTTTCTCCTTGGAGCGCGTTCGAAATTTTACACATTAAATTGCGCGTTGTTAGTACTTTGGTACAATATTAAGATCTCTATTTTAACTATACAATTATAATATATTCTCCTTATCTATATAAAAAAAAATATTAGCCACCTCAAAAGAACTCATGTTATTGTTCATTTTTTAGCAGCATCTTCTTTCAAGCTGACAATTCTATTAAGAATCAAACCATCTTCTTTGGAATCTTTGTCCAAGCAAAAGTAACCTTCTCTTAATGCTTGGAATCTGACAGTATTATTACCTTTGTTTTCTTTAATGTTGAATGCACTTCCTGGAATTTCAATGTTCATTGGAGATTTTGCCACAATGTCGTTAAGATTTTCTTCAACAACTGCATTACGCAAAACTTCTTCACTATCAGGATTAATGTCCTTCAAATAACCTTCAGGATGTGCAGAAGGGTTTTCACTTTTGAACAATTGATTGTAGATTCTAACTTCTTTAATATGAACAGCAGTGTCTTTAGGAATCCATTGGATGTAGGTTTTTGGTTTGGCTTTTACACCTTCGTCATAGTTAACATGGACGATTTTCTTTCCATCTTTTTCTTCAATTGATTTGAAACTGATATTGAAAGGAACTCTCATCAAACCAACTGGTTGGCCCGGAGCCAATCTATAAAACTCTTTATCGGCAGGTTCAGCTCTAACATCATTTTCATCAATGTAAATATGTTTGGAAAATGTAAGTTTACGGTATCCCATAGACTTTTCATCTTTACCTGGCTTGTATGGTATTTCAACGTCCAAACTAAAGCTTTCATCCAAATTATCAATAACAACCTCAATTGGGTGCAAAACCATCATCAATCTTGGAGTTGTTTGATCAAGGTAGTTACGCACGGCACTTTCAAATCTCACCGTTTGGATATTTGTTGTCGAGGTTGTAACTCCCAAGGTGTTTATGAAAGACAAAATGGCACCTGGAGGGACACCTCTTCTTTTGATACCTTCTAATGTGTATAATCTTGGGTCATCCCATCCTCTGACATAACCTTCATTGACCAATTTAGCAATCTTTCTCTTGGACATGATGGTACCAGTTAAGTTCAATCTACCGTATTCACGTTGTGCTGGTCTATAAACATGTAATGCATCACACAACCACTCATACGATTCTCTAGACAAGACAAATTCGGTGGTACACAATGAATGGGTAATGTTTTCAAAAGAATCAACCAAACAATGCGTAAAATCATAGGTTGGGTAAATCTTCCATTTATCACCAGTTCGGTGATGTGGTGTGTTCAAAACACGGTAGGCAACCAAATCCCACATTTGAGGTGATGGAGAATTCAAATCTTGTTTCATTCTTAATGTGGCTTCACCAACGTTGTATTTCCCATTTTTCATGTTTTCAAACTCACGCAAGTTATGTTCAACAGTTTGAAATCTGTGTTTACAAGCGACTCTTTCTCCTCCCAATGTACCATCTTCTTTCAACCCACGAGAAGCCTTCACTTCTTCTGGAGTACAATGACATATATATGCCTTGTCTGATTTAATCAACTTAATAGCCAACTCGTACAATTCATCGAAATAGTCGGAAGAATAGGTGATCTTCCATGGCTTATAACCCAACCAAGAAACCATTTCTTTGATGGAATTGAAATAGACTTCCTCTTCAGCTTCAGGGTTTGTATCGTCAAATCTCAAGTAACAATTACCCTTGTTGAATTGAGCGTACCCAAAATTAACCATAATGGCCTTAGAGTGACCAATGTGCAAAAATCCATTTGGTTCAGGTGGGAAACGGGTGTAGACTTTATCACAAATAAACTTTTTATGCTCTTCTAACAATTCAGGGTACATTTGAGGTTCTTCACCTGGTTTATGCAAATCCCCAAGGAACCCTTCAGAAAACATAGAACGTTCAGGTTCAGAACCAGTATCTTGCTTTTTGGTGGCAGCTGCATTAGCTGGTGTCTTGGCTTTTTTTTCCTTCTTTTTAACATCTCTTTCATCTTTTGGACCCAATCTGGCCAAAAACTCTTCATCTAAAATTGGTTTGAATAATTGAGGCGGTGCCCATTTCAAAGATGGCTGGGTTTTCACTTCACCTAGAACTTTAGGTAAGATTGAATATCTTTTACTCTCCAAATCAGTTTTAATAGAGTCAAGGTACTTTGAAATTTCTACCTTGGCTTCTTCAGGAGTAATCTCAATACCTACACCACTGGCTTCATCAAATTTTTCCTTATCAACTGTTGCATTGTTTTGTAAATACTTGATACCTTCAGTTACTTGCAAAGCAGTTTTCAAGTCCCCTTTTTGAATTCCATTAATGATAAAGTCATGATTTGGTACTTTTCCATTTTTACTTTCATGTATAGCCAATTGATGTAACAAAGATAATTTTTTATCATCAGTTTTGGGGAAGTTGGTGCCTAAAATATTATATAAAGCGGAGGCAACTTTTTTATTCTTGACTATCTCTCCAGACTTTTTTTCTTCAAATCCAGCTTTACTGAATAAGGAAACCAATTCTTCAGTAGAAATATCAGTTTTTGTTGACATCTTTTTGTTAATAATAAGTTGTTGGATATTAGTAATACCATCAACAATTTTTTTTTTGCAAGATGAATTTTTTTTTTCTTTCTAGAGATCTGAGGGAGCACTTACTTTCTTTCTGTCGTGTGTGTTGTTGTGAGATATCATAGCTCTGCGCTGCCAATTCAAACAACAACTACAGAAATTCTTACTAACAAATAAAATGCAAGAAGACTACTGCGTCTGGAATTGTTTAATCGTCTAAAATGCTTAAAACAATGCTTACTATGTAACTACTAACCATATCTAATCCTTCAACCATGGCCTACTTTTCCACCAAGAATCGTCGTTGATAATATCAACATGATAGATTTTAAGTTCAGCCTTCTTTCTTTTCTTTTCTAACCTTTGTACTTGTCTCTTGGATAACCCTGCCTCGTCTTCAGTCTCATAATTCTCAAACTCTCTCACAATGATAGTTCCCTTTTTGAACATTTCAGACTCGTTATTATAATTGATCCCACATTCTTTGAATAATATCTCATTCTTGTCAGATGCTACTGTACCCATGAGTCTTTGCTCTGCTTGTTGGGGTGTCATTTTCAACTTTAACACTAAATTCCAAAAAGTAGTATTATACAAATTGTTGATATGACAATCAACCTGTCTCCAGCTAAAATAGTTTCTAATATGCTTGAAATCTGGATATAGCACTGCTCTTGCATCAAAGTTGGGCAAATGATCTATATGCAATGGTTTATCAGGAAAGTATTGCAGCCAAAAATACATATAGTAGGTTGACATTAGTGATGAAAATAAGGTAGTGAGTTTCATTTCCCGTCTTTCATACAATTGACAGTTCTTACGCAACAAAAACGAGTACTCATCAGAGTCTCCATATGCTAGCATTACATCACTATATTTACTCATTAATTTCTCTGCAGCCAGGTTCATGACTTGAAGTGCTTTTAAATCATTGGGCTTCTCAAACTCATAAAACTGCGAGAACTTGTGGAAACCTTTCCCATCGACTCTTATTATTATATATGTATCTGGTAACAAATAATTCTCTTTTTCAAATAACTTGACGTATTCATATTTGGAATTGGCCATTGCTAGTGAATAGGAAACCAGAATACAAGTTGAGAAGAACAATTGTTTTAATTTTTGTTGATGTTGTAAACTTTACACTACCTTCAAGATTTATCTCATCTCTCTCTCAATTTTTTTTTTTGAGGTTTTTATTTTTTTTTTTCGTCCCACTGAAATTTTCCCTTTCTCTTTTTTTTTTTTGATGGAAGTGATTGTTCTTCATATATTTCATTAAAGTTCTACAGTTTCTTCCAACTAGACATTCTTCAGTTAATCATGACATTGGCGAAATTTAGAACTTTGGAAAGAGAAAAGAGATTTCAAAATCCACCAAAGGATATGGACTCATATCCGTTGTTGAAGGATGCTGTTGCACCTCATGTGGGATCATTTAATGCGTTGATGGATGGTCCAGACGGAGGTTTATTGAATCTTGCTGTAAAAGATATTGGGTCCAAAACTATCTTTGATACACCAGAAACTTCTGGACGTTTAGGTAATAAATTGAAAATCAGGGTTGACTCAGTACAGTTGGCCAAACCAAGCGTTCCTGCTAATGATAAATTATCTTTGAACAGAAAAACATTTCCAAGTGAATGTAGAGAAAGAATGGTAACATATAGATCAAGATTAATGTTGAATGTTACTTGGAGTGTGAATGACGGAGAAGAAGTGCTGGAAGTGAGAGAAGCAGGTCAAATACCAATTATGTTAAAGTCCAACAGATGTCATTTAGAAAAATTATCACCTAACCAATTAGTGGAAGCTAAGGAAGAGAGTGACGAGTTGGGTGGATATTTTATTGTTAATGGTATTGAAAAATTGATCCGTATGTTGATTGTGCAAAGACGTAATCATCCCATGGCCATTATCCGTCCTTCATTTGGAAACCGTGGTGCCTCTTACACAAAATTCGGTATCCAAATAAGATCAGTAAGACCAGATCAGACATCACAAACAAATGTATTACATTATTTAAATGATGGTAATGTTACTTTTAGATTTTCATGGAGAAAGAATGAATTTTTGGTTCCTGTTGTGATGATCTTGAAAGCATTAATTGAAACCAACGACCGTGAAATTTTCGATGGTATCGTAGGAAATGATACTGAAAACTCGTTTTTAACTGATCGTTTGGAATTGTTGTTAAGAACTTACAAAACATACAATTTGTACTCCCAACAAGAAACTTTAGCTTATTTGGGTGACAAGTTCAGAGTTGTTTTTGGTGCATCACCAGATATGTCAGATATTGAAGTCGGTAAAGAAGTTTTGAAAAGAATTGTCTTGGTTCATTTGCCTAATAATGCTGACAAGTTTAGAATGTTATTGTTTATGATTAGAAAATTGTATTCATTGGTCGCTGGAGACTGTGCTCCTGATAACCCAGATGCAACCCAACATCAAGAAGTTTTGTTGGGAGGTTTCCTTTATGGTATGATTATCAAAGAGAAAATTGAAGAGTACTTGCAAAACATTAAATTGCAAATTCAATCTGATATTAATCGTGGTGTTGGTATAAACTTTGACGATAGAAAATATATGACCAGGGTATTCCTGAGAATCAATGAGAACATTGGTCAAAAATTGCAATATTTTTTAAGTACTGGTAACTTGGTGTCCCAGTCTGGTTTAGATTTGCAACAAGTTTCTGGTTATACCGTTGTTGCTGAAAAAATTAACTTTTATCGTTTCATTTCTCATTTCAGAATGGTCCACCGTGGTTCCTTCTTTGCTGAATTAAAAACTACTACTGTTAGAAAATTATTGCCTGAATCTTGGGGGTTCCTTTGTCCTGTCCATACCCCGGATGGTTCTCCTTGTGGTTTATTAAATCACTTGTCGCATAAATGTAAAATTGCCACTGAGGCATCCGACGTGTCACAAGTTCCAAAGGCTTTAACCCAATTGGGTGTTTTACCGGCCGACTCATTTGCAGCTGGCCCAAACTTGTGCTGTGTTCAATTGGATGGTAAAATTGTTGGTTGGACGACACATGAACAAGGTAGAATTGTCGCTGATACATTGAGATACTGGAAAGTCAATGGTGGTCACGGATTGCCTTTAGATTTAGAAATTGGTTATGTTCCACCTTCAAATAAAGGTCAGTATCCTGGTTTGTACATTTTTGGTGGCCACTCTAGAATGATGAGACCAGTGAAGTATTTACCCTTGGATAAAGAGGATATCGTTGGTCCATTTGAACAAGTCTACATGAATGTAGCTGTAACTCCAGAAGAAATTGAGAATAACATTCACAGTCATGTTGAATTTACCCCAACTAACATATTATCCATTTTGGCTAATTTAACACCCTTTTCTGATTTCAATCAATCACCAAGAAATATGTATCAATGTCAAATGGGTAAGCAAACAATGGGTACTCCTGGTACTGCATTGGTCCATAGATCAGACAACAAGTTGTACCGTTTACAAACTGGTCAAACACCAATTGTTAAAGCCAACTTGTATGATGACTACGGAATGGACAATTTCCCTAATGGTATGAATGCTATTGTCGCTGTTATTTCATACACTGGTTACGATATGGATGATGCGATGATAATAAACAAATCTGCAGATGAAAGAGGTTTTGGTTATGGTACTGTTTATAAAACTGAGAAAGTCGATTTGTCACAATCAAGAAGAAGAGGTGATCCAATAACACAACATTTTGGTTTTGGTAGTGATGAATGGCCAGAAGCATGGAAGGAAAAATTAGACGCTGATGGTTTGCCATTGATTGGTGTTAAAGTTGAAGAAGGTGATCCAATAGTGGCATATTATGATGATACTTTGGGTAAAACTAAAGTTAAGACTTACCATTCATCGGAACCAGCATACATTGAAGAAGTCAAGTTATTAGGTGACGACAGCAATGAACAAGAGGGTCAACAAATAACTATCAAATACAGAATCACAAGACAACCATTAATTGGAGACAAATTCTCTTCTAGACATGGTCAGAAAGGTGTTTGTTCTAGAAAATGGCCACAAATTGACATGCCATTTACTGAGTCAGGTATGCAACCCGATGTCATCATTAACCCACATGCGTTCCCATCTCGTATGACAATTGGTATGTTTGTTGAATCTCTTGCTGGTAAGGCTGGTGCCTTACACGGTATTGCCCAGGATTCTACCCCTTGGAAATTCAATGAACAAGATACACCAGCAGACTACTTTGGTGAGCAATTGCTCAAAGCTGGTTATAACTACCATGGTAATGAGCCAATGTACTCTGGTGCCACTGGGGAAGAGTTGCGTTGTGACATTTACATTGGATGTGTTTACTATCAAAGATTGAGACATATGGTCAACGATAAGTTCCAAGTTAGATCTACTGGACCTGTTAATTCATTGACAATGCAACCTGTGAAAGGTAGAAAGAGATCCGGTGGTATTCGTGTAGGTGAGATGGAAAGAGATGCTTTGATTGGTCATGGTACTTCTTTCTTGTTGCAAGATAGATTGTTAAATTGTTCAGATTATACACAGACACCAGTATGTCGCTCATGTGGATCCATCTTGACTACACAAACGTCAGTTCCAAGAATTGGAAGCATGGCAAGTATCAGATGTAGAAGATGTGCAGTCGGCTTGGACAAATATGAAGGATATGCAGCTGATTCAGATATATGGGAAGATGGACATGGCAAGAAATTTGTGGGTGGTGACGATACCACAACTGTGGCAATACCTTTTGTATTGAAATATTTGGATAGTGAGTTGTCGGCAATGGGTATAAAGATGCGTTATAATGTTGAACCAAAATAAATGATAGAGGATGTGCATATTATAAACTAAAAATAATGTTATAAAGAAATATATATAATTAGTACTAAACAAAATGTCTTTTTCTCTATTTGCTTGCGTCATTGCCGTGGTTCCCTCTTCTATTCGTATAGAATTAGAACTTTGGTGGGCTTAGAATTGCCATCTATATAATGAGCATTTTGCATATCACTCCCATCGGCTCTTTCGGCTGCTTCTTTTTCATTTGCGGCTATTCCTGCGTTCAAATGGCGTTTAATAATTCTCTCTCGAACTAGATTTTCAGGGGTTTTTATAAACCAAGTGTCGTCAACAAAATTTTCAATTTCATCCCAGTATTTGTCTCGAAGTGATACATAATTTCCTTCAATTATTATAATGTCTACATCACCGTGTATTACTATATCATCTTCTATCGGATCTTTCAATTTGTGATCAAAAGAAGGTGCTTTGATGGTTTGGGAACGGTCCTTCAATTTTGAAATCAAATTGACAAAAGCCTGTGCGTTAAAAGTAAAAGGAGCACCCCGTCTTCGGAAAGCCTCCTTTGGATCTGCCATTAATGTTAGTTCCGAGCGGTATAAATGAAACCCATCTTGAGGTAGTACTACCACTTTTGCAAAAGTTGAAAGTCTTTTGGCTATAGCATTAGCAAATGTTGTTTTACCAGAGCCGGGAACGCCTGCAAGTGATATCAAATATCTAGGTTGAGAATCTGATTTTCTTTTTGATAGGTAGTCCTTGTGCACTCTGTCACACAATTGAGGAATTTCATTAGAAGTATATGTAATTTGATGCACCATTATGTTTAATTCTACAACATGACGTTGGAGGGAAGGAAAAAAAAAAGGATGAACTGAAAATTGGAATCAGATCAAACTTGTCAGATGCTGGAGCGACAAAACAAGAAAAAAGAAAATTATGCTGGAGTTGCAAACGACCAAGTACCATAAATCCATATGGTTTCCAGTTAGAGTTGATAATTAGCATAGTCAATTCTTTTGGTGATGTCACTTTTCCCAACACAATGGATAGCCAAGTCCATACCATTTCTAGGGCAAGAAAAACCTTGTATATATGGTTTTACTTACAATTCAGAGTGCTACTACTATGGACTCTATTTATGTAACTTTGAAAATGTATGGAAACAAGAGGTGGAAAAACAAAAGTTGGTTCATATTGCCAAAACAATTGGAATTGAAGATATGTCTGATGACGATTTAGTGGAACTCATCAATGACATTAGTCGTTATATCCCAGAGAAAATGGTGTTTGAGCAGGATGATGTGAATGTTAGGGCAAGAACAATTGGCGATATAGAATGGAGATTCAATCTCTCGAGACAAAACCAGGAGCAAACTATAGAATTTCTTTATAAATTAAACTATCAGCAGTTTGAAAATATTTGTTTCATGAAATTCCAAGTTGACAGTCTAAAAGAAATTATTTCAGTAAAAGATCAGTATTCGAGATTTTTAGCCACAAATTTCAAGCAAAGTCATGGCATGGATATGATAAACAACTACAAGAAAAATAATCAGTCTGATATTGAGTTTATAGAAAGGTTTAGCCTGAAAAAATGGGACAAGAAGGTGGTCAGTCAGTATAGAAACCTACAATCAAAGAACAACAGGTCTAGCATCAATGGATTGAAAATCTGTATTGAAACAGCAATTAATACAATCTCAAAATTTGCCAGTTTGTTTTCTGAGAATGAAGCAAAAGAAGAAGAACAATCAAGTCCCGTGAAACTAGATCCCGTGGAGGATTCTCAATTGGTGAAAGTCTCACCCTCACCCTCCCAGTCAGACGCACAGTCGACCCAGTCAGCCAATTCAAATTCAATGGGATCACCAATCAAGCGACGGATATCTACCTATGAGCTGCTTGTTCCGACTTCAATGTCTCAGGCATCACAAAGTAGCCAAGATACTCAATCACCAAGAAAGAGGCGTAAAATAGGATCTTTATTTAAAAAATGAATATACGAAAATTGTAACTTACTTGAGATTTATAAACTTACTATACAGTATCGGCCATTTTATTCCAACGAGCTATCAACCATTTCAAAGCTGTTTGTTGCGTTGAATCCATCACAGCGTCATAAATCACTGTGAGTACTGTGGTCCAAAAAGTCACAAATTTACGAAGCTCGTTGCTATCCTCTGGCTGATAAATATGGATAGGTGTCTTTCGGGAGTTCCTTCCCTTTCCTGTCTCGCGAAATGGGACAAAATTACCAGGTGTAGCATCAAAGTATTGCAGAAATACTGTCATCCAAAACCTAATTATTAACTCGGCACAATCTTCGATAGTTGTGACACTATTTTTGTCATACCCTTGAATCAAATCTAAATCATCACCATACTCGGCAACCATACAATGGTCTAAAGCAGCTAGCAATATCATTTGAATTTCGTTGTATACTTTTTCAGAAACTTGTTCAAAAGTAGTCAATTCATCAATCTGCTGTGTCTTTTCCACCCACTCATTGGAGGGTTCTACCACCTCGGAAGAAACATGGTTTTGGATTTTTGGAGCCACTGGCTCTACTTTTGTTTGTAGCTTTCCAAATCTTTCAACATTTTCTTCGTAAATAGTATTTGCAATCAATCTTCCACTCATATTTTCTCGGAAACTTACTGTTAAAACATCATTACTCAAAGCTTTTGCACAAAGATTTTTGTCATTGGATAATAAAATCACCAAAGACTGTGGGTAGGTCTTTTTAAAATATAAACAACAATCAAATATGGCGTCATCTTTAACTAGGTCTTTTGAAATTCTCTGTGACAATTTTTGTCCTTTTACCACTGCCAGGGAGTCTGCTAATGCTTGATATATCCATCGATTTGCCCATATAGCTAATTGAGAAACCGTCTCCCCCGTGAATTTCCCATTTGAGTTGTTGTGCAAACGATTTGAATTCTTAAGCCCATCCAATTCTTGGACCACATATACTGGAATAATCAATTTCAATCCATATTCAGAAGCGATATTTTTCAAAGTATCAACAATGTTTAAATGGGAAATCAAAAAATTTGTATCGAGAACTAAAAATGAAATATTTCCCCCCACAATCTCAAATTCAGGCGACTCTTCTATGACCATTTCATTCTTGTCTTCATAAACTGAGTTTCCTCTTAAATATTCAATATATTCTGATATCACGTCTACTTCTTTTCCATCCTCAATGGGTATCATTTCAATGTCTTCTGACGTGTTTGGGTGCGTGTGTAGTGCCAGTTGTACTCTATCATCTATGGTTCTTAATTTATAATCTATAGGTTTACGGGGCTTTCTTTCGCCCAGTGTAATAACTTTTAGTTGATCCTCTTCACTTAATCCTTCGGGAGCATACTTAGAGGGAAGAGACATAGCTGGTATTCAACAATAAGAGGGTGGATAGTAAAGATGGTTAGTTATTGGAAATTTGCAAGAGTTCGCGCACTATGAGCTCTTTTTTTTTCTGAAACAAATACACTATAGCATGCATTTGATCTACATTATAATTATCTGAACCCCTTCATTTGCTCAATATATATTCTCTTTTTAGCAATTAGAGTTCCTATAATATATATCATAGTTGGAACAAAGAGTGTTGAAAAAAAAAAACCTAGAAAAAATTAAGAGAAAGTTCAAATAAACTAACCAGCAAACTAAGTGTAATAATCGCAATAATCATCCAAGTTATTCGACTGGAGTTTTTCTCATCAACATATTCAATAAACTCTAGGAAAACTTGAAGACGGTCGTTCAAGACTTGGACACGTTGGTCAAGTTCTAAATACTCTCTTACACCGTTGTATAACGGATGCAATGCTGGTTCCATTGACCAGAAAAATTCAGGTGTATCCAAAATTGAACTTGATAAATTGATGTCCACTCTAATCTTGAGTAATTTACCCTTCTTTTTAACTAATTTGACATGATCTATCCCAATTTTTCCTGAAAGGGCAAGTTTTTTAGGAAGTTTTGAAATTACATGCAAGGTTTTCACAATTCTTGTTTCAAAAAGTTCCAACTTGGTCAGTTGTGCTATGGCGTATGACATGGTGAGTTTGATCAAATGATCTGCACTCCTCAAAGTTATCATGTCGTTATAAATTCTTGGACGTAGGATCTGATGATCATATTCATAATGGAATTCCTCCGTTTCAATATCTTGTTCATCAATGGGGTTGATTAACAAGTCTTCGTCTGAAAAAGCTAAATCGGCAAGTATATTCTTCTCATGGATTTCTGAAAAATTCCAAAAAACAATAACACCAAACTCAAATACAAACATTTCTGCATGGTGCTTGGATACGTCCTGAACAGAAGCAGAGGTAGAACCGGTATCATTCTTTTTGCTGCTGCTACTTCCGTTATCCCCACTAGCCCTGCTAGTCTCTAAAGGGGGTGCAAAATATTGAGGTTCTGATGGTTCAAATGGTGTATTGCTGTCGACATTTTCAAATTCTGGATCCATAGAGTAATTGTTTGCGTCTTCGGGTGTTTCAACGCCAGAATAGTACTCGTAAAGATGGGTTTTCTGTTCGTTCTTGTTTATCATGGTCTCCATATATTTGTTTTTGGCCAACAATTTTGCTGTATTATTTGATTTCACTCTGACACCGTCACTTCCTGGTAATAAAGGAAGGGCATAAGGTACATATAAGGCCTCATCATATAGTCTAGGTTTCACTTCATGCTTTTTACGCAAAAACTTAGCTACCTCGGTCAAGTTAAACTCTTCGCATATAAAATAAGCAGTCATTCGACTAAACTCTTCAGCTCGTTTTTCCTTTGGCATCAACTCTGCTCTTGAACGCATCATTTGTGCTTGCAATTCAGCATTGGCGGCCAGGTTACCAGTATCGTGCATAGAAGATGTTGGCGGCGAAGGCAGTCTTTGGTGATCAGGTATCAATACCAATTTCTGGGATGTTTTTGATGTTCTTGATGGTAATGACTGAGAAAGTTTGGGAATGCTTCTTATGTTTCTTCTTGGTTCTGCACCATATGAACCTTGGATGGAAGGAGGTGGGGAGGAAGATGAATTTAATGAGGAACTCGAGCTACCATAGCTTTGTCTGCTCAATCGAGGGGGTAATCTACTCAAACCTGAAGGTATATCACTTGACTTGCTTAATAATTTATCTACCGAAATATCAGTATACTTATTTTTGAATCTCAGCTGCAAAGCATTGAGATGTTGCAGTTGCTGGAAACTGTAATTAGAATGCTTTTGCTGTTGTTGTAATTGTTGTTGTTGCTTTTTGTAACTTTGGCCGGCAAATGGAGCTCTTGCACCTTTGACTTTATCGCTTCTGGCATCAGTAACAAGAATAGAAGGAGATCGTTTTGCTGTGGGTCTGTTATTGTTTAAAGATGAGATCCCTGTGTTACGGGAATTTCCACTCATTCTACCACAGCTTTAGTATATTTTTCTGATTGACTCTATTTCTCAGTAGGAAATGATTTCTATGATTGACGATTATCAGCAAATATACTAAAAAAAAAAATTGTACTTTAATTAGGAGATAATAAACAACTGATTATTTCCCTTTTTTTGTCACACCATACACTACCTACCTGCACCACCTATTGAAAAATTTTCTTTTTAATTTTTTTGCAGATAGTTGCGATACATAACGTAAAGCTATACTTCCCCTTTTCTGTCGTTTTACTTATATTACAATTATCTGACTAAACTTGAACCAAAGATGTCATTCAAATTGTCTGTTGCCGGAAAGGCTCAAAATGTCCCTTATCCTGTATTAATTGCAGTTAACTTTATCAACTCTAGTGATGTTGATGTGTCAATCCCAATTGAATTTGTTGATGACAAAACCGTTGACTCTAAAGATTCAATCAAATTAGTTACTCCAGGTGGTGAAACTTTTATTGATCAATTAGATGCTTTGGATTATTTGTCACAAACTTTACCTGAATTGTTACCAGAAAGAAGCAAATCCCAAGAATGGATCAAATTTGCCTTGACCAAATTGTACGTCAAGAACTTTAAAGAATTGGCTGTTGATTTGGAAAAACTTGATCAACACTTGAACTTCCGTTCATTCATTGTTGGTTACCAATACTCTTTAGCTGACATTGCCATTTGGGGTGTTTTGAGAGCCAATGCATTGATGGGCTCTGTTATCAAGAATGGTGTTTATGCCAACATTTCCAGATGGTACAATTTGTTAGCTGATGACAAAAGATTCGAAGGTTCTGTTGAATTGATGACTAAATCATTGGCAGAAGTGAGAAAAGCTGCTAAATCTGCCAAGACTGCTGCTGCTGGTGGTAAGAAGGAAGCCCACAAGGCCAGTTTCGAAATTGACTTGCCAGGTGCTGAAATGGGTAAAGTTGTCACTCGTTTCCCACCAGAACCATCTGGTTACTTGCATATTGGACACGCCAAAGCTGCTGTTTTGAATGAATATTTTGCTCATAAATTTAAAGGTAAATTAATTATCAGATTTGACGATACCAATCCAACTAAAGAAAAAGTTGAGTTCCAAGATTCTATTATTGAAGATTTAGAGTTGTTGGGTATCAAAGGTGACCAAATCACTTACTCTTCAGATTACTTCCAAACCATGTACGACTTGGCTGTTAAAATGATCAAGGATGGTAATGCTTATTGTGATGACACTCCAGTTGATACTATGAGAGAACAAAGAATGGTGGGTGATGCATCAGCAAGAAGAGAAAGGTCTGTTGAAGAAAACTTGAGAATTTTCACTGAAGAAATGAAGAATGGAACTGAAGAAGGGTTAAAGAACTGTTTAAGAGCCAAGATTGATTACAAAGCTCCAAACAAAGCCTTGAGAGACCCAGTTATTTACAGATGTAACTTGACACCACATCACAGAACTGGTACTGAATGGAAAATGTATCCAATCTATGATTTCTGTGTTCCTGTTGTTGACTCAATTGAAGGTGTTACTCATGCTTTGAGAACCAATGAATACAGAGACCGTAATCCACAATATGAATGGATGCAAAAAACTTTAGGTTTGCGTCCAGTTGCCATTTGGGATTTCGGAAGAGTTAACTTTGTTAGAACCTTGTTGTCCAAGAGAAAATTGCAATGGTTTGTTGACAAAAACTACGTTTCCAACTGGGATGATCCAAGATTCCCAACTGTTAGAGGGGTTAGAAGAAGAGGTATGACAGTTGAAGGGTTGAGAAATTTCATTATTTCTCAAGGTCCTTCAAGAAACATTATTAACTTGGAATGGTCAGTTATTTGGGCTATGAACAAAAAGATCATCGACCCAGTTGCACCAAGATTTACTGCTGTTGATGCTAAGAATGTTGTTTCAGTTAAATTGTTGAACGGACCAAAAGAGCCATACACTGAATCAAAACCAAAACACAAAAAGAACCCAGAGGTTGGTAACAAAGATGTCATTTTTGCTGATCAAGTTTTGATTGACCAAGAAGATGCTGATTTGACTGAAGGTGAAGAAGTCACTTTCATGGACTGGGGTAACATTATTGTTTCAAAAGTCAATAAAGAAGGTGATGTTGTTAAATCCGTTGAAGCTAATTTGCATTTGGAAGGTGATTTCCGTAAGACTTCCAAAAAGATTACATGGTTGGCTGACACTAAGGATAAAGTTGAAATTGACATGGTTGATTTTGATCATTTGATTACTAAAGACAAATTAGATGAAAATGATAACTTTGAAGATTTCATTACTCCAGAAACCGAATTCCACACTAAAGGCTTTGCTGATTTGAATGTTGGTAAATTGAAAGCTGGTGATATCATTCAATTTGAAAGAAAAGGTTACTTTAGAGTTGATAAGCCTTCTGAAGAAGGTAAGCCTGCTGTTTTATATACTATCCCAGATGGTAAAGCAGTTTCTAGATATGGTGCCAAAAAATAAACCACAAGAATGTATCGTTGTAGTTAATAACTGGTAGATATTTGTATCTAAATCTATATAACTCATAGAATGTAAATATATATATTAACCTACACAAATAACAGAATAATTGAAACGCCGACAAAAAAGGAAAACCCAAGCATCTAACCTTAGAAACCATTTAAAAATCATCAAGCCCATAACCAAGTTAACTTTTGCCAACCCTTAAGTTTTGGATAAGGAGGTTCAGGACGTTGTTGAACATCAAAAAATAAAGGTTTCAATGGGACATCATGAGGAGACTTTAATTTAGTTTTCCAGAAAAGTTTACCAAAAGTATAAAAGATCAACACAAGGGGGATGATGAAATAAGAACTGAAAAATGTAGAAAATTGCCAGTACCCTTTGATAAACACGGGGAACCCACCAGTTAACAAAAAGATGATAGCGAAAAATAATGAATAATAGGCGGCAAATTCTCCTCCGGCAAATTTATACGGCAAATCATCTCTTGTGTAACCTTGAGCCCGTAATGCTCTGCTCATACTAATATGATTTATAGAAATAATACTCCAATTGAGTAAAGTGCACGATGATGTGATATTTTGAAACCAACTGAAAACTGCTGCCAGAGTAGCATTAGCAGTCATGTATGCCAATGGCAAAAATGAGCAACAGAATGCCACAGCGACGTAAGGTAATCCATAATTATTGACTTTGAGGAATATTTTGGGGAGTTGACGTTTGCTGGCAAGGGCATAAATAATTCTACTTGATCGAATGATATCCAAATTTGCTGCAGACAATGCTGATGTCAAAACCACTGCATTAACAATATGTGGCAACACTTTAATTCCTGAACGTTGTATAGCAACAACAAAGGCCGAACCTCTGGCAGTTCCATCGGGTTTACTGATTGCTGGATCAGTGTGAGAAACAATCATTGATAAAACCAATACGGTGGTAAAATAAAGTATGGCAATACGGTAAAAAACTCTTTTTGCAGCACGATAAATGGCTCTTCGTGGATATTCTGACTCACCAGCAAGAAGACAAACAGATTGAATCCCTGAGAATGTGTATACTGCCGTCCCCACACTTTTCCAAATGCCTAAAAATCTTCCTAAAGAGCCCGTAGCGTATCGTTCTGAAAATAAACCGGGGTCTTTCCAGTACCGGAATCCAAGACGGTCATGATTAGGAGCACCACCCAAATCAATAACTAATCCAACAATAATTAAACAAATAACCAAGAGTATTTTCAAGACACCAAAACAAAATTCAATTTCTCCGTACCATCTAACATTATAAGAGTTGATAACAACAATAACAATTCCAAATATAGTAACAAACACTGCAGGGCTCAAATCTGTCCAGTATGTCATGATAAGAACAACAGCGGATAATTCAGTTGGAATCACTGCCAGGTAGATGTTGCAAATCCCCATTGCAAATCCGAGAGAATGATCAACAAAATGTTCTGCATGTCTGATATAACCACTGGTAATGGGCATCAAACAAGTGACTTCAGTGACAGCAATTTGATTTGCACCGATGACTGTGGCAACAAAAATATAAGAAATGATCATCCCCAATGGACCTGCAGTTGCTAATGTTCCTCCAGAACTGTACACAAGTGATATAATGTTAGTAAGGAGTTGTCAATCGCCAAGGGAAGGACCATCAATCTATATATAAAATGTACTTCCACAGAAACCAAGTATGTTTCACAAAAGATAAATGGTTGTATCATTTTTTTATATAACAGATTGAGTGACCCCATAAGTAGTGCATAAAGACTGCAAAACAAACATACCTTAAGAATAAACCAGTTCCAATGACACCAACCAATGAAATCATCAGAATCAACCGAGAACTCAATGACAGGGATAATCTAGAATCATGATAAAAGATTTCATCAGCTTGTGATTGTAAATCCAAATTTTCAGTTGTTTTGGTAGTTACAGAAGTTAAATCTTTGGGAGATTTGTGAATATTTAATTCATCATTTTGGGTTTTATCAACTGACATCTTTCAAGAATGATATTTTTTTTTCTTTTTCAAACAACAATTGAGCAAAAGCAATCGTGGGTGTTTGTTGAAACCAAAATATTATATCAGTAATCTGATGAAATGACAATCAAAGGAAGGAAATATAGACATTCTTTGAGATATATATATAGATAATGGCTTAATTTGATTCCAGAACTAATAATGCTAAAAGTTTTTAAATTCTTTCTTGTTGTTGACAACCCAAATCAACAAAATAGAAAACAATTACGTCCATCCGTTGTCAAGTCCAATTCTTTTAAATTATGTAGATCGAGGAACTATTGTTCAGCCAAACTAAAAAAAAAATACCTACAATTTAGTTGGTAATCATATTTGGATCGACTCTTATTCGTCGAATTATAGAAATTACACAATACACAAAACTAATTTCAGGACATGTTTCTCAATTATGGTTGTGACTGACTTACAACGGTATTTTAAATACAATAGAATTTGAATATTTGGTAAAACATGTAATTTATTAAAATAAGGAGCCAAGGGGCATAATTATACATAGGTACCAAGCTCTCTTATTTTTTTTAGATTTTTTTCTTGATCTGAATGTATTGTAATTGTTTATTCGTTTAGATTTCGGCTTTGTTGTTTTATCAGATGGTGATTGGGTAAATAACCACCGTTGATCTTTTAGAAGTATTTTTTTTTCTTGATTCTGCTTATTCTTCTTTCGGTTAAAAATTCCACGAATTGGATTGGAAAGGGTTTGAAGAAAATTAGTGTTCATGTTTTTTTCTTTTTTCTTAGGCTTTCTTTTTTGCAATTCAATTTAACAACAATTTCACCTATCATCAAATAACAAATTAAACTTGTGGCTAATACAACAGCAACAACAATGATTATTTTGACAAGACAATGAAAAATTCTTTTTCTCTTTTCTTCTTATTGTTAACATTGTTTTTTTTTTTTTTGTTTGGTAGGAATCACTAAGCAATCTATTTCACAAAAGAAAACTACCAATTGATTGGATGGCATTAATTTGGTGTTATGAGCTGATTAATTAGTAAGCAAACACCAATTGACCAATCAGGGCCGTGGAATTCTTACTCTTGGTTGTAATGTGCAAGTAAGCTAGATTTTCTTATTATTGCCCACGTGTCTGTTTTATCCTTCATGTTTGACCATATTTGTGATGAAACACCTGAAAAGACTACCAAGGTTCGTATGTATGAAACAATTACGATTTGTTGGGCAATTAATTGATCATCGTTTTATTTGTAGTAAGTTGAAGTCCAATTATGCATACTCGTTTGTGTGTGACTTCCGGTTTCCAAATTTGTTAGTTGTTCTATTAACCAAGAGCAAGCATGACTGAGTATTGTCGCTAGATACTGATATATACTGGTTTGTAAATGTTATTGCTGAATTTTAATATGTGTATTTGAACTAAATACTAAGAATGTTTTTGCTGTTTTTTTGTTCATATTTTGGCAATAATTTTGACTAAAAAGCTATCCACATATTTTACAAAAACCTTTTTAACATTGATCTTTAAAACTTTGCTGATTGATTAACCTAAAAGAACCAACTAAAAGACGAGCACTACCATTGTTAAGAGAAGAGTTGTTGTAGACAAATATGCTGGGTTCCCATTTTCCACTCACCCAAATTTAACAATACCAATAGGTTACCCAACAAAAAGTTAACCCAACTAGTTTGAATAATCACATATGTTATATTCTATGAATAATATACATTCAGATAATAATTTACCCTTCTCATTTTGGGATAAAATGACGTTTATTCAACGTTGAATAAAAAAACAGAAAATAACAACAATAAAAAATGACAACTTTCTTTCTTGGCTGCAAAAACAAAAAAAAATAATAATAATGTCTATCAAACATTTTGACACAAAAGAAACAAGGCTCATCATAAAAATTTATGGATTTGTGCTTGCTTGTCACGTGTTTATTATTATCTTCCTGTTCATATTGAATTGATATATTTACTGGCACATTTGTTACTATCTATTGTGTAACATAATATTATTCTTCTTTTGTGTAGGTCCTTTTTGTTATTCGTATAGAATGGGTCAAATTATAATTTAATTAGCAAGAGTGGGGAAATAAGTGGTGGGGGAAAAGTATTGCGAGTGGAGGATCCTTTGCCTTCAAAAAAAAAATTTGAAATCAATAATTGAAAACAAAGAAAACCATTAGGGTATCCTAGATTCCCAAAATAATACAATTTACGGTTGTGGCAGTATTGGAAACGTTCTCATAAGAAGAACTACCAATTATTAAAGTTACCACTTTTGGTAAGTATATCCCCTAATATATTAGAAAATAGGAAATAGGGCCAATTTCTCGGAAACTTGAATAATCAAAATTTCAATTTATCCCAATTCAGTTAAATTAAATATTTAGTGGTAGTAACTAAACTAAGATTTTAGTTATCTGAATGGTTTTTGGTTATTATCTGAGTTCCGAACCAAAAAAAAAAAGGAAAAGAGAGTTTTTTAGTTTCCAATCTCATCTTCCACAAGAATACATGAGTGAAAATTTTTTCTTCTTACTATACAGTGGATAAGAAAAGCTATTTCAGAGTAGTTATTAAATATGTGATATTCGAAAGGAGTAGCAACAATCATCCTTATATTAACAAGGATAGGAGTACTCAGATTTCAGATCTCAGGAGTTCCCTTTTTCAATAGATCAATGATAATGATAAAACTGGAATTATCAGGCGTTTATATGCATGTTCTATTGTTTTTGCTTTGAAAGGAGTAAAGATGGAGGAAGAGATATTCTGTATGCACAATTTTTTAATGTTGATAAGAGGATAAAAATGAATCTTCAAGAATTTAAATAAGGGGTGCAAAATAACCCCATCGATTCTTTGTTTTGTTGTGGCGATGCTGCTGATAAGATGGCAAAAAGTTACATCATCGAAGATAAGATCGAATGTGTGGTTCTATGCACGTCCTAAAAGTAACCTCCTACCTCAGCGATTTCATTGATGATGAGTATAGGAGAGTAAATACTTTCATCTTGCTTATATTTCCAACTGAGTTAGATTTGGAATTATCAATATAAATACACAAAAACACGTAAAGAATTATACTGAAAATGTCAAGCAGTAGAATTTTAGTTTCCAGTGTTTCACCAAGAGTATAAGAAGAAGAATTTTAAAGAAAACCAAAAATTAATCAAGACTAAACCAACATGGGATCTATTCAAATCTATAAATGTAACATGCAGATTGATCAATTTGGTCAAATAATAATAATTTTAGTTGATTAGACATATTTGTTGGGAAAATGAAACAAGAAAAACCAACTTTAATTTAAGCATGAGGGTGGAAAGGGAGAGGGTGGGAAGATCCATAATATTTAAGGTTTGTTGGTGAATTTTTTTTTACCCCTTGTTAAAGTCTTGATTATTTGCATACATGTATGTAAGTATACATCTGGTTAGGTTCTGGAGGGGGTGGATTTATAAATTAAGGCGGGCCCTTTTCGAGAGATTTAATCTTCCCCCTCATTTTCCCCCTCTCGAACCAGATTTTGTCTGGACCTCGATCAAGCAGGTATTATAAAGATTTTTACATCTGCTTACTCTGCAAATAAGTACTATCAAAGCGCAAATTACAACTTCAACCACATCATTATGGATTGTGTGTTGTATTTGATTTTGGTGGAAGCGAAAACTCGACACGACCTTTTTTTTCCCCTCCCTCTATCAAACACACAAAACCAGTAAGTTTTTTGTGACAAATTGACAATCCTTAGGTAGAACAAACAATCAATAAATAAATTGATATCAGCATTGTGATCTCTTACTTTTCTATACACACTTTATCAATATCATCAATCCCTTTAAAGTTTTGTATCCTTTTGAGTTTCTCCATATCTTCTCCATCTGGAGTAAGTATATAGGGGGAGAAAAAGTTGATCTTTTCAAAATCTGCAAATACTTCATCTCACCAAACATATTTTCTATACAACGAGATAAATGCAGATAACGGAATCTAAATCTTCTTTACATTTCCATTACTATTCAAATATAGGAGTCGCATAACTACTCTAAAAGTTATTAAAAAATAAAGCAGGCAATAAATGTTAATAATATCGGTACGTGAAACGGACCTTGTACTCCGAGTTAATTATTAGTGTAAAGCAAGTCGTGTAATTAAGGCTAATTTAGAATTAGGAGAGAGAAAAAAAAAATCAAAATTTGGGTTTGACTCCGGAGTCGCAATTTCTCATTAAACACCAAAAGAAAATTTCCTTTTTCATTTTTTTATTTCTTGGGCTTCTATAAAAATCTGTGTGGCGGATATTTGTTTTTTAAATTTAGACCAAGTTAAAATATAATGACACAAAATAAACAATGTAATCTGCACACTAACTTAATTAAATCTTAAATTTATTCTTCCTGCTGGGTATATTTCAAAGTCCGTATCGTATATGGTAGCCAAATTTGTTTAGTTGCAAATTATTTCTAATGTGGTACATTATTATTAACCATTAAAGGTGACAATTGATTAGCAATTGTGAATATGCCCAATTCTTCTCGTTTAGGTTGAGATAACCTTTCATTTCTTACAGGATCAAAACAACTACTGTTTCTCCATTTTTATGCGATTAACAATTTCATAAATCAAAATTAGAGTTGAATTACATGGAAGAATATTGTGTTGTTACAAAGTTAGTACTACAAAGAGAAATAGCAAAAGTGGAGAAAAAAGACAGTTAATATTTTCTTTGATGACTATACGTTTGAACATGGAAAAGTCTTGGTATACAATAATAATAATTATATCAATTCACGTTTCAAATTATTATTATTAAACTAGTAGATATAAAACTTACAAGACAGTGGTTATGAAAATATTATATTAAATAACATCGGATTGACAGTAATTGGTGTTGGATCAAATCGGCCAATCAAGGAACACCACTACTAAAAGATCTTCCCACTTATTTTTATCGTAACAAACAGGAAATTATATTTGTGTTCTACATGGACTTCCCCCTTATAATTCTTTCTTTGCATCAACTGGTGGTAGTGAGATTTATCAAAAGAAAAAGTTGATTTATCAATAGTCATACTTTTTGACGGCATTGACGGGTTAATCATCTTTTTTTCTTTAGTAGTTGTTGTTGTACTCGGATCGAGGTGTTATCAACAAACCCGAAGGAACCCAAAAACTCCACATAAGAAAAAGGATATGAGCCATGCTTAAGAAATTAAAAAAAAAAGCTTAAAACTAGACTTATTAACATCTGATTTTCTTGTAGATTTATTCCAAGAGGTCATTTGGCTACTGTGTATAATAAACTTCAATCCCTTAATTTTTATGACACAGGAAGAAAATCTCTCTTGACACTGCCTTCCTTCCATTCCCTTTCTCTGTTCACCCCCTTGAAAGAGTTGTAAAGTAACATGGAGAAAAGAAAAAGGAATTGGAAGTGACCCTATCAACTACAACATAAAGAAGCACAATTACACAAGCGTTTAATATCATCAAGGGAGGAAAGGGGGTGGAGCAGAAGAAAAAGGAAAAACTCGGAGAATTATAACAACTTGTTACCTTGGTGACATGAATGTGCCTTGACGTACCATCAACAAATTAGTCATCCTAATTAATCCGAAGCCACATACTGGAATTCGTCAAGAAGACAAAACAACGTGGCAATGAATCAATATATGTGAGAAAATTGGCCAGGGATATTAGGCGACTTTTCACATATTCACACATGTATACACAAACTTCAAACTATTAAATCGTATGTTTCAAGTTTTCTGACATGATACTTTATCTCCATAAAATCGAATGATATATTGAAGTTTAAAAGTTAATAGTTTGTTTTTCTATTAACAATCTGTATTTAAAGTTTGATCAAAGTATATCTTCCTCTTCTTGTAATACCAGTAGCACTACCAATCCATTTGTTCCGTAAATACAATTAACAATAGATAGAAAAGGATAGGTGTGAAAGAAGGATATATTACGAATAAAGTTTTGATAAAAGTAGTTTGTGTAATTCTGCATGACTAGTACTATTAGTGTGCACGCCAATCATCTGATTACTGATACAAGAATATAACCATGCCACAAAATTGAAAATAGAACGAGGAGGAGGAAGAGGATGGAGATAATATTCAAATCAATTCATTCCGCTTTGCGCAATTATATGTACACCCCCCTCCTTTGGTTCCACTGCTGCCACCAGCGGAATTTGAGTCATGGCTCTGATCTATCACCATTCGTATCAATAACCGTACTACATTCAGCCCCCACACAACCCTTGAATTCACATCGACGTGACAATTCACATTCCTTTGCCACCAGATATTTTTTTCAATGTGATGCGCGACAAATAACAACAACCCAACAAAGAGAAGACTTTCGTACACACATTTCCCACCCACCCACCATTACCGCGCTTAATAATAAGGATAATTATTTTCTTACATACACATACACAATTTTAATTATTATTTTTTTCTTGTAAATTGGCTTTTAACATATACTTGCATAATAATCTACCACCAGCCATGACCATACACACACATACACCAGCCTAACTTCTTGCTGAGAGATAAACGCCATAATTACTCAATTGAACTTTGTTGGCTTATATGTTCAAATCCGAGTAATTGAGAAATATTTCAATTATCATGGATATAACCCTGAGTTCCGGATATGGAGGCAAAAAAAGACGAATAAGCCTAACACGGAGTTTTAAGTTATTTTACTTTTGCCTTGTCTTTTTTTTCCTTTTTACTCTGACGTGCAGTGAGAACCCAACAGGCGTAATTTGTAAAAGAATAAAGAATTATTAGCCTGTGTTAGTTTCTCTTGTTGGTATGTGAACAATGTAATAATAACTAATTGGTTTTGATGCATGCATGATCTAATATTAGTTAAAGTTGGTGGTGGTAGAACACACCACAAAAGTTTTTTAATTTTCACGCGAAGTAGAAAATTCTTTTTTCTTTCTCCACGCCCCCCTCCTCCCTCCTTCTTTTCTTTCTATTTATCTATCTTTCTATTTTTGCACCCCCTCTTTTGACTTCTTTCTCCTCCTCCTTTTTCCTCTTCTTCTTTTCCAATGACACAAACCCAAAATAAAATCCACCACAAAATTAATTAAAGCAATTGAAATTAAGAAGAAAAAGAAAAGAATAGGAAAAGCAAATATAATAAATTTTTTATTTTTAAACACTAAAAACTAATAAAAGGACCAACAAAAATTTTGCAAAATGAAGAATTTTCACTTTTCCTATTTAATAAACCACATTAGTAATATATATATATAACCACTTTCTTCCCACTACTCTTATTATATCAAATAGTTCATCTGTTTTTTTTTATTTTCGTTGTTTTCTTCTTTCCTTCTCTTATTGTCATTTCCTTTTTGTTCTTAGTTCTTATCATCATCATCATCACTACTAAGTACTACTTTTGACATATCATTTCACACTCCTCTTGTTTTTACAACGTAACATTTTTCACACGCCCCCCTTCAAGGTTTGAAAAAGAGGAAATACATTGTTGTACATATATATCATTAACAACCACCACCCATCATTACTACTACTGCTACTATTACTACCACAGTAACAACCAAAGCTACTTGTCATTAGCAACAATAATAACAGTTTCCTTTGTTTAGTAGTATAATTATAGAGATAAGAACTCTAAACACAAGACAAAAAAAGAGAACAAAGAAATAGAAAGCCAGATATTTTCTACACTTATCTTTCACAGTCCTATACAGACACATTTATTATTATAGACAACTTCCAACTGGATTACTAATTTGAACTTTTGTTTTTTTTTTTGGTTTTTTTGATTTATTTCATTTTTGTTATATAAACTTCATTTATATTATTAGCATATCAATCAATCAATCGATCAATGTCTGCCACAATAACGGAAAAAGAAACCGCTGTTTCTACAACTACCGCCACACCAAAATCTATTAGACCTTTGTCATACACAAACTTGTTAGCTAATAGTTCCAACTATTTGAAACATGGATCATCTTCTGAGTCACTCGATTCTCAAGTATCAAATGCTTCTACCATCAAATTCACAGCATCATCTGTGTCGCCAACTATTTCACCATCTCCACAAACACCACAAGTGCAACCACAATCACAAGTGCAATCACAAGTGCGTAAGAAAATTCAAATACCAAACTATTATGTGCCACCCAAAGTGAACATTGCTCCATCTATTAGTATTACTGAAAGTAATGATGCAACCAATACCACAGAAACCATTGCCAGACCAAGTCTAATTCGTAAAAAGTCTGGTGAGATTGTCAAATCATCCTTGAAATTGTCAAGTCTATTGCAACGTTCATTATCTACACCACAATTATCCACAATGGGGAATAAAGGTAGTACGAGAAAATCGGTTCGTTTTGCATCAAGATTAGCTAATGTCAAGACATTTGATGGTTGTGACTCTCCAAGTACGGTGTCATTAGCTAATTCTCCTTGCACATCACCTCCATGTGAATTTGAATCTGGGTTTGAAGATGTTGATGTTGATGATGATGTATATACATTTTTGAAAAATAAACCAAATCGTCGTCTTCGTCTGGGATTCGAATGGAATTGGGATAAACTGATTAATTCATCCTCGTCATCTTCAGATGATGATGAAAATGAAGATGATTACTGGTCAACTCCAAAACAGTTTAGCAAGCCCAATAAATTTTTACCAAATTCAGGATTTGTTTCTGGTACTACTGCAAAGACTATTACTACAACAGGGTTTAATTCCAATTCATTGAATAGTTCTACTTCTGCTCCTTCAAAGGAATATAGATTGACGTCACATAATATTCCAAAAATGATCAACTCTAGAGAATCCATTGTTTGGTTACCTTCAGCATATGTGTTAAAGACAGATGGTAAAACTTTTCTTTATGGATTAGTTAATGTTCAAAATTTAGCATTTGAAAAGAAAGTTTTCCTTAAATTGACTTTAAACAATTGGAAAACTAGTGTTATATTTGGAGGACAATCGGTGATTAATTATTTCAAATCAATTGATAATAAAATTGATCAATTTAAGTTTAAAATCAGTTTGGATGATTTGATTTCTTCAGATGGTAAAAATGTTCAATTACAAATGTGTATTAAATATCAAGTTAATGACACTGAATATTGGGATAATAATTTTGGTAAGAATTATCAATTCCAATTGACTCGTATTGATAGAAAAGTCATCAACAACAATAGTTCAAGTACTTCTGTTGGTGACAGCAAGACAGTAGCAACTACAACTATAACTACCAAAAAAGATGATGAATTTCCTCAATTTAATGAATTGGTTTCCAAATTAATGTTACACCAACAAGATACACAAATCAAAAAGAAAACAAGTCCCGTTGCCCAACGCAGCTTTTCTGTTTTCAATAATTTTGAAGAACTTAACAGCGGTGCTAGACTGACAGTATCTTCATCTTCTCCACGTCCATTCTTAAATAAATCATTCTCATCAAATGATATCATTGGTTCTTCCACCACAAGCCAACAAAGACCAAGATACTCCCAAAGACATCAACGTAGTCATAGAAAAGATGCAACCACCACCACCACCACCAACACTACCACTTCGAGTCTCAGTAGACCTGATTTTTCAAGTTTAAGTTATGCTGATTTATTAAACAATTATTGTTTTGCCAATAGTTCTACTACTACAACCAACAATAATCCATTAGTTGGAGTATCATCATTAACTACATCATCAAATACTAGTTCAATTTCTACATCACCAGTAGCATCATCTACAACTATTTCATCTATATCATCATCTACACCAAACACGCCAATTTTGACTCCAACTTGTCTGGCACCACCACAATCTACTGCATCTACATTCCATTCATTTAGTGATTCAATTCATATTTAAAAGAATTAATATAACAAAAAACAAGGACAAACAATTCTAATCTTTCCATTCCATTCATTCATTCTTTTAGTTTTTCCAGTCTTATTCTGTTAATATTATTATATTTTGTACATTCTTTTATTGTTTATTTCCTGTTTGACTTTTTCTTTTGCTTTTTTTTCATATTTTTGTTTAATTCCTGGGTTTTTTACATTTGTTTTGTTAATATACATATATAGCTTTTTATAAAACAATATATAACATCGTTACTATTATTAAAGAGAGTTGGTAGTTCAAAGAGCTTTAGAAATAAGTTAATCGACGGGTTTGCGTTTTTTTTTTTTGCAACTCCAAGAAATTTCTGGCAACAATTGAAAACAACCAAAAAAAAAAGTTTGGTCTATTGAAAGACAATTGTTACTCATAACCAACTATATTTGGAAATCTTTGAGTTAAATGTGGACCAGATTCAATAATAGATCAACCAAAACCATGAAAGTGGTAAACACCACCAACCCCTTGTTTCTTTCTCGTCTACCCAAGCTCCACCACCATCTTTTAGGTTATTCTTTTTCTTGAACCTTGTCACAGTCATAGATGAAATCATATCAATATATCCATGACTTATTGTTTTTGTATCATTGTGTCACGCCTTGAATATTTGTTGAGTCATACATTGAGAGAAAAATCGATTTATGGTATGATTTAAAAGGGTGTTTTTTCTTTAAAGTTGAGGCGTAGGGTATGCATTGAATAGGGGTAGAAGGAAGGAATGTGCAGATTGGTAGGAAAAAAAAAAAAAATATCAAAACCCGCCCGCCTGCCTCGTTGCGTATTCCGTATTGAGGGATCCCCCTTTTCCTTATTCTTCTTCGTCGTCTACTCAAACATGGTTATCACTCAATTTGTTGAGCAAATTTTTTGATGTTTCATCAAGGGTTTGTTTATTAAGAGTTTGCTACAATTTCTGTATTGAAAAAAAAGATCAAACCAACTTGAAAAAAAAAAAGAGGAAGTATTAATCACAAAACATAAAACCAAACTTCAAACACTAATGAGTTTTTCAAAAAAATATGGCGTGAGTTTTTTTTACTATGAGTACTAGTTGGTTGATTTTTGTTGGTTAGTATACCCTTCTTTAGAGTATACATACATACATATACGTACATGTTACAGAATTATGTTTTGATTATGGAAATTATAATCGAACTTGAGTTGTTGAGAAATTTTGTTCGTATAATTTTGAAACTAATGTTTCGCTAATTCTTCCTTAAATGTTTAACTTCACGCTTATTGGACTTGCTAGATTCTAAGGTTAAATAGTCTTGCACTGTAAGGTTGTATAGACAACATCGCCAACCATATGCAAGGTTTTTTGAGTAGTTTCTCCGTTTTCGGACTACCGAGTATCATCACACTACTAGATTGGATGTATATATATATATATGTATGTACCCAACTAACGAAATACAAGCCACTAACTTAGTTTGCAGATTACAATGTGCAATGTCATCTTGGAAGTACTGATATAAGTTTTGTGGCCATCTAGTGTAAGGTACTCCTTGGGTAATGAAGTGGCGTTATATTTTTGATAACTTCTCGAGAAAAAAAATTGGTTATTATAAATAAGGACTCAATTCTTTTAAATTATTGGAAATAGAACTCATTTGGTTTGGATGGAAATGCTCATAATTGTGTTACACGTATTCATCAGGAATCTTGAATTCATTTTTATGTTTCAATAGGTTGTGTAATAAATGCTGAACCCTTCATATTGTTGAACAAATTGACTGGGTTGTGATATGTCTTCGATTCATTTTGATCCGTTCAGTGTTCTCCAATTTAGTTACAGATATTAATTACTGTACTAAATACTACTAACAAAACAATTCAATAGCGTTCCAATTTCTATAGAAAATTGGTGATAATTAGTATAGAGTTTAACTGAGTTTTAATATATTTTATTTATTCGAGTTTTACTTCAACTAACATTATTGTAATTTTTACATGGTCTCTAATCCTTGTAACCTTGTGAATAACAATTTATTCTATGATAAGTCTTCACTTGTTCTAAAAGCAGAACAAACCCTTGTGTGTGTTTTGACTCTTGATCTGAATCTTTTAATTAGATTCACCAATCTCCTCGGGTACTAATATGTGAGAGTAACACCTATATAGAACAATTTAATACTTTAATACAAGATTATCAATATAAAATTGAGACTGTTCGTAAATGTAATCCTGCCTTGGGAATACTATTCAAACAATTCGTATAACAAATCAAGTATCACTCGTAGTTCTATAATAACTCCATTAAGAAGTGGTAGCATAATTGGCCAGCTTGCTTATTTTTCTCGTAATTTAAATCTTCTTGTTTTGATAACAATGAATGATATTAATACTGGTTCAGATAGATTACTATTGTTAGGATTGTTCTATTGTTGTTGCAAAAAGAAAATGAAGTTCGTAAAAAAAAAATCTCTTGATCTGGTATCGATAAATGCACCTCATCATATCTTTTGTTATTATTTCCTAATATTGATTTTATAATTTGATAGTCTTTGACAATGGTCATTATCAAATATTGGATTTTTTAAGAATCCAGGCTTCGGAAATAGGATTTTTATTCATTTCCGATACTTTTTGGTACACATGGTAGCGATTTCGTACTGGCAATTACAATCCATTATGATGATCGTTTGTTGATGTGTGATACACTTGTCAAAGATCTATTCTACTCCATCATTTGGTGCAAATTTATCAAGACCACCTTAGGAGAGTTCACTTGGTAGTGTATTCATTTAGAAGTCTCGAAAATTGCCTGGTGAGATTTCACCACTGGAGACCTATTAGTTTTAGCTAATTATTCCTCCCAATAGAATAGACATAGTTTAAGTCGTAGCTATTTGTTGCCAATGGTAATTGTAAGTCATTGTCGTAGAGTGGAATGTTAAATTATGAGCAAGCTCATCTTTTCATAATAGTGGCTAGTCTCGAAGGAGGATTCTATTCCACAGTATCAATAGTCCTCCTCCTTCTTTCTTACACATTCTACATGTGTTAATTACTTTCTATACCTTTATTCCGCAAAAGTTAATTAGACAAGTCATAATTCTAACACATTTTAAACGTGTCCATATATTCATTATAATCTCATTTTGTTCTTGTATTACAACATTATAGCAATCTGTTTACTGTGTAGCTTGTGATTCTTTTTTATTCCACTCAATTTTATTCTATGCTAATTTTTTTTTTGTTCTCCTTTTTCTTTCGTTGTTGTTGTTGGCCAGGATTGAAAGGAATAATCGATATTTTTTGGTCTGTTTTTGACTGTGTGCTACAAGTCTTGCTTTGAAAGTGTTCAGATTTATTGTATAATTGTACAGTTGGCAATCCAATGATGCCTGCTTTCAATGCCTTATACCATTCAATGGATTCTTTAGTATGCTTAATTGGTATGAACTCATTTTGTTCCGATAATTTGATGTGCCACCATTTCAGCATGCATAGCTTCCTTTCATGATATTACCCAAATTATGAAAGTTCTAACCATTACTAACTTATACTTCTTTTTTTTTTTTCAACTTTTAATCTTGTTCCCCTTCCAATTATATTTATTTTTAGGAAGTGAATGAAGTTTATTAGTTGGATAATAGCTTTAATGACTTTTCAACTTGTCTTTTTTGAAATGTTGAAAACGAGATATATTTATAGAAAGTTACAATTTAATATACAATTTTGATTTATATGTTTAGTCCGTTTAGTTACCATTGCATTGTTATTACGCTTGTAAGCCATATTTCGTTCAAATAGAGATAATTAATTTACTACGTTCATTGACTTTCTTAATTAGTGTTAAATTAGTTGTTTCATCTAGTTTTTATCCTTACAATATAGTTAATAGTGCTGAAATATAGCTTCGTGTTCTAAGATGATTATAACCATTTTGATGGATCTCCCCATTTCTTCCAAAACTATATCACAACTTCATGAGTTGATTGAAACTTGGTGATGGTGATGAGAATAATGAGTAATTGAGTTTTGAAAGCAACCTGCATATAATTCTTCCAATTTTAAGTTTGATCTGATCTTCTAGATCGATGTAGCTTTTCAGTGGGTCGTGCAATATATTCACCAACAATAGCGTTGAGTAAAAAGTGCAACGTATTAAAAATGGAGGATGAAAAAAAAAATTCTTTTGGTTATTTTCATTTACTTCTTTTTCTTTTTTTGATATCAATTGTCTGAAATCCTTGGATTACAACATCTAGATTTAAAGTTGTTCCCTTTCTGTCATTTGACTTTGAAGGTGTGAACCCAAGCTGGGATTATTTTTTCTCCTAACGGAGGAATATTATCACCTCAACAAATCCTTTTTTTAAAAAAGGTAAATTTATCCTACTAATTAACTTATCCTGGTCCTTTTTTTTTCCTTCTTTCTATACGTATCAATTACGAATAATTGAGAAAGTATGGCCAATGAAAGAAGAAGAAAAAAGAGATCAATTTAGTAATTATAATTATTTCGACTATCAAACAAGGTTGAAATGGTTCCTTATTTTAAAATATGTTTATGAATATATGGATTATTGTTATATTTTAATGACAAAGAAATGTAGATTTCATCAGTAAAATGGTTTCAAACTCCTATATAATGGTAATATGAACCAGAAACACATGCACGCAACTTCTCCTTTGATTGTCCTTGCTCTATCTCACTAATGGTCTACAAAAACGTCGAGTTATCTATATATATTAAATGCATTTAATTGATGGGATTATTAAAACATAATAAACTAAAAACAAAAAAAAAGAAAAAGAAAATCTATTTACGACCAGGAACTAATGGTTGCCAACTAGCCATTGATTTGGGTGTGACTACACCACCACCACCACTTTCACCACCGTTTGTGTTTTGAGATGTTGAATTCCCATTATTGTCCAATTTTCCATCTTTATGAATTGATTTCAAATTTTCAGGTTTTTTAGGAATCATTGGTTTAACATCAAGTTTTTTCATTGTATCAACATCACTATCATATTTTAAAACTTTCCCACTCTTTATAGAATTTGTAAGTGATGGTGATGATAATTTAATATCATTTAATGTGGTATTTCTTTTCATTGGTGGAATTGGTGGTTTGGTGTCATGTTTCTTTTCTGAACTTGAATTTATAGATGGTGCTGGTGATGATCTATTGGAACTTAATGGAGATGGAATTAATGGAGTTGAAGAAAACCCAATTGGTGGAATAGTTGAAGGCGCTGTCATGGCACGTCTTGCCGGAGGTGGCGGAGGTGGTACCAGTGACAAAGTGGTGGTGTTGGTGGTGGTTGTTGTTGTTTGACCTAATCCATGTATTAAATCAGTGGTTCCTCCAGCTGATACTGGAGTTGGTGTCAAAATTGAAGTTGAAGACCTTGTTAAACTTGATGTACGAGACATTGTTGTTGTTGTTGTTGTTGATGATGATGTTGTTAATGGGGCAGGTGATGGCGATGGTGATGGTGTTATTTTCTTAAATGATAAAGACAGAATAATTTCATTCAATTTATTTTTCTTGATTTGTTCATTAATAATCTTAGCTGTGGTTTCAAAACTTGCATAAACGGCTTTATGATCAGAATACAAGACATCAATAGCAGAATCATACTTTAATAATTTCAATGGATTAGTAGTAGTTAATTTCTTATCACTTAAAAATAAAACACGATCTGTCCATGATGGAGTTCTTTGTTTTTCACTAGTATCATAATCATTAGTATATTTATCAAATTTATAAGTTGGAGGAAATTTCACTAAACCTTCTTTAAATTCATTAAAAGCTCCTCGATCTCTTCTTTCACGAGTTAATTGATCATTTTCTAATAATTCCTTGTAAGCGCCATTAGCCACCAATTGACGACATTCTAAATTGGGAATATCAATTCGATAATTTAAATCGCCAAACCATATTACGTGATCATGATCTTTAATATAATAATTACGGGGGAAAACTAACCCTTGCATTATTGTTGAATAATCATTATATCTTTCTGTGACGGCCAATGTCCCAGCAGCTAAATGACATGTAACAAAAGCAAATGACGTGGTACCAAATAAACATCTAATTCCACAAGCACCTTTATTGGCTGCCATACCTCCTAAACCAGTCTTTTTGGATGTCCCAGCAACTCTTGTTACATATGATACTTTGGATTTTTTAACATATAAAAATAATGCCATTGTAGCAATTGATTCTGTTCTTAACAAGACATATTCTTCATCCATTTGAAAAGAATTCAATTGTTCATTTAATAATTGTGACCATTGTAATGCTCTACTACCATCAGCATTTAATATCGAACTTGCATTTAATTCAATCAATTCTTGTAATCCAATGGCATACATATCCGGTAATGATCCATCACTATTTTGTACACTAGAAGGGAACAACCAAGAAGTTAAATCGATATTTTTCGTCATCAACGGGTTAAATGCATTGACATTATAAGTCCCTGTAAAAATTTTAACATTTTCAAAACTTGTAAATGAATTTTCTTGTTCTTTTAATTTACTTTTAATGTATTCACTGGCAGGATTATAAACTTTCACTTTACGAGAATTTCTTCCATCAACTCCAACCAATATATCTATTGTCAGTTGTTTTTTCCCATCGACAAATGTATTTTGATACATTCTTGAAACTGATTTAGTAACATCTGATAATGCCCCAGCAAAGTTCATTTTACCTGATCTTGAAAATGATGATTTCAAGGCATTGGTCCCCGTATAAATTTGTGATATGGCATCACCATTATCAGCCCATAATGTATTATGTTTTTGAATCATTCCTTCAAATGCCATACGATTATTATAAATCCCTTGATTAGTTAAAATATTTTCCAAAACGGATCGACAAATAACTTGTTCGATTAAATTAGTACGATCAAGACAATCTAAACAATTTACACGGAAAATCCCATCTTGTCGAGTAATAACTTCTTGACGATTCATATCATAAGTAAACCAACCAAACAGATTTAATGAATCTTGTAAATAGGGTAAAATTTTTGTTGCCCCAGCAAAACCTCCAGCAATTTTTGTTTCATGATGGAAATCAAATGCCGTATAGTCGATTTCTTCTTTCTTGTCACAATGATTATAAAGTTGTTGGTATCTTTGTGATATTTGTACTTCTGATGATTTAGTTTTCGAAAGTAAATCAACAATATGACACACTCCATAACTTTGAAGAATATCACCAAAATGTTTATTAAAAACTGGTTGTGTTGCTTGGGTGGATCTTGTTAAAGTAATTTTAGGATTCATCAAACTTGAATCTTGTTCCCAAAATGTAGGTACCGATCCTCTGATTTGTGTGAAAGTGAAAATTGATGATTTCGATGGATTATAATAGATATATTCCGTTTCAACAAAATTGGCAACATTCCCATTATCGTCAATACCTCGAGTATTATATCTTGTCCCAGCACGTTTCCAAGATTGTTTAGAAATAATCGTCAAGGAATCACCATTACTGCCAATCGGGGTTGTTTTCGCAAACCCTCTAATCACAGTAGTTAAAAACCGATTATCATCCAAAATTAATTGATTATAAGTATCTAAATTAGATCGGAAATGAATCAATTCATCCATTAAAAATGAATTCCACATATATTCTGGTTTATAATGATCAATAGAATTTATTCTAGTGTCAGGACTACTAACTCCTCTATTTTGTAATAATGACGTTAAATCAAAATCATTAGAATAATAAAATGATCCATTAGATAATAATTTCCTTAATTCAAAACATGGATGTTGTACTCGTGCATACCTATCACTAGTAATATTATTATCATCGTCATCTTGTTCTTCATTAACAACAATAGGATATCCTGAACTATCTAATTCAACAAAATCCCAATCATCATTATTTAAAGATACAAAATCCACCGAATAAATTTTATCAACTGTTTCATTTTCAATGGGACGAGCAACATTAGTTAATGCCCCTGTAATAATTGCAAGATATATTTGATCTTCCACATAGATTAATCCTAAACATCCAAAAACGTCTCTTCGAATTAATGTTCTATAACCTTGTTCTTTGGTGATGTTTGTGTTTGGGATTAAATCAACATTAACTGTTGGTTTCTTGGAATCGAGTTCTTTGGACGATTTGATTCGAAATGATAAACTGAAAGTATCTGAATATAGTACTAATGTTCGAGGGTGTTCCTTATATAGTAACTTCATTGAATATGCGACGGGCTAATATATATATCAAAAGAAGTAAATTACTAATACTGAATGTCAATAAGCAATGAATGTTGAAGGAGGGGGATGTTTTTTGGAAAATTTTTGGGTGTTGGTGTTGTTGGCAGTTGGTGGTTGTAGCCAATTTTTTTTTTGCGTTGTCCCCTAGTCGTTGTGCTCGTTGTTGTTGCTGTCAAAAGTTTCGGTCGACATGAAATTTATATTATTGATTTACTTACTAACTAACTAATTAACTGTCACAAGAGAGAAAGATAAAAAGTTGGACTATTACTAATACAACAATTCTTTAATAATGTCATTTAATCATCCTTTAATAGCTGAATTAAAAAATTATAAATTAATTTTAGGGTCTACTTCACCAAGACGACAAGAAATATTGAAAACTAATTTAGGAATACATGATTTTGAAATCCTTGGATCTAATTTTGCTGAAGATCTTTCTAAAGATGATAAGTCACCTTTAGAATATGTTCAATTGACAAGTAAACATAAAGCAGAAGCTATAGTAGCAAGCCTAGGTATTAAGGAAAACGGAGGATTGGCCACACTTATTCTTACTTGTGATACTATTATAAGTTGTAACAACAAAGTGTTTGAAAAACCAATAACCAAAGAGGTACAAAGACAATTTTTCAATTATTTTAAACAGTTTCCTGAATTACAAGTGATATCGGCATTAACTTTGATTAAAATAGATAAAGATAATGCTACAACTGAGTTTTCTGATTATACTATTACCAAGTTACGATTTAAAACTGATGATGATGATGAGATTATTAATGCATATATAGAAAGTGAAGAAGGTTTAGAAGTTGCTGGTGGGTTTAAATATCAAGAATTAGGAGGTTTATTGTTTGAATCTATTGATGGTGATTATTTAAATGTTGTAGGATTACCATTAAAGACATTTGATTTATTACATAGGAGTATTTAGAGATAATATTGGTGTGCATATAAAAAAATATAAGTGTGTATGTGTAAAGTTCAATGCTGCCTCATCGCTCTTCCTGTCTCAAAGATTCATTAAGGAAAAAAAAATTTCAAGCACTCTTCATATTCTTACTAAGTAATACCAATCAATTTACTATTATACTTATATACATACATTCATAATGGCAAGGAAACAAGTTAAATCGAAGGTTGCTGAAAAGGTTGAAAAGAAACAAAACATAACAACTCCAAGTGAAAAGTCAGTAGAAGATATTGAACATGATTTACAATTACCATCTTCATCTGATGAGGAAGAAGATATAGAACAAGAAGAATTATCTGAAGAAGAAAGCAGTGGTGATGAAGAAGAAGAAGAAGAAAAAGAAGATAATATAAATGGATTATCTGACGAAGAACAAGAAGAAGTACAACAACAACAAAACAAAGCTAATAAATCTGGTCATTCCGTCAACAAAATCATTAAAACTTCTGAAGCCACTACCACCAATACATCAGCAAACAATAAATCTACAAAATCCAAATCTGGTGTCATATATATTGGTAGATTACCATCAGGATTTCAAGAATCAGAATTGAAAACTTATTTTTCTCAATTTGGTGATGTGATTAATGTTAAATTAGCTCGTAATAAAAAAACTGGTAATACTAAACATTATGGATTTATAGAATTTGACTCAATTGAAGTAGCTAAAGTTGCTGCTGAAACCATGAATAATTATTTATTATTTGGTCATTTAATTAAATGTGAAGTTGTTGAAAATCCTCATGAAGATACTTTTAAACATGGTAATAGAAAATTCAAAGTTATTCCTTGGAAGAAAATTGCTAAAGAAAAACATGAAAAATCGAGAACAGAAGAAGAATGGAAAGTATTGATTGCAAAATTTGAAGAATCTAAACAGAAAAAGCAAGAAGAATTGAAAAGTAAAGGTATTGATTTCGATGTTAGCGCAATATAGATAGATAAGTAAATAAGTAGTTAATCTATGTTGTTGTTGTTATAGTAGTAGTAGTAGTATTGTTTGTATGTGTGCGTGTGCGTGTGTGGCTTCCCATTTTTTTTACCCGTTTTGGGAAATAAAATCCGTAGATTGTTGTTAAATGTTTGTTAGGGAACATCCCATGATAAAGCATAGTGGAAGTTTGATTTTGTTTCACATGTACTGTTGTTGGAGTCTCGTTCCAATGCAAATAATTAAATCGTACCATATAAAATCTTCCCTTTACTACATACATATATACTACAAAAAGAAAATAGAAGCACAATAATCGAAGGGAGAGAGGGAGAGGGGTCTTAAACCTTTAGTGTGGGTGGGTGAATAATGCATAAATAAATAGAAAGGAATTTTGTAGCAAATAATATGAATGGTATTATTAAATTAAATTGTACTGTGAAAGTAAAAAGATGAGTTAAGAGTGTGAAAGAAAGAAAGAAAGAAAGGAACGAGATATAGAAAACCAAATTCCTGTATATAAGCTGAAATCATCATATGGTAATTTGATCGTTTAGAGTAAAATTTTCCAACAAAAAAAAAAAAAAAAAAAATTTTGATTTCTTTCACACGCAACATACTAATTGTTGATTTACTACTTCTACTATAAACACTGATTAGTGAGTATCTTTCTGTTTTCTTTTCTGACATTTGCCTTTATATTCTCAATTAATTCTTTTAAAACTTCACAACTTTCTTTTTCTTTTTCTTTTTTTTTTAATTCCACAATTGGGATCTTTTTCTTCTTTCCTTCTTATTTACTACTGTTTTATTATTGATTAGATCAATTTCAACTACATTTTTTAATTTCAATTTCAATTTCAATTTCAATTTATTCTTAATTCAACCCCTTTCAACCCTGTCCATCCTTTCGTTACATACATTTATACAATCATGTCAGAAGAAACCGTTACTATTTACGATTATGAAGAAGTTTCCAAACATAGAACTCATGATGATTTATGGGTCGTTCTTAATGGTAAAGTTTACAACATCTCCAGTTATATAGATGAACACCCAGGTGGTGAAGAAGTTATTCTTGATGTTGCTGGTGAAGATGCCACTGAAGCTTTTGATGATATTGGTCATTCTGATGAAGCTCATGAAATTTTACAAAAATTATATATTGGTAATTTGAAAGGTGCTAAACCTGTTGAAGCTAAACATGCTCAATCTTATGCTACTGAAGATAGTGGTATTAATTTCCCATTGATTGCTGTTGGTGTCTTTTTACTTGCATTTGGTGCTTATTATTACAAAACTAACTTTGCTTAAAACTAAGAATCTTTAGAATATGGAGAATCCCAATTTACCACCAAACAAACAAACAAACAAGCAAGAAATATAATTGATTTACAGTATTAATAACATCATTTGATTGTTTTGAATATTTTTGGTAAAAAAATGATTTATGATTCGTTGTTTTTTTTTTTATTATTATTATTATTATGAATTTTTTTTTAAAATAGTCTAGATTTAAAAAGAAAGAACTTTGAGAGGGTAATAGAACTTAGATAATTAGGCAATAACTTGTTATTTTGGTTTTTTTTTTATTTTGATTTTATTCAATGTAGTATTAATTTGAAAGAGAGTAGTAGAGAATATTTCCATCTGCAAGCAATTTGATATTCTTACAAAAACAGAAAAGACTTGTAGAGTGATTTTTCCCTTGTTCAATAATATTACTCATATATGATCTTACTTGTCATGTGCTGCTATTCAATATATATATTACGCTTATTTTCTTGTTCACTTTTAAACTTTCATTCACTATTTATTAAATTTAGTAATCAAATTTTTGTTGACTTTTATTGGATGAAATTCTCAAATGCAGTCGAAACCTCATTTTTGACACAACCAAACAAAAAAAAAAAATCACACGCGTGGATAGGTTTCGTACTACTTACTAATACACACCTTGGTATACTTGCAAAAATTAACTACCAAATGATTTTCTTTAATACTGACGACTCACGTTGACATTATCAACTTATTAGAAAGCTTTACAGCAAAAAAACTTTATAAATTATTGTACCTGTAGATAGAATGTATCAGTTGTTGCCTTGGGTTGAAGTAGATTGGTGGCGTTTGTCAAAACTCTGACTAATTTATCCATTTCAATGTATATTTTAGCAAAAGTAAACTTTACTACTCAATTAAAGGACTCGTAAATCTCTGTATAAACAGAACCGATTCTAACAAATTAAATGGTTGCAAATTTTGGAGATTTTTTTCTCAATATTCTTCTATTTTTTCATGTTTTGGTTCACAATTTTCTATGTCTATTGGGATTTCCCATTGAAGTTAATAGAGTCAATAAAAGTTCTATCTCTAGTAGGTAACTGAAACGATTAAATCCAATTGTTGTAGTCTTAATGTGAAGAAACGTTATAACCTTTCTTTTTTCTCTCAAATTTAGCAAAGTTACCACTTTAAAAACGATATTATGTGATTTCTTAAGCTATTTTAATAAACTATGAAATTGCTACATTCCAATGATTTGTATTCTTATAGAAAAAAAAGGAAAGAGGTGGTGGTCAATGCACATTAAGTGTTATCATGTGTGTATGTGTATAAGTCATTCCTTTTTTTTTTATTCAAATATATTTGCAAAAAAAAAATAAATACACTCAATTCACACCCACGTTCTTACTAATCAACACAATAAATAAACTTTTCAATACTACAATTGCTAGAATTGGTAAAAATGTGACCCTTGCATAGTTAGAAACCCGACTGTATAAAAATATTCCTAGTCCCTGTAGTTTTGAACATTTTTATCGCTCCCAAAGAGACAGATTCCCCTCCTCACATTCTCCTTATACTATGCAATTATTTAATAAAGTATCCAAAGAATCTAAAGGTAACAAAACTTCTCGACATAATCAACAATTGAATTCACCAGAAGATTTAACTAAGAAAAATTGGTTCTGGATGTTAATTGCCGGAATTTGCTACAACACTTGAATTAAAAGCAAATCAAGACCCCCCCCCTTGAGCTAAGCTGGTAGCGCGTCCAGTTTTTAAGTTTGTTCTTTTGTTGTTGTTGCTGATACACTACCTTTTTTTTTACAACTCAAATCCAAATCCTGCACATAGGTGTTCACAAAATTTTTTTTTTTCTGTTCTATAACCACATCGATCATCAAATTTTTTTTTTTTTCACTTACAAAACCAAATTTCTTCTATTCCTCTTTTCCTCTTCCTTTTTCTTTTCCTTTCTTACTATACAAATCACATTTAATAATACATCAAAATGGTATGTTTTTTTTTGCAATGAAACTTCCCTAGATGAACAACATATATTAACATTTGTCACTTTTTTTTTTTTAGGACGCTAAAACCCCAGTCACTTTAGCCAAAGTTATTAAAGTCTTAGGTAGAACCGGTTCAAGAGGTGGTGTCACCCAAGTTAGAGTTGAATTCTTGGAAGATGCTTCAAGAACCATTGTTAGAAACGTTAAAGGTCCAGTCAGAGAAAACGATATCTTGTGCTTGATGGAATCTGAAAGAGAAGCTAGAAGATTACGTTAAACAAATCACGGTTTAAACGTTCATCAAACCAACAACCAAATCTTTCCCTTTTTGTTTGAATTTTATTAAACAAGTTATGGGATGATTAACTAAACAAACAAGAGAAAATATATATGTAATTTTAGTTGCATTTATGATATGAATTTGGAGAGATGAAAATAAAATAAAGAGGAAATTTACTGCTAGTGTTTTTATTTTTTAACTTATAATACATGTCATATTTTTAATAGAACCCAGAGGCAGAGGCAAGTATTTCCTTTTTTTTTTTTTGGCAAAAACAAGAATAGAGTCAATGGTGAATCTTAAACAACATATCTTACAGATGTGGAGATATAGTGTGTGAGCCTACTGTACTTTGTTCTTGGTGTAGAATATTAATCTTTGTATTTTTTGTTAGTGCGCGTAGTTGAGCACATCACGTGCAACTTTGTTTTTTCTAGGGCTACAACCCCAAAAACACGCGCGCTACCAAAAACCGTTCAATTTACCGACATTGCGACATTTGTTTTTGATCACGTGCCTTTATAGTTTTTTAGTTTTGTTGAGGACGACATTGTAGTAAGACATTTTTGTTGCTGGAAGAAGAGAATGATTTGTGTGTTCTGTTTTTGTTTATGTAGGTGTAGGGAGAAAAAACTACAACACCAAGGCTTTTCAAAATTCAATTGAAGGCAACAGTACCAACCAATATCATATCCTAATAAAACATGTCTGATTTAGAAGATGATTTACTTGCTTTAGCAGGTGGAGAAGATAACACCTATGAATCAGATGAAGAAATCACCAGTTCCAAAAGGAAACCCATTGTTGCAGATGATTATAATGAAGATGATGATGAAGATACAGTATTATCCAAACGTCGTAGAGTTGAATCTGGAGATGATGATGATTATGAACCACAACAACCACAACAAGGGGAAGAAGAAGAAGGAGAAGAATTTCAAGAGAATGAATTGATTGATCCATATCCATTAGAAGGTAAATATAAAGATGAAGCTGATCGTGAAGCTTTAGATAATATGGATGAAATGGAAAGAGAACAAATTTTATTTGAAAGAATGCAAGAAATGGATAAATATAGAGAACGGAAATATTTACAAGAAAGAATGAAACAACAACAACAACAACAAAAGAATGTTGTTGGAAGAATTGAACCTACTAGATCTTCAGGAAGATCAAAAACAGGATTAAAACCAGCTAAAAAAGATAAATTGACTGAATTAAGAAAACAACGTGCACAACATTCTAAAAGAAAATCAAGAAGAGAAGCAGATTATGCCGAAGGTTCAGAAGATGAAGAAGATGAAGATGACGAGGAACCAGAAGAAGAAGAAGAAGAAGAGGATGACGATGAAGAAGGATTCGAGGAAGATTATTATGATGATTATGATGGAACTGTTGCTTGGGGAGGTCCATCTAAAGTTAAAAAGAAGAGATCTACAGAATTAGCCAAATTAGAAGATATTAATCGTATAAAAGTGGGGAGAACTATTTTGACTCAATATTGTTTCCATTCAGGATTCGAAGATACGATAGTCGATACTTTTGGGAAAATCAATTTAGGTATGGATAGATCTACTCGACAACCAATTTATAGAATGGTGAAAATAATTGATGTGAAATCACGACCAGAACGAGCATATAAATTGGGTCATTCCAATTTTGATATTTTTTTAACTGTGAGTCAAAATAAGGATCAAAAAAAGGATTTCCCGATGTCGATTTTTTCTGATTCACCAATTAATCAAGATGAATTTGATAGATATTTAAAAGAATTGAATAAAACTGATGAAGTGATTGAATTTTTGGATGATGTGAATTCTAAATTTGATGAATTGACAAAATTCTATAGTAAAGGATTAACTGATAAAGATATTAATGATATGATTGCTAGAAAACAAAAAATTCAAGAAAAAAAAGGTAATATCAGTATGTATGATGCTGTTAATAGGAAAACCAATTTATTGGATCGATTGAAAATTGCTAAACAACAAGGCAATTTAGAAAAAGTTCAAGAAATCATTGAGAAATTAAAAGATATTGATGAAATTTTAGAATCACAAACATCTAATCAACCAACTTCAAAATCATTAAATACTATGACATTAGTTAATGAAAGAAATCGGAAATTGAATTCTACAAACATTAGAAAAGCAGAAATTAAATTCAAATCAACAGCTGCTCAACAACAATCCGATGGTGATCCGTTTTCTCGTTTGAAAACCGCCACAAGAATGTTTTATCAAGATTTAATTAATCAAGAAAATGAAAAGGCATTAAAAGATGTTAATATGCAACAAATGATCGATGAAAAAACTGAGAATGAAGCCAAAATTGCTAAATCAACTTATCGAGATCTTGGAGAAATGGATAAATTGATAAAAACAATTGATTTTGATTTTGAATTGGCAGTATAAAGAAGGAGATTTGATGTGTATGTATGTATTTAGTAAGTGTATAATTACAGGGATGGTATTAGTGGTGGAATGTAATAAAAGCTTATGACCGAGGAATATTCGGGGTAAAGGTATATAGCCTATGTGTTATAGAAAGAAATGTAAAGCTGTAACTGACAACACAAACCATACATCACACAATCACCAGTTATCATCATCATTTATTATGTTTTTGTGTGTAGTGCGAAACAGGAGAATGGTAGAAACTGGTACCATTCCCACTACCCATGGCGGCGGCGGCCATCACCGCCGCTACTGACAAGAAAAAACTGCCGTCGGTTACACAGAAGGACCAAATTTAATTTTTAGTACGTTGTTGTTGTTGTGAAACCATATTTAGTTTAGTTACATGTGCATAATTCAATTTGATTGGACGGATATGAATTTGATCTTCTCCCCCCAAAAAAAATCCACCTTACAACAACAACAACAATAACAATGACAAAGTAACTTTAAATAAAGTTTGTCAATTGCCTTGGGTGTGTATGTGTTGTTTTTTTGGGGGAACTTTCTTCGAGCACAAAACAATAGATGAAGAACTAGAAGAAGAAGATAATTATAATGCATGAGACTCGGTTTTCAAACTTAATGCACACACACAAAACGAGGTGGACAACAACAACAACAACATATGGATTATCTTTTGTAGATCAATCAATATGTAGTTTTAATAGCAATGAAGAAGTAAATCTCATCGCAATAATGATTAAATCACAGGACTAAAAAAAATTTCTTTTATTATATCAACGTTTTGGCGGTTAGAAAGAAAGAATGAAGTAGGCAGTAGGTTTAAAAATGGGAATCGGAATTTCATTTGTTAACAAAGTGTCGGCTAATGTAATAAGCTTAAGGGTAATCATTACTGAATTGGGAATGTGAATACTGCATATAAGTAACTTTTGCTTATTAATTTAGTTTTGAAATCAGAGTTAAAAAAAAAAAATAATTCTTCTATTGTGAGTCAACAGCTATTACTTTTTTTTATTAGTAGGAGGAAAAAATTTTCTTTCTCTATCTCTCCCTATTTCGGGTTGCTATTGTTGTTCTATATATATATATAAGTGAGTACAAATCCCCCCTTTTTTTTTTCTCTTACCTTTCTTCCCTTTATTCGCTTAATATCAAAAAAAGAAACATTTCCTTTACCAATTAGTTCTTATTCAAGCATTGATTTATATTTATCAGGATGAACTTTGAACCAATAGATTATTTACTGACCTTAAATCTTGATTTCTCCAACACTGTTCCATCAACAGAGGTTTCGCCACAAATTGATCAACAAGAATTGGATTTATTCACTCAAGCAGCCAACGATGATTTCTTTTCATTAGATGTATTTGGCAATGGTGATATTGTTCCCATCAAACAACAAGAATCAGTGAAACATGACATTCATTCTACATTTGACTTACCAAAACCTGTTTCTCGTCCTATCAAAAAGGAAACTGCTAGCGCTTCAGCAACTGATGATAAAAGAAAAAGAAATACTGCTGCCAGTGCTAGATTCAGAATTAAAAAGAAGATGAAGGAACAAGAAATGGAAAGAAGAGCAAAAGAACTAGAAGAAAGAGTTGTTAATTTAGAGAAAAAATTGAAGGCAGCAGAATTAGAAAATCGTTGTCTCAAAAATATAATATTTCAACAAAACCAACAAAAAGGGGATGAATTACTTCAAAGTATTAAACAAAAAAGCTTTGAATTTAGCTGATGATCAAAACAAAACGGGGTGTATGTATGTATGTGTGTTGGGAGTGACTTCTTTCTTTCTAGAAATGTAAATAAAAGAAGAGGTAACTAACAGCACATAGCATCAACAACTACACTACCAATTATGTATAGGATAGTTAAAATCCAACTTTTAACGACCGTTATGACAACTTCAATTCAAAGATCCAACTCTTTGGATATATATAATTTTTTAATATAAATTTTTACTAAGGTATAGCAAAGAAATAATGCTGTATGGTTTATAGGCCGTTGTTGGGGGTAGCGGAACCGACCAGTCGGATACAACCGGGGGGCTGTGAGTCAAAAGTGACTGGCCAAAAGGCGCGACCTCCTTTTTTTTTTTTTCGCTACCCCTTCCGTGGAAACGAAAGGAGATCGTAACATATCTACTCCTCGTAAACACTTGATTCATATTAATATGGGCTGTGGGTGGTGAGCATAAATCTAAGGTGTTATTTATAAGACTTTGGACTACAAGTGTATCACCAATAGATACCCATCGGATTACTGTTCACAAATTCTTATTTTCAAAACACTATCAAGCGAGTTTTTTGCGCTTAACACTAAAAATCGTATGTAATTGCTATTTTTGCTTATGACTAAGGCTTAGTTAACTATTGATATATGAATAATATTCAAGTATTCAACTAAGTTACAACCAGTGTATATAATCAATACATATGTGTATTTCCCTTCAGATAATGGAATATATCTTCTTATCTTTTAAAATCGACACCCACATATACACACGGTGTTTGCAAGAAAGTAAGTAAGAATAAGAGAGAGAAAAAGAAGGAGGAGGAGGAGGAGAAGTGAAAACAAAAAAAGTTACTCTTACAATTTAACAACTACACAAACTCTCCTCCTTTTCCTTTTCCTCCTTTTCCTCTCATCCATACATACATTTGTAATTCAACAACTAAATTAAACACAAGAAGAAAACAACAAAGAATAAATTTATATTACATATATCGTTAAATTGAAAATTTCATACTTTTCAAGTTTAAAAAAATCCTTTTCACTTTACTATTTATATTTATTTTATTATTTGATTGATATAAACTTCTATTTAATAGTTTAACACTATTTGGCTGAATGTCATAAGTGGAGTTTTTTAATAATCATTCTCCACAAATCCAAATCCAAATCATACACTCATTTATTTATTTAATTGATAACCACATTTACATCTTTATATCAGTTTTTCCCCCCCATCCTATACATTAATATGTCGAATACTCCCAATAAATCAACACCTGAACCTGAAAGTACTGTCTTTCACGGATCGATATTTGAACATCCTCATTTGCATCATAGTGTATCAGAGAGGTCAATATCACCACGCCACGTATCAAAAGAAAGTCAAAACCACAACCACAACCACCAACAACAACAACAAGCATCTAACAGTCTCAACTTCTCAGATCAAGTATCAGGATATGATTATCCATCGGCAACTATTGAAGAACAAATAGATTTACGACTCGCGTCGTCTAATAATCCTACTATTGTTATGGAATTAGACTTGGATGGAAATATCCGTTATTTAAGTAAAAATTGGGAATATATTGTTGGAACAAATATCAAGAAAATTGTTAATCGACACATTTCGAAAATTATAATTGGTAATAATGATGATGATTCTCAAGTATTTAACATTGCTATAGATGCCATGACTCGAGAAGATATTAGTTATAAAGTGAAATTTATAACTGCTACAAATCATACTCAAAGAAATAAAGATGGTGAAGAAGTCTATAATGATTTAAATGATTTATTATTAAGTCGGTCTCACGATGATGAACAATCAGGGATTTTAACTCCTCATAATTCTATGGAAGATATGGCTAAAAACGATAATATACCTGTAAATAATTATTTTGAAAAACAACAACAACAACAGCAGCAGCAGCAACAGCAGCAACAGCAACATTTAGAACTGTCACAACAAGAACCTGAAAAAATTGACACTTCTGATACTTCTAGTACTTTATCATCAGAAATATCTAATGATGGAGAAATTATCGAATTGGAAGCACAAGGTATATTAATTCATGATGCCAAAACAAAATTACCAACCCATTCAATGTGGACTATAAGACCTTTTAAAGAGATTGATTTAGAATTGACATTACCTATTGCTTTAATCGATTTATTAGGGTTTGGATCAGAAATATTTGAAGGATATTTGGTTAGTCTTAAAAATTTAGGGATAATCGATGAAGAAAGTGTTCCACAACCGAAAATGATCTTGTGCAGAATTTGTGAAACCAATATACCTGCTTGGTTTATCGAAAAACATTCCGATTTATGTGTTTTGGAACATAGGGCCGCTGAGAAATTACAACAATATCATGATGCTATTGGTGAACAAAAAGAATTGGTGATTCGTATATCGGAAAGTTTAGCTGTTGCCAATCAACTGCTTCCATCATTATCGTCATCACTGGGAGGTTCTTGTTCTGGATTGAATACTCCACCACCACAATTATTGACAAATCAATCACTTTTAGCATCTTCAGCATCTTTAGTATCATCGGCTTCATCTAGTTCATCTGAAGGAGAAAGTTCAAGTCTGTCTTCACATTTAATTTTAGAATATAAGGGGTTACCATTACCAAATATGTCAGATTATCCATCACCAAAATTGGCTAATAAAATATTGACGAAAAATTTCCAATCGAAAAACAAACATGCATTAATGTTTTCTAAAAAATTCCCGTTTGGAATTTTACAAAGAATAGTAGAATTATGTGATGAGGCATTATTAGTAAATCCTCCTTCAACAAATGAAGACAATATTTTAGCATTTTCTCCTGGGTCCGAAAAGGCATTGAATGTTGTAATGAGTTCAAGCTTTTTGGAAACTTCTGATGTGGCAATTAAACAATTAATTGAAGATACTCAAGAATTGATTAATGATAAAATGGAAACTTTATCGAGATTAGTTTCAATTTTACAATTTCTGGAGAAAATCAAACATGAAGTAGATACTTTGGTGTTATGTACAGTTCGAGAAACTGTTGAAAAAATCAAGAATCAAACTATTTTGGAATCAAGAGAATGTACACCAATTAATAATGATAGTCTGATAAGTATTAATGAAGAAGTGGTGCCGTCAAGGTTAGAAACTTCAAACATCAAAGACCAACAACAGACACAAATTGAAGAACCACCACAACAACAACAACAACCAACACAAAATATACAAGACAATTACCAGGAGCAACCTATTTCTGAAACACTTAATTTGACAACAACAACAACAACAACAGCATCAACTTTACAAGCGCCAAAGCCTCACAAGAGTATTAGTCCAATTATTTCTGATTTGCTTACACCTGGTGAAAATGTAATAACTCCTAAAGATATACTATTGAAAGAATCTAAATCATACAATACCTCAATGTCAGCTTCACCTTTGAATCGGTCTGGTTCTAGTTTATGTACCCCAAGACCACAATCAATGGTAGCACCAGTTTCAACTTCTAACTCTTCAAGAGATTTATTAGAATCGATTCAAGTATTAGATTTATCGAAACGATCATCAGAAAACAATTCCCAATATTCATCACCAAGACGTCATTTATCTCCAGCACCACCACCATACGTCGAGAAATCCAATTTAACAACATTACAGAAAAATACTGCTGCCACACCAATTGCATCGCCATCATTAACAACTATGGAAGATATTAATGCATCTGCTACTACTACTACTACTAACATTGGTGGTTATGGAGGACTAGGGGATAAAAAAATCACGCATTTGTCATTGAATACACAAGTGCCGAGTCAACCATCATCGGCAATGAGTTCTAGTGTAAAGAGTGCAACTATACGACCACCATTATCACCATTATTAGTATCTACACAACAACCACAACCTCGATTAAGTACTGGCGGCATTCGAGATTATCAAGTGATTAAACCTATTAGTAAAGGGGCATTTGGATCAGTTTTTTTAGGTAAACGGAAATTGACAGGTGATTATGTGGCAATTAAATGTTTGAAAAAAAGAGATATGATTGCTAAAAATCAAGTTTTAAATGTTAAATCTGAACGAGCAGTAATGATGAGACAATCTGATTCACCTTATGTTGCTCAATTATATAGTAGTTTCCAATCGCGAGATTATTTATATTTAGTGATGGAATATTTAAATGGAGGAGATTGTGCAAATTTGCTTAAAACTTTGGGTGTCATTGGAGTCGATTGGACACCAAGATATATTGCTGAAATAATTGTGGGTGTTGATGATTTACACAATAGAGGAATTATTCATCGAGATTTGAAACCAGATAATATTCTAATTGATAAAAATGGACATTTGAAATTGACTGATTTTGGTTTATCTCGATTAGGTGTTGTTGGAAGACAACAAACACAACAACATCGTAAAAGCAGTACCAATGAACAAGGTATTGAATTATTTAGAAGTATGTTACTGGAAGAATCAAATCAAAAGAAAGTTAATCCTGGGATAGGTACTCCATTTTCATTATCACCAAGTTTAGAACAATCAAGAGTGTCTTTTAATAGTCAGCAACAACAACAACAACAACAACAAATGGGAGTACCTGCTGGTAATGCCCCATCAGTGTCTTCATTAACAGCAGGTGAAAATTTTGTTTTATCTAGTACATCTCCAACTTTGGCTTATTTAGAAAGTTTTAATTCACTTTCTTCAGTATCAACTCCTACAGGTGCCACACAACAACAACAACAGCAGCAACCACCGCCAAAACCTTTTGTTAAATCATCCAATGGAAGATCTGGTTCAAATGGATTTGATTCACCAATATTAAAACCAATAATTCCAAGAACAGAATCAGAATCATCATTTGCCATTATGGATGATGAACCTAGTCCTGGACCTACAACTGATTATGCATTATATAATCCCGATAATTATAAAAATGAGGGTGCTACTACAACAACAGCAACAACCGCAACAGCAACAGCAGCAACAGCAGGAACTGGAGGTGGAGGAGATGTCAATGCTGGTGATGGCGGCGGTGCTAATATTAAAAAGTTTGTTGGTACACCTGATTATTTGGCACCAGAAATCATTAAAGGATCAGGAGAAAATGAATCATCTGATTGGTTTTCTGTTGGAGTTATAATGTTTGAATTTCTTTATGGATATCCGCCATTTCATGCTGATACTCCGGAAAAAGTTTTCAATAATATTTTACTGGGGAAAATTGATTGGCCAGAATTAACACCTGAAGAAGATATGAAATTTTGTCCACCTGATGCTAAAGATTTAATTAATAAATTATTAGTAATGAATCCTGAAGAAAGATTAGGATTTAATGGAGCTGATGAAATTAAAAATCATCCCTATTTTAAAAATATTCATTGGGATACATTATTTGAAGAACCAGCTCCATTTACACCAATGTTAGATGATCCAGAACTGACTGATTATTTTGATTCAAGAGGAGCAATGATGACTCAATTTCCTAAAGAAGAGGACCTGCAACTGCTGCTGCTGCTGCAACTGCTGGATGGTGAAACCAAACCAGAAGAAAATGAAAATGAAAAAGATATTGTCGTCACCACAAACACAAGATCATCATCTACGGGACATATTATTCATCGACAAAAAAGTCTTGATCGGAATAGTAGTATTAGTAGTAATGATTCTGGATCATTATCATTACCTGGATCTTCAAGTATTAATAATATTACTCCTACCACTACAAAAAAGGAAAGAAGAAGTAGTAAATTGGCTGATCCTAGTGAATTTGGTTCATTCCATTTCCGAAATTTGGCTGTTTTGGAAAGACAAAATAAAGATGTTATTAATCGATTGAAAACAGAGCATTTAGAACATCGTGGTAGTTTTTCTACTTCTTCATCATCAGAATCAACACCAACAGGAAGACTGAGAGGATTTTCATTTGGTAATGCTGGTAATAGTGGTAGTTCCAGTAGTGGTGGAGGTGGAGGTGGAGGTGGAGTTGGGACAAGTGGCTCACCATTTAAACGTCCAATTTCTCCACCATCGTTTAATGCCAATCAATCAAGTGGATTAGGACTGCCAGTTATAACTACATCATCAGGAGCAATGGGAATTATCAATACAACAAATCCAGTCAACATTACCAGTACTAGTAGTAATCATAATCATCATAATAGTTTTAATACTGTTGGTGGTCTTGGAATTGGTACAGCTACAGCTACAACTGCGGCTGCAACTACAGCTACTACAACAACAGGTAGTATTCGATCAGCATCACCTCATCGATTATTTGAAAGTCCGAATATTCCCAAACATGAACGTATACCATCAGCTACAAGTGCATATTCTAGTGGTGATGAAATAATGATAAGTCCACTGTTAATGATTCATCATGATGATAGAAATCATCATTCAAGAAGTAGTAGTTTACCATATCTACAAACTGTTACTAAACAACCCAGTTTCCTGTATTTGAATCATAATCATATAATTCGAGATTTTTCATCGCCAAATTCATCAGATCTGGAAGATGCTACTAAATCAAATGCATTATTACGAGTTCAAAGAAGACGTGAAAGTTCACGTATGTCAACAGAGTTATTACTGGGCACTAATACTGGTGGTGGTGGTGGTGGTGCCGGTGGTGGAACCACTAGTAGCAATAATAGCAGTGTAATTGTTGCTGATCTTGATGTATTATATTGTGAACCTATTTCTGTGATTCGTCATAGTGTGGTGAAATTATTAGAAAAAGCGGGATGTATAGTGGTCTCGGTTACAGATGGAGAAGAATTAATTAAACGAGCAACATCACAAGTTAAATTTGATTTGATTTTCACTGGATTGAAAATATCAAAAGTTGATGCTATAGATGCTGTTAAATTAATTAAATTTACTAGTGGGAAAAATCGTAATACACCAATAATTGGGATTACCGAGAATAAGAATAAAATTGATGATGATATTACTACTAGTAGTACATTTGATTATATTATTGAACCTAATCTTGAAGCAATTTCTAAAGTTTGTCGGATATTACGTAGTTAAGAGAACTAGTGTTGTGTGTATATGTATATGGATTTACAGTATTTAATTAATTAATGAAGTTTTCAGGAGAAGATATTATTCAGTGGCTAATGTAATGAAGTTTGGTATAATAATAAACAGCAAACTCCGGGGCCGCGAGTTGTGTCCAACGAGGAACAAAAATGGTACGAGCAAAATCTAAGCGAGGCAAATCGAGGGAAGCTTTTTTCTTCTTTTTTTTGGCCCAACAAAGAAAGAAAGAGAGAGATCATAATTGCGTTAAGAGTACAACAATAACAACAACAACAAGCTCAACTCAACTCAACAATCTTTTCTCAACACTTGGACACAATTCACACAACCCACACAGTTTTAAATTTTGAGCCCCTACTTTTTTTTTTTTCTTCTTCTTCTTCTTTAAACACTCCATTCTTTCTTTTCATTCATATTTTTTATTATCAACAAAGAAATATTACAATAATTAACAATTGATAAAATGGTATCTGCAGAATTTGAAGAAAAAGTATGTATCAACAACAATGGCTTCTACAACAACTAACTAAGATTAATTAAGATCTATTTGCCTCCCACATTCATTTTAACTCAATATGACTAACATACCCCTTTCTCCCTTCTCTTATTCTAGGCTAATCAAGTTTCTAATTTATCTAAAAGACCAAGTGATGATGAATTATTGAAATTATATGGATTATATAAACAAGCTACTGTTGGTGATAATAATACTGATAAACCAGGTACTTTTGATTTTAAAGGTAAATATAAATGG
>OKKB01000054.1_pt1 | contig 82011 bp, 54 predicted proteins | sample 1613931 | NCBI WGS metagenome assembly OKKB01 (sample SAMN04436893, study PRJEB24849) | human gut metagenome | biome: human gut; feature: NICU; material: stool | host: Homo sapiens | place: USA: Saint Louis, MO | collected 2012-02-08
GCTATCACAGTTTCTGAAGTCATAGTGGTTGCAGAAGATGATTTAATGGAGATTTCTTGAGTTGTGGGATATTTTTTTTTCCATTATCTGGCGATGCGATGCGCCGGTATCATCCTCTCATTTAATGCGTTTCAGAAATCAACAACCAAAGTAGACCCATACATTGAGAATGTGACGTATTTTCTTCTAATATGATGGTCGGTAGAATAAGATTTTCAGATCTGACTGATTCCATTTTACGTATTAACTTCAATAGGACGGCATTCAGCAATGACAAAAATTAATACCAAGACAAGAGGGGAAAAGAAAGACTAAACAAAAGCATAATGCTTGGTATGTAAACTGAATCACTCAATATTGCCCTTCCTTAATGTTTAACGTGATACAATCATAAATGGAACGAGCAAATATTAGTGTTAAATCAACCCAATACTGCATTAACATACAAGGTGTTAACCAACTTTAAATGATATTACAGTTTATTAGTAGAACTGTTACTAACTATTTATATTGATTTTATTCTGATTTTGAATCTATTCTTAAGATTTGTTTGGTGATTTGCCAAAGAGTTTTCCTAGCTTCGAATAATGGTAGTATGACGACATAGAATAAAGAAAAGAATAACCAAATAATGATAATAATCACACAACCAAGTAAAAAGTTTGGCGAAAATACATAGGGGGAACCTCCCAACGGCACAGGAATGATAAACACGAATATTATAGCAAGAACAATAACCAAGATTGTATACTTTTTAAATTGTTGATCCAAATGTTTATGATCAATTTCGGCATTTAAATCCATATCCAAATCGGAATTTGCAATTTCTGTTTCAATTTCCACGTTTTGATCCTTGGTTTCGTCGAGCTTAGTGGTTCCCGAACTTTCTTGTTTGATTAGTTCAGTATTCTGTTCAGCCAAACTGGTCTTGTTTCTAGTGTTGTCAAAGTCGAAATTTGCTGGCCAAATCAAAGATAAGACAATAGATATCACCCCTCCCATGACCAAGGCTGTGACATTGCCAGCAAATGATACCCATTGGTTTGATAAGTTGTCAACAGTGATACTTCCAGTGTATGTTTTACAAGTAATCAACCAAACAATAAATGCTAGAACCATACCACCTACAGAGCCACCGACGGCACCTGCCTGGTTCAAATCTTTCCATGTAAAAGCCAAGGCTATTGGAAAGACACCTGATGCTGTAGCACACCCAAGAAAATTGAATAACCAGCCCATGGATATTTTTGCAGCGCCATAAAAAATGGAAGCAAGACAGGACGAAAATATAGCCCATCCAAATACAGAATACTTTGCTACTTTAACAACTTGTGGAGGTGTTGCTGTAGGGTTGATATATCGTTTATAAATGTCGTATGAAACCAAAGTGGAAGTAGCAATTAATTCTCCCGCATACGATGAAGTGACAGAAAAGAATATCATGACGATTATCATTGCCAGTCCTGTCTTACCCATCAAATACGTGGCAGCAGCGGCTGCAGGAAGTCCTTCGCCAACTTCAAAGTCAGTCAATTTTGGAAAATCTGGATAGACAGAAAGAGCTCTGGCACCAAGACCCAAAGAAGCACCCATTGCAAAGGGAATAACGAACCAACACAAAGCAGCAAAAAAATATGCCCTAGAGGTAATTCTGGGGTCAGCTGCAACTGCTCTTTGAAGATATGCTTGATCAGCAACAACCAAACCAATACCGGTGATAACACTAATCACGGCGAATATGGCACCCTGCTCAGACCTAAAAGTGAGATATGATCCTTGGTAATTGTTTTCGACTGGAGGTAAAGATTCCAATAACTCCCACATCTTTTGTGCTGATCCTATTTTGTCATTCGAAACATACACTTCGAACATAAAGACAATAATAAAAATTAATATGATAAATGTATGTGAAGCATCTGATATGAATGTGGCTCTCAATCCACCAAATGAGACATATACGGCAACCCCAAAAGGAATTAAGAAAAGTGAAGCATATTGACTAACACCGGTTACAGCGTGAAGTACAGCAGACCCTCCAAGAAGAATACATGAGCTAACGATTGCATTACACACAAACCCACACCAAAGGAAAGCTAAGTGGCCAGGTACACCAAATCTAAAGTACCCCATTTCTGGGAATGTGGTGACCAAATTTGCATTTTTTTTGATTTTGCTGGAAATAACTGAAAAAATTGAAACTTGGAGAAGTCCTCCAATAGCATAATAGTATGACCCACAGAAGCCCATACTGTAGCTTTTGACTGCAGATTCTAGTAAAGTTAAACTCCATGTCCAACTCAGCAAAATACCAGCTAACAAGAGACCAAAACCAACACGTCTGCTACCAGATACAAATTCGTCAACCTTGTGTGAATTATACTGACTAAATTTGTTTTGTAAGTGAGTAACATAATTCATTACAACAGCGAAGAATACACCACCGCCAATAATTAAACCAAAACCAGCTCCTTGTGATAATGATGGCTCCATTATGTGTTTATATTTGGTTGAAGAAAAGACTACTAAAAAATGGATACAAGAAATGATAGGGTATTTACACCTTTATATAGACCCCGTTCTACTAAGAATCCTATTTCTTATCTAAAACTCAATTTTATTATCAGGGGTAGTAATTGTCGTGGATCTATCAGATGAAGCCATAGTTGAATCACTTCTATATCAAATTAGGTGATTAAACAATCAATAAATTTATTCCTGGTTTTGTGTATCAAAGATTCTTGTAAGATGTAGAGATATTGTTCAATCAGAATATGCAAAGAGGAAAATTTTCAGCGGTTCCGGAAACCAATCTAAATTGGTATTGACGTGATAGATGATTGCATATATTGTCACCACTAAAACAATTGCTGTGAAGTAGATAGATTTAGTGGCTGTACTCTATACTTGATTATACCTGTTCAGATTAAAGTGCTATTGTGGCACATAGTAGGCCGATCTCGCCAGAGGAAAAATGTGGCGTGCGACTAAAAATGCAATCTAACGTCTAAATGATTGTCTCATTAGGATCTGAAAAAAAACGGCAATTTTTAAAAAGAATCTTATTCAACTGCTTGGATGTAAGGCACTTCAAGGGCTAGACAATGGAGGTATACGTATTGCATTTCTATTGTCGTTTTTGTCAACTGAATTCTATTTTCTCAGCTTCATTTTGAATTAAAACCTAATTGATAAGTGGTCTTACATAACGTATAGAATTCTTTCTGAACACGTTAGATTTTCAAATTTTGGCTAAAGTTGACTGGAAATTTTTGATACAGTACGTTTATTTACGGATTGCCAAAGTTTTATTTACTCGTACTATTTTCGTGCAACTTCTCCTTGGTTGTATCTCTTGTTCCTTCTTCTATAAATAAGCAGACGGTTGCCTGGCCTCTCAAAAAAGAAAACAGGAAATTATCCACTTTCAGCTTCCGAAATCAAGATAAAGGCCGGCAATAACAATGTGACTTTGTTGAAAATACCATTGGCGTGATAGGCATGGTTTAACCATTTGCATAAAAGATTCTTTTTCTTGGTAGTTCTCTCTAAGAATAAATATGCCAAACTATATCTAATTTGTCAAAAAATTAAAGCATTCAATTTATACTAGTATAAAGTTCGGAAACTAACAATAATTTGTAAGATCAGGCTTCGCTGTCGGGTGGTATCATTTATTGGCGGAAGCTCCATATAATGTGTGTTGCCTTCACATTTTCATCAACACTTCTCGTTCGGTTTGGTAATGGAAAACGCAAGAAGAAAAAAAAATGCCTTGACTAAAATCAAAACCAACACAATCAATACCACCTCATCGTTTTCAAAATATTATTACCACACTTTACATTTCATAACTGATAACACATACCATTACATTATGCATATATAGCTTATAGAAATGGCAAACTCGACAAGTAATCCTGCTATCATCATGGCTAAAGACGATAATTCTGTTTCTGGTCAGCACAAACAATCCCTGCAAAACCACCGTTCTAAACAAACGAATAAGAACCAGAAAAGACAAAATAGACAAAGTCGGTACGATCATTCTAATGACCACGAGTTGAATATTATTGAATCACAATTGAAGAATGGGAAGAAGGTCAAGGGCTCCAAAAATCAAATCTCGATCAACCATTTATTAGAATTCCAGTCATACCGCGATCTGGAAGAATATCGCAGCAATCAGCAACGGAACAGAAGACGTAGAAGCAGTAGTCATAAGAGGCCGTATTCTCACAATAAGATTCAATTAACGGGGATGAGGTTTATAAACGTTAACTTTAAATTTGTTGTTGATGGTCGGAAAGATTATAGAGTCCAAGAATTAGATCCAAATGTCCCTGTTGATACGGACGATATTATCCGAATCATTGCTCCACGGGGGAATTCGTGCCCAATTTGTTTGACTGATGACTTTGTAGCACCCAGAATGATCACTTCGTGCGGTCATATTATTTGTTTGAAATGTGTCCTATCCTTGTTGGGTAATGAAGTTCCGCAGGCTAAAAAGAGAGAATCTGCGGCCATTGTGGAAAAATATCGAGAATGCCCGTTATGTTTTTCTATCATTAGAAAGCATGAACTAAAACCTGTTTTGATGAACAATGTCGATGAGCGGTTTGAAGTTCCAAAAGTTGGCGACGAAGTGGTAATGACCCTTATGGCTAGACCGATGGATCAAATATTAGCTTTGCCTAAATTGTTGGCATTTGATAGTCATATTAGAGGTTTTCCTGATACAAAACAGTTTGAGCTTTTGCCGTATCTGAGAATATTTAGAGGAGACTCGCAATATATACTTGAAATGTATGAAGAAGAGAAAAGAGATATCATGGCTGCCTATGAAGAAGAGAAGTTGGTGTATGGTGATGACTCCAGTTTGGTTGCTGAGTCAATTGCTTATATTGATAAAGAGGTTGAACAGTGGAACAATAAATTGTTGCAAAATGTTGTGAAGGAGCCAAATCCTTCTCACACTACGGATAATAGTCATTCAATTTACTATTTCTATGAAACTGGGTTCAATGCGGGCTGTACGTACGTATTGTCACCATTGGATATGAAAGTTTTGAAGACAACCTATAATGATTATGCAACGTTGCCTTCATCATTAGTTGCCCAGATCGAGAACATTAGATATGAAGAATTGACTGCTGAAACTTCAATGAACAGGTACAAATATTTGAGCCATTTGCCTTTGGGTTCTGAAATAGGATTTTTAGAATGTGATTGGAGCAATAGTGAATTCACTAGTACCGAAACTTGGGAGATTTTTAAAGATGATTTGTTGAAGAGATCAAATAATTCAAAGAGAAAGTTGCGAAAAGAAGAGAGGGATAAGAAACGAGCAATGAATGAAGAGGAAACAAGAACTAGAAATTTCTTTTTACACGAAAATGGTGAAGCCGAAATTGAACAAGGTTATTCTACTTTAGGCTTTGGCAGTTTAAGTATTGTGGATAATAGGGACTTACCGGCATTATCTGACCAACATGTGTCAACCGAGTCTGAAAAAGAGTATGAAACAACGGTATGGGGTACTCGTATACCAAAGAATGAAGCGGTTTCTTCTCAATCAGCAATCGAAGACGATGACTGGGAGGCAGAAGAGATGATTCGTAAAGCAAAGGAGGAGATGTCAAGACAAGAGCAAGCTGGGGGTGGTAAAAAGAAAAAGAAAAAGAAGTTAGTTTTGTTGTCGTCATAAATATTATAGTTTCACGATCACATTAGGTATTTCATTTTCTCTTTGTAGTACTGATACGTTATGTGATGATATCTGGTATATATTTGGAGAGTACTTTGGATCAGATAGCGTGTTGCCCGAATCAAATCAAACACGGATCTATTCATTTTTCCTGCAAGCTTAGGTGTACTCCACAAAAATCCGTTTGTAGAACGTCCTAGTTTTCGCTGAGAGTAGAAGCATTTCCATGACTCTTGCGTGTTCAAAACAAAATAGTTTGAATAGCTTTTTATTACACGGTAATCGATGTATTCTACAAGCTTTTGAGTTAGACCCAGTGGCTTGTTAAAGGCTAAATGTGAATAATAATAAATCAATTCATTTCATTGCTTTGTCAATTGTTGTGGGTATTTGTCTCCCTTTATGTTGATACAGTTAACGCACAAAATAAGACAAAAGATTTTTCAAAGTTTCTATATCGACAACTGAGATACTTGTTTATTACTTTGTTCAACAGCTTAAGTCTTACAATGGCCTTGTTGCAAATATACTCATATCTCATGTGACTTTGGTGTAGAATCGATGATCTCTATATTGCCGTACTTCTTGGTGTAAGCGAAATTGGAAAAAAGAAAAATAGAAAGTTTTATGTTGATAATTTCATCACTTGATTTGTTGTGTTTTTGGTGTGTTTTTTTTGTATTTTTTTTTTTTAAAAAAAAAAGAAACTATTTCTTTTAAAGCTGTATCACAAACCATTTAATCAACACCGAAATTAAATAACAGAAAGGCATACTAGCGGGATGTTTAAGAAATTAGAAAGCTTTACAAATCCTCAACACAGTGATATTAGAAATACCCCAAAACAAGATCCTCAACCATCATCTCCCGCATCTTTTGTAACAGGCAATGGGACCGATGTGAAACAAGCAACAGATCAGCATGAATACAAGAATCCTTTTCCCACAATATCAGCGGTAAATTCCGCTTCTGCAAATACTTTACCATTACGACCATCTTTTAGTCATCAACCACCAATCAAGAAACCGCGGTTAGAGTCTTTACATCTGCGAAACACCAGCCCTTTTTCTTTAAATCATAATATCAATAATAATAACATGAATCCTCAACTTTTAGCTCGTCCAATTACCAAACCACGCGAACCCATCGAAGTAATTGCATTATCAGATAGTGATGACGACAAAAAGCCTGATAACGAGAGCGATGATGAAGATATCGAAGTTCTAGATGAACAACAGGTAGCAAATATTTCTTGGAAGGATACGTCGTTTGATCAATCTAATTCGATACCTTCAACAACCACAAGCCATCAACAAGTTACTGAGAAGCTTAAACCAGAACCAGTATTACCAGGGTCCTTTGTGTCGCATGACCAAGGAAAACAAATGCCAATTAAGAATAATGATGGCAATGGCAATGGCGATGACGACTTGGAAATAGTTAGCTCTCGATCCTTTCAAGTGAATAATGCACCCAGTACTGGTGTTTATAATGTACCTGCTCCCGTACCTCAAGTTGGCAATATGCAAGCTGATGCAATTTTTAAAGAAGAACTTGAGAACAGAGCAAGACTCAGATCAAGCGATTTAATCAATTTGCAAAAGCAAAAAGACAGTATTTCACGCGATCTTGTGGTTTCACAGGTCGCTATTGAGAAATTTAAAAAAAATATTGGCACTTTAAGTAAAGCCTTGACTCAGGCTGTAAGTTTAGGTAACCATGCGGATGTTCAAAAGTTGAGACAAGCTATTCAAACACAAACCGAATTATCCAAAGCTCCAAAAATGAAACTAAATAAATGTCAGGAGATACTAATCAAAATTGAAACCATGATTTCACTGACAAAAAGGGAGTTAGAAGTGATCTACCAACGTGTTAGAAATGTGGGACACCTTGCTAACTCAGCTTTTAATCCATATGAGGCACAAATAGTTGCGGATAGACAAAGAGTTAGGGTAGATGAATCGGAAATCAAGGATTTAATTGATAATATTAGACCAGATGAGGATTTAGAGGAAGGATTGGAGCCAACACCTCCCGAATTAAAGGTGAATTTGTTGAAACATCAGCGCATGGGGTTGACATGGATGAAAAGAATGGAAGCATCAAAAGCCAAAGGTGGCATATTGGCAGATGATATGGGGTTGGGTAAGACTATTCAAACATTGGCATTAATGATGGTCAGCAAGGGTAGTAATCTTATTGTGGCGCCTGTGTCGTTATTACGTCAATGGGTGGCCGAAATTGAATCTAAGACAAAGTCAGACGTTTTTCTTTCGGTTGGAATATATCATGGAGATGATAAAAAGAAGATGAAGGATTTCGACCTAATGAAAGAGTACGATATAGTATTGGTTTCATATACTACACTAGTTCAAGAATGGAAAAAGCATTTTTCTGAAGATTTGAAAGAACATCAACATGAAAGAAACTATTTTCCAAATCGATCTAGAGGTGGTAAGTCTTATGTGTCACCGTTTTTCTCGAGAGAGTCTCAGTTTCATCGAATAATTTTAGACGAAGCACAAGCAATCAAGAACAAGCAAGCGTTAGCATCCAAAGCAATGACGTACTTGAGGGCCCAATACCGATTTTGTTTGACTGGTACGCCGATGCAGAATGGAATTGAGGAACTATATCCTCTCTTACGGTTTTTGAAAATACAACCCTATTGTTCTGAAGAGAAATTTAGAGCGGATATATTAACGCCAATCAAAAGCAAAACTGACCTTTACGATGAATATGATGTCAAAGAAAGTATGAAAAAGATTCAAGTTCTTTTGAAGTCCATTCTTTTACGGCGAACAAAAGATTCGCTAATTGATGGTGTTCCAATTTTGAATTTGCCTGAAAAACACGTTTTGTCAGACTATGTGACTCTTGAGAATGATGAGTTGGCTTATTATCAAAGTATTGAACTGAGAGTACAGAAAGCTGCTAAGAAGATTTTGGGTGAGCACACTAAAAATGCTCCAGCTCTCACTTTACTTTTGAGGTTAAGACAGGCTTGCTGCCATTCGTATCTTGTGGAGATAGGTGAATACAGGGCTAAAGTCAAGGATTCGGAAGCAGAAGCCTCGGCTAGTAATTCTAAGTTGGACTGGAGACTGATGTTAAACAATGCTCGCAACTTGAAGGAATCGGTTAAACAGCAAGTTCACCTGTTGATTGGCTCATTGAATGGTGAAGGCAACATTGAAAATACTCCTGCTTGTCCCGTTTGTTTTGACAATATTGACATTGAATCGTCTCTTTTAATTTTTGGTGAATGTGGTCATATTATTTGTAAAGGATGTTGCAATACGTTTTTTGAAAATTGCAATGCTGGAGATGACGATGATGAGCTGCCGCATAGAATAGGTGAATGTAAAGATTGTCAGAAAACCGTTAAAGAGCACAATATGACTGAATTTCTTATTTTCGATATGCTTCATATACAGAAATTGGAGATGTCACAAGTTCAGAAGTTTTGCTCGCAACATTACCAGCACAAAATCAAGTCAAATCAGACGTTGATTAGAGAATTCATCAAAAGAGATAATGGGTTTGAACTGTCAGCAAAGATTCATAAATGTTTGGAAATGATTTTAGAGCTCTTCTCCAAAAATCCCGGTGAAAAGGTAATTGTGTTTTCCCAATTCACCTCCTTGTTTGACTTAATGGCATTGGTTTTACAAAATCAACACATTGAGTTTTTGAGATACGATGGTACTATGTCCATGGATGTGAAGAACAACGTTATTAAAGAGTTTTATCAGAGTAGCAAGAATGTTTTGTTACTTTCCTTACGAGCTGGTAATGCAGGTTTGACGTTGACTTGTGCCAATCACGTTTTCATTATGGACCCATTTTGGAATCCGTTTGTTGAAGAGCAGGCTATGGGCAGGGCACATCGAATTGGACAAACACGTGAAGTTTTCGTTCACAGAGTTTTGATTGCTGGCACGGTTGAGAATCGTATTATGGAGTTGCAGGAACTGAAAAAACATTTGATCGAAAGTGCTCTTGATGAACGTGGTATGAAATCGATTTCTCAACTAAATAGAAGAGAACTTGGGTTCTTGTTTGGTTTGAATAGTTTAACTGGTTAGAAATGTAAAAATAGTAGTGGTGTCAGTTTTGTTTAATCACGTGAACATCACGTGCCTAGTTTTAAGACTGGCCAGTTTTATAGATTATTAATAAATGTTTATACGGAATAAGACTGTGCAATCTTGGTTTGGTGAGTGGAAATGACCATAATTATGCAATTGTGTTTTTGCTTTCGGTATGTATGGTTGTATTCAGTTTAGGATTGAATGATTCAAAAGTTGTTAAAGAATTTTACCCAAAATTTAACAAAAATATTTAATCTTTAGACACACATTGTTCGTTAAGATAACCTTGGTCTTGTTTCCCTACCAAAACTACTCTCCATTGCCAATAAATATGATACAAACTTATTCTCGCAATCTCGCTTAAAATCCGAACATTAATTACTATTGGATTCGCGGGTACGAGAAACTACAGATTTCTTAATAAAGTGGTACGATTTATGCTATCCATCTCGAATAAATGCTTGTTTGCATCTTTATGTTTGTTGCTGCACAAATGTGTTTTATTTTTCCATCTATTAAAGTCAAATCTGCATCTGCATTATTATACACACTGTTCGAATTGAACAACAGCCATTTTCTTTCATTTTCTTCTCGTATTCTCTATCCGAGAATCAACATCTGATGTCAAATACCTTTTATTTAGAGATTATAAATATGTCACATTTGGATTGCCTTTTTTGGTTCAAATGATTTTCTTCAAGTCAAATCCGCTAAAAGATGATGTCTTTATCTTTATTATCAATAGTTTCCATCGCTTTAGCTGCTACCGTGAGTGCCACTTCAGACGGTACAAACGCATATACTGCTTACCCAAGTGTTGCTAAAACTGCATCCATAAACGGTTTCGCTGACAAAATCTACGACCAATTGCCAGAATGTGCCAAAGAATGTGTCAAGCAAAGTACTAGTAACACCCCATGTCCATACTGGGATACTGGTTGTTTGTGTGTCATGCCTCAATTTGGTGGTGCTATTGGTGACTGTGTTGCTAAAAACTGTAAGGGAAAAGAAGTTGATTCTGTTGAATCTTTGGCCACTTCCATTTGTTCATCTGCCGGTGTCGGGGAACCATACTGGATGATCCCATCAAGTGTTTCTGATGCTTTGGCTAAGGCTGCAAATGCTGCATCTGCAACAACTTCAGTTGAAACAGCCACCAAATCTGCGGCTGCTGAGCTTGCCACTACCTCCGACACCACTATTGTTGCATCTACTTCCCATGAAAGCAAAGTAGCTGAAACATCTGTTGCACAACAAACTGCTTCAACTGAGAAGTCCTCCGCAGCAGAAACTTCCAGAGCTAAAGAGACGTCAAAGGCTGAAGAATCCTCTAAAGCTGAAGAAACTTCTGTTGCTCAATCTTCTTCTTCTGCTAATGTTGCTTCCGTGTCTGCTGAAACAGCCAACGCTGGTAACATGCCAGTTATTGCTATTGGTGGTGTTATTGCCGCATTTGCTGCCTTAATCTAAGTTGAATTATAATATGTACTATTGCTAATGTATAATTAATATATGTTCTACTGTTAATAGGTGATACCAATAGTAAGGGTTCAAAAGTATATATCCCTAATAAGAATGGAGAGCAACGTGCAGGAGTTCCCAAACATTTAAAGAGTTGGCGCCATTTGGTCTCGTCACATTAGCATGCGTTTACTACTGGTTGACTGTGAGACTATAATGGTCATGGGCTGTTTTTAAAGTGGCTATACTCTAAGCTATTATAGTATTCCTTATGCCTTTTACTGAATAGATTATTTCTTATAAGTTTGTCCTTTTACTATCAATTACAGCAACAGTTGTGTTATCCAATGTTTTCATATTTGGTTTTTCATTAAATGATGAGATTTTTCTTTTTTTATTTTTTTGCCGCTGATGTATTGCTAAGCCCAACTGTGGCGTATTAGCGATGACAGGAAAACGCATTGACAAGATTGACTTTTTTCTTGCCGTGTGATCTGCAACCATTGTTTTAATAATTAATTAAATTTCATACACATTCCATTCTCATCGAGGGTTTGTACCAATATTGACATGTTGTACTGTATCCATGTAAGAATTCTGTTGAGTTGAATATATGGAATTACATTAGAGTATCTGCCATATCCAAAAGCCCCTATTTCCTTTGTTTCTTGGCGAATATTATTTTATGTCAATTTTGTTCTTGGCAGTCGTATATTTTTAGAGGATCCACCTTGAGCACAAACTTCAATGATATTAACATTACCAAACCATTAGGTGCTTCACAAACTAAGGATTCCAACCAAGTAGGTTTATGTAGCGTAATATCCATCACAATAGCCATCAGGTGGTCGAGTACCTCCACAGCTGGCTTTTCTTTTTTTCTTTAATTTGAGTTTCTAAATTAGAGATCACGTGGAATCACTTATTTGCGGCATTATTAGCAATATCACAATGATATCTGGCTTCTTCTTAGACTTTAAATCTAACTATAAATTAAACTAAAAGTCCCTTCCATGTAATTATTATTTGTGATATCAAAACAATCACAATCATAATGTCCAAAGAGGCTGAATTTGTTAAAACAATTTCCAAGGAAGGTGATCCACAGGTGGATGTTCTTGAAAGAGACGCTGAGTCTAATTCTGAAAATGCTTTAGAACCTGATGTTGAAGAGCTACCAAAGGTGGTCAGAGAGATTGTTCCATTGGAAGATGATCCTACCATTCCGGTGCTTACTTTCCGCTACTTTATACTATCAATAATTTTCATCATACCTGGGGCATTTATTGATACGATGAATTCTTTCCGTACAACGTCAGCAGCATATTCAATTTTTTTTGTTCAAATCGCATCACATTGGTGTGGCAAATGGCTAGCTAGAATTCTTCCTAAAAAGCAAGTTGGTTTTGGAAGATTGTCGTTCAATTTAAACCCGGGGCCCTGGTCTATCAAGGAAACGGCTTTGATTACAATCACCGCAAACAGTGGTGCAACGGGGAGCATGGGTACCAATCCTTTGGCGTTGGCAGAACTTTTCTATGGTGAAACTGTCAACCCTGCTGTTGCCATTTTCTTCATGTGGATGATTGTGTTTATTGGTTACTCATTTGCTGGTATTGCCAGAAATTTCTTATTGTATGACCCTCAATTCACATGGCCACAAGCTTTGATGCAAACAACATTATTTCAAACCCAAAGTAAAAGTGACAAAGATGCCAAGCAAGCATCAAAGCAAATGAAAGTGTTTTTCTTTGTCTTGATTGGTTTATGTATATGGCAGTTTTTCCCGGAATATATATTCCCCATGACTTCTTCGTTGGCTTTTCTTTGTTGGGTTGCGCCAGAAAACTATACAGCCAATTTCATTGGATCTGGTCTTGGTGGAATGGGGTTTCTTAATCTTTCCCTTGATTGGTCAAATATCACCTCGAGTATTATGTTGTATCCGTACTGGGTGCAAGTAGTACAATTCGCTGCGTTTGTTCTTGGGGCATGGATATTGATCCCAGCTGCCAAATGGGGGGATCTTTCAAGTTATCCTTACGGGTTAATGTCAAACAGTTTGTTTTTAGGTAACGGTACCAAGTACCCAACTACCGAGTTGCTCACGCCAAATTTAAGATTGAACGAAACCCGATACGAAGAACTTGGGCCAGTGCATCTTGGTGCCCAACGTGCTTGGAATATGTTTTTCGATTATGCTGCCTATGTTAGTGGATTCATGTGGGTTGTTGCTTTTGGTTATAAAAGCTTGTCAGGGTCGCTCAAAAGATTGGTGAAGTCAAGAAAACAAAAGGGGTCCATAAATTTGCAATACACTGATAGGTTGAATAAACTTCAAGCAGCCTATGAAGAAGTTCCATTGTATTGGTATGCTATTCTTTTCTTATGTGCATTTGTCACTCTTTTAGTGATATTTGCAACGGACTCGTTATTCATGCCGTGGTGGTGTCTTCTTGTTGGAGTTGCCTTTGGTGCTGTGATTGTTACTCCTTTAGTTTGGTTGTATGCTCTATCCAACTTCCAGTTGCCCATTGGTACCTTCAATGAATTATTATATGGTTATATGATTCAGAACAAAACGTCAAGACATCCAGCTGGAGCTATGGTGTATGGTGCAGTTGGTGGGGATTTGTTTTACAGAGCCCAGTATATTCTTAATGATCAAAAGATTGCCCATTACATGCACATTTCTCAAAGAGCAGTATTTTTCTCGCAGATATTTGGAGAATTAATTGGTGTACCCATCAACTATGCCGCCTTAAGGTGGGTGATCCTGTCCAAAAGAGATTTCTTGGATGGCACAAAAGTCGACAAGCTTCACCAATGGACTGGCCAGACCATTGTCAGTTACAACACTAACGCTGTGCAGTATGTGATTTTGGGACCAGATAGATTATTCAAAAACTATCCAGTATTGCCATATGGATTCTTGCTTGGTGCTGGTGCTCTACTAGTATTATATCTTCTTCACCGATTGTTTCCCAAATCGAAATTGAAGTTCCATTTGTGGAACACCACTGTATTCTTTTCTACTATGAGTACCTTCTATGGTAACCTTTCAACGGGATATTTTTCCAGATTCATTGGAGGGACCATAACAATGTTTTGGGCATTCAGATACAAGCACAGTTTATGGAAAAAGTATAATTATTTGTTGGCAGCTGCTTTGGACACTGGCCTTAATTTGAGTATCTTACTTATTTTCTTGTTCTTCTCGGCAGGTAAAACAGTCAATTTCCCCGAATGGTGGGGCAACAATGGCAAGAGTGTGGAGAGATGTTTTGCCATGAGTTGAGCGTACAGTATCATTGTGTATTAAATAAAAAAGTATAAAATAATTAGAGAAAAAAAAAAGAACTGAATTAATTTTTAGCTTCTCCTGAGTCGTTATTACTAGACCCGTCAGCAACAGCATCAATATGAGGTAATGGTTGGCTTATAGTAGTAGAACGGATAGGTTCCAAGACGTATGGGTTGGTTTCAGGATCGTCATCAGCATAATAGGCATATTCACCAATTTGGGCCAAGTCGGTTCCCAACATTTCCTCGTCTTCGTGGAGACGGATTCTGAGAAATGGGATTCTGTCCATGGCAAGCAAAATAATGGACGTCACAGTGAACGACCAGGCAGCGACTGCACAGCTTCCTGCTAACTGATACCCCAATTGCTTCCAGTGGTGGTTCATCCACCCACCATCAATCTCAGTTCCATCAATCATGGCAACGTAGTCTGCAGCAAATAACCCAGTCATAAAGTTACCAACAAATCCACCAACACCATGGAGTGCCCACACGTCCATACCATCATCAATCTGCAACAAGTCCTTCAAGTCTACTGCAAAGTTACAAATAATGGCTGGAACAATCCCGAAGATTACTGACGTGTAAACGGGAACGTAACCAGCAGCAGGAGTGATACCAACAAGACCAGCAATAGCACCCATACATAAACCAACAGTCGACCACTTACCACCTGTTCTGAACCAATCGACAAGCATCCAAGTCAACCCACCAGTTGCGGCAGCAAGATTGGTATTGACACAGGCGTACCATGAACGCATGGAAGAGTTACCAGTGGACCCACCGTTGAAACCGTACCAACCAAACCAAAGAAAGATTGTGCCCATAACAATGGAGGAAACCGAATGTGGCTGGTATTTTGGAACTTTGCCCTTGGCAACTGGGTCATGTCTCTTACCCAACCAGAGAGAGTATGCCAAGGCAGCAAACACAGAGTTTTCGTGAACTGGACCGCCACCGGCGAAATCCAATGCACCTAAGCTGACCAACCAACCATTTCCACCCCATGTCCAATAGGCAATAGGACAGTAAACAACAGTCAACCAGATAAACAAAAACACCATCATAGGACCTAATCTCGCACGTTCACACCCAGCACCAGCCATCAAAATAGCAGTGACAGCAGCAAACATCCCTTGGTAAAGACAGAACAAGATATCGGGCACGGTTTTAACAATAGATGGTGCACCCAAAACATCCTTGAGACAAAAGTTTTGCAAGGTCCCTAAAAACACAGAGCCATTGTGGGCAAAAACCAACGAGTACCCCCACCAGAACCATTGGAAGGCTGCCACACACGCAGCCATCAAAGCAGCCCACATTAATGATAATGCATGTTTCTTACGGGAGATCCCTGAATACAAGAGACCCACACCAGGAATCATAATCCATACCAAAACACTTGCAGTGCCAATCCATACCATATCGGCACGATCAAATTGTTCATTTAAATCGACTTTAAACACATCTCCACCTGTGCCTGTTCCAGTGAAATTTCCAGACATATTGGTTATTAACTATTCAGAGTATTGAAAAGGAAAAAAAAATCTGTGCGACGTGTTGTGGGAATGAAGGAGGATATCATGGGTGCTTTATATACATCTCGAATACAGAATAAGATTGGCGAGCTAAAAACCAAAACGGTGGGAATCACAATATCGTAATTAATCATCCACCAATCACAATAGGGATTGTAAGATTTTTCACACTGATAAACAATTTCCCAGAAAAAAAAATTTAGAATTGCAAAAAAAATGAAAAAAATATAGATAAGCAATATACAGGAATAATTTTAGAATTGAGAAAATAATATTTCTACTGATTATGTAGAGGAGTGTGTTGAAACAGCCGTTGGTAGATTTGCAGATTCATTTCAGTGATTCTTCTAAGAAGAGATGGTAGACAATGTGCAAGCTGTACGAAGTGGGGTAAATCTGTTGTGGTTAAAAGGATATCCACATGCAATTGAAAGCCTTTTTCGTAAAACCTGGAAAAACTCTTGGTGGTTCAACAGGCTTTTACAGTTACACAAAATTCAAAGAAACAACTCTTCGTATTCACGAAACTTAAATTAGCAGGTTTATTATCGAGACATTCAAGCCAATCGTTTGGGTATTGTATTTATAATGAGCATCACATTTATTTCGAAAACAAATGCACCGAGAATTCTAAGCAAAATTACAAGGATGTAAATTTTATAGTGGGCAGTTACAGATAAAACATCATGAATATCTGGAAAAGTTTGATACGGGATCGTAGGTTGTCTTCACATCGATAACAGTGGTTATAGCTTGGTACTTCATGGTATATACAAGAAAATCATTCTTTTAAGATTATTTTCTTGTTACATGTCTTATTTGACATGAGATAACATACAACAATTTGATTGGTTGATACAATTCCCATAATTCTCTTACAAATGCTTGACTTTGATTGTTCTAATTTGTTTAATTTACATTGTAGATATTGCTCCAATGACCTTTATAAACAACAAATATCAGATATTTCCTCGTTCTAATATACTAATGGTTGATACGACCGATGTTAATATCCGTGTTTTGGTTTACTATTAACCGTGGAAATACAATAATCAGAAAACGTGCACGAAGACAAAAAAAATGGAGAGCGTCCAAAACCAAAACAAAAAAAAAACCACCAAATGAAGGGAAAAGAAAATTTTGTTCCCCGATTGAACCGGTTACAATAACGGCAACGAAAGCAAAAATCAATTAACTGAGTTCTCCCCATAAATCTCAACTGATTTGTTGTTTTGAAATTTCAAACCTTAATAGATGACTGACCAAGATTTTAATTTTGCAACAACCATATTAACGTCCAAGACTCCCCAACAGGCGGCAGCAATTATCCCTAACGTAATAACTGGCTCCACTGGATTGAACAAGGATTTAATTACATGGTTTAAACATTATAGCTCAACATTGGAAAATTATACACAGGGGTTACAGCAATTGATTGATGAGGCCACCAAGATAGCTGAGCGTAGCAGTATTGGCTTCAATAACTTTCCCCGTAACTGGAACTGCTTGGTGAATGCTGTTAAGACCGAACACGATAACAACGAAGCTGTCAATAAACATTTGCGACAGGAAATCATCAATCCATTAAGAGAGTTGATAGAAAAAGATGTTCGTATTTCTGAATTAATGATTAATGGACAAGAGTTGCAAGAAATAAGCGGTAACTTGAATAGAGAAGGAGAGATACAGTGGAACTACAAAGCACCACAAAGTTTTCAAAATTTGGAGGACTTTAAAAAAATTGAAATTCAAGTGATGTTTGATATAATTTTGAATTTCTTCCAATTAAATAATGGTAAATTAACCAAGGACTTGAAAAATAATGAGAACTCCACTAATTATCTTTTGGGAAGCTTCAAATTGGATGCAGAAATGCAAAACCAATTGAACTATTTGGTTAACACACAATTTGCAACTCCACAGAGAGGATTACAGCAGCAAGGTCAACATCTTGCTCCTGCTGCCGTGCCAAACAATAAACAAAGAAGAAATAGCTCATTTGCCAAACTGGAAAAATTGGCATCTCCAAAGAAACCTTCAAAACTAAAGTCCAAAGTTGGTTCAATTTTTGGCAGAAAAAAGAAGAAGGAAAAATTCACTGGAGCTGATTCAATTGCTGAAGATGAATCATTATCTGAGGTTTCTTTGCCACCTACAAGAACTAGGAATTCATCGGTGTTGTCTCGCAGTAACTCAACTAGAAGATCTTTTATTGACCGCTTCCATAGAGATGAGTCTAGCACTGGCATTAGCAGACAACATGAGCAGCACCAGCAGCCTTTGAGTGATCCTTTGCCTCACGCAGAGAAGCCTCAACCGGAAATTCCCCAATCACCAGAAGCTCCACAGGCCAAATCACTAGAGCCTGTATCAGAAGTACAAAAAGAACTGTTCCCACCTATGCAAAACGGGTCCGAAAGGAAAGGTGAAAATCAGCAGTCGAGAGTTGATGTACCCTCTCAAACCTTGTCACCAGTTACTCCTACTCACGATGGATTTGGTGGTTCTGTTAAACCATTACCAGAACCTGTTGATTCTCCAAATGTGATTAAATACAATGACTCGGACGACTCTTCTACAGAAGAACGTAGAGGCTCGTTACTTGAAAAACACAATTTAGAAGTACAACCTGTATCTTCCCCATTCACTACTCAACCGCCAGCACCTGTGCCACAAGCATCCAGATCTAGACAAAGCAGTGATGGCATTTACTCGTTTGAAGCGGGTGATGATTCCAACCCAATCTCGGCTACTCCAAGATCCGAGCAAAATGTGTTTGGACAGATGCCAGACCCAAATTTGTCTCCTGAAAAGACTCTTGCTCCACCACCACCACCTTCGAGAAAAGTTTTGCACCATGAAGAACCAACTGTAAGGGATTCAGCTCTTTTCCACAATTTACCTGCTGCCTCCCATTCTGGAAGAGATTCGGTAATGGCTCCATTAGCAAGTCAAGACACGGGTCATTCGTTGTTGAAAAATGATTTCAAACACGAAAACTTGGCATCCACCCTCGGATTGAGCTCTTCTATTGCTGAAGTCATCAATGCCAGCTTTAAGGATGGACAGTTGATTAAATCACAAGTAGTTGGTGAAGTGGCCTTCAATTATAATGGTAATGCTTCCGATCCACTTGTGGTCACTATTCCTAATAGTTTCGATAAAGTACTCGTGAACAAGACTTTTATTGAGGATTTAGGTCAAAGCAAGTATAAAGTGAACCCAACTTCAATTACGTCTAAAACTCTTGGTGGGTTGAAATATCTTTTGAAACCAACACAGGTACCAGTGATAATTCAACAAATATGGAAATTTGAACCTCATCAGTCAAGTTTGATGGTTAGCATTCGTTCAACTACACCTTTGGTATTGGAAAATTTTGTTGTCTCTGTAGCTTTGAATCAAGACATTGAAGCAACATCTGCTTCCTCAAAGCCTCAAGGTGCGTTTAATAAAGAGAAAAACAGAATAACATGGAGATATCCACAGTCCCTCGCATTGAATGGTGAAGAGCGTTTGATAGCTAGATTTATGACTAATGGATTGGGTTCCGAACATGAGTCTGGTGTGCAGATTAAATTTCAAGTTAAGGATCCACAAGTCAAGTACTGTAGTATTTACAGTGAGAATGGCGAAGAGATTCCTACGTTTAGAAATTTGGTTAGCGGTAGTTATAGTGGTCATCTTTAAGTTATCTGTTTTGAGATTAGTCTCTTGTTGAATTGAAAAAAAAAAACACGTGAAAAAAAAAAAGAATATAGCAATATTTTTGTATTTTTAAATAAATACACAGCTCTCGTGTATATCACTATGATAATTCCACCCCTATTGATCAGAGCTTACTCGTTCTTATTTTTCTTCTCTTCTGGTGTCAAAGAGTTGTAAGCTTTTTGTAAACCTTGAACTTGTTTCTTAAATGTATCAATATCTTGTTGTTTCAATTCAATCAAGTGCTTCAATTTCTCAATTTCTGTAGCTTCATCATCGGTTGCTGGCTTTATGTTTGCTTCACGGTAAAGCTTTTCCTTCAAAACCATTTTTCTAACAATAGTGACGACAGTTCCAATTGCAACCTGCAAATATAAGACTGCGCCACTTAAGTAAAGGTTTCTTTGGGAATAGAACTTACTGGCCAATCGATCGTAATCAATTCCAGGGAAATGTAGATTGGTCTCAGCGTCAGCATACTTGTTCAATCTTTGTATGCAATCTAAAAGTTGTAAACTCATCAAAATGATAGAAAATACAATCCCAACACGAAAGTTTTGACTCTTTTGCAATACAAATGTCAAGTCAACGATTTTTTGTCGGACGACATAAGGTAATGGTAAAACTAAAACTAATAACGTAATCATTTGACCAATCAAGGTGCAAAAAACTAATGACATTTGAAGACTCATTGTGTTGGCTAGGGTTGTAATTGTTGTTGTTATTGTTGGGAGGCAGTGGCGGCGAGACGGTTTGCTTATTTGATAAGATGAAATTTGGATTGTTTTATTATTTTTCTGGAAGAAAGAGAGCAAAAAAAAATTATAGAACAAAACGCAGTCCCTGTGAATTATTTATTCTGCTTTCATTTTTTCTTTTCGTTTTCTGTCCTACACAGTCAGTACACATAACTTATAAACCGGTTACTCTTCTCGCATAATTGTAAGCAACAAGACTAAACAAAGCCATACATCCAACAATTCCCCAAAACCAGGCTAAGCCTTCATAATCTTGACCAGGAACCAAACAGTTCATACCCCAGAGCCCAGTTACCACATTGATTGGCAACACGATTGTACCCAATATTGTGATTTTCCCTAACACATCATTTGTATCGTTGTTCACTTTAGTCATATCAATATTTATTTGAGCCAAGTAATTCGAATGGAATCTCGCTAACAACTTTTCATAATGGGCCAAGGCCTGCAACATGGTAACAATATGATCTTGTATATCACCTAAATACATTCCAATTTCCAGCAGCGATCCTTCCAGTTCGTTGAATCGTTTGCTGAAAGCTTTAATGACATCCGCTTTTGACGATAACAATCTCATCACGGACATGACTCTTTTTCTGCATTCTCCAATTCTTCTCAACATATCACCTTTACGCTTCCAGCCAAGAATTCGAGATGAGTTAGTTCCACTGGAACTGGATACCGATTTCGCTAATCTGGGCCCCGATTTATGGTCTACCATTGATTTCGACCGTTTTCTGAAAACAAATACATTTTCTGGATGGTCGGATTCTTCTTCACTTTCATCTTCAGAATCAGATTCTCCTGAATGCATCTTCAAAATTGCATCCTCGATCGCATTCACTTCGGTTTCAATTGTTTCTATCATGGGGGCAAAAGAATCAGTGATGTCATCTATTAAAGCATAGCATATCCAATCGGAAGTTACCGATAAATAATCTTTCAACATTCGAGCACGTCTACGAACATTAATTGGATGAGGGGTTGCCGAAAAATGAAAAGTAATAACACCAGTTTTGAAAACGATAATGTACATGTTTAACGGCAGAAGCTCCCCATCTCGAATTTTTTTGCCCTGCGATTTAATCGATGTGCTAGTTGGTTTTTCTAAATACGATGAAAGTCTCCTCTTTCGACTGAAAAGGGACTTTAGCAATTTGAAAGGCGATTTCGATTCTAATGTGCTCCCGTTATCAGAACCGTTTTCGTACATGTCTTGTAACTTGTTCAACTTCTTTTCTTGTTCTTTTGCTCGTTGCCGTCTTTTTTCGTACACTACATCAAATGAAGTGAAACAAACAAAGTAGTATGATTTAAACAATTCTACTTTCTCTCTTGCCTCACCAAGAAATATATCTTCTGTAGTTAAAGGATGAATACCAAATGTTTTGGAAAGCACTTTCATTTCCTCTTCTGTTGGGTCGAAAACATCGAGCCAAAATGGTTCACGGCGAGACAAGCTATCATTCACAGATGACGGAGTGGGTGTTTCCGGCCGCGACTTGGTCAACGGTGCTAAGTTTGTTGAAGACACTGAATCCGGTTTCATATGGATAGATGGTGGTTTTGATCTGGTGGGTGGGAAAAAATCTTCAAGGCTCTCGTAAATTTTTGACTTGTCCTCGATCAACCCCAGCATTGTAGGCGAGTGTATTGTTTTAGACAAGTCTTCACGGAAATAAGTGAACCGGCAAATCTCTTTGTCAACTTTCCCCTTGTTCACATCCTTTAAAATGGGTGGTATATTCTGCTGTGATCTCTCCCATGGTTGTATTGGGGTTGGTCGGATTTGAAAAGGGTTATTTTCCAGACCTAAGGACTCAACCTCGTTCACCTTGAAGCTGTCTATCAAAGGTGTACTCTCTGTGGCATCTTCATTTTCGCTGTGCACAACATTGCCTCCAAAATTCACTGTGGGTTCCAAGTCTGTCTGTACTTCCTCCAATTCTTCCTTTATAAATTCTTCTAAAACATGCAAGTCAGGCCAAGCACTGGTAGTTTTCACATCTTCTCTGAAATCAGGGAAGCATACATCATCCAAAGATGTTGAGTCGCTTGAATGTTCCGAGGAAGGGTTAGATTCTCCAAACTCAGAATACGAGTACTGTTCATCGTCTCGATCCTCGTAATGATCCTGCCAAGTATTCGATTTAGCAAACAGTCTCTGTTCGTTGGTGAACTTGTCTATATCAATAGCAACCGCAGTTGGTGAGATCGGGTCCTCAATTGTTGAGGATCTTCTAATAAGTGTTTGTAAATTTCTATTCGTTAACGGTAAACTTGGTGGATCTTTGTTTGATTTCTGGTTTCGGAAGGAACCATTTGATTTTTTTCTTCTTCTGTTTGTGGGTGATGAGTGTGCATTTGCCCAATCAAAAGACTTCCGATGGTCTATAAAAGTACCTGAATTGATTAATTGGTCTAATGAGCTAGTGCTGTTTTTTGTTCCGTTTGCGTGATTGCGTAGATTTGACGAGTCGGGAGACTGGTCGTCTGTTGGGACATAGTTGGTAGCTGTAAATGACATATGTTTCTTTGGTTTACCCATGATGTTGTTGTTTCGGTTCGGTAGTGAGTGATAGAGAATAAAAAGCAAACATTATTGAAGGATTTAATTTTTTTTTTTGTTTTTTCAAGCCGCCTTGTTTGCTGTGTAATCATATACACACACATTTATTTATTTTTTCTTCGCTGCCCTTGATCTTTCCACTGGATTTAGTTGTCGCTAATTTCAGATGATGTAATAAACTTGTGTTGCGCATTGCCTTTCTGAGATTGGAAATTCCGTTTTATGAACCTTTTATCTTTATTTTCAACAACAGTGGCAAGTGATGTACATATTTCAAGTCTTGAATCGTTGGCTATGGTATTAGCTGTACTGTGGTGGATAAGATGAAATTATCATTGTTAACAAAGAAAAGAGACGCAATAATGGAGATTATTTTTATTATTGTTTTTATAAACAATTTCGAGGCTCCATTTAAATTATTATTGGTCTTATTATTGTCTTTGCCTATTGATCACAAAAGGATAAAGAGTAAACGATGTTATGAAACTAGTTTTTTTGTCCAATTGTAATAATAAGGGCTGGGCAGTTTTCTGAATACGTCTTCTTGAAACAAGTCTAATTTCTGCCTTTCTTTAACAGATACTAACTACAGAAACTCAAACAGCAGCCTTGGGCGTGATTCTGAGCATATTTTGAGTCAAAATTATAGACTACTTTGTTGCATTTTCTTTCAAAAAGTATATATATAATCAGTGTTCTACATATTCTCCAAACACGTCTCTTTGATTCGACACACGTTTCTCTCAGTCAAGCTTCAAAAATATCATCTACTCATCAGCATCACTAATTTCTTCTTCCCCTTCTGCTTGTGGTTCGGAAGCTTGTTTTTTAGTCTCTGCCACTTCTTTCTGTTCACTTTCCTGCTCCTTCTCAATGACAGCTTTCCTTTCAGGCTCCTTTTTCTGTGGTTTTTCATGTCTTTCCTCTTTTTTGTCTAATTTCACTCTTTTGTTCAGGGCTCCGCCATTTAAATCGTCTAAGGCGTTTTGAATCTTGTTAGTAGCTTCCAACAACTTATAGTAAGTGTCTTCAGTCAATGATATTCCCTTTTTACCTGGTCTCTTGACGCCATCCCTATCGGTATAAAACTCTCTAATATCTACTAAATTGACGTTGTTGTATTTACGAACAGTAACCTGTTTCTTCAGATCCAACAAAATCTCTACTTCATTTGAATTGGATGCTGGTGCTCCTCTTTTGAATGCCATAATGAATGTTAAGATGTTAATAAGAAAAACGGAGAGTCTTTACGCGTTATGACAGAAGCGTTCAACTTTTTTTTCACGCTTATATTTTATATGTAAACTTTTTTTTTGTCTATGAAAACTAGCCAATATAATATACAAAAGCATTTCAATGATTGCCACTAGGCCATGTTTCATTGAAATGTTCCGCTAATGATGTCTGTACCTGCTCTACCAATTTTCCGTCGTTGAAAACCCCACTCTTTACATCCGAGTAACATTGTACTGCAGACTCCAACTCGTGCAAATTAGACACTCCTAAAACTATGCCAGATTTATATTTAAACAACCATTCTTTAATTGCAAATCGAGTAGCCAAGTCAGCTAATTCAACATTTTCTTCTTTCAATTTTTCGGCAATATCAGCAACTCGTTGTTTTAATGCTGGTGATGCAGGATGAAATGAATGTGTTATATCTGATCTCAACATCGACATGGAAAGAATCGATCCATTCAAAACTGTCTGAACACCACAGTCTTGTAAGAACTTGTCGTGGTACTCAAATAATAATGTATTTTGGATACATCCATTACAGTATGACAACACTGCATCCAATGGAGCAATTTCATTTTTACATCTAAGAGCAATCTCATATAAAAATTTCACCGGGTAGCCTGAAATCCCAAAATTTTTAATAAGCCCTTCACTTTTGAGTAAATGTAATTCTTTCAATGCATCCATAATCTGATCCGGTTCAACAAACTCGATATCGTGCATATAAACCAAATCGATGTAAGAAGTGCCCAAACGTTGCAAAGATCTCTCTACAGACAGACGAACACTAGCTCGGCTGTAATCAAATTCATCCAACTTGACTCGACCAGCTTTGGTGCAAATATAGTATTGGTCTCGAGAAAATGATATCTTTTGTAAAGCTTGGCCGATAATCTCCTCGGAGGGTCCATAATATGGTGACGTATCAAGGGCATTTAAACCTAGTTGAAAAGCCCGTTCGATCAATTCTTGTACAGGAAGGGAATGTGGGTCGGAAGAGTATTGATAATTAAACACGGCCCCTCCAATTATCAATGGTGGTAAGTTTTTGATCGAGTAAGGGTCGAGAACTTCAGGTTTACCAATTGGCTGAAGCATATTTGTTGGGGAATGGTAGATCTAATGGCAAGTGTTTTCTGTAAAAAGATGAAAAAAAAAAATTTAAAGAGAAAAAGATAGTCCGACATTATTTGAGTTGTTTCAATAGTATTAATACATATCATTACACAAACGAAACGGAAAAAAAAAACTGAATGTGAAATCAATACACTACTACCTAGAATAAATCATCTCCTTCAACAATATAGTTGCCAGGAACTAAGCCAATCATACCTGATGACTGAAGGCAGTTGTCACCTAATTCGCATACAAACCAATTATCTTCTTGTTTGTGAATAATGTACATTTTCCAACCCTTTTTAAAGTACAATTCGCCCTCAGTTTGAGGCTTGAATGAATATCTTGCAATGGCTTTTGTAACAAATGGTTTTTTGTTGACTGGGGTAAGTTTTATTGATCTTCTTGGCACTGTTGATTTGGGTCGATTGAAATTAATAGACTCGTGCCGTTTGGCAACTTCATCGCTATCATCAATAAAATCTGACTTGGGACGTCCATTTCTCAATGATCGTCTAAATTGATTAACGTCTCCATTACCACCTGCATTTAGATCCTCGAGAGCTTTGGCAATAAAATCTATTGAAAAATCCTTTATCACAGGAACCTTTTCAGGCTCTGGTATCTTGGGTATATTTTTGAAATCGTTTGTTGCTCTTCGACTTATTTTCTCTTGGACTTCTTGAAGTTGTTTTTCTCTTTTCCTGGGTGATGCCCAATTTCTTTCCGAACTATAATCTGAAGAGCCATTGCTGGATTGTAATCTTTCATCCTTGGAAAATATATCATCTGAATAGTTGGAATGATAGTCGGAAGGTGGTTTCCGAGTTGGCGACGGTGTTTTCGTTCTGTTATTTGTAGGTGGTAATTTGGGTATCGGTAGCTTCGACATTTCTTTGATAGGAGCATGAACACGGTTGGGGTCATACTGAACTGCATGTGGTTGTGTAAAAATGTTATCGTTTAATTTATCGTCACTTCTCTTTTGTTCCACTTGTTTTGATGTATTCCCATTTCCGGTGTATGTTGAATATGTTCTGGTAAGTATATTTGAGCAGTCTGGATTTGGAAAATTCAGTAATGTGTACCCTACTCTAGGTTCCTCACAGCCTGTCATATAATCCACAAATTCAGGGTCATTGAAAATCTTGTTGCCCGTACCATAATTGCCACTGAACTCTTCAAGATCTGTTATAGGTTGTATCTGGGCAAACATTGGTCTTGCAAGATCCACTGCCAGATCCTGGTCGACACATAATGTGGCAATATTATTACAGTAATTGAAACAATTGATTTTTGTGACTTGTATTCTCTCGACTTCTAGTTTATAGAAATCATTTAACGATATACTCCAATCTCGCTTGTAGATTTCGTTTATTTCTTTGTAATTTACTAATGCCATATGATAGTGTTTCCGTGTCAGGTTTATTTGGCTATTTATTTTGTTAAATTTCAGTTGGTTTTTCTCTAATTCTCGACCCCATGTCGTTTGGAGCAGTAGTCGCAATGATTTTAATTGGGTGCATTCTTCTTGGTATTTTGATTTGTAATATTCCAATTCTTTTAGAGCCTGTTGCCTCTTTATTAGTACCTTTCCCATATGGTGTTCCAATTTGTTGACTCTTTGTGTATATAGCTGTTGGAATGTCTGTAGCTTTTCCAAGTTGGTGTGGATTATTGTCTTGATAAACTTGTGGTTGTAATTAATCATCAGTTGGTTCTCAATAGAAAGCTTGTCTAGTGATTGTTTCAAAGTTCCTGTTTCATTGGTCCCTAATATACATTTGCTTTGGAGCTTCTCTAGTTTTTTGGTGTATTCTTTTTCGATATTGATTTTCTCTTGATAAAAGTTGATTATTTCATTTAATGTATTTAATGAATCTTTAATTCTAGTTGTGACGATTTCAAAACTTTTCTCTGGGGAGTTACCCCAAAAGTTATTCACAAATAGGGTTTTTGACAGTTGTGGATTAGATACTCGCATCAAGTTGGGGTTAACATCAAGGAAGAACGAGGTAGAAGATTGAATTGATATTGTAGAAACTGGAAGGAATAAACTAGCAAATAAAAAGAAAAAATGCTTTAAAGAAAATTTGATTTAATGATGATGCTTTTAGTAATTTCTTTATTGTCTAATCGCAGCTATCCTATGTTAGTGTGTTAATTTTTATTTATTTGTATGGTGTAGTTTTAAATAATTTCAGATTTGGTATTTCCAAATTAGGCGAATTAATAAACAAAGCAACTGGTCCTACTTGTTTCAATATCGCACGCGAGTTCTTGCAACCTATACCAGAAGCATTGATCATGATCAAATGGGATAGCTTTATGGAATTTCTCATTTTGATATTGTCACTTAGAATAACCTGTAATTGTCTTACATGTGTGTGTGTTATTTTTATGTGGATTAGTAAATACCCACTTTCACTGGTGTATCACCATTTTCTGATTTTTTTGGTGTAAATTTCTGACAAAAAATATCGAGACAGTATTTTGCTTTGAGTATGGACCTTTTCCTCATCATGAAAATTCTTTACATGAAAACAACATATAAAAAAAACAGAAGTGTCATTATACTAATGTTATTCATGACACAGATACGGGCAATCAGATATTTCTTAAGAGGGGATTTAATAGTTTTTGAGTTCAATTTAAACCAATCAATTTTGCATATTGATCTTCTTCAACGCTTCGAAAAAAAAAAAAAACTAGTTGTGAATTACGGATCTACAAAAATTATGAACTATCGAAGGTTACAACGAATTGACATCGTATATGACTATCACACGAAATGACCAACTCCTTGATCGTTAAGCCATGGGGTCGGGATGCCACAAAACAAAGAATCAGGTAGCTCATAATTTTTCACGTACCGCCAGTTCCATTTGTTTGTCCACTATATTCCTACATCACCAGTTGTGGCTAACATTTTTATCCGAAATAATTTTTTCAAACTATGGATAAAAGGCTGTTGCACCTGACCTGCATCTCGGGAAACACAATCTAGATGATGAAGAAGTAATAAAAGCAAAAAAAAGAAAAAAACTACCACCAAATCCGATTATCTACGCCTTAACCGCGGACCGAAAATGCGAAAGTTCATAGATAATATTTGCGAGTGTATTTGGTACAAAAAAGAAAAAAAAAATTTCTACGGGGACATACTTAAAGAATGTCGATTCCTAATTTCACAACATATATACAAAATAAAAAGTATCAGCTTTTCTACACAGTTATTCATGATATAGCATGTCGTTGGAAACATTTCGAGAATCTAAAGCATACAAATGGACCTATAAGGTCATATCATTTCTTATAGGACAATGGTTTTTCATTTTTCTTGGGGTTTTTATTGCTCTAGCCCATTCATATCCTGAATTTGCCAAACAAGGAGGAACAATTCGAGCCGAGTATTCTATTGGTTACGGGGCTGTTGCAGTGATTTTCCTTATCAGTGGATTATCCATGTCCACCAAACAATTATTGGTCAATGTTGCAAACTGGAGAGCCCATTTTACTGTATTATCGATGTCATTCTTGGTAACTAGTGCCATTATTTATGGAATTGCTCTGGGTATAAAAGCTAGCCATAATGGGCAAATTGACGACTGGTTATTGATAGGTTTGATTGTCACCCATGCGTGTCCAACAACTGTGTCTTCAAATGTGGTTATGACGAAACAGGCACATGGTAATGATATTTTGACGTTGTGTGAAGTTTTTATAGGGAACGTTTTGGGTGCATTCATCACACCGGCATTGTTACAAATGTACATGAGAGGTACTTGGGAAATAGGTAATCCAAGTCATCAAACCCAGGGGGATTCCACAGTGCAAGAGTTATACGCCCACACAATGAAACAGTTGGGATTATCGGTTTTTGTGCCGTTGTTTGTCGGACAAGTTGTCCAAAATATTTTCCCAAAACAAACCAAATGGTGCTTGACAACTTTCAAGTTGAACAAAGTCGGGTCCTTTATGTTGTTGTTAATTATGTTCCAATCGTTTTCCACTGCTTTTGCCCAACATGCGTTCACCAGTGTCAGTCATGCCTCCATCATTTTCCTAGTGTTTTTCAATATAGGGATTTATTTATTTTTCACTGTCTTGACATTCTTTTATTCCCGTCCCTTTTGGATATTAAGAGTATTCAAAGAAGAGCCAAATGAGTCGTCAAGTAAGCTTTATCGATATAGCTATGCATTCTTCCGTCCATTTTATTACAACAGAAAAGACACTGTTGCTGTCATGTTGTGTGGTCCAGCAAAAACAGCAGCTTTAGGGGTATCCTTGGTTTCTTCGCAGTATGGATCACATAATCCAAAATTGGGTATAATTTTAGTGCCGTTGGTTCTTTATCAAGCAGAACAAGTTATGACAGCTAATGTTTTGGTCAGCTTTATGAGAAAATGGATACATGCCGAGGATAAAGTGCCCGAAGATGAAGAAACTTCGGTAGGATCTGACAACGATCCAAAGAAATAGAATGTACTTTACATAGAAATGATTATTATTTATTTAGACATTATTACTTTGCTAAATCTGCTTAAAATCCAAACTCTCCTAATTCACTTTCAAGTCTTGCAATCGTTTCGTTTAGTTCGTTTTTATTGGCTATCAATGAATCCAACTCATCAAACCGTCTCGCTTTGGTATACTCTTTGATTAAATTTTCAACAAGGAACTTTTGCTCATTCATCACCATCAACTGCTCTCTCATTTCTCTAATCTCTTTCTTAGTAAGCCGCGGAGGAGATGGAGTTCTTGGAATCTCCGTCTTTTGCTTGTACTTTTCGGTAATCTGTTTATATTTTAACAAATTATCCTGTAAAAATACTGCGACCCCTTGATAGATGTTTGTAATGACTTTTTCATACTGCTCATATCCAATACGAATCACAATACGTTCATTGTCTCTTGTGAAAAATTCATCTCTAAATTGAAAAACTAAAATTTCCAATTCTTTTAAAACGTGAACCAATTTGTTACGCAACTTGCTTGAATCGTCATTGTCGCCTACGAGTTGCTCATACTGTGGCATCAACTTCTCGATCTGTTGTCTTTGTAGTAACATCGCTTCATACATGGTTAACACTTTATTATCACTATCAAGATTTCTCTTCCAATCAAACAATAGAGAATTCTTGCAATCAATACAACATCTGAACCGTAAGTTTTCATCTATTTCCTCGTACTCGTGTGTGTAATTCAACTGCGGCAATTTTTCAACTAGTTTCACCAACGGGACATTCATTGAACAACCTTTGCGAGTGCCATTCGGATCATCACAAACAACACTACCACATAAGCGACAGTGATGCCGTCTTATAAATAAATTAAATTCCACAAAGCAAATAGAACAATTCTTAGTATTGGGAGACCAATTTGCAATACCATCCACTGAGGACTTGTTCATTAATGAATCTGTCAACTTTATAAAGTTGCGCTGTATTCTTGTTCGATGTAATTGTTGTGCTTCGACTTTTGCTAAACGTTTCTGTTTAAACTGTTCGGTCAAATCAACACTGTTGACTTCAGTAGATTTCTGTTTATTGAAAAAGCAAGTCTCACAACATCTGCACCATACTCCCCGAGAGTCATACTGTGGAGTCGTCTCACCTTTATCTGGATTCCGTAATCGTACCTTATAATGAGTATGTTCATTGCAAAACAATTCTCCACATTTGCGGCAGTTGACTATACCGTTCTTGACACTTAGTGTCGTGTCACAAAGGGTGCATCGATTTACTGATGACAGTTGCTTCCAATGTGATCGTTTGATGGGTGACCCAGGGGCATTATACTCCGAATCGCCAATACTAAAGCCTTGATCCAGAAATGAAATCCGATTGATCTTTCTTGGTGGGGTGCTGTTGGTCTGCATGTAATGAAAATATCAATGTGGCCTATAGTGGCGAACACACCTGAAAGGAGGAAGAAAAAAAAATTAGAAATAGGGTAAAACAAGTAATATATTATATTCTCTACACTCTATTTAACCTTTACCAACACAACCGTTATATCGTCTTCTTTCCCACCAAGATATTTTTGACCTGTTAGTCTCGACAACTCCTGAGCAAATGCACTGGGGAAATTACTGTCCTTACTTACTTTTACTACTTCTTTAACAAATTTGTTGGCTACATCGTCCAACTGGTTGGTTTCTTCATGATCTTTAAGAAATAATTCTATATCTTGGGGTATCACATTATCTGTTACCCCATCTGTAGCAAACATTACCACGTCTCCACTTTTCAAGTCCCAGGTGTACTCGTCAGCAGCTTCAGGCGAATCAATTATATATCTCCTACCTTGCAATTTTGCTTGTCTTACAATTTCCTCAGGAATTTTGGCCAATTGAAATGGCGTGTTAAAGTTATGCGTCTGAAAGTTGGTTTCGTTAATCAATTTGGAGTCTCTGAATAATCCACACCACGAGTCGCCTAGATTAGCAACATGCAATTTCAAGTCAGACGTGAGCACACCTAAACAGGCAGTTGTTCCTCCAATTTCCACTTGTGGAGAAGACAAAACTTCTTTAAATGCCAATGATAGTAACTGCTTTGGATTACTCTCAGTACCTGATTCAAATTGTCTCCTAAGTGATGCACAAAGTTCACGCGAAATGGCTGAAGAATCATATCCTGCCTCCGACCAACCTCCCACACCATCAGCAACTCCAACAGCTATGCAGCCAGCTTTCTCGTTGGAAACAAACAAATTATCCTCTCCTGATGGTGATTGCAAAGATGGACTTGGCTGTTTCTTCTTAAACAAATTGGATTCTTCACGGTCTTTAGGCTGAAATGCCACAGCTATATTATAATGAGAGACACTTGTCAAGGCACTATCATAATTCATTGATGCTGCAGATGCTGTTGCCGACGGAGAGGCAGCAGTAGAATAATCTCTTGCACTGCCTTTGCCATAACCACCCCAATAGGACCTCGATGAGGATGCAAAGGACCTTGCGCTTGTTTTGATAAAACTAGAGCCTAGGGAAACTCCATTCTTCTTGGAGAGAATTGTTAATAACATCGACATCAACACTACCAAACAACAGAGTCCTATTATTCTGCGGGATAACATTCAGCTCAAAAAAAAAAAAAATGCGTCTTTGGTTGTGGAAAGGTTCTATTTTGAATTATAAAACTGAACCTAGTGCGACAACCTAGTGCTACAAAAACCAACACATCAGCTCTGTCACGTGACTGATACTGAGAACCAATCAAAGCATGAAAAAAAATTTCTTCCAACAAACAACGCTAATACCAAAAAAAAAAATTAAAAAAAGAAAAAGACGAAGTAGGCAGACTATAATCACTAGAGTAAAAAAACAACTGTGCTTTCAAAGATGTCCACATTTAATGTATTAAGATATTCCCTTTTGGGAGCTGGTATTGTTTACGGTGCTTACACTAGATTCTCAGTGGATTCCGCTTTTAAAGCCGAACAAGCAGCAAAGAAATGGAGACAAGAAGAGAAATTAATCCAACAAGCCAAAGCTGAATATGCCAGATTACATGCTCCTAAGAAAGATACCAGCAGTGCCTCTACATCCGGCTCAATCAACTGGGAAGATCCAAACTTGGACTTTGGCAAGGCTTTAGAATTGTTAATTCAAAAATTAGATTGAATGTAATACTCGTATGGCTTATTTATTTTCTTTGATATTATAAATTGACATCGAAAACATGGAAAGAAGAAAAGCAATAGGCATTGCTTTTGTACATTAGTTTTGTTATTATGATATATTTCATGGCGGCCATTTTTGATGAAATTTCACTAATAGAATAGGCTACTTTTTTCTAAAATATATATACATATTCCGGTATTCTGGTATCGTAGATGAGTATTTGCATAATACGCATGTAGCTAACTAGATTAATGAAGATGTCCAATTATAATCGTACATAAATTCTTCAGGAACCTGTGATTCTGCAAGTTTTTTTTTTGTTGATGGTGTGGAGAAATGTTTATACCAAAGGCAAAAAAAAGCAACCTGCTTTTACTAACCCAGTTTCGTCTCTTATTATCCTACAAAAACTACCATGGGAAAACAGCTTCCGTTTGCAGATGCAGCTACAATTGGTATGTTGAAAACGATACAGAGGGTTAGTCTTTTGTTATAGATTCCATTACTAACAGTTTCTTAATGTAGTTCGAGCACATCAGAAGGATGCTTACTTTGAATCCTCCTACAGAACACAGTTACAAGAGTTGTTTCAGTTTTTGAAAGGACAGCGATTTGTCAATGCATACCCTCAAGAAATAACAGTTTTAGCGAAAGCGGTATACTTACTGTTAACCACTCTATTGGGAGCTAGGACGTTGGGTGAAGAATATGTTGATTTGATATATGTGAACCGAACTGGAAATCGGCTCCCGAAACTATTACCTAGATTAGGGTTTATAGTATCATATGCCTTGGTTCCGTACATCATCAGCAAGATTGTGAAAAAATTGAAAAACAAAGAAGATGATTGGGTAAGCGAGGCCTTATCAAACTACTACAAGGTCTTGGATACTATTTTGAATTTACATGTTGCTCTATTTTACTTTCAGGGAGAGTTTTATTCACTTTCGAAACGTTTATTTGGATTACGCTATGCATTTGGACACCACAAAGAACCCGAAAAAATGCAAGGACGAAACTATTCTTTACTAGGTGGGATAATTGTTTTACAGTTTATTGTAAAGTCCCTTGTGGGAATGAAGAGTAAGGAAAAGAAACAAACAGAAGACACAACAGATGATGCCAAAATTAGAAGTATTAACCAATTATCCCAGCTCAGTGAGAACTACTCAGCTGAATATATTATCGATTTATCAGATGAAAAACAGTTGCCATATTTACCAGAAGCATCAAGAAGCTGTATGTTGTGTTTGTCACCAATGGTTAATCCATCAGCTGCAAATTGTGGTCATTTGTTTTGTTGGGACTGCATTGTGGATTGGATTCGAGAACACCCAGAGTGTCCTCTCTGTCGTCAACAATGTTTGGAACAACATTTATTGCCCTTAAAGTAAATTTGTTATAATACATAAAGAGCAAAACACGTCCAAAAATTGTAGTTTTTTTTTTCTCTTTAATCCCCTAATAAAAGAATAGTTTGAGGGATTCGCATCAAAAACTGGAATTTTTTGTTGAAATTCCAAGATCTTCACTAAAAAAAAAACAGAAAACAGAAAAATATAAAAATCAACATTTTCATCCATTGTTGATACGAGTCAAAAACCGAAAAGTAATGTCTGAACTTCCAACAGACCTCGAGGACACCTACACCAAAACATTCAAACCCAATAAAAAGAATGCATTTGAGTTTTCCGCAGTCACAGATTTCATAACAAAGTACAAGAAAATAGTTTTATTTATAGTAACTTTTGTTTGCTTGTCATTATTTACCAACGTACCGTATATTCCTCATTTCAGACAAGCACCTCCCAAAGTTGTAATTATTTTGGCTGCTAATGAAGGTGGTGGAGTATTGAAGTGGAAGTCACCACAAGAGTGGTCAGTCGAGAGATCTTCTATTGCCAATAAGAAAAACTATGCCAAAGTGCACGGGTACGGCTTGACAATTAAAGATATGACTATTAAAAAGAGATACTCTCACGAGTGGAGGGAAAGCTGGGAAAAAGTTGACATTTTAAAGCAGACAATGAGACAGTTTCCTGATACCGAATGGTTTTGGTGGTTAGATTTGCACACGTATATCATGGAACCACAAATTTCCTTGGAAAAGCATTTTCTTAACAATTTGTATAATGCTACTTATAGAACCTTGGACACATTCAATCCATTGAACTTACCAACAGATCTTCCTTACGTGGACTACAACCAGCCTATAGATATGGTCATTACTCAAGATTGTGGTGGATTCAATTTGGGTTCGTTTTTAATTCGAAGATCAGAGTGGTCGGAGATGCTCTTGGATATATGGTGGGACCCTGCTATGTACGAACAAATGCACATGCAATGGGAACACAAAGAACAGGACGCTCTAGAAACCTTGTATTCAACACAAGCTTGGATAAGAGAGAGAATTGCGTTTTTACCTTTACGCCAAATCAATGCGTTCCCACCAGGCGCTTGTTCAGACCAAGCTGACGATCCACAGTATTTTTTCCAAAACCATGACTTTGTAGTGAATATGGCAGGGTGTGAATGGGGTAGAGATTGCTGGGGTGAAATGGAACATTATAAGGCGTTGTCGAAAAAGCTTCATAAGAGATGGTGGAAGTTTTGGGAGTAGTAGAATTGTACTTTGTAGTGTGTTTTTTTTTAATTTACATAGTTACTTTAACAGCCGTTAGGAAACAGCGACAAAGAAGAGAAAAAAAAAACTTCGAGTTCAAGAGAGAGAGAAAAAAAAAATCAAAACAACAAAAAACTGAGGAAACGGAAAAGTTCTATTCAAAGGTCAACCATAAATCTAGGTTTAGCGAAATATAATAAATCATGTCTGATTGGTTGAATGAAAATGCATTTGCAGATAGCAACAGCAATGACGATTTTTTGAATTCCATTTTTGATCAGAGCCAAGGAGAGCAACAAGCTCCACAGGTTGCGCAGGTTTCTACATCAATGTCAAACCCACCACTTCAATCACAATCAGCCCTGTCTACTTCAAGAATCTCACAAGCACACACTCCAATGTACCAACAGTCTCCTGTTACTGCTCACACTATACCGCAAAACAGTCCTCAAAGTATGCCGAATCAAGTAGCACAGCCTCAACAACAAATACCACCACCCCCTCTGCAACACTTACAACAGACAACCGCCCAAATGCTTCCTCAACAGCAACAGCAACAGCAACAACAGCAGCAACAAAAACAAGAGCAGCTATACAGAATGAAGCAACAGATTTACCAACAGCAGATGCTAAAAAAGCAGCAAGAAAACATGTCTCGTCAGCCTTCTCCCATGAATTCAGCTGGGCATAACACACAACAAAATACGCCAATCACCCAGAATGCAAAAACACCTCAAAATAATTCAAAATTGCAATCAATGCAAATGGAATTGTTTTTTTCTGTTTTGTATGACTTTTTGCAGCGGAGCGGGATCTCCATTCCCCAATCATTAGCTATCAATGGTAAGAGAGTCAATTTGTTCATTTTGTATATCTTGAGTCAAAGATTGGGTGGATACAGGGTCATGAAGGCTTTTCTACTTATGTCACCAGAGCAGCAGCGTATGCAGCAACAGAATCCTTGGGCACTAATGGCCGACAAAATGGGGTTTCATGATAAAGGGGAGGACCCCATGGCCAAAGAAAGAATTGCTAGAGAACTTTGCAATTGCTATAGTAACTTTATTTTACCATATGAAGAGTATTATGCCACACCTGAAGGGAATAAGGATATTGAAGCTAGCAAACATAGATTCCAACAGCAAATTGTTCAGAAATATCTGTCCAATGTCCCCACACCGGCTCCTAATCAACAAAGTCCAATGATAAGTAGCGCTCCAACACCACACCAACAAAGGAAGTTATCTCGTACTAGCAACTCGGTGAATAACTCACCAAATGTCAGCTCTCCTTTCCATAACACCCCTCGACAAGTTCCAGCACCAGCACCGGCACCGGTACAAACGGCCGCGTCTATGCCTCCGCCAACACCTGTTACAGCCAAATCTCAAACAACAAAAGCAGATGCCCATATTTTGAAAAATTATACTCCTTTCAAAAAGATTGTAGAAACGCATGGTCCATTCAATATCAAAGAGCTCTCGCAATTGTCTACTGAAATCGAGGTGACAAAACCAGTTTATCTTTTTGCTCCAGAATTAGGAATTATCAACCTCCAGGCTTTGACAATGTCAGTAAAAAGCAATAGTGGGATCCAAAGCTCAGAAGTTGTGAACGCCCTTAACACATTGTTGGTTGCTACATCAGACGTTAATTATGCTTTTCAAATAAAGGATATCATGGAGTTATTAGACGCATTATCTTCTTTGGGGAAGGATGTTTTGAACAAAATTGTAGGAGTCAACACAGAAGAGGATTGCGTGAATGCTGATGTGACAAAATTGTCTGCCAATGGTCGGATTGATGATATTTTTAATCGTTATGTTAAAGGACAAGGCGAAGATATACTGTATGTGGTTAATTCGCTTACAGGGGAAGTTGTTTCTGACGATGAGGATATCGAGGAACTTTTTTCAGTATGTGATGACGGGAATCTGGAATCTCCTATTGACAAGCTGACTGATCTGTTAGATGTGCTTGAGTTTCATTTGGATGATTATCTTACAGCATTGAAGAATTTCAAATCTGAAAACAAACACCATTTTAGCAAACTTCAAACACGAAGTGCCACGGATGATCAAATATTGTTAGTCGATGAATTGATAACTATAACAATGATCTTGAGAAATATTTCTTTTGCTGAATATAATAAAGAACCTATGGCAGGAAATCGTCTTTTCAAGGATTTATTGTTTTCAACTGTCAAAAGCGTTGCTTTAAACAATGACAAATTTGTGTTTAGCCGCAAACGGTTATGTTTACTCAAGGATTGTCTTTTAATGCTAGACAATATTTCTTTGTTTACTCATTTGCATACTTTAGAGGAAGCATTTTTATCATTTGTTTTAGTAGCATCCTTTGGACCTAAGATTGAAGATCAATACAAGATCCCACGATGCAATATTGAAACCCATTCGTATTTTGCCTTTGGTCTTGATGCCTTCACCAAGTTGATGGTCAGAGAGCCATACAATAGATCATTAATTCAGGCAGTTTTGAATGGAACTTTGAATTCCAGTATGACAGGGTATTCTGTCAGTTTACAGGATCAAGAGTACACAAGAAAGTTAATCAAGGCTTACAACAAAGATTATAAGTCAGCATCACTTTTGAGTCAAGCTTTCCAGATGTATATGAGTATATTGCCTTTTGATGCCAACACATTTGAATTGTCAAAATTCATCTTCATGAGGAGTCCAACAATTTCACAGATGTTATTTGGGGCCAAATTGTTAATAGACATGGTTCCAGTTGATGATTTGAACACACATCATAACAAGTTGTCTCTTTATTGGCTATTGGAAAACCGGGAGTTATTATTGGGTAATTTTGCCAGGATAGTCGTTGCTTTATCTACAGAAACTGGAAAATTCCCACGCGAATCGCCTGAGCACAAGGTTTTGTCGCTGGTATTACGCAAGGCCCTCGTTGTTATCAATTCATTGGTCGACAATGCAGTTTTGGCTAAGGAAATAGGAGACCTGCGACACACCGACTTGATGGAGAGTTTGACAGATTGTTTGGCTTTCCCAAGAATAATACCCGATGCCATTTTGACATTGGACACGTTTTTGGCACCTACCATTGATACCAATTTAGGTAAAGAAGTTGTCAGACTACTTAGGTATTTGAAGGATTTAAAGGCTTGTGAGGGGATCTAGATGTATCTTCGGTTTAATTTTTTTTTGTGATTTGTTCTTATCTCTAATTGTTGTTGTGTATTGTTTTTATTTTGTAAATTTTAATGTATAATTAATCAAAGCGCAAGTGCGCAAGAATATAATTTTGTTGCAATCATGTAAGCACCTTTATCTGTAGATTGCAAATATTACACTTTCCTAATTATTAATGCCCTGATGTGTATTCGTTATCTTTTTGCTTGATTGCTTGTGCTTGTATTCCCTCCCCCTCTTTATCATGTTTACCAATCTGGGTATAACGATCCCGAATTATTGACATGTATGTTGTCAACCACCAAATTCGTTGTCTATATAAGATGATCCAAATATCCCATCAACCCAGTTATTTTTTTTTTAATTTATTACAAATTCAACACACAAACTACTACTAAACAATAAATATGGCTCCTCCAACTTTAACTCAAGCAGCACCAGCTGCACCACACTTAGACACTCCAAAGATGTTGGTCGGTGAACACACTTTACCGGCTAGTTGGTGGACATCTGAAAGTATCTTTGAATTAGAGAAAAGGGCAATTTTCCACAAATCCTGGATGTTTTGCACCCACTCATCCCGTTTCGCTAAAGCTGGTGACTACTATGCGTTTAATCTCGCTGGAATTAACTTTTTCGTTATCAAGTCCAAGATTGATGGCCAATTGAAAGCATTCCATAATGTTTGTCGCCACAGAGCTTATCCTATTGTTAGAAAAGATCAAGGTTCTAGTACTGTATTGGGATGCAAATATCACGGATGGAGCTACAATTCCGATGGGATCTTAAGAAGAGCACCTCATTTTGATAACGTCGAAGGGTTTGTTAAAGAGGAAAATTCATTGTTTCCAATAAACACCCATGTAACTACTCAGGGATTAGTTTTTGTTAACTTTAGCTCCGATCCAATTCCATTTGATGATTGGTTCCTGGGTTTGACTCCTGAAATGAATGAATTTGATTTTTCAGATTATGAATACCACATGTCCTACGAATTAGATGGAAAATTCAATTGGAAAACATTGATGGATGGTTATCAAGAGTGTATGTTACTTCTAGAGTTGGCTTTGTCAGCTCCATTTACTAATTTGTTGTCTAAAACCGAAATAAATACTAACAACTTCTAACAGGCTTGTATGTTATTTTATTCAATTCTTTCTTAACTGTGTGGTATTGAAATGAGTGTGATTGCATTAGATTTGCTTCACCCAAAATGATTACTGTACATGTTTTTTTTTTTTGCTTATCATTTACTAACATATATTTATTAATAGACATTGTCCAACTACCCATCCAGGTCTCAATACTGCGTTTAAGATGGAAACCTATAAGGTTGTCCCTAAAAACAGATATTGTCGTCATTTTGCAAAAATCGTACGTCAAGAGAAACCAGTAGAAAAGCAAGATTCTTCTTCTTGGTTTGGATTCAAGAAGGAAACAAAGGAAGTTAAAGAAACAAAACCCAACCCCGGTGGTGAATTTGATGGATTATGGGTTTACTTGTTTCCTAGCAACGGAATTAATTGCTACTCTCCAGCTTGGTATTCCATTAGAGTGTTGCCTATCACTGCAAAACGCACTATTTTGCAATACGATATTTATACCAAAAAGGGTTTGGATGACGAAGAGAAAAAGGAATTTGTTGACTTTTTACAACAAGTTGAGTTGGAAGATTTTGACTTGTGTGAATTGACTCAAAGGAATTTGAATGAAAGGATTTATAGTACTGGATACTTGCATCCCGAAAAAGAGAGGGGTGTGTTGTATTACCAAGGTGTTGTTCGTGATATGGTTAAAGAACATTTTGCTTTGGAGCAAGCTGCTGGCCAATCAATTGATCCAGCCGCAGTGGGTACTAACCCTAAGAATGGGGAAGTTGAAGAATTAGAAGGGATTTGCAAGTCGCTTGAATGTGGCAAGGAAACTGTTGATTGGTAAGATTTGCCACAGCAGTGTTTATATAGTTGTCTTCTTGTTAGTATTTATATTGTAATGAATTTTACTTCCGTGTGACTATTTATTAGCAGGGTTTGGAATATATTTAAACTACTAGTATACAGCTATTGGACAAGCAAACACCTTATTCATCTTTCTTAACCTTTACCTTTGAAACGTACCCCAATGCACTTAATCTTTCTGGTAATATAGGATGAGAATAATGGTAAGAGGAAAACAACCAATCGGCATTCATACTTGACAAGTTTTCATTGGATAACTTGATCAAAGATCTGCTCAATTCCTCAGAATATCCACAGTCACTAGCATACTTGTCGGCCTCATATTCATGCTTTCTTGAAATCAAGTTCAGGACGAATGTCAAGAGACATTCCACTGGTTGGAAAATGTCGTTGAATAACATAAATCCGATCAAGATTGGTTGTTGCTTGACAAACCCAAAACTCGTGTATAATGATTTGTTATGAATGAAAGCAGAATACAAGGAAAAAATCAAAAACAAATGGCCTTGCATCATGGTTATCATCTTTGGCAAATGGTTCAATTTCCAGTGACCAATTTCATGAGCCAAGACAGCAACAGTTTCTTCAGTTGAATTGTGTTCAATTAAAGTGTCAAACAAAACAATTTGTTTGCTCCATGGCAATCCTGTGAAATAAGCATTTGAATGGGACGATCTTTTTGATCCATCAATGACAAACAATTTTGTCAATGGGAATTTTTGTTCTAAAGCTAATTTTTCAATGGCGGTTTTCAACTCACCATCTTCCAAGGGAGTAAACTTGTTAAATAATGGCATAATCAATGTTGGAACTATGGTCATAGCAATCAAGTTGACTACTAAAATGAATCCCATGAGATAGAAAATGAACTTATCATCAAAGTAATCAATAATTTTCAAAAATCCGGCAATAACTGGCGATCCCAAAACTATAGAGATACCAATTCCTTTTAACATATCGCTAACCCACAAACCAATTGTTTGCTTGTTGAATCCGAATCTCTCCTCTAACACAAAGTTTTTGTAGTAGCTCAATGGTAATCCAATCAAAGTTGTCAAGATTTGGGTGGTGAAAACAAAAAAAAGCGATTGAGTAATAACACCACTCATGGCCTTAGGTAAAACTGCAGCACTGCTCTTCATGATAGTCCCAGCCAATGTCCAGGTTTTAGGTAACAAGTCATATTTAAAGATTGCCAAGTTCTGCAACAAGCTGAACGTACTGGAAAAGACTGAAAACTGTGCTTTAGCACGGGAATACTCTTGGGATTTGTCGAATGTTTCTTGTGAAACTTCTTTTTCAATTGACTTTGGTGCTGTTTTCAGTTGTAACACTCTATATTGTCTAAGATCTAAATAAGTCTCGAAAACATATTGGCCAATAGTAAAGCCAACAATAATTGTTTTCCAATTAATTGATGGTGAGTCAAGAAAGGCAAATGACTTGTAAAAGTTAGTATATTGTTGGTCATTACATTGCAAACTTATATACATACTTCTGCTAAAGAAATCATAGTTATTTAACAAAAATGAATAGATGTTGATAAAAAAGAAACAAACTGGGTAACATTTGTTTTTTTTTTTTTGCATATTTTTTCATGTTGTGCTTATTTTTGCCATTCGCTTTGAGAAGGACTAGCTGTCTTCTTTCACAACGAATTCTCATTGTCTCTTCAAATATAAATATATCTACTTTGTTGATTTTTTTTTTATATAAAGACACAAATAAACTTTACTTTAATATATATATAGAATAGTTACTTCAATGCGATTGTTTAGTTGGATTCAGCAGCTAATTTTTCAGCTTTAGCAACGACATCTTCGATACCACCAACCATATAGAAAGCGTTTTCTGGCAAGTTATCGTATTTACCTTCCAAAACATCCTTGAATGATTTGACAGTGTCTTGCAATCTGACTAATCTACCTGGGATACCAGTGAAAACTTCAGCAACAGCGAATGGTTGAGACAAGAATCTTTGGATCTTACGGGCTCTTTCGACAGTCAATTTATCAGCTTCAGACAATTCATCCATACCCAAAATAGCAATGATATCTTGTAAGGATTTGTAAGCTTGTAAAGTTTGTTGAACACCAGTAGCGACATCGTAATGTTCTTGACCAACAACAGAAGCGTCCAATAATCTGGATTTGGAATCCAATGGATCGACAGCTGGGTAGATACCCAATTCAGAAATACCTCTAGACAAGACAGTAGTGGCATCCAAATGGGCGAATGTAGTGGCTGGAGCAGGATCGGTCAAATCATCAGCTGGGACATAGACAGCTTGGACAGAGGTGACGGAACCTTTCTTGGTGGTGGTAATACGTTCTTGCAAAAGACCCATATCAGTGGCTAAGGTTGGTTGATAACCGACAGCAGATGGAATACGACCTAACAAAGCAGACACTTCGGAACCAGCTTGGGTGAATCTGAAAATGTTATCAATGAACAACAAGACATCTTGACCTTCTTCATCTCTGAAGTATTCAGCAATGGTCAAACCAGTCAAAGCAACTCTAGCTCTAGCACCTGGTGGTTCGTTCATTTGACCGAAGACCAAAGCGACCTTGGAGTCACCTTCCAAGTTGATGACACCGGTTTCTTTCATTTCACGGTACAAATCGTTACCTTCTCTGGTTCTTTCACCGACACCGGTAAAGACAGAGAAACCACCATGGGCTTTGGCAATGTTGTTAATCAATTCTTGGATAAAGACGGTCTTACCGACACCAGCACCACCGAATAAACCAATCTTACCACCTCTGGCGTATGGGGCCAACAAGTCGACAACCTTGATACCGGTTTCCAAAATTTCGGCAGCAGTGGATTGTTCAACGAATGATGGTGGTTCAGCGTGAATTGGTTTCTTTTCCTTACATTCAATTGGACCTCTGTCATCAATTGGTTCACCAACAACATTGATGATTCTACCTAAAGTACCTCTACCGACTGGGACGGAGATTGGGGCACCGGTATCGTTGACTTCGGTACCTCTGACTAAACCTTCAGTACCATCCATAGCAATAGCTCTGACGGTGTTTTCACCCAAATGTTGAGCAACTTCCAAGACCAAGTCTTGGTCACCGTTCTTCAAAGTCAAAGCATTCAAAATAGCTGGCAAGTTTCCTTCGTCGAATTGGACATCAACAACGGCACCAATAACGGCTCTAAACAAAAAAAAGAAATTAATGTTAGTATATTTTATAAATCGTACTGAATCATGGAATTCTATTGGTTGGAAGTCCCTCGCACAGAAAAAAAAATGTTGGAAAAAAAAAACGAAAATTTTCTTGAAAATCTGATTGGACATGCCAATTATGAGAGGCAATTGATCTTCAATAGAAAGCTGAGTTTGTATTATTGGGTATTATGTGATTAATCAATTGTGTAAACATTACCCGTCTCCATTATATTCTCTCATGCAATTGCCCCAGAAATAGTGTAAACAATTCATTCAAAAAATTAGGGGCAGGATAATAACCCAACGAATCATGTATCTCCCTTTTCTTCTGTCATTCATAAACTTCCAATTGAATCCTAGAATCTCCAATTAATCTCATTTCAAATTCTTACATACCTGACTTTACCATGGGCAGCAGCAGCAGTAGCTAAAGTTCTAGAGTTGAATAAAACATCACGTTTGACTGCTCTGAATGCAGCACGTGAACTGGCATTAAATAATCTTGGAAGAACCATCGTTTAGATTGTTTCTTTAAAACTTTGGCTTTTAAGATAATTCTTTGGTGTTCTGTAAAAAAAAGAAAGAAGAAAGGAAAGGAGAGAAAAGAAAATGGTTGAATATATATATAAATTTTTCACTGTCAAAAGAGCGAGCACTCAAAGGTTCAACGAATTTTTTTTTTTTCCCGTTCAATACTTTCTCCCTGCGTGTAAAACCCAGAACTGACCAATAAAAGTCAAGAAAATATTTAGGTATGGAGACCGATTTTACTTTTTTTTTTCCTCGTTTGCTTCACACTCAGTGCTTTCCTTTATGTCGCGGTCGTGCTCATAATTAAATGAGAGACATCACTATGCTAATGTCGCAAAAAAACTGTATACATTTCACTACTACACATTCATACAAGATTCATTTTGGTTTCTTCAATCAATTCCTTTAAAGTGGAGAGTTGTTTCCGAAGTACTAGTTTGCCGTGTATCAGCTTCCCTTTCATAGCGCAAACGCATTCTGAACATAGTTTTGATTGGGCTGCTTTTTTCTTTATGATATTCTTTTTGGCTCGTTTTGTAGGTCGTTGTGGAACCTCTTTTTCCTTCAAACTATGAATACGTTTCGATCTTCGTACTTTTGTCGACTCGTCATTATCAACGTCTTTTTTGGCTTTTTCAATTAGACTGTTGAACTCGTCCACCATTGCCTTTCTTTCATTAAGGCTGGCAAGATCATGAGATGCTTGTGAATTGGCAACCTTCTTAGCCTCCTCATTCTTATTTGGCTTTGTTTCAATCTCCTGTGGAGAAGCATCGGGTGTCAACAATTGTTTAGAGTTTTCTGGTTCAAGAACAAAATATTGGAAGCCAATATGGGTTTTGCATGAGTCACAAAGATCGTCTTCGTCGTTGTTGTCAACAGAGGGTTTGTATTCAACAGTTGACTTGTCCTTCAACTGAGCTAGTAATTCCTCTAATCTGGAAACATATCTTTCAAAGCTCCATAAACTTCGCTTTACCAAATCTAAGCTCACATCGTGTTTCGCATTGAATCGACTTAGAATATTCTCCAACAATTCGTAATGGTTAAACACGTTTTCTTTCTTTATTGGCCTGTAGTCATTAACAGATTTTTCCCCAAACTCTAACCATTCGTCAATGGCAAAATTCACCGCTTCGTTGAAATTAAACCCACAATTGAAACCTGCGTGGTACACTAGAGGATATGTTATCACAAACTCATTAGGGTTTTGGTCTGCGTATACACAGGGTATGCCATGTTCCACCAACTTCAGCGGCGACATCAATGTTACCAACTGATGTAGCAAGTCCGGCTGTCGCTTAAACAAATCCGGAGCTGAATCCCTCATTAGCTTTTCAAATTTGTCGGCAAACAGAGAAGGAATACCATACCATTTCTTTGTAGCGCCAAAATGACAGTAATTGGCCGATAAAGTGTAGTGATCTTCAACATGCCAGCAGAATGTCGATAGCAACGACCCAATATAAATCCAAGGTATGGTCATTCCAGATATGGAGGTGTTGATAAAGTTGAGCAATGACCCATTGGAAAACGGCAATTTGTTCAAGTTCCATGGGTGGTTGATGTAATACTGTATGGCAGGGTCAGTTGTATCCAATGAAGGGGTGTCGGCCATAGGAAACCCACTAACTTCACCTGGTCGCAAATTATGGATATCTGCACCATATTTCACCTCCAAATCGGACTTTTCGGCATCAACAAAAGACCAAAACTTTCTTTCAATGTCATCTACAGACAACGGGTTGTTCTGATTGTAGTCTCTAATGAATTTGGCATCAAAATCCTGACACATTTTGTAAAACTCAGGGATCGTATACTTGACATCCACATCTTCGTCGAATCCATACTCTCCCGTCCCGATCAAACATTTATCACAGTACCAGCTAGTAGCAGGGACCAGCTCCAAAGGTGGGTTCAAACATTTCATATGATACGGATTATCACAGTTGTCGCAAAGCAAAGTCTCCAGAGGGTGGTCGTGTTGTCCGCACACCAAACAGCTATCGTATTCGTCCTCTGAATCACTTTCAGGAAAATCATAGGTGCAATTGGTGTGCAAATAAGTAGCATAATATTTGATTGTAGAATCGTATTCACGTTCTAATGCTGATGCCTTAACACCAAACCGAGCTCCTAACTTTTCCCATTTTTCTTTATCCATTGGTTCACCAAGATTTTCAACTTCTCTATACAAATCATAGTAGTATACTCTGGTGCCTTGAACATTAAAATACAACTTTAGCTGGCGCTTTCTTCTCATCTTCAAAAACCGGTTGATATTTTCTCTGAAAAAATCTCTAGATCGGGTTGTGATCCCCAAATCACTGAGTACCTGTTTCCGAACATGGAACTTAAAGTCAGGGTTGATGTGGAAACTTGGTTTCCAATTTGGAGGAGGTACAATCTTAACTAGGCCGTAGGTAGCACCTAGCTTCGAAACCTTGTCACTTGATAAATAACCAACAGGATCATTAAACTCTTGGTCTGTTGGAGTCAAAACTGGGCATGGAGTTAATAACCTCTTATCAAACAGCATCTTGGAAATACCTTGGTGTACAGCAAACGTTTGGCAATCTTTGACGTATATAAAATTTCAACCAAAATAAATATAAATTTCGATTTGCAAGGACAATATTGGTATCAAATTGTTCTGGCAACCTATGCGTCCACGAAATAAGCTAAGACAAACTATGTTTTCAGTGTTGTTCTAAAGTATCCAAAATAGCCAGGGATAACTATATCTAGGACAACCAGATAGTACCTCACCAGTTTTTTTTTTTTTTTTTTTTTTTTAATTTTTTTTTTTTCTCTAATTTGCACCAGCATAAAATGTGGTCTCCATTTGATTATACAAACGCCAACAGTTGATGATGTAGTATAGATGTTTACAAGGACAGCATCAGAAACTGGTTGAAGGGGGAGAGATATGCTTTACCAGGACATGGTTATGTGTCATCAACTTGCTTCCGTCATTAGACTTCCTAACTTGGATGCAACCAGAATCGCAATTTTAATAGATCTTAGAATTGGGGGTTTGTAGTTGTTGTCGCTGATACCTAACTTTAATGGAAATCCTGCGCATCATTTTTTTTTGTTGTTCGCCTCGCTTTGTTTTGCCTCTGTTAGATCTAATCAGTATAAAATCTCCACGAAATTTTTCATTCTTTTTTTGTTTAAGCTGTTTTTTTTTCAACTAGAGATAAATCATTAATCATGAAAGACTACACGATTACAGTATTAGGATGCGGTGTTATGGGCACAGCTGTAACATCAGCTATTTTGAAATCCAAGTTTGACCCATACCCAAAGAAAATCATAGCATGTACCATTCCAAGCCAAGAACAAAGCTTGAAAGAAACCTTTGCTGATCAGCCATTAGTTCATGTTTCTGCCGGAGTTGAAAACAACAACAAGGCAGTTACTGAGGCAGATGTTATTATTTTAGGATGTAAGCCTTATATGTATGAAGGCATTTATGAAGAAGTCAAGGAATCATTAACTGGAAAACAATTATTAATTTCATTATTGGCAGGAACCACTATAAAGGAATTGTCTATTTTCACTCCATATGTTGCCAAAGTCATGACCAACACTCCAGCTAGATTTGGTTGTGGAACTGCGGCAATTGCATTTGCTCCAGAAGTTGGTGAAGAAAGCCAAGAGTTGGTAATGAAATTGATTGATACTGTTGGTATGACTGTAAAGATTCCAGAGAAGAACATGGACATTGCAACTTCATTGATTGGGTCCGGACCAGCTTTTTGTTTATTGATGATGGAGTCCATGATCGATGGTGCAGTAAGAATGGGTATGCCATACGATGTAGCATCTGTTGCTGCAGCCAAGGTGATGGAAGGTACTGCCCGTATGGTCTTGGAAACCGGCGAACATCCAGCTGCGTTAAAGAGCAAAGTGTGTACTCCTGGTGGTACTACAATTGGTGGCTTGTTGACCATGGAAGATCGTGGATTAAGAAGTGCTATTGCTAGAGGTGTTGAAGAGGCTGCTAACATATCTGCTTCATTTGCCAAAAAGTAAAAATAAAAAAATGTATTTCTCTATTTAATATCTTTATTTTTGAATAAAAATGCACCACTTACAGTTGCGATCTCATTTTGAGTGAGTCCTGTGTCTGTAGTTTCCAAAAAGTGTTTGAATTTGGCACCATGTTCTCTGATATCTTTGTCGGCCAACAATTTAAACATTTGAGTCATAGATGGTTTTGCCCCGGTTTCAAATCCTTTCTTTTCAAGTAACTGTTTAAATTCAACCATCAACTTGTACAACTCTGGGTTTTCGGCAACCACTTTACTGACCTTTTCCAATGCCTGGGCCTGTTCTTCAGCAGTAGGCCCTTTGTCAAAAAACCTCAAGCTAGGGGTAGTGGTAAATCGACGATATGGGAGTATCCTAGGGGCTCTGGCAACAATTCTAAACATATTTCGGTACTTGTAAGAAAAAGGTGAATGGAGAAACTTCTCAGAATTTTCATGTAATATAAGCCAAAATTCCAATAACGCTTGATTTGGACATGAGACACGACCGCAGCTTTCAACTATTTTTTCGATTTTTTTTTCAGTCCATTTTTGCCAACATCTGAAAAAAAAATATGAAAGGCGACCAGCAAGAAAAAAACAACAGCAACAACCATTACCACTGTTTATCATACAAACACACAACCAATCATGTCTCACGAAGGTCAAGAAGAATTATTAGATTATTCAGATTCTGAAGAAATCGCCGTTTCAACCACCACTCAAGCTTCTGGTGAAGCTCAATCTAATGATAAAGAAAGTGATAAAAAAGGATCTTATGTTGGTATCCATGCCACCGGTTTCAGAGACTTTTTATTGAAACCAGAATTGTTGAGAGCAATTGGGGATTGTGGTTTTGAACATCCTTCTGAAGGTATGTAATGTGAATAGACTAAAGGAGGGCGCTTTGCTCTTTCACTTGAACGCTGATTACTAACATTTTTGAATTCTAGTCCAACAAGTTTGTATTCCTCAATCCATTTTGGGAACTGATGTTTTGTGTCAGGCCAAGTCTGGTTTGGGTAAAACTGCTGTTTTTGTATTGTCAACATTGCAACAATTAGACCCAGTTCCAGGTGAAATTTCCACTTTGGTTATTTGTCATACTAGAGAATTGGCCTACCAAATCCGTAACGAATATGCCAGATTTTCCAAGTACATGCCAGATGTTAAAACTGATGTGTTCTATGGTGGTACCCCAATCAAAAGGGATATTGAAAAATTAAAGAACAAAGATACATGTCCACATATTGTAGTGGCAACTCCAGGTAGATTACATGCTTTGGTTGAAGAAAAAGCTATCAGATTGAACAATGTCAAGTCGTTTGTTATTGATGAATGTGACAAAGTCTTGGAATCCATCGATATGAGAAGAGATGTGCAAGATATCTTCCGTGCCACTCCTCACCAAAAGCAAGTTATGATGTTTTCTGCCACCTTATCTCAAGATATTCGTCCAGTTTGTAAAAAATTTATGCAAAATCCATTGGAAATTTATGTTGACGATGAGGCCAAATTGACCTTGCATGGTTTGCAACAATACTACATCAAATTGGATGAGAAAGAGAAGAATAGAAAATTGTCTGACTTGTTGGATTCATTGGAATTCAACCAAGTCATTATTTTCGTCAAGTCCACTAGAAGAGCCAACGAATTGAACAAATTGTTATGTGCTTGTAACTTCCCATCGATTGCTGTGCATTCTGGTTTACCACAAGAAGAAAGAATCGAAAGATACAGATCTTTTAAAGAATTCAATAAGAGAATCTGTGTTTCCACTGATGTTTTCGGTAGAGGTATTGATATTGAAAGAATTAACTTGGCCATCAACTATGACTTGCCAAACGAAGCTGATCAATACTTACATAGAGTTGGTAGAGCTGGTAGATTTGGTACCAAGGGGTTAGCTGTCTCTTTTGTTTCTTCTAAAGAAGACGAGGAAGTCTTGGAAAAGATTCAAAGCAGATTTGATGTTAAAATCACCGAGTTCCCAGAAGAAGGTGTTGATCCATCTACTTATATGAACACTTGAGTGCCTACCGAAAAAATTGAATATATTTTGTTCATACATTTTGTATAATTTAAATACTGTCTTATTTTATATTGTCTTGTTTTATTATGTGTATTTGTAGTTTTCTTATCCTATTTTCACACAAATAGTATCTATCAACTGGTAAACTTCTTCAATGTCTTCCTTTGGTATTAGAAACCATTCCATGTGGATTTTGAATTTGGCTTCTGAACGGGATTCCTCAGCCAAGCAGGTAACACAGTATACTTGGCCCTTGCCATATTTTTTCCATAACTCCTGATGGATAGTCAGCTCTACCAAGTTTAGGTTCCTACAATAGAACCCACCGTTTTTCCAACGAGAATACACTGGATCATCAATACTCATACACGCCAATCGTTCAACTAACCCACGGCGTTTTCTTATCAAGTGTTTGTTGGGCGGCCCCATATTGGTCAATGGGTGTTGACACTTTTCTTGCCATTGCTGTATACGTGATTCTGGTGTTTTGGTGGTCCGTCCAATCTTGATAAGAATGTAATGTGATTTCCTGCTGTTGAAATTCACCCAATCAGTTTTCTTAGACGCGTCAGGCAAATTCTTTACTTTGAAACTCCAATTTTTTGGTGGGAATAGAAAGTTGGTCATGGTATACATGTAGATATAGCCAGTGTCATTTGATTGAGGTTTATGGTTATTGCTGTGATGGGTATACGATTGCCTCTCGTGGTGTCGACAGTAGGAATTTGGCAGTTGGCACTTTATTCTACACCTAACCCCTTTAGTTGTGATACCATTACATTGATATTGTTTCAGCATGTATCAACAGTGTTCTGTTTAGAGGAAAATGTTTCCACAACAAAAAAACATCAACATCGGAATTCTTTTGTTTTCAATTTTCCTGTTTCGCAACATAACAAATGTATGTTGAAGCAGAGAATATTTTGTAGAAAAAAATTTGCCAAAAAAAATGAAAAATAAAAAACCTTGAAGTGGTCTTGGGTAGAAACTTGGTGATAAACTGTAAAGTCTACAATATGGTAATGCTGTAAAGCCACCACTATAACCAGTGCCTCAATGAAAAGTCTAAAACAGTAGAGCGGTTTCGGAATCACTATTGTTTTCTAAATTACGAATTTTAATAGTTAATTTCTTGGGTACTTTGACAGTTCACGTGAAATGGTAACAGTTTTTTTTTTGTTGTCCCTCAATTCACTCCGCGTTATTGACTCTTCCTGCTGTGGTGGTTAAAAGTTTATAGGCTTTGCATCCACAGTTCTCGGTCCATGATGAAATTATTTTCAGATAATATAAATAGCCTATACGAATCGACGTTTTTCACAAATATAAATATTCTTTAGAGCCACTTTTTTTTTTTGTTTTAATTCTTCCTTTTTTGTTTTCCCCATTACTAAACTACAATGCCTTCTCACTTTGATACTCTTCAATTACATGCTGGTCAACCAGTTGAAAAACCACACCAACCAAGAGCCCCACCAATTTATGCAACCACCTCCTATGTTTTCAATGACTCTAAACACGGTGCTCAATTATTTGGTTTAGAAACCCCAGGATACATTTACTCCAGAATTATGAATCCAACAAACGATGTGTTTGAACAAAGAATTGCTGCCTTGGAAGGTGGTATTGGTGCATTGGCCACTTCTTCTGGTCAATCAGCTCAATTCTTGGCCATTGCTGGGTTGGCTCATGCTGGTGATAACATTATCAGTACATCCTACTTGTATGGTGGTACTTATAATCAATTCAAAGTTGCTTTCAAACGTTTGGGCATTGAAACCAAATTCGTTAATGGTGACGCCGCTGAAGATTTTGCTAAATTGATTGACGACAAGACAAAAGCTATTTATATTGAAACCATTGGAAACCCTAAATATAATGTTCCAGACTTTGAAAAAATCACCAAATTGGCCCATGAACACGGTATTCCTGTTGTTGTCGACAACACTTTTGGTGCTGGTGGATTTTTAGTTAACCCAATTGCCCACGGTGCTGATATTGTTGTTCATTCTGCTACTAAATGGATTGGTGGTCACGGTACTACAATTGCTGGTGTTATTGTTGATTCCGGTAACTTCCCATGGACCGAGTACCCAGAAAAATACCCACAATTCTCTAAACCATCAGAAGGTTACCACGGGTTGGTCTTGAGTGATGCTTTAGGTAAGGCCGCATACATTGGTCACTTGAGAATTGAATTGTTGAGAGACTTGGGTCCAGCTTTGAATCCATTTGGAAGTTTTTTGTTGTTGCAAGGTTTAGAAACTTTGTCTTTGAGAGTTGAAAGACAATCTGAAAATGCTTTGAAATTGGCCCAATGGTTGGAAAAGAACCCAAATGTTGAGTCTGTGTCCTATTTGGGATTGCCATCTCACGAATCCCACGAATTGAGTAAAAAATACTTGAACAATGACGCTAAGTACTTTGGTGGTGCTTTAGCATTTACTGTCAAGGACATCACCAACACCTCCAGCGACCCATTCAATGAAGCCTCACCAAAGTTGGTTGACAATTTGGAGATTGCCTCAAACTTGGCTAATGTGGGTGACTCTAAGACTTTGGTTATTGCTCCATGGTTTACTACACATCAACAATTGTCAGATGAAGAAAAGTTGGCTTCTGGTGTTACCAAGGGCTTAATCAGAGTTTCTACTGGTACTGAATATATTGATGATATTATTAACGACTTTGAACAAGCATTCAAGAAGGTTTATAACAACTAAATAGATTGGTATATAAGATAACGTTTCACAACAATAATTAGACACATTAATGTTAAAACACCCCAAGTAATCCATTTGATGGAGGGGAACTCTAGGGTTCCAATTTGAAATTGGGTGATTAAATCGGTTAAAAAGTTTTTCATAACCATGATTATGCAGTATAGTATACATATTGTGAAGACGAAAACCAACATAGATATGACCTTGACAATGAAAAAGACTCTAGCCAAAGATTTTGCAAAAACACAGTAACCTATCATTTCAAAAAAAGAGGTAGAGGTAGTCACAGCTAAGCAAATCAAAGATGAGATCCCAAGATATTGAACTATTCTTGACATTGTATTGTATGTTTGCAAAGCACACAATTTCTTGTCAGAGTCACTGCAAATCTGGTCCACTAGATTGTAGTAAAAAGAAACTAATTTGGTTGAAACGTTGCTTGGATCAGCCTGGTTTGTCAAGTTTCCTAGCTGTGTTCCTATATCTTGAAGAAAACACGCAGCAATGTTTATTCCTTGTCCATTGTAACAATTCAATATTTTATCAAATTGGGTCTTCCGACAAAAACCAAAAACATTAAACTGGTACAAATTATTGTCATAATTAGAGTCAATTTGTTGGAGATATGTTTCTGGGATAGTCTCATTAATGTAAATGTTCAAGTCATTCGACAAATATGTTGCAAATTTTAGTCCTTGTTGGACAAGTTGGAATGTATTTTTGGCAAATATTGAATCTGACTGAATCCTCAATTGAAATGCAGGTGGACCTCTTTGAATTAGTTTTGAATTTGCAAAAAGAAAGAAAAAGCTCATTGCAAATAGGAGCGACACAGTGCATAGTTCTAATATCGACCAAACTATCAATAACTTAGAACGAGTGGGGCGGATTGTGTAAATCTCTTCTTTATTCATTTGTGGTTGCAAAGAGAACAAAAGTGCAAGAAAAAAAAATCTATAATAAATACTCTATTTTTTCAAATTAAACATTTGATTATCCAATAGTTGCAACTCGTCATCTTCTAGGTACGAGTTTCTTGGCGATATACCATCCGTTTTATCTTCTTCGTCAAATGGGCTCTTGATTACTTCACGAATCAAATGGCGCTGTCTTTTGTCAGAAACTTTTCTGCTGACCTTGTCCAGAGCAGATCTAGACACTGACCTGCTAGAATATCCATCATATGTCTCTTCTTGTATAGTTGGATATTCATCTTTGAATGTAAAATTATCTAGCAAGATCCCCTGCTCTTCAAGTTCGGCTTTTCTAGCTCCCAAAGACTTTGTTCTTCGGACGGATGATTTTTTGGATAATGATTCACCTAGCTTTCGCATTTCTTCCTCGTGGTGGTCGTCCTGGTGAGCTGAATGACGAGGGTTATGGAATATGTTTCCTATTTTGTTTCTGCCATGGCCACTATTGGGTTCAAAAGATTTGAATTTGGCGGTGCTTCTTTTGGCACGGAAATCAGTGTGTCGCTCAAACTCTGTCCTTCTTGTAGGTACTTCATAAAAGGACACTACGTCATCTTGATCAGTGAGGCTAATCAGAGGATTAGCACACCACATAGGAAAGATCCATGACATCAGCGATAGTGTTGCAAATACAGCCGAAAGCGATAAAAACAGAAACCATTTGGAACCCATATGAAACGTTACACCAAAGTCGCCCAATTTGCTCTTAATTTCATTTCTTGTAATAATAAACAAGTTTGTGATCATCGCCAGTCCTATAATTATACTAAGGGAGGAGGCCAATGAAATCAATGTCACAACATGCAAGACCAAAGAAGGAATCTTTGACAAGTCTCTTGAAGAGCCACGGTTGGAGTAGATGACAAAAATGCATATTAAAATCACAAATTGTGCACAACAAGTGAAAATGATCCCATTAAAGGCAAGCTGAAACTTTGCGTTTCTCGAACTGACTTGCTTTTCATACAGTGTGGTGGTAAATGTTGAGCTTTGGTAGGCATAAGCTAAAATGATCTCCAAGCCAATGGACTCTAACTGATTTATATAATCAAACACGTAGGAGCTTTTATCAGTGCATGTCAAAACTTCGTTTTTCTTTTTAGTGTAAATTTCCCCATCCTTACCTACTACCGTATATGTTTCATAATTACCGTAGCACCAAGTCCACAACGATGAAATACAGTACTGTGGACTACCCGCAACTTGTGTCTCAGCATATTCGGTTATCAATTTGATTTCACTAGTCGTCAACGAATTTCCTGTTCCACTCATCTGATCGTTGAAAATCGCTGGCGTAAAGACTTGAGTCACAGAGTTTCTCAACGATTCGTATAACCCATTAGCTACGTCCAAATGTGAGCAGTTTATACGAGCTGCGTAAGTTGTATTGGTGACTCTTGGTGCAACTATACATGCCAAACAACACACTATTGCTATAAGACATGTAAACAAACGACATAGTTGAATGATTCTGTCCTCCTTGTTGAGGTTTTTAAACGGTAGGGTAATGTTATACACCAAGTTTCTCCATAATAACATCTCGTTGGTAGAGGCAGGTTTTGTATGTGTGAAGAAAAAGGAGTGAGAGCCAATCGAAAAAAAAAAAACAACTCGATTTCGTCTACAAGTACATTCAAACAGAATGAAAATTGTACATTTATACCAGACAATTTCCTACAAAACAAGCAATAAAACAAACTAAACAAAAACGAAATGAACCCTCTACAATAGCCCAATACTTAAAACTCTTCATTGAATTTCAATTCACCATATTTTGCTTGATATTGACTAAGATCTAACTCATGGTCGTCTTCGAATTTTCTCTTCAAGTAGTTGTTGCTTTCTGGCAAGGTTTGTAAAGGAGCATTTTGAATCTTGTAGTAGCTATCCCACTCTTCGAGATTGGAAACAGTTCTTGTTGATTGGCCATTAACCAAATCTGGTGGACCTGTCATACTACTTGGTAAAGGAACTCGTTGAAAGTTGCCACTGAATTGTTGGCTAGCAGTGTTGTCACCTGGTAACTTGTAGCCTTCGCTAACAGCTTTTCTGATTCTCATGGCAACAGATGGCAATGAGGCAGCATCTTCGTTTAAGTTTTCAACTGGCTGAATAGCATTTTGCATATGTCTTTTAACTCTTGGTTGCATCATCATGGATATTGCAAAAGGAAAGTATTGTACAAAAGTGGATTGACAACTGGACACTTCTTTTTAGTTTTTCTTCCTCCCCCCTTTTATTTTTTTTTTTTCTTTCTGCTCTTTTCATATTGCCGAACAGGTGAGGTGTGTTTTGAAAAAATGGGTCGTGCACAATGACAATTTCGCATTCTCTTGCTATTAGAGATCAAGTGGTTCCAGAAAAGTGAAAAAATCTAAATCTTAATCTTGGAAATGGGGAAAACCCCAACCAACTATAAAAGAGACCATCAATTCCTTTGTTGGAAAAATTTTTTATCAGTCTTCTTTTTCAATTAATTATACAATCACTACATCAATGTCTTCAACTCCAGATTTTAAAGTTTCCTCTGAAACTGCTCGTGAATACGAAACAAAATATTCTGCCCACAACTACCATCCATTGCCAGTAGTTTTTTCAAAAGCTGAGGGTGCTCATGTCTGGGATCCTGAAGGAAAAGAGTACTTGGATTTCTTGTCTGCATACTCTGCAGTTAACCAAGGTCACTGTCATCCAAAAATTGTTGCTGCATTGGTTGATCAAGCCTCAAAGTTGACATTGTGCTCTCGTGCATTTTCATCTGACGTGTTCGGAGTCTATGCCAAATACATTACCGAGTACTTTAACTATGAGATGGTATTGCCAATGAACACTGGTGCCGAAGCTGTTGAAACTGGTTTGAAATTGGCCAGAAAATGGGGTTACGACAAGAAAGGTATTCCAAGTGGCGAAGCTATTATATTGTCTGCTGTTAACAATTTCCACGGTAGAACTTTGGGGGTTATTTCCATGTCCACTGACCCAGACGCCACCACAAACTTTGGTCCTTACTTGAGAGGTGTTGGTCCTCAAATTCCTGGTGAACCAGAGGGCACTTTGTTGAGATATGGGGTTATTGAAGATGTCGAAAAAGCATTCGCCAATGCCGGTGATAAAATTGCTGCTATCTTATTGGAACCAATTCAAGGTGAAGCCGGTATTGTTGTTCCACCAGAAGATTACTTGCCAAAAGTCCAAGAGTTGTGTAAGAAACACAATGTCTTGTTGATCTGTGATGAGATCCAAACTGGTATTGCCAGAACAGGTAAAATGTTGTGCTATGAACATTCGAAAGGTGTCAAGCCAGATATTGTATTGTTGGGTAAGGCTATTTCTGGAGGTGTTATGCCAGTGTCTGCCGTTTTGTCTTCGAAGGAAGTCATGCTGACTTTAGAACCAGGCTCACACGGATCTACATACGGTGGTAATCCATTAGCTTGTAGAGTTGCTATTGCTGCTTTGGATGTTGTTAGAGATGAGAATTTGGTCGAAAGAGCACAAAAATTGGGTGCATTATTGAGAGAAAAATTAGAAGAGTTACAAAAGGAAAGCAACGGAATGATCAGTGAAGTTAGAGGTAAAGGGTTATTGTCGGCTATTGTTATAGACGAATCAAAGACCAATGGCAGGACAGCTTGGGATTTGTGTTTGTTAATGAAAAATCACGGTGTTTTGGCCAAACCAACCCATGACAATATCATCCGTTTGGCTCCTCCTTTGGTTATTTCCGAGGAAGATTTATTGAAGGGTGTTGACAGTATTAGAAAATCCTTGAAAGAGTTGCCAAACGTTGCTAAAACAGAACATTAGTGTGTGTATTATCTATTTTGCAGTAATAAAATTAATTTGAAAGAAAGAGTCGTGTAACACCGTATAATTCTCTCCTCACCTCGGCATGTGATTCCAAAATTTTTCCACTTTATCATTTCTCGGTGGGGAACCCGAAAAAAGAAAAATGCTGAATGACGGTCATATAAATTAGATTGGTCTGGACTATAATTTTGGATTTTCGAAAATTTGTTATTTTTCTTTCTCCCATATCATTATCAAAGAAATGTCGTTTGTTGGTGGAGGATCAGAATGTTCAGTTAACGGAAATGCCGTTGCTCAGTTTAATAAGCATACCCAGCAAGATAGATCGTTGCAACAACAAGTGGCAAATCAACATGGAAACGTAGCACAGAATCAAGGGTTCAAAAAAGATAATTTGATGAATGTTAGGGATAGAGCTAACTTGGACCAATTTATGAATAATGGAGCACCACAAAACTCGTTTCAGTTCCAACCTATGAGACACGAATTAAATACCATTCAGAACCAACCCAATGCTATTCATCAACAGCAAAGTAACTGGTCGCAAGACTTTGTTGCGCAATCTCCATCTGCTCAGATTACAACACCAATAGCCAAGACTGGAAGTCCAGTGAATGCTCAGTGGGCCAGCGAGTTTAGCCAAGCACCCACAACGCAACAGCACAACCAAAGACCTGGCCAATTTGGCCCTCGTCTTGGGGGATACCGTCCAATGATGGGAATGTCTATGGCATACCAACTGCAACCTCAACAACAACAACAACAACAACATAATCAGGAGCCACAAGTTGATTGGGAGAATCAGTTTAAGGAAATAGAGGAGTTGACAAACAAGGCCGAGGAAGTTGAGGAAATCCAGAGAGAACAGTCTCCTGAGATTGTTGTTGATGACAAGTATCAGGCCACTTTCCAAGAAGTGTGGGACAGTTTGAATTCAGAATCTTTTGAAAATGACTTTATCAATCAGCAATATGAAGATTTCAAGAGAACTCAAAAAGATGGGTTTCCAGCTGATATGAATCAATGGGAGAAAGATTTTGCAAAGTATGCGTCTACGCGTGCCCACTTTGGTGACTACCAATTTGAAGATAAACAGAGTAACCAGTTTTTGGACTTACCTAAAGACCAAGATCCATATGAGATTGGTTTGCAGTTGATGGAGAATGGTGCCAAATTGTCTGAGGCTGCTTTGGCGTTCGAGGCTGCAATTCAAAGAGATGAAAACCACGTTGATGCCTGGTTGAAGCTAGGCGAAGTCCAAACTCAAAATGAAAAGGAGATTGCTGGTATTTCTGCCTTGGAAAAATGTTTGGAGTTGCACCCAGAGAATTCAGAGGCGTTGATGAACTTGGCAATTAGTTATATCAACGAAGGGTATGATAATGCCGCATTTGCCACTTTGGAAAGATGGATATCGACAAAGTATCCTCAAATTGTGGAAAAGGCCAGACAGGAGAATCCAACGATTACTGATGAAGACAGATTCTCGTTGAACAAAAGAGTTACGGAATTATTTCTCAATGCCGCTCAGTTGTCGCCTAACCAAGCCAGCATGGATGCTGATGTTCAAATGGGGTTAGGTGTGTTGTTTTACGCCAATGAAGAGTTTGACAAGACTATAGACTGTTTCAAAGCAGCATTATCGATACGACCTGATGATGCTATTTTGTGGAATAGATTAGGTGCTTCATTGGCCAATTCTAACCGCTCCGAAGAAGCAGTTGATGCGTATTTCAAGGCATTGCAATTGAAACCGACTTTTGTAAGAGCAAGATACAATCTAGGGGTTTCGTGTATAAATATTGGTTGTTACAAGGAAGCAGCAGAGCATTTGTTAAGTGGGTTGTCAATGCATCAAGTAGAAGGGGTGGACACTGTATCGACATTGAATCATAACCAGTCGACATCGTTGACAGAAACATTAAAGAGGGCTTTTATTGCGATGGAGAGAAGAGATTTATTGGAGTTGGTTAAACCAAATATGGATTTGAATCAATTCAGAGGCGAATTTAGTTTCTAAGTATATAGGGTGTGTATTTATGGCAAAATTGCAAATTATTATTTTTCTAGCTGTAATGAGAAAATGACTCAGAATTATTTTTTTTTTCCTCCACAAGTGATAAGTTTTTTTTTTTTTTTTTTAATTTTTTTTTAACGCTTCCTACCACCAACCAGACATGATATTCCCTATTTTGCCTGTTATATCTTCTCCAGAAGATAAGCAATCTATTGACGAGTTTTCCTTAGTTGGTCAAGTACTTTTCCCAATTGAAAGTGTTAGTCCCAAGAAACATTTTATTCATCAATTTCCTCATGACTTGGATATTTTTGTAAATGCTATTGATAATGCCACCACCGACCAAATTGTCGAGTTGTTGAATGTGGGAATTAAGCAGGTGTTTGTTAATGAGAAGCAATACCATGACGCCATTGAAGCTGGTTCACCAAGCTCTAGGTTTGTTGTAGCAGTCGATGTTCCAAGTACTGAATTATTGACATCTGAAGCATCCTTTGTTACTTCTAAACCATTTTCCGAAAGTGATTTAAAGAAATATAATGCCAATGAAAACCGAGTTATATACATTGAGTCTAACTTTACTCAGGATGGAGCCATTGAATTGGCTAAAAACTACGTTCCAGTGATTCCAAGCACAAAATTGACTGTCAAACGTGAAGAAGAGAACAAGATATCAATTTCTGCAGTGTTTGTTAGTACTTTGACTACCGACAGACCAGATGGGTTGTACACTACATTAATCACAACCCCTTCACCTTCCTATACAGCTTTGGGTATAGTATATTCGTCCAAGGACTCGATAATTGCTGCAATTGAAGAAAAAGTTGGGGTTTACCAATCACGTAAACGCAGAGACGAATTGTGGTACAAGGGCAAGACCAGTGGTGCAACACAAAAGTTGGTAAAGTTATCCAAGGATTGTGACTCTGATGTGATTCAGTTTATGGTGGAGCCACGAACTGGGTATGGGTTCTGTCACCGTGAAACCAAATTCACATGTTTTGGTGACGATATTGCCGACTCTCCAGCTAGAGGATTGCCGAAATTAGATAGTACTTTGCAAGACAGATTGGAAAATGCACCTGAAGTGTCCTACACTAAACGTTTATTTGATGACGAGAAACTATTGATTGCCAAGTTGAAGGAAGAGTTGGATGAATTGATTGAGGCTAAATCAAAGGAAGAAATTGCCTGGGAGTGTGCTGATTTGGTTTATTTTGCCATGGTTTGGTGTATCAAACACGGGGTGAGATTGGCTGATATTGAGAAGAATTTGGATGTAAAGTCCTTGAAGGTTTCAAGAAGAAAAGGCGATGCCAAGCCCCAATACCAAGAAGCTCCTGTAAATAGCAGTTACAAGCTAGAGATTGTTAGTGTTGACGATGCTGCTGCTGTTGAGCGTGCAATGACAAGACCTGTACAAAAGACTGCAGACATTATGAAACTCGTGCTTCCTATTATTGAAAAAGTCAAGTCTGATGGAGACAAAGCACTTATTGAGTTGACTTCCAAGTTTGATGGTGTAAAACTTGATGCTCCTGTTTTACAAGCTCCGTTCCCGGCTGATTTGATGGATATTTCAGAAGAAATGAAGGCTGCCATTGACTTGTCCATGCAAAATATCGAAAAGTTCCATGCTGCACAATTACCAAAAGAAAAAGTTATGACAGTAGAAACCAGTCCCGGCGTATATTGTTCTAGATTTGCTAAGCCGATTGAGAATGTTGGGTTGTATGTTCCAGGCGGAACAGCAGTGTTGCCCTCTACAGCAATGATGTTGGGTGTGCCTGCAAAAGTTGCTGGGTGTAAGAACATTATTGTTGCATCTCCTCCATCACGTGCTACAGGGAAGTTGACGCCAGAAGTTGTTTATGTTGCGCACAAATTGGGAGCTAAATGTATTGTTATGGCAGGTGGTGCGCAAGCAGTTACGGCAATGGCGTATGGTACTGAAAGTGTACTCAAGTGCGACAAGATTTTGGGTCCAGGCAATCAATTTGTTACTGCTGCCAAGATGTATGTTCAAAATGACACCCAAGCATTGTGCTCGATTGATATGCCTGCTGGACCGTCTGAAGTTTTGGTGATTGCTGACTCCAACGCCGATGCTGATTTTGTTGCTAGTGATTTGCTTTCACAAGCTGAACATGGTGTTGATTCTCAGGTCATTCTTATTGGGGTTGGTTTGAGCGATGAAAAGTTGAATGAGTTCCAAGCTGCAGTGGAGAGACAAGCTAAAGTGTTGCCAAGAAAGGATATTGTTGCTAAATGCTTGGCTCATTCGTATATTTTATTGGCTAAAACCTACAAGGAAGCATTTGATTTGTCAAACCAGTATGCACCTGAACATTTGATTTTACAAATCGATGATGCACCATCGTATGTTCCTGATCTGATTGAGAATGCCGGTTCAGTATTTGTTGGTGCATTGTCTCCTGAATCGTGTGGTGATTACTCAAGTGGGACGAACCATACTTTGCCAACTTATGGTTATGCCAGACAATATTCTGGAGTCAATACTGCTACTTTCCAGAAGTTTATTACTTCCCAAGAGGTTACTGAAAAAGGTCTTCAGAATATCGGTAAAGCAGTCATGGAGTTGGCAAGAGTTGAAGGGTTAGAAGCTCATAGAAGAGCAGTAGAGATTAGAATGGAGAGAATGGCTGAAACCAAATAAACTTATATAAAGAAATAAACGCATCTTGGTAAAGTTCTCTTAATTCTGTATATTGCTTATCTCTAATTTGTCAGTGTGAAAAATCGTCCAGTCCTTATTGTGACTGAGGGATGACTAATTATTGTGATTTCCGCCGTTTCAGCTCGCCTATCTTGCGTATATGTTCCGCGATCACTTTGATTTCTTCTTCAAAACTTACAAATCAATGTATCTGGGAATGTCAGTAGAGCTGGGACAGGCGGAGATGTCAATTGAATGGCCACTTTGATCGTGTTGCTATGGTATGGATTGGCACTGCAAGTGTATTGGTATGGGTTATGATTCCTGGCGTCGGTCAGAAGCCAACCATGGCCCCATATTGATGGGTCTAGTAATAAAGACTCAGGAGAAGCTAAGAATTGATTTGGGGCTTTTTATCTTTAATACCAAGAAGTTATATGTTTCTCCACATTCTTAGTGCACACAGGTTTTGTGTGTAGCCAGTACCACAAATGAGTTGAATTTTGATTGGTCAATAGCTAGTGGCGATAATTCTGCCTTGCCCCGCTTATGAGTACATTAGCGACAAAAAAGCCCCCGTAATTGCAAGACAATAGCAAGGAAGGGAGCGGCGGCGGTGGCGGCTCAAGTGCTAGTTCGTACTTGTATAGCTATCGCAAATTACATTAAACGTAAATACTCTAGTTGCAATAAGATCATATATTAGTTATGTATTATCAGCAATACTATAATTCAACTTAGAATAAGGCAGCAACAGCGGCAATGACACCACCAATAGCAACAGCTGGCATGTTACCGGCGTTAGCAGCTTCAACGGAAACAGAAGCAACGTCTGCAGCAGAAGAAGAAGATTGAGCAACAGAAGATTCTTCAGCTTTGGTGGTTTCAGCAGCCTTTGAAGTTTCTTCAGCTTTAGAAGTTTCAGCTGGTGCAGAACTTTCAGCAGCCTTGGAAGTTTCAGCAGCAGTGGTTTCTTTAGCAGAAGTTTCTTCAGCCTTGGTGGTTTCAGCGGCAGTAGATTCGGCAGTGGTGGATTCGGCAGTGGTTTCAGCAGCGGCATCAGCAGCCTTAGCCAAAGCGTCAGAAACACTTGATGGGATCATCCAGTATGGTTCCCAAACACCAGCAGATGAACAAATGGAAGTGGCCAAAGATTCAACAGAACCAACTTCTTTTCCTTTACAGTTTTTAGCAACACAGTTACCAACGGCACCAGCAAATTGAGGCATGACACACAAACAACCGGTATCCCAGTATGGACATGGGGTACTACTAGTACTTTGCTTGACACATTCTTTGGCACATTCTGGCAATTGGTCGTAGATTCTGTCAGCGAAACCGTTGATGGAAGCGGTTTTAGCAACACTTGGGAAAATAGTGTATGGATTATCACCTTCTGGGATAGCAGTGACACCAGCAGCTGAAGCAATGGAAACGATTGACAATAAGGATAAGGCGAGCATTGTAGTATTAGTTATTAGTGATAGTTAGTGAAGAATTAGAATTCAGAACAACGGAAGTCATGGAAAATGCCTATGTATTTATACCCTAATTTTCCATTCTTCCAAATTTGGTTCGCAAAGAAAATAATAACAAAGATGTTCGGCAATTCTTCTACACAAAAGAAGTTTTGGGGGAGTACCCATATGGCACCTGAACAAAGGAACTTTCATACCTTCAATTCTATCCAGTCAGAAAGTAGTCCGATATTTCCTTGATTAAATTGTGCTAAGAAAAAAAATTGAGAATTACCTCAATTGTACACAAAACAAAACAAAGTAGCAAATACTTATGCAGCTTGGCTTAATTACTCGAGGCGTATATGTGTTTGTGTAACAATTATACAATTGAGTTCTGTTTTTAGACTCTTGTAGTGGTCAAGAAATAGCGAAACCTCGTAGCCCCTAACACCAAAAAGTATACCATTGCTGTTTGTAGAACTTCAGTTACCAAATCTGGATATTCCAGGCATGTTTCTTGCATAAACATCCACATGGCAGCAACCAGAGGTGACCTCGAATGGCCAATCGTAACCATTCAGCAATAGCAAATCCGATTAATTAGCACGGAAAATGCAGCTAATAAAAGAATGGCAAGCTGATCTTTCGATTTGCGGTCTTTTTAACGAAGATTTGTGGGAAACATCAGATTTTTTGGTGGGTATAGTATGTCTCAAACTATCGTCAATTCTAATGGGGGTCTTCTGTGGACTAATTCGGCACTAGTCTAGGAAACTTACTCAGGTTGACTACAATTGTTATTGGAGCAAACTAGATACCCCAATTTCTTGGCATACTCAATTTGATGAAATAGATTAGATTTTTGAGATTAAGCGTTTTGTTCGGTTTGTAGTAGCTGCACGTTTTGTTTTGTGGTTTTTTTTTTCTTGGTCACTACAATTCCACCTAACTGTTCTCACTATGTATCGGAACTTTTTCGGGATAGAAGTAGGATCATTAAAAATGCCCAAGTACCCGGAGAGAAGGGAAACTGGGGGGAATAAAGATTTCAACAACGGATAAAGACTTTTCCACCAATAGGTAGTTAACCCAAGTAAACGTTTGCTAAAATTTTTTGTACTCATTTGAGAAACAAAGAAAAAAAAAATTTCACTCTATTGTTCGAAACATCACGCAATAATTGAAGGTTACAAAACTTATACGACATGAGATGGTGGTCTTTATATTTTGGGCATAATAGAATATATAGAACGTTTATACAAGAAGGTACATCATGAATCCAAGAATTACCGATCCGATTCCTCCTGTCTGCAAAACAGCAAAATTAGCAGAAGATGAAGGAGATGAGGAAGAAGAAGAGGAGGAGTCTGTGGATGATGAGCCTGTAGATGACGAGCCTGTAGTTGTTGATTGAGCCGATTCGGAACTGCCGGTTTCACTTGCACTACCAGTTTCGGAAACAACGCTCCCAGCAGCACTTCCTGGAGCAGTAACCCATGATTTAGCAGTTTTCCCTTCAATTGTAGTAACTTCCTTAGCATCTCCAGCGGCAGTGGAAAGCATCGAGGAAATAGAAGCAGGCATCATCCAAGTATTAGCACCAACAACTGAACACAACGAAGTAGCCAAGAATCTGGCACTAGCAACATCTTCACCCTTACACTTTTGAGCAACACATTGACCAACTAAACCAGCCCATTGTGGCATCACGCAGAAACATCCTGTATCCCAATATGGACAAGGGGTGTTACTTGTACTGAATTTGACACATTCCTTTGCACAGTCTGGTAATAAATCGTAGATTGGATCTGCGAACCCATTAATGGAAGCAGTTTTAGGGACTTTTGGGTATGTACCAAAGTTACCGTAATCAGCAGCAGATACTAAAAGAATCAAGTAGAATATGAAATGCATGTTAGTGTGGATATGTAGCTGATGAAAGAAAAAAAAATAGGAATCTCTTACCCTTATATAACGTTAAACCCGAAAGAAAAGTGGTCTTGACCTGTCTTTGTTGTCCCCCAATTTATCAGATTAGTCTCGGCTCGCAAAACACTAAAAATGCTTTTGTGCTGCGTAAAATTTCGCAGTTTTCGGATTCTTGGCATAGAAACGATAAATCCACCAATTAAACGATGGCCGCATCCCTTGTCTGATGATAATAAGGTTTATTGAATGCATGAATGAAAAGTATTAAACAAATCTATATTCACCTCTAAATTTTTTTTTTTTTTTATCATTAACCAAGTTTAACTTTCAACCATGGCTATTCCATTTGATCAACAGTTTTTTGTGGAAAAGGATAGAAATAATAAATATGAGTGGTTGATATTTGTATTGACGTTCATTGTGTTAGCTGGGCATGGGATACTTTTTTATTGGATTCCACGATACTTGCGAGTCAATAACAAACGCAACAACTATTTTAGACTACTTAAAGTGTGGGATGCATGGACGAGTTGTGTTCATGTATGGGGCGATTTCTACTTTCAGCCCAGTTTGGTGTTGTTGGGAATATTGTTTGTTGGTCTTAATGTTGGGTTCTGCTTTGCAGAGATTAATGATTTAGATTATCAAAGTCGGTTTTATATTATTTCCAAGAGATTGCTGAAGGTGGCAGTAGGAAACTTGCCGATTTTATTATTTGCTGTTATGAAAAATGACTTGTTGACATCAATAACAGGGTTGCAACATGATAGATTAGAATTTGTTCATAAATGGTTGTCACGGCTTATGTGGGTCATGATCACTATCCATATGGGGATGGCTTGTTACTATTGGTTGAATCTCAACTTTAAAATTATGATTATGATCCCACCACAGATATTTGGGTTTATGGCTTATGGGAGTTTCAGTATTTTGAACTGGGCTAGTTTAAAGTTTATCAGACAGTTTGCGTATGATTTCTTTTTGGTGCAACACCGTATTTTTGCATTTATGATGTTGTTCTTTACATTTATCCACAATCAAGGAAACAGGGCTGTGGTGTTGATTTCGGTGCACGGGTTGGTTATCGACAGGGTTGTTAGTAAAGTGTTTGCATACTTGCACGCCAAAAAGTCGCCCACCAAAGGTAGATGTACATTCCGGATCATCGATGACAGCACGATTTCGGTGGTGATACCTGTCTCTGAAGCTGGATACACGTCAAAGTCTTGGTACACGAGATTCCTCCCCAAATACAAAACGTGGAAAGCTGGTCAGCACATTTACTTGAATGTGGGAAAAATCAAATTCTTCCAATACCATCCATTCACGATTTCTAGTCTTGCTGAAAGTGGGGAGATGAAACTACTCATCAGGGTTGAGCGTGGGTTTACCAGAAAACTCATGAGACATCTTGAGCAAGTTGATCATGATGAGGTGACAATCAAAGCTATGTTCCATGGTCCATATGGTGCTAGGTATCAGCCGTTGATAACTTTTGATACGTGTCTATTTTTCGCTGCTGGTTCGGGTGGTGCATTTACATTCCCAGTTTGTCTTGATTTGTTGAACCAAATAGATAGACGTGATCAGGAGGGTGATGTTTTGTTCCGTCCAAAAAACCAGTTTATCAAATTTGTGTGGGCAATCAGAAAGCAAGATAATATTGAGTGGTTTGAGGATTCATTGAAACAGTTTGCTGGACGGTGTTCTGTTGATATTTATATTACCCAGGAAACAAAGGAAGAATTGCCACTACAAAGAAAGAATCTGATCATTGAAATAACAAAATCGTTAACCAACGATTATAATATTTTGTATGGGAGACCACAAATTCAAGATATAATACAACAGCACTCTCAGCTGCTAGGAGCTAACCAGTCGATGGCAGTTACTTCATGTGGCTCGCCATCATTCACAAACTCCATCAAACATCATTGTCAAAGTGCTAGAAGGGTGAAAGGTGCACCGGAAGTGTATTGTTATACAGAGTCGTTTTAGGGTATATAGGATAAATTTAAGGTTTGTGTATGTTTTAGCAAGGCGGACATAAATTCCTGTACGTAAGGACACACCCCCATTTCAGATGAGTTTGGGGAGAAAAAAATCACCCTTTCGACAACTTTTTCTTTCAGCAATGTTAAAGTACCAATTGATTGGTAAGAAAGGCAGGTTCTTTTCCAAGAAGAAAGTACATGAGTACCCGCTTGTGCATCTTCATTCCTTGCCGTTGGAGATACTACTTGAGATTTTTTGTTTAGTTGATGATTACCAGACATTGAGAAGTGTGGCATTGTGTTGTAAAAAGTTTAACCATATTGTCAACAAGCACCTATTGTATAATCTGATTGTTTTCAAAAACCCAAAAAAGTTCTACCAGTTTGCCACTATACATCTACTAGCAGATATCAGCAACAAAATCAATTTCCTCAACACCATTGAGTTTATCAACCCACAAATTAAGGACTCAGAAAACACAAAACTAAATATAGCCGGGAGCTATGCAGTGGAGTCGAAAGTGAGAGCCATGGACCAGCTCAACTATACTGAGTTTATCTTGTCGTTGTCGAACTTGTTTACCCATGCATTTGGGTTGCAGTGTGTTATTTTTAGCGAGATTTCCCCGTCGTTTGGGTTCCCCATGGAGTCCAAGTCTGGCAGCAGTAATATTTTTAAACGCAAGGCCCCGAAGACAAAGAATAGACGTTTGGGGAAGTTGGTGATGAAGACACAATCAGGGTGGTCTATACCATTGAGGAATACACATTTGTCACTTATTGCAGAGTATTTTGATGTGATTGACGAATTGTGTTTGGTAAACTTTATTATTGATAATCCAATCACGATCAAGGATCTACGAATAAATAAAATACACTTTGAATCGTGTATCTATCCGTTTAAGAAGGGACCAAAAAGAGAGAATCTGATATTCACCAATGTGTCGGAGCTAGAACTATCCAAAATTGCCAACAGCACCGAATTGTCGTTGATCGATCTAATCAAAGTGAAGAACGAGGCATTGCATTACTTGACGTTGGATATTGGGTCAAACATTTTCTATACCAACCAGGAGTTTAAGTTTGGCAAGTATAATCCGTTTTTCCAGTTGTTGTGTTCTGGGGTAGGAGGGTACTCGAGGTTGGATACTTTGAAGTTGACAAATTTTGAATTGTTTGACTATTTGAGACACGATGATGTGCACAAGGATGTTGACTCGTGGATAGAGCCGCCAACTGATAATTTTGAAACGTTTATGGAGTACACGTCGCAGATCCCGCACTTGGTTATTGTGCTACGAAAGTTTCCGCCACGAGTCAAGACATGTCTCAAATGTGGGTTCAAGGAGCAGCAGCTGGATAAAAATATAGAGTCGTTGACGTATGATGAATGGAAAATATTTCTTAAACCGTTAGAGTTGAACCCGGGGAATACATTACAGATTTTTCGACACGATTATAGATTACTATACACAAAGTCAAAGTATTAATTAAACAAGTTAGCACAGAAGGTTTTGAAGGGGTCTATTAGTTTGTGGATAAAGTCGATAAACGGGGTGCTAGGTGGTGGTGAAGGGGGCTCTGCAGGTTCTGTGGGTTCCGCAGGCTCAGCAGATTCCGCAGGTTCTTGGGGTGTTTCTCGGTTTTCCAACGCTTTTTCATCAACTTCCACCATGGTTTCAATTCTGTTGACGATGGCTAGTTTTTCGCCGCTTTCTTGGAAGAATTTGTACGTTGTTGTTAGATCCTCGTTGGATAGAGTCACATATTCTCCGCGCTTAGCGTCAACGCCAGTTTCAATCAATGTCTGCGCGATGGTCGGGGGAACGCCCCTAGAAATGTCAAGATTAGGGTACAGCAACTCACATTTCGGAATTGATGTTTTAAATGTTGTCAACTTTTGGTGTATATCCTTTGCGTTTTCCTTCATTGATTGGATGATATAGCTATAGTCTAGCTCGGGTAGGGTGTCGAATTTGTTTTTCAACTGAATAAAGTCCCGCAATACTTTGATGTCGCCATTGGAGAGAACCTTGACTAGACCATAGTTGTTTGGTTCCTGGGTGAACTCGTATACCAATCCGCCACTGAAAACATCTATCATATCGTTTGTGTACAATACTGGGACTTCATCGAAATTTCTCGGCAACACCTCGTTGCACCCATATTCCGAAAAAAACATTGGTTTGGTGAAATGTTTGTAATCGTTGACCAAGATGTTGTACCCGCTGCTGTAGAATGTCTGGTCGCCACACCACTGGTACGAGTTGACGCCATAAAAGTCGACTGATTCTTTGGGGTTGTCGTCGCCACACTCGAGGTACTGTGCTAGTGGCATTCGATAGTTCAAGTCGTCGGCCGCTGAATAACCGACGGGGATGGTTCTTGGTGCATTGTATTCGATATAGCTTTTGATTTCGCGGACCACCGCTTTGACATATGGGGCAGCCACACTGGCGGAGATGGGGTCGTTGACAATTTCGTTCCCGGCAATAAACCCTAGCGTGTTGTTGTAGTGGGAAAACTGTTCTACCACCTTAAAGACATTTTCAAAGTAGTACAAGTTGTACGAATTCCACGGCTCGTATCGGTTTAGGTGGTGGTGTGGCAATGGCGAGTTTACGTCTAGAAACAAGTATATTCCTGCTTTGGCCAACATGGTCATGCATTTGTCGTGGTTTAGGTGTGCATTTATTGAATAAATACGAATGGTGTTGATACCTAACTCTTGAAATAGGATTATATCTCTAGCACATTTGTCGGGATCCGATAATGGGTCGTTGAGCTCGGACACTGCAGACGATCCACCCGGCTGGTAGTCTATTCCCTTGATGTAGAACTGTAGGTTGGTTAGTAAGTGTTGGCGCAAGAATGTGTTGGCGGTTACATACTGGTTCTTTTGTGATACTATCTATAAAGTAGTGGCCGTGGATGATGATGGGGTGGACATTTGCGGTAATCGATACGGTTAGTATTAGTGCAATCAAGATACACTGTAACATGGTGGTTGATGTTTGTGGAAAAAGAAATTTATGTAAATTTTGCTGCGAAAAAAAGTTTGTAATGGAGTGTGGGGTTTCCCCACGACAACAAAATCACAGTCACATTGGTAGGCATATAAATATGAGCTAATTGAAAAGGTTTTCATTTTTTTTTTCACTCACCAATGAAGTTTTCAACTACGCAATCCACCAAACTTGCCCTGTCTCTTGATAGGGTTTTGAAAGATATTACTACATTTAATGGCGATTCCACGCCGCAATTAATTGCTCCAGGGTGTACACTTGGCGTTACAGATCGGGATTCTACCGTGTACTTGAACTCGAAAGGTGTGAGAAATATCAATGACCCTGTGCCAGTTACAAATAACGATAGCTACGCGTTGTTTTCGTGTACTAAATCTTTGACGGTGATGGGGGCATTGATTTTGTACGAACAAGGGAAACTCCAATTAGATATTCCCGTTTCTACATATTTCCCAGAGATTGCCAATATCGGGGTATTAGAGCCAGGAGCAGTAGACAAGTATAGTGGTAAGCTTTCAAAGCCGTTGACGACACCGCAAACGCCAATTACTGCCAAACACTTGATCACCCATACTGCCGGGTTTTCGTATGGGTTTATTAGTCCCGATTACTTTGCGTTGATCACCAAGGGCGAACGAATCGACGCCATCAACCCGCCCATGGAGTTTTTCCATAAAAAGACACCTTTGATTCATGAACCAGGTACTGATTGGGCTTATGGACATAATATTGACTGGTTGGGGTTTGTTCTTGAACGGATTAGTGGGCAAAAGTTGGGTGAGTTTTTGGCCACACACGTGTTTGAGCCTATTGGCATGACAAGCTGTACCTTCCACAAGAAGGACCCTTCGGACTTGGTTAGGATCCATTTTAGAAAGCCTGATGAGACATTGGTTTTGCTCAAAAAGACACCAATTAGTTTAGATCCCATTTTGGATTTAGGGGGACAAGGGTGTTTTGGGAGTGTTGGTGACTATCTCAAGTTTATCAGAGTGTGGCTCAACTATGGGGTTTCGCCAGATACCGGGAACCGGATACTTAACGAGTCGACAGTCAGGTTTGCTATTAGGAACCATTTACCCGACGATTTTGAGTTTGACTTTATTGGGTTGTCACACAATGTTCTTGATGAAGAGGAACGGAAAAACGATGGGTGGACATTGACTGGAAATGCGTATGGTCTGAACGATTTGCCTACAGGCAGACCCAGAGGGTCTAACTACTGGTCGGGTGTAGCCAACTTGCACTTTTGGATTGATTTTGAGAATGGGATTGGTGGGTTTTATGCTGTTCAGGTGTTGCCATTTATGGACGAGTATAATATTGAGAGCTACGCGAGGTTTGAGAGTGAGGTGTATAAGGTTTTAGGTAGTCAAAGTAAATTATAGTGCGAAAATAAACACAGCCCGGAAAAAAAAAAATGTACAAGTAAACCACTTTTCCACCATCCATATCATGACATCTCATAGTGGGTACCAGAGACTAGATAATGTTTCTTCATCATCGACAGTGTTGCCGATGCACCCACCGGAATATGACGACGTGCACACACCCATGGAACAGTTTGAGATAGACGACCCCCAGTTGCCGGCATCTGGTCTTTTAGTCAAGTTTGCCAACAATTTCAATACAAGGATATTACGGCCCGTGACGAGAATTATAGACCCGATCTATGAAGGGTACAAGTACTTTCAGATGCAGTATGAGCGGTCGATATTAAAGTTGGGGAACCCGTTAGTGGTGAAGCGGTTGTTGTATGTTTCGTTTGTTATGGTGATTGTTTTTGGTATTACAAAATATAGCGACAACGATTCTATCAGTGGGGCCAGTGTGGGAGCGTTCACTAGGGGCAGGTTCTATGATATCGACAAAGTTGGCGAGTCTATAACGCACTTTATTGATCCCAAAGAAATGAAAGAGCATTTAGAGTACTTTTCGTCGATACCACACATCACCGGCACGAAAGGAGACTTGGCGTTGGCAAAGTATGTACAGTCGTTTTTCAAGAATAATGGTCTACACCATGTTGAGTTGAATGAGTTGGAAAGTTTTACCAATTACCCAGACAAGACCAAGACGTACTTGAAGGTTGAAGATTTTGAGGCGACGTTGTTTGAGCAACATAACGAGGGCATGGAGTTTTTGGCATTTAATCCGAACTCGTTGAACACAGAGAAGCCTATCAAGGGGAGTTTTATTTATGTGAATTATGGGGAGGCCGAGGACTATGACAAGGTGATTGCCAATGGCGTTGAGGTGAAAGATAAGATTGTGTTGGTGAAGTATGGCGGCAAGACCCCTGAACCGAATAAGGTGTACATTGCCGAGCAGCACAAGGCCAAGGCAGTGGTGTTTATCACCAAGAAGTATAGTGTTTCTGATGATGTGATTCAGAGAGAGAATGTTGGGTTGACACGAATGTCGCCTGGCGATATTTTGACCCCTGGCTGGGCATCGGAGAACATGTATGTGACTAGGTTGACGTGGGACAAGTCTGAGACCACGCCCAAAATCCCCACCATCCCGGTGTCGTGGAAAGATGGCGAAATCTTGTTGAGGAAGTTGGCTGGTGGCGTTGACTTTGATGGGTACAAGAGTGGTGACGGTAAATCGCCGGCCGTAGAATTGAGTGTGCAAAACATTGACCGGCCAATGCACCAGGTGTGGAATGTTGCTGGGTCTATTGAAGGGCGAGAACAGAACGAAAAGGGGGTTATTATTGGTGCTGCTCGAGACTCTGGTTGTTATGGCACGATGGGTAGTAATACCGGCACTGTTGCGTTATTGGAAATGGTAAAGATATTTACGTCGATGCAGAGAAAGTATCTGTGGACCCCGTCGCGGTCGATATTTTTTGTTTCGTTTGATGCCACTGAGTATAATTTGGCCGGTGCTGCTGAATGGATAGAGAATAGGAAGGAGTCGTTGCGCAAAGAAGGGTATGTGTATATTGACTTGAGTGATTTGGTGGCGGGGGATAAGTTGTTGATAAATGCCAACCCGTTCTTGCATGAAGTGATTGGTAACTGCTTGCAGAAGGTGAAAGCGGGGGATAGTACGATGTATGATTTGGTGAAGAAACAGAATGGTGACCGTGTGCCCATGGGAAATGATTTTCTCGAGACAAAGAACTATGTGCCATTTATCAACTATATCAATATTCCTTCGATGGAGATTAAGTTTACGGGGGTCGACTACCCCAAGAACTCCTGTTTTGATAACTTTGATAATTTTGAGACCAGCGGGGTTGATCCGAAAATGGTTAAGCACGCACAAATGGTTGAGCTTTTGTCGAGGATAGCTTTAGAGTTTGCTGAAAGTCCGTTGATTCCGTATAATTTCCGTGATTTCACACGTGAGTTAGAGTTGTTTGAACAGGATTTAGAGAGGTATGCCGAGGTGCAGGTAGAGAAGGTGGGTCGAGCAAAGCCAGTGCTACACTTTGATGGATTGAAACGTGCGTTGAACTCGTTGAAGCTGGTGAGTGAAAACTATCAGGAATGGGCCCGCGAATGGAAACAGTTTATCCATGAATCTGGCGGCATGGAGCCGACCATCCATACCATGCTGAGATGGCGGTGGAACGATAATATGGTTGAGTTTAATGGCCAGTTCCTAACGAGAGAAATCCAGCATCAGCGTGCTGGCTACAAGAATATACTCTTTGGGTTGCCGTTTATTGCGCCTACAAGTAAGGGTGAGTTTGACTGGCACAGTTTCCCGTTTATACGGAACTATATTTCGCAACACGATTTTGAACTGGCGCAGAATGCGATTAATCAGTTGGCGCTGGTTTTAGAGTCGGCAGCGTTGAACTATCGGGATTTGAGCTAGCTAGGGTGTATAGGTGTTCTAAATAGTGGTCTCTAATACCAAAGTCTTTGATTGAGTGGACGAGGTTGGCGAGGTAGTCTATGTTTTTGCCACTGGGACCGACAGCAGTGCGTATGACATGGGCGGTGTCTTCTAACGATTCTGGCCCCACAAATGCTTCGTTGTCGATTGTTCCAATGTAGATATCGCTCTCAATGAACTCTTCTCCCACGTAGAATGGCACTTTGTGGGCGGTGTACCCGTTTTGTTCTCTAATGTCGAGGTACTGTTTGACTTGTTCGACGTGCTGTGGCTCGATGTAGTATGCCACTCCATAAACACGCAAGTCGTCAGGCGACGACACATTATAGAACTCGTCGTGAAATTTGGGGGAGGCTAGATCGTCTATGGAAAGGAGGGTTACCACTCTGCCGGGATACTCGGGTGTTCCTCGATGGTCTATTGAGCTTTGCCAGAATCGGCGAATAAACCCTTTTAAGTAGCCTGTGACTTTGTACGATACGTGTGGTGGTGGTTTAAAGATTAAGGATCCGTATCCTATAATCCACATTCCTTGTGGGTGTGTCATTTTGCTATACAGACTATATGTAACTAAATTTAAATGCCATTTTTATGGTCTCGACAATTTTTTCTTTTAGGTGTGTGCGGTACCTGTTGGCGCTGATGCCGAGAACCAACACCACCAACACAGCCAAATAATTTTCTCTCAAGTAGGTTTTGACAAGGTTGTAGATGTACGACAACTGCGATATTTGAACTTCGTGGTGTTCCTCTTCGTAGCTGTTTTGGATCTCTTTAATTGATTTGTATTTCAAGGTCTGCTGTTTCGCCTGTTCGAGGGCAGCTGCCCTTTCTTTTTCCTGATTTTGTTTAGCCAACCGTTGCTGGGCCTTCTGTTCCTCATGCAGGTGTTGGATTTTGCGTAGTTTTTCCAAATCTTTAGGGTCAGTAATCAATCGTTCTGCTTCTTTGTATTTTCCAAATGTGGGCAAGATCTCAAACACCACCAAGTGCATAAACTTTGGCTTGTACTTGTCGTTGTTTGGGCACAGGTAATCTTTATGTAACTGGTCAAAGTATCCATCGCCAATCAACACTTTTGGGTTGGTAATGTGTGCTAGGTGGTAGTTGTACAATATTTCACATGGAATGTCGTTGCCAAACACCGAACGTATCTGGTTGAGGACCTCGTTGCTGGTAATGGAATTGATTGCAGCGTTGGTCTGGACTTGGTTTAGCAATCCATCCTTCAAGCAAACCCCCACTTCCACCAAGTATAGGTTGATTATTTTTGTAACCAAGGTTTGGGAGATGGTGTGGTTGGCATATTCGTTGAAACAGATGTGAAACAATTCACTTGTTAACTTGAACGACGCCTCAAAGTTCTTATTAATGAATTGCTTTAAAGCAAGTTTGTAGTTGTGATCCATTGTGGAGAGAAAGAAAGAGTTGTCGATTTTTTCTACCGAGGTTCGCATAACAAAAAAATTTATATATTTATCTACTCCTCTTCGTCTTCTCTATCGCGACGACTACTTGGCAAGTAACCCAAAGCTTGCAATCTTCTTTTCTTTTCGACTTCCGTCTCCTCCTCGTCGGCACTCTCCTCGTCGGCACTCTCTTCGGAGATGGGTTGGGTGTGGTTTTCTTGTAGGATATTAGCTATTGTGTCTTCCAACTTTTGTTCGGTTTTGCTGCTCATTGGTGTGTTTTCTTCTTCCGGTAGTATGATCTTGTGCTGGGTGCCGTGCTCGAGGTCGGTTACACTGATTTCTGGTGGTGGCTTGATCCCCACCATAGACTTTACCATGCCCATGATAGACCCCGACCGTGCTCTTGGTGCAGGTGCGTGTTTGTTGACCTTGTATCTTCTAATGATATCACCATCTTCATTTTCAATCACAATCAAATCGTCCACACGGTGGGCGTATACTTTACGTTTATTTGGATCATCTTTTTTATAGTATGACCGGCGTGATAACGACCGAGATAATTTTTCTTGTAAGCCGTGGGTATCCTCGTCGGTTGTGTATTCGCCAGACCCAGTTGAGTATTGTGTGAGGTGCCTCTCCAAGGATTCCATAGAATGGATACTTCCGATATCAGGGGCGCGTACTGGTTTGGTGGTTAATTTCAAGTTTTCCATTACTTCACCATACTGGTCTTCGATAATAACTTGGTCACCATCTTGGTAAGCAACGGTTGGGACAGGTGCCTTTTCGGCTTTTGTGGGTGGTTTCTCTCCAAATGCAGATAACCCTGATGTTTTGTTTGGGATGGCAAGGGTGTCTGAGGCTGATTCGGGTTCTGGCGTTTTGTTGCCCCCTAGTTGTAAGATCTGCGCTTCTGGGGGTGTTCTGTCATCTCTGTGGTTCTTCTTTCTCTTGGCTCCGCCTGTTGGACGCACTTTTGTGCCGGTAGTTTCTGGTTGCAGTTTTTCGGTTGGTGCCATTGTATCCACACGATGTAAGGAGAAGGAGGTGGTGGCACGGTCGAGTTTCTGGAGTCTCTGCATCCACCCGCCACTTCCATTACCTTCTTGGTCGGTTGTGAAGGACATGGTGATGGCCATTCTGTTTAGTCTTTTACCTAGTGTTAGCACTGCTACTGAAGATCCATGGACGATGATCGATGTAATAACAATAAAGCAGACTATTGGCCAGATTGTGGCGAGCAACTGGTAGTGAGGGAAATCCTCGTTGGGGAGGTGGTGTAGCGGCGTTTCTTCGGTAGTGTAGTGGGCTTCCAAATCTTTTCTGGCCAAGATACTGGCAAATATGGCACCAACACCGATTGGCCCGAAATGGCCACAGAATAACGCCTCTCTCCATGTTTTGACGTCGGGGGTTATTGGCTTGAGGGCGACAACGGCGGGAATTCTTCTCAAGAATATGATGACAAATGCCAACACGACAAGTCTCCATACATTCAATCCCAAGTCGGCGTTATTGAATTGTGGCCAAGGAATGATTGCCCCGAAGTAGACGAAAAACGACAAGTTTAGCAACAAGTCAATAACAGTAGACACGTGTGACTCTTCGGTTTTCTTTGCGAATGCCCCATTCCAGCCAAAGGCGGTACCTGCAGCAAACGAAACCAATAAATCGTCCACACCCAACATCGACCCAATACCAGCAGAAATAAATGCAATAAACACGAAAATGGCCAAAAACGATTCACGGTCGATAAGGTTTTGGTTTTCTGCAAAAGCGACTAGTTTACGCAAGACATAGCCAATGACTGTCCCCAATAAACAGCCGAAAATACACTCCCAAAGGATGGTCAACAAAAACCAGTCTTTAACAATTTCGCCGGCGTGCCCAGAATGGATAATCAAGTTTAGGGATAGGAAAATAAATGGGAATGCCATACCGTCGTTACACCCCGATTCTGCTGACAACAAATTACGCAAATGGCCAGGGACTCTTTCGGCAAACTTTCCTTTACCGACGACAGCAGCAGCCAAGACCGGGTCGGTGGCTGTGACACATGCACTGACTAGCAATCCATCGTTGAATGTGAAATGGGGGATGAGACACCAGATAAAGAGCCCAACAATCAACCACCCACATGTCATGACCGGCAACAAGAAAATAGTCACTGAGAGCCAATGTTTCATCATATACTTTTTCGGCAACTCTACTGCCACGGCGACGATCTGGATACATAATACTATTCGACAGATTTCTAGGGTGATGTAGTCTGAATTACCCCAGCTGACGGGGTCAAACCAGTTTAGACAATGTGGGCCTAGGATAAGCCCTGCTATGGATGCGACGGTGGCCTCGCCGATGTATAGACGTTCTTTGACGAAAAGGGAGACTAATGAGAATAGGGTACTGAAAATACCCACACAAGCGTAGGCTATGTGTGGTGGTTCTAATTCTAACTGACTCCAAGCCATGGCAAAGTGTGGTGATGAAGAGTTGATAAGAAAAAAAATTTTTGGTGGTTCTTTTTTTTTTGTAATGGAAAAATGTTACATTGCGCCAAGAAATTGTATCACCTGAAATTGGACAACACGTTCTTGCCATGTTGTTTGTTGAGTCGGATAGTGAGTCGGTGAACAACACCGATATTTGTCAGGTTGAGGATTCGTTTACGGCGTCGACCACGCAGATTGCACACTTGTCGGATATTTTCCAGAGTTTGGTCAGTATTAATAACCAGGCGATAATCAGGATCAAGGAGACGGGGATCACGATCTACTCGAGCTATAACCATACGTTTAATGTGAATGTGAATATCGATCCGCTGTTGTTCAGTATTTATAGTATTACTGGCGAGGAGTTTACGTTGGGGGTTGATTTGAGTTTGATTGGCGAGTGCTTTACGTCTGTGGCCAGTACGTTGAAGTTTGAAAAGTCGGTTACATGTTACCTCAACTACCAGGGTGAAGGATTCCCCCTAGTTATTGAGTTTGAGGATACGTATATTTTGGAGAAGCTCGAGTTTTACACGTATATTATTGAGCTGGGGATGGAGGATGATAATTTGGGGATCGACTATGAGAGGGTGGAGATGGAGGCGATGGTCAGGAGTGATGTGCTTACGAATATTTTACTGGATTTGTGGCAGATTGATACCGAGAACTTGTTTATATACGCCGAGGCAGACACGTTGACTTTTATCAGTAATGGGCCTATTGGCACGTCGAAACTTATATTCCCCAACGACAAGGATGTGCTTGAGAAGTTGGAAATTAGTGGCGACAAGAGGTACGTGGTGTCGCAGTTTAGTTATGAGACGTTCTATCGAATATTCAGGGCGGTGAGACTAAGCTCCAAGTGCAAGCTTATCAAAGACGCGCATGGGTGTTTTTCTATCCAGTTGTTGTGCAAGAAACTACCGTTGAGTGGGTACTCGGGGACACTAGTCACCATCAACATGATGGAGCTCAACCACGACGAGTTTATGATTGGGTGGATAGAGGAGCAAGAGAAGCCGGTGTTGTTTACGTCGTTCAAGAAGGTAGAGGTACAGTCGAGCGTAGTCGACAAGCGCAATGTAAACGGGGCAGTTGAGGTGCCGTTATTTTTATAAAATCAGTATACAGCTATGTAGCTTTCAATTCTATTTTTTTGGTTTTGGGCAATACACTCGGCGATCCAAGTAATGTTTCTGATTTCTTGTTCTTTCGACTTTAACCAGGCATACACCGACGCCAAGGTGAACTGCTGGGTGAATGCGTTTCTGCACAATTGCATTTCCAAGTAGTAGAACCAGTCACCTAAGGATTTCAAGTTTTCGTTGGTTTCGGAGAAGATGTCCTTGTAGTCGCCAACGAGTTCGACGATTGATTTCAATTGCTCGACGTCGTCTACTTGCGACAATTCCAAGTGGTAGGTGGGGTACAACTTGCCGTGGCTGGGGAATAACGACAACTTGTCTTCTGGCGACAAGTCGGGGTTGTTTAACGAGTTTAGGGCGATATTGATGACACGTTTGTCGGCCTCCAAAGTTAACAATCTCTCCATAATCTCCTTATCGGGTCCGTCCAAGTTTTTGTCACACCAGTCAACAAACCCTTCCAAGTAGTTTTTGTATAATCTGTTTCTTATAATTTCGATGTTCAAGTCGTCCAAGTCGTCGGCACTGACACAGTTTTTGAAGAATGGGGCCAAAGGAGTGTCTATCAACACTGTCAGGTATAAACTTTCGATGTCGGTAGCAATCGACAATGTAGGCAAGGTATCGAACCACCCCAAGGCGTTGGTCTTTCTCAAGATTTCCGACTTGTCTCTTTCGTGTAAGGTACCGGTAATCATCAATATGACATTGTCGATCATGTACCCGTAGTTTATGAAATCCATAAATTTGGTTAACTTCCCACTCGATTGACTTTGGATGTACTGGTACTGCTGGAATAGTTTTTTTGTCAAGTTTTCCTGGATGACGGTAGTGCTTAATGGACCAGAATAGTTTGCCAAAAAGTTGCCGTAGTCGGTGGATGATAATTGTAATTTCAAATCTTCAAGGTTATCGCATTGGGTGAGGTTGACGTATTGGTTGGAAGTTAAGAGGCCGGATTTGTAGCCACGGACAACACCTTCAAGGTACCCGTAGTCGATGTTAAAGAATAATCCTTCCATTTGGTGGTGGTGATGATAAGGTTGTTGATTTTTTCGTTGAGAAAAAAATCCAGAAATATAGATAGAGAATTGATCAAAGTGCGCGACCCCGAAAATGTAACCACACAGCTTCTCGCTAGGCGGGCACAGTCAATGGTTTGTACAGAGTAGGTTTTTAGCATAACCGGCTACACGAAGGAAATACCTCAGTAAACAACTGCTTTGGTTGGCTGTAAAAAAGCTGTTCAAGAAGTTAGACAAACGTGGTAAACTGAATAGTCGTGTAGGTTTGAGAATAAGACGTGGCAAATTTTATTTGACGAGAAAAAACACTATAAAAACAACTTTCCAAAATAATTTGAGAAAAAATTGCTTTAGAGAAGAATAAATTTAAATGAGTTTTACCATTTGATAGGGATATGATAATAGAGAGTAAAATATAGCCTTGAACGGTAGACACTTGTTCCTCTTTCCATTGGATGTCACTTATAGATGTAGCGGGATGCATTATTATGATGTTGTTGTGAAATGAAATTTGTAATAATTATCTCAGTGGGGAAATATTAATAATGTGAAAATGATGAATTTGAAAAAGATAAAAATCCATATAAAGGGATTCTAAGTATTATCCCTAATTTGATTTTACCAGGTTTCACAGAGTATTTCTACTAACAGTGCATAGGGTTAGCCGAGTAATAGAATGATGTTTATTGTTATAGAACTGAACATGTAGAGGCCTTAACCCGACAAGACGTATGAGCTGATGATCCTACAAATATTTGTTCACCTTTGACATGCTCTCAATTGGCGACTTCTTAGTTGAAGT
>OKKB01000055.1_pt1 | contig 81975 bp, 36 predicted proteins | sample 1613931 | NCBI WGS metagenome assembly OKKB01 (sample SAMN04436893, study PRJEB24849) | human gut metagenome | biome: human gut; feature: NICU; material: stool | host: Homo sapiens | place: USA: Saint Louis, MO | collected 2012-02-08
TTGAGTGAACCCATTATAGTTATTATTGGAAATACCTAAATTAATCATCCAATAATTTGAAACCACATTAACAAATTTATAAATTCTTTCCCTAATTAAATTATTGGAATTGATTTCTTGTGATAAATTCATTTTTGTTTTATGACTAAATTCATTAATGAATTCCAACTTGTGTAACCCAAATTGATATGATAATGATTTCATTGTCGATATGAATTTGACAGATATGTTGTCTTCAATATTGTTTTTATAATTTGGTAGTGGCCATGTTGTCAAAATCAATAATGATGAAATTACATATACTGACCTTGGAGTATTTAGCCAACATTTTTTAACAACAAGATATTTAACATGTTCAGCCAAGCATTGGTATTCATGATACATTTGTTTTTGATTCAAAAGTGACGTCAACATAATACACCAAAATAACAATTCATTCTCTTTATGAAACGCCACCAAATCTAAACTTGTAAAGAATTCATGTGGGAAAATAGGTAGATAATGATTGAAATTGTTTTCATAATTGGTGAAATGTTTTAATGCTTGTTTATGGGTAAGGGTAACCGCTTTAAATTGTTTGTTACATGCTATAATGAATTTTGAATTACTGGCGGGACTTTCAAAATCAGCTTTGGAAGGGAAAACTTCTGGTGAAAGAGCAGGTGTAGATATACATGACTGTATTTCAGCTACTGGTGGGGTATATACTTTGGGGCTATCCAATTTTGGTGGTTCTGGTATTGATGTGGTAGTTGAATTTATATCATCATCAAAGTTTTCCAACAGTTTACCTCTTTGAATCAACAATTCAACCATTTGGTTTCTTCTATTGATGATGTTATCCAAAACTTCTTTTAAATCGGTCACTTGAACAGATAACCTTTCTACAACATCCAATGAAGTTATTTTGCCACCAGTTTTCGATATGGTTTCCAATGTGCAATCCAAATTTCTTTTGAAACAATGTGAACATGGATAAGGGTTGGTATCTTGTGCATCACATTTGGTTTTATGACGTCGACATCTGGTACATGTTTTTAGTATTCTGCCACCTTTAGGCGGTTGTGGTATTATTAATTTCAAACGATTCTTAACTGGTATAGTGGTCATGATCATAGTTGAGCTGTCTTGTATAAGTCTTTGTTGGTGGGTTGAATAAAAATGTGTATGTATATTTGTGTGTGTAAAAATGTAAACTAACACAGGAAAATTAGTGAAGTAGTGAATAATAAAATTTATAAGGAAGTATAATATCACCTTATATATAGAAAGGTAAAAAGCAAAAAAAAAAGGCAAAGGAAAATGTGTCAAATTTAAACATGCATTTCAAGAGGAAACTTCTGCTAAAAATACAAGTCAGCCGATCACTCTCGGTAAAGGTTTCTATCTAATTTGTAACTTTCATACATATTAATTATTGTTGTTGTCGTTCCTTATGGACGTAGAAATGGTAAATATTTTGCGTGCAATTTAAAATGCCACCACAAAACCGAGAATAAAATGTAAGCAGAATTTAAACAGTTTTAATTGGACAGTCAACCCATTGAACAAACAAAACCGAATTTCGCATTCTTTTGTGGCAGTGTTTTTTTTTTCTTCTCTTTTTTCTCTTTTCTCCGTGTTTTTTTCTTTATCAGTTTTGCACCCAATGAAAACTCGTGTTTCATAATCCTATTCGACATCACACAATACATTATTTGTATAGTTATATAGTAATGCCTCTTATCATTGCAGAGCTCTATTGTATTATTCTACTTCATTTTGCTAAGTTGGTACCAAAAAATACACATGTGATATTGTACGTAAATAAGAAATTATAGATAGGAAAAGGGTTAGATGGGTGATAGTGTATTCTCACTTCTAGCACAATAACAATCACCGTCTTAGCAATTTGATGATAATTGGCAAAATTGTAATTGGATATCATTTAGGTTTTTTAGCTTATCTCTATCTACATTTCCGAAATGTCAAGAAAAATTATCAATTTCAGAACGGGATTACTGAATTACAATTGAAATACAAATTCTTACTTCTGGACGAGTAAAATCGATCCATTCATTTTCTCTAATAGCCGTTTCCAGAATTAATTTGACTTACGGAGTTTGACGAGCAATTTTGATTTGTCTACAAAGCTCTTAAGACATGTTTCTCGTTGGGTATATAAACTGTAAATTGAGGCGAATAACCACAGAAAATCTGCTCAAAACAATTAATCGTAAGATTATTGAAAACATCTGCATAAAATGCTCATAGATAAGGAATCCATGTTTCCATCTCGGCCAAGAATCTGATTGCTCAGGATTAAACAAATTTTTTTTTCGGTTTGTTAACACCACACAAAAACTTTCTTGGAACACTTTGCCGATATATTCGAATTGTTTTTGTTAATTTTTACCCAATGAAATCTTCTCATTTGTAATACATTATAGTACGTGTATCTTTGATGGATTTTTGTAATTATATGGATACAAAACATCTAAAAATAATAAAGGTTGAGCAAAAATACCTTGCCGTTCGTTAGGTGGCATCGTTTTTTATGAAAATTCTTAGTTTCACTTCTATCACGTGATCCATTAGACTCCAGAAAAATCTTCACATAGGTAATGAGAAGAGGTTAAAGAAAAAGCTAGTACGGCTAACTCAAACGTATACTTCTACTACCGATCAAGGATTTCTATTCTATATATTGAATTAATTAGGTCTTGAGCTTTACGCTTTATAATGAAGCAAGCCAAAAATTCACTACAGGGGTCATTACCAGATAGATCTCCAACCACCACCACCACAGCCTCTGAATCCAAAATAAAACCAACCAAAGCACCAGTTCCCAAAAAACCTTTAAATCAGTCCGAATCAAAACTAATACACCTTTACAATTTAGCTCATTCCAAGATAGATTCACCTTTTTCAAAACTATATTCACTACTATATCATAAACAAGAAGAACAACAAACACAAACATTACCTGATTCTGTATTAAAGAAGTTTTGCTTGAAATGTGGCAATTTATTTATTCCCGGATTAACAGTATCTGTACGTGTTGTTTACACTAAACAGAAGATACGGAAATTGAGAACCAGATGTTTAGCATGTCGACATTCCGTATTCGATGATGGCTTGATTCAAAAGCAAGAAAAAGTAGAACCAATTGTAAAACCTGCAGTTGTTCAATCTACCAATGAAGAAAATAATGTAAACAATTCAAAATCAAAGGAAAGACGCAAAAAGAGAAAAATGAATAGTTTGAGTAATTTGCTACAGGATAAGAAGAAGAAGAAAACTGAGGAATCAAAGTTAAATTCATTAGATTTGATGGAGTTTTTGAAATAAACGATAGCAATTTTGAAAATATACACAGTCAACCTAAAGATTGTATCCTTCAAGTGGACCATATTTCTCAGACTACTCCTACTCAACAGACTCTGTATTTGGGCTAGCTTAGTGTTTGCTGAATAACATGGTTTACAAATCACAACAAGTATTACTGTATACTTAAACATCTTTTATAAACCATATGATAAATATAAATTCAGACTTTCTAAAAAAAAACTAGAAAAAAGGCTATATACTAAGTCCAAACTTGAACTTGTTCATAGAAATCGACTCTCTTCTTTTCGGAGTTATCGACATTTTTAGAACAGAAATAACGTAATTCGTCAACCATAGCTGGATGACCACAGGAGACAAATGCGACAGAACCATTTGACTCGTGTAAATTGGTTTCAACCATATCTTTAATACAAGGTCTTCCTTCTTTAAATGTTACATGGGATAATCTAGATCTAATAGATTCTGGACCTTGAGAAGATTCATCACCCTCTGCTTTAATCTCGTGTGCCACATATTCTTTTTTGGAACCAGCATCATCACTACCGTCGTCGGTAGATGAGCAACATAATTCTGGTTTTGTAACGTAGACAGTTGTTTCGATGTTGGTATTTGCCAATTCCATGAACTCGTCACGGAACCATTCCAAAGACTTGTATTCACGGATAATCCAATACAATTTGATGACAGTTTTAGTTTCCTTTGGCATTCTACTAGCCATATCTGTAACTTCCGAATAAATACCTGGAATACCGTTACCACCAGCAACAAATACTGCTGTATCAGCATATCTAGCAGGAGTTGGTTCACCATATGGTCCTTCAACACCAACTCTGATGGAAGCAGTTTGACCTGGATTGTTGGACAAGTATCTATATAAACTGTGAGTGATTCCTCCTTTGACTTTGCAATAGACAAGGATACTCTTACCATCTGGAGACTCAACAAAAGTGAAAGGATGATTTTGCCAAAAGCATGTTGGTCTGATGAAATGAATAAATGCATGGCCACCAGGGACAGACTTCCAATGTCTTGGTTTTGGAATGACAACTTTTAAAGTTTCGTTAGCCATTAAAGTAACTTGTGCCTTAGGGAATCCGAAAACAATCAATCTTCCAATTCTGACGGCCCTATCAAAGCACCAAACAGCAACTGTTGGATAAACAAACCAAATATAACCCAACTCTTCAACATGGATCCAAGCGCCAGCAACCCATAACGCAGCTAAAACAATGTGAATAAATAAAAAGATTTCGTACCAACGTCTTCTGAAAAAAAGCATAGCTTGAACAAGAATTATACCTCCGGCAATGGTAGCAATGATACCCCAAATCAAATAAGTTTCTTTGACATCTGTAGAATAGTAATCTGCTAAGGCAACTGTAAATAATACTGCATGAATGACAACCAAATAGAACATAACTCTAGCAGTATGACGATGATAAGCAACAAAGGTTTGATATTGCCAACCAGTTAACCATTGCAAAAAATTATTTCTACCAGCATAAAGGAAAACCAATGGCATGACAATAGTTGCAGTAATACCTGTTCTGTCAGCACAATATCTTATCTGTGCTTTGTATTTACTGTAAAACACTGGGTCGCTATCTAAAGCTTCCATGTTAATTGCATGGGTAACAATGGTGTAGACATAGTAGAAGAAAATAACTATTGATTCAAATCTAGTTGGGATTAAAGAATCAAAAATCTTTAAAAATCTAAACTCTTCAGCTTTCTTTTTTCTAAACGTAGCAGGCATCGATACATATTCTCTCCAAAGATTAATGGGTTTAAAAGTTAGTTTTTTGGTTAAACCTGGGAATAAGAATTTACTCCAATGGAAAATGGCTCCAAACAACATAATCAACAACCAATAACCTAAAGCACCAACCCCGTAATACAATGAATCATCGTAGTTACCCATAAAATGATTGTATCCTTCTTGATAGAGTTGCATTTGAGCCTCATTAAGTTTGAATGGCACGTTGATCGGGATAGTTTTATTGAAATTGGGGATTTCTTGTGCAGTTTTAGCCTTCTCAAGAAAGTTTTGGTACGATTTCTCATACCAATCTTTATCAATAGTGACACTACCTCTTTCTTCACAGTATTCTACCAAATAGTCTACCACTTCGGTTTTGTTTCTTTTGTCATAAGCAAAGCATCCAGCATACGTTGCCAAAGCATTTTCACTAGAGCACAAACAAGTCGTATTTCTAGGGGACCGACAGAAGGAAACCGATTGTCCAATCTGATAATTACAAGCATAAAATGATTTCAACTGGCCATACCGTTTATATTTTCTTGGTTTGGCTGCATTGGTGGTAGTTGCAAACAAAAATCCAACTATTAAATAAGCAATTATGAATTTCATCTTGAGTTGACGAATTGTTGGAGACCTTCTTTTGTGAATCTAGATGAAGAAAATAAAAAAGAAGGAAGAATATATTAAAAATCAGAAAATAGTGACAACAAAACAAATTTTCATTGTTAAATCTTAAAGGTTATTGTTCCTATTATTTATACCTCTAAACTAATTAATTAAAAATTCAGGGTATTATAAATGAACAGAAGATATATCCAATGAACGATTTGCAAAAAATAAAAATACATAAAGGGAGAGATGATTTCCACAGATCTTTTTACTGTTATTCTAATTAATTTTGGCAATGCAGCCTTCAATTCATTATTACTATGGTTGTTAACATAATTTTGCCGCAATCTGTATGACGGCTAAAAAAAATTGATTTATCTGAATCATCAACAAAAATTACACAAAATTGAGTAAAATTTTTGATGTTTTAATACTTAAATTTCAATGAAAAAAAAAAAAAGAAAAAAATTAAAAACCTTCTAAGTTGTAAATTCAATTTTCGTAGTACTGTATCAGAACAATAGAGATGTTCGAACATATAACATCTGACCAATCAATAGTTGAGCAATTTCAGCTTTCAAGTTTTGGTATTGTTAATATGGAGCACAACATATATTCGCAGTTTGAGTAGTTAAAAAGTTTAATTAAATGAACTTTCACCGTATATTACAATTTCTTGGTTTTCTTCTTCCTTGTTTTTTTTTTCTTGTTGTTTGGTTCCTGACATATAATTTTTGACTCAACTGAATTAAACAGATTTGATTCCTTAAAATTGCTTTTGAATCCTTCAAAAATTGGTTGAAAGGGGGGCGGCGAGGAAGGGAGAAGGCTGTGTGGGGGAAGAAAAAGCACAGGAGTCAATGAAATTTCAGTTTAGTCTGTTATTGAACACACAATAACAGTTGAGAGGCACAAATTAGAATAGTCAGAATGAATAGTTCTTTCCTTGAGTTTCATCAAATGCTAGTACACTTAAAAATCAACGTAATTGAGCTTTAACATGTCCACAAGGGATAGAAGGTTAAGCAACTTAGCCAATCATAGTAATTACCGTTATTGAAACCAAAAACCAAAACAATAATAAAAACTTTTAGTCCTAATTTGGGAATTATAAATCTCTCTCTCCATTGTTAGCAATCTTGTTGATGTATGTTTGTGTCATTATTTTGTCTAATGTCAATTTATTGAAATTTTAGTTATCGATGTTGTTTTTGTTGTTGTTGCATTACTGAGCTTCCCCTTTCCCGCCTTGTTCCACAAAGAATGATGATTAGGGTACTTTATGAAAAATGGTGCACACAAAAGTGCATTTTGTGATATCTTTTTTAAGCCAGCAATATACAGGAACGGCTGTTTTTATTTTTAGTTGTACCCATCACAAAATGGAAGGTCGTGTGTTTATCTATTTCATCATCTAATTGCAATATACTAACTGAGAGAAGTCAAACTATCTTTAGATTCACGTGAAATGTTAACCGATTTGCAATTTCTACAATCCAATGAAACTAGCCAATCATTATAATTTAAATTTGTAATCTGAGGTAATTTAGTTCCGGGCGGTTCCTCAAGACAGTTGAGAAATTTTCTAATTTAATGTGAAATGCATATACTGTTATTTCTTCATTGTTTTAAGCCTAATCTATAAAACAAATGAGCTCATTATATTCATTCATTGTTTTATTATTTGTGTTCCAACTTTAGAAGGTTTTATTGGATTTCTCTTCTACAAACCAATCACATCGAGTTTTATTCAATGGTTTAGAAGGGTAAAATGAAAAAACTTTACAGATACGATACCGACAGATTACTGTTGTTACTTAAATTAATAGCATAGTCGACTCACTAAATTGCTCTGTTAATTGTGAAAATCAATTTTAATTCTGGTACCCACATTTGAAATGTATTTATTCATTAATATTGTTAATTGGAAGATTAATCGTAAGATCAAAGAGATAAGAGAGAAGACACAAAACTACCGTACTGTGTGTATGTACTTCAAGCAAGCAATATAAGTTTTACTATACATATATGATTAGTACATGCGCAAAAGTAGTGCCATAGTATCTGCATACAAATGAAGTATGTTTGACAACCGGATCGAATGATCAATTCAAACATCACCGATTCCGATTTACTTGCAAGTGTAAGCAAGTAAATCTTTGATTAGTCTTCAAATTGAAATAATGTTGTATACAAATTGCTTACAATTGTTGGTATTACAAAGGACGCAAATAATTCTAGAGTCAAAATTCTAATTAACATAATCAATCAAAGCCTTGATCTTCAATTACGATTAGTATTTTTCGAGAAAGGTTTAAGCGATATACAAGCAGTTGCAAATGTGTAAATACATATCTAAGCATGAATACTCTTCAATGATTTTATTTTGAATCGATTTTACAGGAATTTTCTTCAACAATGTTTAAAAAATTTTGCAGATCAGTAGAACTGATCAAGAATGCATTATCACCTACCAAATGATTACAAACTACGATAAATTCGTAAGTAAATAAAAAGAACCAATGAATATCTTAGACGAAGACACTTGATTGTTGTCGTCTTCTGTATTAAACCTAAATCAGCGCAAATCAGTTGTATTTCACATGTGATAAAAATTCACCAAAGCTTGTGCTAATATATTTTAGCCAATTATTGATTGTTTCCGACTCGGAAATTTCAGCCACACCCTTGAGCTGTCAAAATGTACATTGATGTAAATTACACAAAATCTACACATATAATGTCAAAAAGATAAGTCATAAAGTAGACGGCAAAACTGAAAACTATAAAAGTACGTGATTTTATCCAAAAGCTATTTCTACTTTTTTATATAAATTATATTCAAAAAACAAGTAACATTCTAAATATGTTACTCTATTAACGTATGTATACACATATACTAACTATAAACAAAGATACACAGCCATTCCCACGCCCCATATATCTTCAAAACAATATTAAAATTATTAGGAAATAATACTATCATTCTAGGTCCAAACTTGAACTTGTTCATAAAAGTCAACTCTTTTCTTTTGAGGGTTGTCAACATTTCTTGAACAAAAGTAACGAGTCTCATCAACCATAGCTGGATGTCCACAAGCAACAAAAGCAACAGATCCATTTGATTCTTTAATTTCTAAGTCAACTATGTCTTCAATGCTTGGTCTTCCCTCCTTAAACGTGATATGTGAAAATCTAGATTTGACCAAGTCAACACCTTGCAACGACTCTTTACTCTCGAGATTCATATCTTGACTATCTGATTCCTTTTTGGAACTAGTATCGTCACTACCATCACCAGTTAACAAATTAGATAAATCAGGCTTGGTAACGTAAATTGTTGTTTCAATGTTTGTGTTTCCTAACAAAGTAAGCTCATCGTTAAACCATTCTAATGATTTGTAGTCACGAATAATCCAGTACAACTTCATAGCGTTCTTGGTTTCATTTGGCATTCTACGAGTCATATCCATAACCTCTGAATAAATACCAGGAATACCATTACCTCCAGCAATGAAAACAGCAGTATCGGCATATCTAGCAGGAGTTGGTTCTCCGTAAGGGCCTTCGACTCCTACTCTCATGGTAATGGCTTGTCCAGGGCTGCGTACTAACAATTGGTATAAACTGTGGGTGATACCTCCTTTGACTTTACAGTACAAAATAATATGAGTATCAGCTGGCGATTCCACAAAAGTGAATGGATGACTTTGCCAGAAATATGTAGGTTTCAAAAAATGAATAAATGCATGACCACCGGGTATAGTTTTCCAGTAGCTTGGTTTAGGAATTTCCACTTTTATAGTGTCGTCTGCTAATAATGAGACTCGGGCTTTAGGGAAACCAAATATCACCAATCTAGCAATTCTAACTACTCTATCAGCACACCATACGGCAACAGCAGGATACACAAACCAAACGTACCCTAATTCATCAACATGAATCCAAGTACCGGCAACATATAATGCAGCAAATAATATATGAATAAGCAAAAATATCTCGTACCAACGTCTTCTGAAAAATAACATTGCTTGGAATAAAATGATCCCACCAGAAACAGTAGCAAGAACACCCCAAATCATATATGTTTCAGAAAACTCACTCATATCATCACGTAATAAGACAGTGAAAAGAATAGAATGCAAGGCAATCAAAATAAACATGACTCTGGCAATGTGACGATGATAAGTGACAAAAGTATTATAATTCCAACCTGTCAACCATTGCAAGAAATTGTTTCTGCTTGAAAAAAGAAAAACTAATGGCATCATTATTGTTCCAGTGATACCTGTTCTATCAGCAACATTTCTTGCTTGTGAATTATATTTATTATTTTCAAACACTGGATCACCATCAACGTAATGCATGTTCATGGCATGGATCATCAATACCACAATATAGAATAGAAAAATAACGATTGACTCAAATCTTGATGGAATTAAAGAATCAAAAAATTTAAAGATTCTAAGCTCTTCAGCTTTCTTTTTGCGGAAAGTTGCTGGCATGGAAACGTATTGTCTCCACAAGTTAATAGGTTTTGAAGTTAGTTTCTTGGTCAAACTTGGAAACATAACTTTACCCCAATTGACAATAGCCCCAATACACATAATTAATAACCAATAACCCAAAATACCTGCTCCATAATACAAGGAATCATCATAGTTACCCAAAAACTGTTTATAAGCTCTTTCATATAGTTTCATTTCAGCTTCATCAAGTTTGAATGGCACATCAATGGGGATAGTTTTATTGAAATTGGGGATTTCTTTTTCAGTTTTGGCATTAGAAAGAAAATATTGGTACGATTTCTCATACCAATCTTTTTCAACAGTGACATTACCATTTTCTTCACAGTAATTCATCATATAATTTACGGCTGTAGTTGTGTTTCGATTATCAAAGGCCAAACAACCAGCGTATGTAGCTAAAGCGTTTTTATTGGCACATAAACAGGTAGCATTATATGGAGTTGCACAATAGGAAACTGACAGACTTATTTGAAGGTTACAGGTATAAAAGTATGTGATATCACCATAAAGTTGGAATTTGGCATTTTTACCTGCCTTGACACTTGTTGCGAAAAAGACCCAACTCAAAAAGTAAGCAATTACGAGATTCATTGGAAGTGATGGAACAATAGAGGTTAACCCTTGATAGATCTGTATTTACAAAAAAAGAAAAGAGAAGACCAAGAGTTACAACCTGACTTTGTTTCAAGGGATATTGTTGCCTATTTATACAAAATAACTTTTTTGGAGGGTGATATACAAAAAAATAGGAAGAACAATAGAGCACGAAAGAAGTGGAGTAAAAAGTTATTTAGCCAATAGGAAGCTCATTGAATCAAAGTCATGAAAAAATTTTCTTCTTTTAATTCAAAATTAGTCTATTGACTATAAGCAGTAATGTACATAACGCAAATGGCATAGTTAATTAATAGATTTGCACTTTTTTGTTTGTTTAATCTAGACGATCAAAGCGACACAAAAAGGGGAAAGCATTGTTTAATTGCTTTGATTTATCTGATTGTACGAACTTTAAGAAGCAATACAATAGAATTTGGTATATACTGTACTAATTTACAACATGTCTAATTCGTTTTATATTTAAATGTGGTTAAGTAGCAAAGTTATTTTAAGTTTTCTTTATATTAGTCTTTGGAAGTTTTTACCATTTGAGGAAGAGAAGATTTAGTGTTTTCGATCCGATCATAGTCGAAAGCGGAATTAACTATTTTTATCTATTTAATCAGTCTATTCGCATCAAAGCGCACGTACACGCAACAAAGAAAAAAATATTTTAGCTGCTTTTTGTTTTTTCTCGGCCCGTTTGTTCCTGACAAGACTTTTTTTGATGTATTTTGATTGGCAGAAATATAATTTTGACACAATTCATAATTAACATCGCTACTAATAGCCCTAGTAATACAGATGATTAATTTTTTCAGTCAGAAAGTGGGGGGTCGATGAAGATGATATTCACTAAGTAGAATTGGTAACAGAAGAGTGGGGGATGCAAGTTTTATATTAATCACATTGTTTAAGTTTTGTGTTGCATGGCACCAAAAACAAAAAAATCTCAATCGATGTACTAAAAAACTTTTAGGGTTCATCCAATCACAGTATTTGCCGTTTATTAATGTGATACAGATGATTATCGATAATTGGAGAAAAGAAATTAACTTCTATTATAATGATATAGCAAATTGGTTTTTTTTTTGGTTAGGGCTGTATTTATTCTTGGCATTTCTTAATGTAAATCTAAAATAATTTCATCTTTTGTTACACTTTATAAATTCATTGTTCTGGGGTTACAGGATAGACTCTTGAAAATCAATGATTTTCAAATGAATACATAATTAATTTAGAATAAATAAAATGAGATGAGTATCAAGATACCTCTTTGAAAATTTTTGCCATTTCTCTGACACCACTAATGGACCACCATCAACAAATACCATAATGGTTCTTTTGGTATGGCTGATGTAAAAGATATATAGTTTTTATAAGTAATATTTTTTTAGGTAAAGACTTTGTGACATTTATTTAAATTTGTTTTTTAACAATAATACATTAATTTGTAAATCGGTATTGCTACTTAAAGTTCCGTTGGCCCTCGCTAGCACTACGAGATAATAATGTACATGATTAGCCTGTATTTTACAAGACCGATTTCGTAAGTCATTCCTAACAAAAATCAAAGGGATATTACTCCAACTACACTACCGAGTCTCAAAAATTAACTCATCAATAATTGGTTAGATACAAAAAAGAGTTATAACTCCACAAACTAGATATTATTTTTAATTGATTTTGAATTCTTCCATAGTTTTCGCCAAAATCAAAAGCAAATGATATTATTTTTAATATACGGCAACGGAAAACAAACAAATAATCTATCAACTACTATGCATTTATTGGTATCAATATCACATTTCTCAACCCTAGCGTAGACTAATAAACCTTGAATCTATTACAAACTGCCTTCAACTGAAATCTGATAATAGTAAGATCATTCAACCATTTCACACAAAAATATTGTCGTCCATTCACGTTGATGTACCACCAAAAACTTATACCCAAGCACTAATAGAACTTATTGGCACCGATTCCTCTTTAAGATCTTTATAATTCATTCTTGTCACTTTTCGAATCCATCTTCTTCTTCGGAAGAACTCTGTACTTTTTGTTAAATCTGTAAATTTCTCAATTTCATTCATAGTCATTTCATTGATTGCCTTATCGAGTTGTTTCCCCTCTATTTCCTGTTTTTGGTCTTGATTTGTTTCAGTGATCACATCATATGCCCATTTTTCATCGTCATCTATAATAACAAGATCTTGAATTAAATTATTTTCTACCCAAGTACTAATATCGTAATCTATTTTCCATTTTTCTGATGGGATGAACTTGTAGTTCTGTGGTGGACTAATCTCAGAGAGTGTATCTCGTTTAAGCAAAGGTAATTTGTGAGGTTCTTGCGGGTCCTCATTAGAATGTGTATGCGATTTATCATTCTGTTCTAATTCTTGTATGGCACTGTTATATCTTCGAATCATATCGTTTGTAGTATAAAAATTAGGTGTAAATCCAACAGCTTCCCACATTTTATTCTTAGTATTCAACTTTTGTAGTTCATATATCTCAACATATTTAGTATCATTATCTTCCAAAATTTCGTTACTTGATCCAATATCTTTAGTTGCATGTTGCAAATCTGTGTTTGTTATAGATTGTTCCAATGTGGGGGTTTTCGCAATAAACTTAGTCAACTTATCTTCTATTTTATTAACAAAATGTTGTACGTTCAACCTCGTGTCTTCTTTATAGATCCATTCTAATAACAATCCTCGTGGATAAGGATGTAAAATTGCTGTGATTGCCCAGATATTAAAAATGAAATATAGTTGTACAATTATAAAATGATTCAATAGGAATGGAACAATATATGGCAATAAATATAGGTTCCCAAATATCATAGCTATGCAAATCACATATATTCCCGATGTGATTTGTTCGTTTTTGAAATATAAATAATCCGATGTTAACCATACTGTAAAATCAAACAATTTGATATTCAAAGTCATAAAATTTTGGGTGTCTGTGAAATTCATGAAAAATTCACGAGAAAACAAGGGAACAGGTTTAGGTACCTTGTATAAATTCAATGGCTTGTCTGAAGGTTTTGGGTTTACCTCCAAATATTCTTGATTGGCAACACCATCTGGTGGATAAATCATTAAATAATGTGGCACCAATGTTGAAGTGATCAATTGAACTAATGGCAAAACAGTAAATAAATATGGATTCAAAATTAAATGAGTAATAATTAACAACCATGCCACTGTATAGAAAGGATCCTGCCAACTGAAAAACTTTTGTACATGATCAATGAAAATATACATATCGGAATTGCGTCGGTGTAACTCATTACTGTTATTCTGCATCAAGGCAATACTCAATGGCGGACGTTGTTTCTGCATTTCTATTCGGTCTTGAAGAATCTTGCTTGTTTGTTCATCAACCACTTCATTTGAAATCATCATTGAAATCACTTTCTCCATTAACTTATCTGCCATATATTGTGCTGATGAAGACGAACTTGGGGCTGGTAATGGTACAGTAGTGGCATTGCCTTCCAGCTCTAAGGAGTTGGATAGTGTTTTCTTTGATGTCTTATCTCCAATAGTTTCAAAATCATTTTTTCTGTCTTCGCCATTAGTTGTATCTTGTTCTTTATCACTTGTTTTCCAAAATGAAGAAAAATCAAAATCTTTGGATCTTCGCTGTGGTTTCTTTGATAATGTTTCCAGGGACTCATCAATTGAACTACGATTCAGCAGTGTTTTGGATTGTGGGTGTGATTGTGTTGTCCCCTCTTCTACTGATAATATGTTACTTAAAATAGACGACACCTGTTCCATTTTGTTTAAAAACAAATTGCTGTTATTTTAACGCGGGATGAATCTGAATCTAGGCAAGAACTGACACCAATAAACAAGACGAAAAATCCTCTGGAATAACTTGATTGTCAGATATGCTTGATTATATCTATGAACTGATTTTATAATGCAACGTCAGGTTAAGATGCGACACAAGTGTTGTATAATATGGGAAAAGAAATGATTGCTGTAAAAAAAAAAGGGCGGAGAGACAGGAAAGAAAAAATAGCCCTCGATATTAAAGTGTAAAATGCTTTAAACAAAAACTATTGTCCGAACCGCTGCGCATTGTATGTTAAACAAAAAAACTAACGATCGGAAATTTGCCATTAATTCAACAAAAGTATCTTCTACAGGTTATAATTGGTATATATATGTGTGTGTCATAACATTCAGTCATTGCGATTGATTCATTAATATTACATAATGTTTACATAATTTCCAACTCTGAAACCATTAATGCTGATCCAAAGTAATTCCTTTTCTAGCATTTTCAAATAGCACTTTAGCCACAGGTTCATCCTCTTCTTCTTCTTCTTCGCTTCCATTTATGGAAGAAGCAGGAGAGCTTAATTGATCATTTCTTGGACGTAGTCTTTTAACTCTTGAATGGACTTCATTGGCACTGATTTCATCAGGCAGCTTTCTTTTTAGTTTAGTTGCTTGTTTTGGTTTGTGTGGAGTTGTAGGCGGTGTGGGAATTGGCTCTTCTTTGACACTCACACTCTCAACCTCTCGTTTGACTATTGGCTCTTGCTTGATATTTACCTCTTGTTTAATTGTTACCTCTCTCTCAGGTGAATATTGTATAGCGTCTTCTTGTTTAATTCCTGGTTCAATCTTGACTTTAGCTTCTGGTTTGACTATTGGCTTGTTCAAACTGCTGCCCTTAACAGCAACTTGGTTCAATTTCTCTGAATCCAACTGTTCTTGCGTCAAAAACAAATCAGGAATCTCCGTTTTCAACATTCTGACAAACTCATCACAATCTGATACCACTTCGTAATCAATATAATTCTTCCATGAGCTTGCACTTAGTTTAGTTTTATTCACATATATCACTTTCCCACCTTTGTTATGGATAATTTTGCTTAGACTTTTAACCAATGACTTGACACCAGCAACTTTTAAACTGGTCCCCATAATAATCAAACAATCAGGTCTGCTTTTCAAATCAGAATTTAACCCTTGCGTCAAAATTTCCATTTGAGGGTGATGTTCTCCATACAATACAATATCAGGTCTTAATAACCCAATTGTTTGTCCTGTTAGTCTTTTGCCCAGGTATAATCTTTGTTGGTATTTGTCCATGCATTTAGAGCATTCTGGATTGAGCCCATTGGCTAACAAGGTTTGGAATTCCTCGTTCCAATTGAATTGACTGAAACAATTAGTACATGACAATTTGTGTAAGTTCCCATGTAACTGTACAACATCTAATTGGTTCCAAACTTGCTTGAATTTGTTATTATCAAACTCTTGCAAATTTATACCTAGTTTTAAATTAATATGTTGCTCTATGCAATCAATGTTTTGGGTATAGCATCTCAATAACTTGTTTTTATCTTTTAATATTTTAATAAATTTATGAGTCTCTGTTGGTTTAGCATTCAATGATGATTTGTATAATGATTCCATAAAGGTGCAAAATACAGAAAGAGACATTTCATCTCGGAATAGAGAAATATCAAACAAGTCTTGACCTCTGACGACTGCTTTGGGGTGTTTGGCTTTCACCATGTTATATAATCCATCTGATGAACGGAAATCGGGTATTCCCGCATTACATGATATTCCTGCTCCAGTAAGAACAGTCATTTTCTTACTTTTAGATATAAATTTGATCACCTCATGTAGCTTTATCGAGGTTTCAGCTGGCATACTAGTGCCTGAATTGTCAAGTAAGTCAATCAGTATCATCGTCTAAAAGTAGTTGTTTTATAGTGAGTTTTCTTGACAGTACTGATAATCTTGTCAAATGGGTGTATGGACTTTATATGTCCTATGTATTGTTCAACTAGACTGGCGATGGTTGTATTTGCAAAAAGTAAATGAATAGGTCCTAATTGATTGGATGTCGTAATGTCAAACACTCAATAGTTACCACCCCTTTACTACTGTAATTATTTCTTTTTTTTTTCTTCTCTAACTTTTTTTCCACTTTGCACACCTTTTTTTACGTAATTGACTATGAGGAATATGTGCAAAAGATACTTGGTATAATACTCTAAAGCTATTGGATGAAAATGTGTAGGTAATGATTATTAGAATACTGAACAAGTAAAAAACAAATCTTTTCAGGTTGTGGTTGCTTGCTAGTAAGGATGTTGATTGAAAAATTTCTTTGGAGATTTCGGAATCAACTGATTGAAATGCAATTAGTTCTTAATAGTAGTAATCTTAATTTCGAATACGATCAAGAATTGTCAAGGTATATGGACGAACGAATTGATATAAATTAAACAAGTTGAAGAAGAAGAAAAAGAAGTTGAAGTTGTATTTAATTTTTTTTTGTCTTGAATAATCTTTCTTTAATTGTTTCTTGAAAGTTGAATCATTAAAATTGGTTGAATTTATTGTTTGTGTTTGAAACCAAAAGAACCAAAAAAAAATAGCAACACCAAAGCCATAGTAAAAATGATTAACAGTAGTAGTAGTACTGGTAGTACTAGTAGTAGTAGAGAATTTTATTTGGCTGCCATTTTTATTCTTTTCCAAAGGAAAAAAAATGAAAACAACTTGGCTTTTTTTTGTGTAGTTCCTGTATATAGGCAAATAATTTACCCTATTTAGGAAGTATGGTAAACAAATACACAAGAACCACCAAAACCACAAATTTATGCTCATCTTTAATTAGTTTCGAATTCTTTTATATGAATGGACAATTCCAAATACCACGAAACACGAAAATCGATAAACTTGTTGGCTTGCTCATTATTTTACATTATTTTTGGCGTAAGAAATCCAAAAAATGGGTTGTGAATTTATCATACATATTACATATCTGCTGACATCCAATCTAAGCTAGTACTTACTTACTTTATTTTATCCACTTTGACTATTTACGGCTAATTCCATAATTAATCTAGTAGCTAAATGTAAGAAAGGATAAGCAGAGAATGACCCAACTTCATCTAGGTCTTGTTGTCTGTGACTTTGAGGAGAATCGGTACCTGCATTTCCATGTGCCAGTTCCCAACCATCAAATTTGAAATCAACTAAATAGTTATTTGGTTCCAATTGGAATAATTGGATTTGCATCTTCATCAAATTTGGTGCACTGCCACATTCAAATTGTGCACTAGTGTCATATTTCCATCTTACTCTTATTGTCCATAATTCTTCTTCAGTAGGCTTGGCCCATTCCGCGCCCAAATTCTTTAAGGCACGATAAATTTCTCCCATTACATCTAGAGGATATGATCTTGATCTGATTCCAAAATGCCATCTTGTTTTCAGTTTCTTAGTTGGAGGAGGAGCATGTTGTTGCAGAGGATCACCATTCTGTTTAGTTTCGGCCATATAGGCTCGATGTATCGAAGGCAAACTGGTTGGTAATATGGCAATGGTCGAATTTGGTAACGTTGACAAGTCAGGCACTGTAGCTAATGTTTGATAAGTTAAAGATTGCTGCACACCAGGAGCCGAGCTTGTTGATCCTGCGTTAGGGAATGGACTTGGTGGTGGAGATTGGGATAAGAATGATTCAATGTTTTCTGATTTACTCTTTTTCAAGTCTTTCACCAATGCATGATTCTCTTTCATTAATAAATAGGCATCTAATATCTCATTACTTGATTTCGATTGCTGAGACGATGAGTTTCCTGCAGCAACTTGTTTGTTTGCCTTTTCAATTACATTAACGATTTCATCACGGTCATATCCCATCGTCACCGATAATGCACGGATAACATCTTCGTCAACGTCAATCTTGCTATTCTTGTTTTTGGATAAATCTGGCGGTAACAAATAATCTGGCATATCTTGTTTAAACCATTCATCTTCCATAATTTCATGGATGGTGATTCTGTTCAATGGGTTAACAACAAGCATTCTTGTCAACAAATGCTTAGCTCCAGCACTCAAATAATTAGGCAAAGTGTAAACACCATTACTGATCTTTTTAAATAAGGCGGGGATGAACTCGTCATCGAATGGTAATCTACCACACAACATGACATACAAAATAACCCCTGCTGACCAAACATCAACTTCTGGACCAGCATACAACTTACCAGAAATAACTTCCGGAGCGGCATAATTAGGAGATCCACAAGATGTCTTTAAGAAATTACCATCGGTCATGATATTGGATAACCCAAAATCAGCAATTTTAACATTCAACTGGTCGTCTAACAATAAGTTTTCTGGCTTTAAATCACGATGGACAATTTTGTGACGATGGCAATACTCTACAGCAGCAATAATTTGTTGGAAAAATCTTCTGGCTTCGTCTTCTGGCATTTTACCTCTTTGAACAATATAATCAAACAATTCTTTACCGGCAAATTCAATAACCATAATGATTTCATCTTTGGATTTTATGACATCGTATAATTTAATGATATGTGGGTGTCTCAATAATCTTAAATATGAAATCTCTCTTTCAACACGACCCTGCATGTCAGACTTGGCTAATGTTTTACGATTAATGATTTTCAAAGCAACTTTTTGACCTGTGCCCAAGTGTTGAGCCAATTTCACTTTACCAAATGACCCTTCACCTAATGTCTTGAGAATTTGATACCGCCCTATTCTATTTGCTGGATTTGCAGCGGGGTCGATCGGAACTTGCTGTTGCGATTGATTTTCATTATGATGGTGATGATGATGGTGGTGGTGATTATGTTGGTGTTGCTGTTGATCAGCAGAGACCTGAGTTTGGGCTTGCTCTGACATCTTTAACTCTATGTTATTATATAATGTGTATTACTTCTTGGGTGTATGAACGACTCAGATAATCACTCTGTGAACGCCTTTTGCTTAATTTTTTTTTTGTTCTTCGTTGTCCAAATGAGAGATAGAAGGAGAAACGGAATGACAAAAAAAAACTATGTCATTATTGATATTTACACGACTTTACTAAAGTATACATTGTAATTATGTGTGTGGATATAAACTTGTTTTTACACTCAAATTAGTAAAACAACACAGTTATCAAAACTAATGCCTTCTTCTATATATTGATTCGTCTCTATCTCTATCAGTTCTAGACCTGTATCTGTGTTGGGAATCTGGTGTTGTTGTTGTGGTATATCGATGTTCATATTCCCTGTTGACAACTGTTCGAGGTTTCCTATCCAGGTTGGACACAAGAGAAGAGCTTCTATTATAGTTTGTCTTTTTTGTTCTTGTCTTTTGTGTGGACTCGGATTCCTCATTCTTCTGGACAATGGTTGGTTTTTCCTTCTTTTCTTTAAAGACTGCAGGAATACCATCAGGTTCGTTCGATGCCTCTAGAATCAAGGACCATAGTTGTTTGCAAAACACCTTTGACTCCTTTTCTCCCAAGAAATTTGCCAATTGTAAATTTAGATTCAAAATATCGGGAAACTCCCTGCCTGGTTCATTTCCATAGTCTTGCAACAATTCGTAAATGTAGTCAATCACTATGTCATCGTCAGGTAATTGTTTATTGATTTCTTCGGTTATCCAAGGTTTAAATTCCTCTAGTTTAACATTAGAATAATTTGTGGGGTTTTTATTGAAAATTTTCAGGAGTTTGGTGGTTGTATTCTGTTTATCTTTATTTACCTTTGCCTGTACGTAGTCCTCATCGACTGGATTTAATCTATACGCCATGTTTGTGTGATAATTATCGGTCCAGAATGTAAGTGTTGGTTGCTATTCAGTAGTTCTAGTTTGTGCAGAGAAATGGAAAATCAATCCAGGGATGAAGAAGATGATAAATGTACTCGATGGTTGTGAGTTGTAGTGGTTGTGGTATGAAATAATATCTGAAAACTTTCAAATGTGTGGAAATCAAGGAAGTGCGAAGGCAAAAAAAAAAGTTGTAAAGGATTTGGTTGCCTAATTTGAAAGATTTACACTTTACGTGGTTGCAAAAATGTATTTGTTGTCCATTTTTACCAACAAAATTACATCAAGATAAAAACAAGGTATACAAGAAACAATGCCATTACACTCATAAACATTATGTGACAAATTAATCATCTGTTCTATCGAATTAAGGCAGGGCAACAGCAGATGAAAATAAACAAGGAGAGTGAAGTAAGAGTAAACAGCAACCAATAGAAAGGAATTGGGGGATTCAGTGTATTTATCCTAATGTTCGTGTAGGCACTACCTCTACCACCAATTTATCTTATTCCCCCCTTTTATTTAGGCTGTATACGAATGGATCTAGTTTCCCTTTGATTTTGTCTATTATTGTATGAGTGGTAGAAAAAACAACTTTTCATTCTCCCCACATTATATGCATATACGTTTTATTTATAAGTTCGGTCATTGTTTCAATAGTAATTATCAAAAGTCATTAAAAAATTGATTACGTTTACTATACGGGCCTCATATACAATTCTATAACACTCAATAATACCCCTTTTTTATGATTTACCTGGATCATTGATTTTGTTTTTTGTCTTCTCCCCATTCAATTGTCTCCACTTTTCATTCTTGTTGAAAAGATTCACTTCATCAACAAACACTTATCACTCAAATTCTAATCAACTATTAAGTTAGCCACTTGTCCCCTCATTATCTCCTATATATCAAAACTGAACACTCGAAGAGTGTTGCCAAATCCCAATTTTTTTTGTCTGCTGTTGTTGTTGTGCTCTTGAAATAGCACAAAATATAATAAAGACAAAAAAATAATTATAAATACCAGAGGGATACAGCATACATTTTAGATTTCATAATTTTCATAATTTTCAATAACAATACTGATACTTATTGGTCCCGTGGCTTGCTAAGCTCTATACATATTTCATTTTGTTTACCTTTCACTTTTGGAAATTGAATTCACATACACATGTTCAATACAACTGATTCATCAAGAAACTATCTAGTAATTGAAAATCCATCTGCTAATTATATTTCAGACAAAGAGGAAGAAAGGTATAGCAATGATAATGATATCGTCCACAACAGTAGCAACTATTATATTCCATCGTTAGATGATATCTCTTCAATATCAACATCAGCATCTTCTCATGGTACTACTTTTTTCAGCAACAACCAACTGAATTCAAATAGATATGGGACGCCAAGATCGCTCTCAAAATTGAGGTCAATTGAATCTGAGATCGATAATTTGCCATTAGTTTTCAAAACAAATATTTGGTCAAATGATTATCTGGTTACCCACAACAAAACTGCTAATATGTTTGCTAATTTTACATTGGAAACTGGAAACGTTGCATGTAGCTTAAATACTGCAAATTGTGATAAATCTCAGTTACAATACAATGATGCTAGTTATGCTGTCACCACGCCCCAAGTTTCTCCCATCGGTAATAACCCAATTGCTGCTGCAGGCAATAGTTCTTGCACTTTTGAAAGCACCACACCTGGTATAAATGCTAATGCTGCTGTTTCAGGCTCTGCTTATTCACCACCTCCCAGTTGTCTTACTTTTAGAACGTATACTGGTGCTATATTCACAGTTCCAAAGACATCTAAATTCTTTGTAATTAAATCTTACAATATTCTTGATGTCAATGCTTCTTTTATTCATAACATATGGACATCTACTGAATTGGGAAACAGACGCTTGGACAAAGCATATACGGAGTTATCGAAAACCAATAACCCTGATGTTGACGGTAAGATCTTTTTGTTTTTCCTGGTCAATTCCCTGGGTAAATTCTGTGGAATTGCTGAGATGAAAAGTGCCATTGATTTCACCACGGCACTGAATATCTGGTGTGAACAGACCAGATGGAAAGGTATATTCCCAGTCGAATGGTTATTGATCAAAGATGTTCCTAACAAATTCTTCCAGCATTTGAAAATCCCAGCTAACGATTATAAGCTAGTAACAAATTCTAGAGACACCCAAGAGATTCCATTTGACATTGGTATCAGCATGCTTAAAATTGTCAGTTCTTTTAAATCCAATGACTAAATATAATGAACACAGAAATCACTTTGATTTGATTTGGTGTGTTAATGTGCTCAAAAATTTATATTACTAACTTTACTTTTTATACGATGGATTTAGTTGCACCAATAAATTCTCAAAATTTTTTTTTCTCTCCTTTTTGCCCTGTAATTTCTTTAACCATGCATTAATCACCTTATTTTGGGTTCTTATTGTTTTTTCGTTTTTTTCTGGTTCGATTAAATTAAACTCTGCAATTTTTCACCATTTCAATAGTACTAGAGCAACACCATATTTCGGCATACCTACAACCACCATGCTTTCCAGGACCACTATCTATTCTGTAAGACAATTGTCATCTACATCAGCACTTTTAAACAAATCCACGAAACCGAAAAGCAAGGCCCCAAAGAAGAAACTGCAAAAAGAGGTGATATATGGTCCACTTTCAGATGCCCAAAAGGCATATTTAGATAGAGTTATCAGAGTTGACCAGGCTGGTGAATTGGGTGCCAATTATATTTACATGGGACAATATGCCGTGTTGGCTTCTAAATACCCTCATTTGAAACCTGTTTTACACCACATGTGGGAACAGGAGATCCATCACCATAATACATTTAACAAATTGCAAACCAAGCGTCGTGTTAGACCTAGTTTGTTAACTCCATTATGGAAGTTAGGCGCTATTGGAATGGGTGTCGGCACAGCATTGATCGGGAAAGAAGCAGCTATGGCATGTACAGTTGCTGTGGAAACTGTGATTGGAGGTCATTATAACCAGCAATTAAGAGTATTACTGAATCAATATGGTGTACCTATATATGACAAAAAGACCGGGGCTTTACTTAGTCCAGATACAGTTGAGAAAACAGCACAGACTTCTGAAGAATTAACCGAGTTGAAGAATCAAATAAGTGAATTCCGAGACGACGAATTGGAACATTTGAACACGGCACTTGATCACGATGCTGAAAAGGCTGTTCCTTATATGCTAATAACAGAAGGGATAAAATTGATTTGCCGTGGTGCAATTTGGACTGCTGAGAGAATTTAAGTTTTTGCCTTTTCTTTAGTATTTGACGATAATAACAGACTTTATATAAATTTGTGTTAGAGACAATAATACATGAAAGCCAGGTCTTATGTATAAAACTTGTAGTTATTTTGTAGTATGTGATTTTTTTACTACTGTGCACGACCCCCAGAAAAGTAAAAATGCGGAAATCCCAAAATCAAAACAAAAACAGAAACAAAAACAAAAACAGAAAATCATCTTGATAAACGTTACCCACTCCATAATTTATCCACTTATCGTTGCAATGTCACGTCAAAGTTTTTATGCTGACCCAAGCTCAGCTGGTCGTCAAATGAAATATAGAAAAGATTTGTTTCCCTTGTTGGACACAAGAGAGATTACCGCGTGTTTACTTGAATGTGAATTCAATGTAACTCAAGAACTAATAGTCAAGCCAACCGCTGATTTTGTCACCAATTTATTTGAACAGTTTCTCGATACTTTTATGGGAATCCCGCTAGGAACAATAAGAAAGAAAGCTCGGAAAATGTCTAGGATAAATCCTTTAGAATCTGATCAGGCAAATGGCAAACCACAACAATCACCAGAAGAAGAGTTTAATGATAATCAAGAGAATGACAAGACAAAAGATACTTTTCTGGCATTGCAGTTACTCACTCTTCATAGATATCTTGCGATTTTTTTTTCAACATGTGGTATTAATGACTTTGTATTGACTGATATTGCGCGTCCTGATGGATATAGAATTCGAAGGATTTTGAGTGCTGTGATCAATTTCATTCGATTTAGAGAGGATCAATCACCTAAATTTGATCATTTGGCAAATGAATGTGAAGCAACCGCTGACAAAGTTAGTGAAGTTCAAGCGGAAAATAGTGCCACCATGCAAAAAATCAATGCCATCAAAGAGAAATTGGAAATGGATTCAGAAAATGATGAAAGTAATAGAAAGAATTTACAATATATCAATTCGTACAATCGAAAATTGGAGACTAAACTAAGAGAACTTAAAGTAATGCAAGAAAGGTTAACCAAAGAGCACGATGATTATAAACAAGAAAAAGCTTTGTTGGCTAAAAAACTTTACGATATCAATTTCCTATACAATGAAACTCAAGAACAAGTTGCAAATTTGACCAAATATGCTGAAACCGACTTGTCGATTTTAGTGAAGATAACCGAAGATTTGAGTAATGACTTATCATCTATGCAAACTAATTATAAGAATTTGGAAAAGAGTTATCAAAATATGGGTATCACTATTGATTCAATTCAAGTCAATGAAATCAATTTGAAAGATTTATTGAAATTGGCAGAGGATATCACTAGAAATGTGGAGAAGCGACAAATTGAGGGCAAAATTTTGAAAGATAATCAAGATAATTTGGATGAATTAACTAGGAAACAAATGGAATTGGAAGGACAAATATTAATTGTTCAGAACCAATTGAATAAACTGAATAAAAAGTATCAGGATTTAATAGTACAAGCTGATAAAAAGGAGTCTGCTGTCAAATTAAAGTTAGAGGAAACAAAGCAAGAATTTAATGATATTTTATCCGAAAAGGAAAAACATAATGAGGAACATAAACGAATAATGGATCAAATCGTAAAGATTCAACAAGAGACTACCGCTATTCAAGATGCATTTGTTAAAGAGTCTAAAGAAGTTGAACTCAAATTGATAAATCTAATGTCAATTATCAAGAGGTACATGTCGGACTTGAGGAATAATATTTAGAAGGTAGTCCTAAATGTATGTATGTATGTGTATGTATGTATATATCTATAATTGAAACATGTCCATAACTATGTGTTTTTTCTATTCGTTCTTATTACTTTCTTCGTCGTCGTTTTTCTTGATTTCTACGTTTTTGGGTATCTTTTTATTTGTGGTGAAAAGCGATGTGATAAAACATAGAATAGCCAACCCAAGACCCAAATAAAACACGTTTTTCAATGCCTTCATAAGTTGACTCAATACCAAACTTTTGGCCAGATCAGGTAAATCTTGTACAATTTCTGGATTGGAAATAAACTTTGCTGCAGTGTATTTGTTTAAATCTTTATAGTCTTGTGAATCTTCTGGTAAATTTCCCATCATGTCGGTAATGTATTTTTGCCCTGTTGTTTGATAAAGTAATTGTGCCAATGTAACGGATATAGTGGAAGCAAAATTTTTAACAAAATCCAGAAAGACGGTCACTAAAATAGTGGCTCCTGGAATATCTTTAGATACCGCTAATTGGGCAGACAATAATGAACTTTGGAATTGTAATCCGATAGAAACACCACTTATAATGAGTAGTCCAATACGAATGCCAATAGAAGAGTCTTCATCCAATAATAAAAATAAACCACATCCCAAAGGCGATAATACACCAGATACTAACATGGTTATTTTCACATTTTTGGTGAAATCAATGAAAAAACTGTTTGCCAAAGAAGCTAGTGTTACAGAAATGACCATAGGCAATAAATCAATACCAGATTGCAAACTGCTGGCATTGAATATCACTTGGAAATAGACTGCCAAATAGGTTAAATTACTTATGAAAAAGGCAAAGTTAAACATTCCACTTAAACAAGCCAGTAATACTCTCCAGTCAACTATTAATTCGGTCAAAATAATTGGGTTTGCCGAATATTTGAAGTTCCAAATCACAAACAATAACAACATGCCTCCTCCAACAGTGAATAAAGCAATAATTGATCCTGAATTCCAAGGATAGTTTACACCACCAAATGTTAAGGCCAACAACACCAATACCAAACCGGAAGTCAATAAGACAAACCCAATAAAATCAATTTTCAGTAATTTCTCACGAACATTACCTTGTGGTTTGGGAGGATGGAAACCGAGCATCAAGATAACCAATGCTGCTCCTCCGAGTGGCAAATTTATATAGAAACACCATCTCCAAGTTATTTTCTCTAATGCACCTCCAATTATAGGACCAAGAACACTAGATGTCGAATAGACAACAGAAATCAGGGCAAACACTAACGATCTTCTATTCATGGGGACAACTTCGGTCAATATAACCATGACTATAGCTTGAATTGATCCACCTCCAATACCTTGAATGACTCTACCACCAATTAATAAACTCATTGAATTACTTATAGCGGAAATCAATGATCCAATTTCGAATATTATAATCCCCGCAACTAATGTCCACTTACGACCAAATGCTATACTTATATTACCATATGAAGGAACAAGACATGCCATGGGTAACATGAAACCTGATGTTAACCAACCAATTTTTTCAAATGCATTGAATTTATTCCCCACAGTAGTTAAAATTGTCGAAACAATGGTTTGATCCAAAGCTACAAGAAATAACGATATAATACATGATGAAATGGTTAAGAATAGTGGGAAACCAGTGATATATTGTTCATGAGCTTTCGTCCCATCTCCTGCATCAGCCTCCACATATTGTTGATTATTTGTGTTGTCGTAATTATTTTCCTGCAAAGTTTGATTGTCAAATGTTGTTGTTGGGGGACTAGCTGATTTTTTATCAACATGTCTATAACTACTACTGTTACGTGTGTAGTTTGAAAAATCTGGGGAATATGTATTTGTCTCTGGTGAAATTACCTCATCATGACCATGTGATGAGGATGCGGTTTGTTCGGGAGTTTTCCATGGATTTGTTATGTGTGAAGGTGACAGTGATAGCATTCGTTGTCCCATGGTGATGTGTAAAAAGTTCTTTTAAGGTTCTTTCGGTTCTTTTTAACCTTGTTTTGATTCTTTTGTTGTTAAAAAACGAAACAAAAAACCCAAGGATTATGTTACAATGGTGGCGTTGGGTACTGCATATAGTTGCAACGGCAAATTGCATCCAGCGAGTTAACAGCGAATGGCAAAGTGAAGCCTCCGACTTGTGGTCATTGACTACGCCTTCAAGGTCGCTAGTCTTTGTCTTCCCCCCACAAGGTAGAATGGGAGAAGACAACACGTGGGCAGTTGTACATTCCTCGCGGGAATATAAATAGACGTTGGAATCCCCTTGGGATTGGATTTGGAAATAGGAATTAACTAGAACTGGAATACACACTATATACAGGATTTATACAATCTACATAACAGATTACAAGATGACACTAGATATGGCTCCCACACTTTTATGAATTCTCATATAAAACAGCTTATTTATATATAGCACGTAATTATAAATAAACAATAGATGTTGTTTTGCATTAGGAAATGTTAAATACCGTTGAATAATTTTTTGGGGGTGGAATGTTTCAAAAGATGAAATAACTGTCAATCATTGAAAAAGATTGTTGTTAGATCTGCATTGTAGAAATAGAAAAATCTGTGGTTTCCTGTGAAAGATAAAATGTGGTAGGTTTTTTTTTTGCTGCAAGATTTTTTTTGATGAACCTCGCCGTACGCGGTCAAGCTTGGGACGACAATGGTAGTTTATTGGCTGAATCCTACAAAAGTCTAAAGCGAATCATAAACGAGGTAGATGTCATTCAATTGTGAATATCCTTTCCATTCTACTATCCTTCTATAAAATCCGTATTAAAAATAATCTTACTATAAACCTCATAATTCTCCAAAAACAAATTTGAACTAAAAATCAAATTCAGTGATAAATAAATCCCAACAAAACTATCCAGAATTTGCATTAATAATTTTGCAATTTTAAAAATCACTCGAGAATCTAAATTTGGATTCATTTCAAGATAAATTTTTCTTAAATATCGACAATTATCTAAAAATACATTAGATAAATCATTCAAATCATTTTTGTTTAGAATCAATGTGTTTATGGAACTTGGCAAATTTAACTTATTCTTGGTCTTGGTTTTACCATCGCTAGTAGTGGTTGCTGTAGCAGTGTTGTTATCATTTGTGATTTGATTTTGTTCTAAATTCAAGTATTCCAATTGTATGAATTCATCAAAATTGCCATTAATGTATTTTAATTTCATGTTTTTCAATTCCAATTGTTCAAGTTTCCCACTAGGAATATTATTCAAATTGAAATAATTAACTGATCCTCCACTTAAACTTAAACTGGTTAGATTGTTACAATTTTGTAAATTTAAATTGTTTATAATGTTTTGACTGAAATTTCCAGCAATGGTAAGTCGTTCAATTGTGGAAGGAATTTGAATTAAACAATCTTTAGTAAAAGTCAAATTTAATAATGAAAGTTTAGTCAATTGTAAATTCGATAAATTTTGAAAGAAATTACGGAATGTGACAATTTTCCCATAATATGGATGATGAATTTGTAAACTTTGTAAATTTGTAGGTAATTCGAAATTATCCGATAATTTATCAACTTGAATCGATAATTGTAAATGACGGAGCTTTGTAGGAAATTTAAATACATTCAGATATCGTCCATTCTTAACAAGCATCAAATTTAATTGCAACAAATGGATATTATGGTTTTTGATTTCAAAATGATTAATCAAATTGCTTTGTAAATGTAATGTTTCCAATCCAGTGGGTATATCATTCTCAATATCAATAAATCTTTCAAATCTATTTCTCAGTAAATTCAATTCTCTTAGGTATTTTAAACTATGTAGATTAGTTCCATGTATATGTTGTAATTGATTACGTGATAAATCCAAGAAACTCAATTTTTCAGGGAATTTCATTCCTTCTAATGAATCAAGCATCATATTGCTTAGGGTAAGTCTATATAAAGCTGTGTTGAGTGGTACAATGTTAAAGTTGTTGGCAGGGACAACTCCTGGTATTTTTCTAATTATCAATTCGTTCAAAGTAGTAGGGATGTTAATAGATTTGGAAACTTTCACATAGGGGATATTTTCAAGAATCAACACTTTTAATTGGTGGGGGGTTTCAAATCTTTCGTCAATTTTAAGGAAAATCATATTGCCTGTTGTTGTTTCTCTGACCAATCGTGACGAATCAAAATTTAAAACCATTTGATTTTGAAAATATGACAAGTTCGGAACAACAGTATCAAATTTGTATATCAACGTCTTTAACCCACTGGGGAATTTAGTGTCAAAAAACGTAAACAATTTAGGAAAATCAATGATTTCTAAATGTGTTAAACATTTCAAGTTTGAAATACTTTGTAAACTAACAAGGTTTAAACATTTTAAACATACTCGTTCAATGGATTCTGGCAATTGCAAATCTTGCATTGATGTCATTTGTGGAGTATTTAATTTTAAATTTCCCTTATAGTTTAGCAGTTTTAAAAACAATAACGATTGTAAATTTATCAGACTTAGACTGTGTTGTCCTTCTGTTATTGTTAAATGTGTTAAATTGATGGGGAATTTTACACTCAGTGAGGGGAATGAAGACGGTAGTTTAAACTCTAGCAATTTCAATTCTTTAATACTTTCAGTAAGTAATTCCATATATCTCAAATCAAATTGATTGATTTCCAAAGTTTGAATGTTTGAGTGTACCAAGTTTAATTTGTCTCCAAATATACTCAATTCAGTTATGTGAGAAGGGATTGCTCGTATTGGTAGGGAGAAACTTGAAAATAATGTCACTTTAACGACATTTCTAGCATTAATTAACTCTAAATTATTAACTATCTCAAGCTTATAAGGTGAATACCAATCAGTACTTGCTCCAACTTTATTTGTCCCAATATTATTACTAAGAACCAATCGTTGAGGAGAATAATTGTGCAATTTTTGAAATTTCGTAAATGCTGTTATAGTTTTGAATACTTTTACTTTAGGATTATGTCTAACTTCTTTTGCTTTACTATCAATCAAACAAACGGGATGTAAATAACTTGTAACATATTGATTTAAAAATGGAACGGAGATTAGTTCAACCAAAGTATTATGAGATAAGTACTGTAATATCTGATATATTATTTCTGATGGTAAATAGATTATAAACAGCAATTCTTCCATGATGACTAGTTAGTAATGTAGAACTTGGGTCTGGATCAATTGGGATAAGTAGATTTGTTGTATTCTGAACTTTTTTGGTGATGTAGTGACGAAATGTGGAGATGAGATTATTCTTGTCTAATCTGAACTTTGTGTAGCACTACTATGTGATAAATGATAAGAGAGCGGAGAGAGACACACACACAAAGTGTATACCACCAACTTTTTTTTTTTCGTGGCGCACACTTTCCCTCCCCTCCTCTGTCCTCTCGGTGCTATACTCTCCTTGTTTTTACTACAGCCACAACCCACAACCCACCACTTGCACCTTTTATTCTTCCCTTACTGGTACAACTTTACTTCCAAGCATATCAAATTAATAGGACAAATAAATAAATATACATTAAAATTAATAAATTAATAAACAAATTACATACATACATACATACATAACGTCTTTCCGTTTGTTGAATAATTAAAAATTAAAAATAAAAGATTGCTGAATACTTTTTGAAAAAATTCTTTGATTTTATGGACTCCTCATTTGAAGGTGTTTTATATACTGTGAAAAATTGTGATTAATTTTTTTTTACATTGGGGGTCCTTTTTTGAGAAATTCCATCAAATCCAATTCTCCATCATCATTATCATCTGCTTTATCGGTATCATTATCCACAGTATGTAATTCATCGATATCTTCATTGGATTTTACTCTATCAATTGGTGTGAATGTACTTGAAGTTGGAGAACTAACAATTTCATATGGTTTATTCAATGTAGTGTTGTTGCCTATAACAAGACTTGAATTTCTTCTTCCACCTAATGACCTAACAGGATCATTAAAACTGTCATTACTAGGTTGTCTAACATTTCTTCCCGTACCATGTAATCCAATAACCGTACTACTCTTTCTTGATAATAAATTTGATGATCTGTTACCAAATGTGAATTTTCCAAAATTGGGTTTAAACCCAGGAACGTCTTTGGTGCCCCATGAAGAAACATTAGAGTTCCCACCAGTATTCAAAATGTTGGAGAAATCATGAGCATTAGTTGGCTCTGTCCAATTGATGCCTGCACCCATGGACATAGGACTACTATCATTAGTATTACTTATGGTTGAACCTCCATGATGACCGCCACTACCACTACCACTACCATTGCCACTTCCGTCACCATATTTCTCAGCAATGTTAGTCGGGAAAGTTAAATCCTGTCGATCACGTGTAACTTCTTGCACAAGTTTATCTAGTTTTCTTGAATCTCTCAACTTGCGTCTAATGTATCGATCTTGGAATTTGGCAATATTCTTGTCGGTAGGTAATTGATAAAATGGGAAGCGATACTTGTTCATAAATTGTCTCCAAGGTTTATATGCATTTATGTTAACAAGACCGGAACTGGCACTTAAGGAGTTTTTGGCAATTCTTTTACTTGCAGTGGCCACTGTTTGAGCCGATTCGGCGCCTTCACTATATTTCCGTTGTTCTAAATTATTGACAATGATATTATCCACTCGTTGACGATTTTCCTTTTCAAAATTCTTCATGGCAGTGTTTCTCCAAGGTCTTTCACGATAAAAGAAAACCAATGTATCCACAAACCCATTCAATGGTTGACTCAAAGCTCCTAAAACATTGAGCCAATACACTGCATGGTGGTCTTCTTCATAATTGAATTGGGTGGCTTGTAAAATAAATGGGAAAAGCCATACAAGACAATAAGCAAATGGATAAATGAAAATCGATTTCATTTGCTTTTGAATAATTCTTTGTCGTCTTCGGAAATTTTCTAAATTGGCCTGTTGAATATCGGAATTGTGATGGCGATACAGATTTCGACTACTTTGCTTGTTGAGTTCAATGTCTTGATAATCTACTGATTCATCTTCCAATGCTTCTGCCAATTCTTCAGAATCATCATCGCCATCATCGTTATCAATTTCACCAATTACATTTCGGTGGGGGCTAGCTATTGTACCAGATGCATTATGGCTATGACTATGTCTCAGGGTAATTGGAGCAATGGTATCATCGGACATATTAGGAAACCATTGATCTTTCATTGACACAAAGAAATATTTCAACGATGAGAAAAAAGTGGGATTACTGTTGCTGGCGAGATGAAGGTTCCCTGCACCGCCATTACCAGCAGCATTTTTAAACACACCACCTAAAGTTTTAAATTCGCTAATGACTCGGATGTAGATTAATCCATAAATGACAAAAATCCCCACAACGATACAGTATCGAGGAACCCAGCTCAATACTAATCGCAACCAAACGGGTCTCATTGGCAAATAGCACCAACACACCAAAGAATCATACCCATCACTATGAATAAATGCTAGACTGGCAACAATCAATGGGACAAAAAATGACAAGGAATATACATAATACCGGAATTTATATAATCCACCTTCTACTCTATTGGAATTTTTCACTTTTGTGTTGAATGACGGTTTGAAAATTAATAAATAAGTATGGAAAGCAAATGCAAAAATAGCAATATCAGCTCCTTCAATTGCTGTTGCCGTGAAAAACCCTACCACTTGACAAAAATTATGATTATAGTATGCACTTGAATGAGTCAATATTCTTGTAGGATATAATAATAAAATACATGCTTTTAACAAATCGAAAAATAGTAAAAAGAAAATCAATTGATGACGGAAAACTATTCGTTTTGGGTCTATAGCAAATAAAAAATACATGGCTATTAGAACTGCGGCGATGGACCCACATGATGATGATATGGCTACTATTCGTTGAACTCGTGCCTGATGGTCGGTGAACTGGCCTAGTTGGTTGGCCTTATGGTCTCTAGTAGAATAATCTCTTTTGAAAATTGTGGGTAGTATTATGTCGTTGAATAATGCAGAAAGTATAGATGCTGTAGTAGTAGAATCATCGGTGCTGTCCTTAATTATGGTCGTCACTGTTGCTGTGGCTGCAGATACAGATGCAGCTATTGTTGCTATAGTTGTCGGTATGGTTGTAGGTGTTGCAGCAGGCGTGAATGCTTTAGTTGGCAGGGTTGCTATTGATATTAGGTCCGGCATTACAAACAGTTCGATATTATGTGAATGATTATTAATGATATTGGACAATAGACTGTAAGGACAGGCTTTTAGGTCACTTACTAATATCTAATTATATGTGCAAGTTTGAATACTTAATATATATATGGGATTCCTTTTCTTTTTCTTTTTCTTGTAAGGAAAATAGGGTGCTTTTTTCCTTCAATATATATCTGGATATGATTAAGTTTTAATATAATAATTTTTTTTTCGTAGTTCGTAGGTTTTGCTGTTGTGTTTTTTTAAAGTTTTTAAATTAAAACTATTTTTATATACAGCTAGGTTTTTTAATTAATGAAGATGAAAAAAAAAATTTGCTATTTAATTTAATAGAACAATCAATCAATCAACTTGGGGGTAAATAAAATTGAAATTGAAATGGAAATGAGGTTTTTAATCAACGTATATTATATAAAACACTTTTACTATTGTTAATCTTTTGTATTATCAATCGCGGCATTTTGTAATTCTTTTTTTTTTTGCTTCTCGCCTCTAATTTATCTAAAAAAAAATTTAGCATTTATTTTTGTATTGGTGGTTCTCTTCTCTCCTTCCTTTGCTTTCCTTTCCTTCGTCCAGCGCCCCCCCCCCCTTTTTTTTTCTTCTATTTATTTGCTTTGTTTTACAAACAATGTGGTGCCGACCCGTCCCATTTGGATGTCTTTTTTTTTTCTTGTTATCTTTGGTGTGTAAATGTATGTTTAGTACTATTTAGACACAATCCAAGACTAACACCAATACTCTAGTCATCAGAAAATGCTGTCTAGAATCATTCAACTTCTTATTGTAATGACCAACTTTGACTTTAAAAAGGTTTTCAGTAGAGGATTAGTTATGGTTTGAAGAAAATTCTACTTTTTTTTTTCGTCCCAGGCTTAAAATTCCCGCGGGCTTGGCTAAGCATATTATTAGTTTTTGTGTAATGCTCATATATTGATCACAACACTGCTGCCACTCCGGCCACTACTACCACTTCCGCCATCAATTTCTGTCACGGTGTAGAAAATTTTTTCGTAACTGTATACTTTCTAATCCAAATTATTTTTTTTTTCTGTAAAACCTCCTGGTTGTGATTGTTCTTAATTTAGTTACACCTTACTGTTTATTGTTATTGTGACAGACGCCTTGAATGTTGATGTCACTAATACGATATACGTTTTATCTAAGTTTTATTTGTGGTTAGTAGTGGTTTGATATCTCTTCGTTCGTTCCCCGCTTTAATCATAGACACCACCAAGAAGTTGTTAGCAGTTAATCTTCCTCAAAACCAATAATAGTATGTACAAGCGAGCCAATCTGAATAATTTGCATCACTAGTGTCAGTCATCGAACAAGACGAGTATTAAGCTCAAGTTGCAAAAAAAAAATATACCTGTCATTCAGTTTATAGATATCTTTGTTGTCTGTTTACCTCGGCATATTAGAGAAGACAATCAGTTTTGTTCTTGATTTTGTAAGCATCATCATCATTATTATTTCTTTGACAGTATAAATGATTTGATGGATAGTGGTCTGGGCACGGCATTTTTTTTTTTGTGGTATATTATTGTTAACCTTGTTTTTCGATAATCGGTGATTTACCGAGGTGATGATGATACTAATTGTTTTATGAAATACCAAGAAATCTTGTCACTTTTGAAATTTATTATTAGCACCGTACAGTTTTAAGCTTGGCAGGTTTGTGAATATAGCCTATGATTTAGTTTGAAGTATACAAATCAATCGAGTTGTTGTTGAAATGCATTCAATTTTTTGGGCTATATCTTGTAGCATTGCAATCACACTCATTAGGTATGTTGTTAAAGGCTCTAAAAAAACTTGTTGGCTTTTATTTATTACGTGGTTTACAAGCCTTCATTCACGGTCATAGCCATAAGAAAGCTGCCAACCTCTTGATTTGCACCTTAAAAATTATAATAGTAGCATTAACACTGCTTTCTTGTACACATTAATACAAATGTTGACTCCAGTTTCCACTACTACAGGACATACACGTATATATATGAAACAGTTGTATATTAATTATTAGGGGATGCTATTATAAATATCCAAAAGAAAAAGCAATTGGCAAATATCAGAAACTAAAAACAAATTAATTAGATAAAATATTATTCTGGGGGGCTAAGGGATAAAGGAACCTAAAACAATCCAAACACATTAATGTAAAAAAAGAAAGACAAACACAAAAACAAAAAAACTTAAAAAAACTGTGCCCATTCTATATTGATGGTAATTAATGCAAAATAGTAAAATATTCAATGAACAGCAAATGAACTCAACAATAATAAAAAAAAAGTAGGAAATTAAAAACAGATAGTGTAGGTATTGAACATAAAATCATTAATTAGGAGGAAATAAAGAAATTAATAGAAACTGCTGTTTTACTAATTTCTTTTGGAATCCAAATCATCTACTGATGTAGCTGAGGATGCAGCATATGTGCTACCCTGTGGTTCGTCTTCAAACACCGAAGGAGTACTCGACGAAATTTCATCGCCTTCTTCTTCTTCATCCTCTTCGTTAATTCCAGGCACTTGATCATTGTTAGTAAGATTACTCAATGGAACCTGAGTCTTTGAGCTTTGTCTGGACCTAGAAAAATTTGACATCTCAAATGCTTCAGGTGTTTCAGCTCTCAGTGGGGGACTAACCTGAGACTCTTGGTACACTCTCGTATACAATCTGCTTTCATTATCATTGCTGTTGATAGGGATATAATTGTATGATAAAGGGTCAATTTCTTGGATATCGATTTTTTCAATTTCAGTGTATGACCAACGACAGAAAAGGCCTTCTTTGTTTTTTGGCAAATATTTATATTTGGTGAATTCAAAAACAGTCAAAGATAACATGGCTCCACCAATCAAATCGACAAAGTAGTGATGAGTCAAATACATCGTGCTCCACCAAAGCCAAGATGCGTATGTAACCCACACAAACTTGAATCGTGGAAACAACCAACACAAAAATAACACTTCCATGATACAACATCCTGAATGTAACGATGGGAATGCCCCAAAAATGATTGATGAATTGGAAAATCCGGTGGTATACATATCAACACCTAACAATTTATCTATCCTTCCAAGTCCACCAGGAGACCCGTGCATTGAATAATTAGCTGGTTCTAATCCGTGCAAGTTTTTGTACCATGGAGGAGCAGCTGGGAATGCCATTTGAATCAAGACTCCAAGCAAGTTCATATAACCAAAGGCAAACCCAAATGATCTTAATGCCGTCGGTGGCCCAAATAAAAATATAATAGCAGCAAGTACAAATGGGAAACTGAAATGAATAATCCCATATGGTAACCATGCCAATATATCTAACACTCCGGTAGTGATGGTTGCCAAAACATTTGATAAATTATCGCCGTACAAAATTGTTTCCATAGCTGGTAAAACTTTAACTGTGATAGCTGGTTTCCATTCTTGAGGTATTTTAGCACACGTAAAATATAATGCCAACCAAGTGAAAACGGGCAAGGCAGGAAGAAAAAATTGTGATGTTAAGGGTATTAAAAAACAAGTAGCAAATGCTAAGATTATTGGTAATTTTATAAAAAATGAAGCTGGGAAAACCACAAACACGAAAAAAAGTATGGAAACCAAAAACCCATAATGGAATATTTCTCCCACCGTCCAATGATGATGCTTTAATTTACGTAAACTCGTTTGTATGTTTGTATCAAAATTCAAATCACTAACTGTAGAACCAGGAGCCTTCTCCAGGAGAAAATAGTAGTGGAATAATTGGTACGGTTTTTGTATTATTTTGGAACGCAAAATAGAAGACGCCATTATTCAGTTTGTTTTTGTTATGATATTGGGTGAATAATATATGTAAAACACGGATTATGTTTGCTAAATAAGTATAGGAATGATAAATGTTACTTTTTTCCAAGCCAGATTCTATACAAGTATTGGTGGAATTGTGGTTCTGGTGTAGTCGCCTGATTCTAAACTAAATAACAACAGGAACAAGTCAATAATATATATAAAGTAAAACTCTCAATATGATCTAAAAAAAATGGTGGTTCTAATGTAGCGGGGAAGAGGAGAGGTGTGTAATATTATCAACACGTTAATATATACACTGTTCCTAGGTATGTGTTCTTTATAAAATTGATGAATTAAGGCTGGTTGGTTGTCTAAGTGGACTTGTAAGAAGTTTTATACAAAATGGGAATATGAGAAGAGAAAGTGTGAGAAGTGAGAGAGAGAAAAATAGGGGAAAACCAAACAAGAAGGAGAAAAAAAAAAGAACCGATGGTAGTGTGCCTCATTCCAAAGGGTGAAAATTTCTTTTTTTATTAAAGTTTGTTTACTGGATTGAGTTTAACTTCACACACACACACACGACCAGATTTACTGGAAGAAGAAGACCGTACATTAAAGGATTCCCGAAGTCGTGCAAACCAGTCAATTGCTTTTGATGTATTTAATTGTAAGCTCTTCCCTAGGATATACCTGATTTGGTTCAATATTGTAAATGCTTAACCTAATCTTGTTCAATCGTTAGTATGTGTAGAGGACAATAGTTCTTTTTTTTTATTTGGCCAATTGTTGTGTTTGCTGGTTTGCCTATAGTTTTTTATTGTTCCGAAAAAAAAACCATTTAGCCGTCAAAACCGGTTAAGGTGCGGTGATGTTTAAGGTCGGAACTGGCGAAGCTAGTCCCAGTGTTGTGAATGTTCCCATTACTGTATTATATCGACTATTTTAGCACTATTTGAGCCATTTTTGATTACTATTTTTTGGAATGGTAACAGCCTCTTTTTGCCTTCACTCATTAAAAAAGACTGATCATTAATAAATCAGGGTTACATAACACTTGCAGATAATTACTGAAAAAATTATGACAAAAAAAAGTTAAAAATTCAGCCCATCACAACACGAAAATGTTAACTTTATTTCAGAAAACTTTGCAAACAGCAATCATCAGAAGACAAATGTATTCGTTGATCAACATGTTTACTTACATATTAGTTGTATACAATTGAGTTATTTCCCAATTTGAGGGTTATTTTATGGCGACCTATTAGTAAATTCTTAATAATTTCGCAGTCGCAAGAAAATTCCTTATACGTTTGGAAAGCAATTATGGTCCTCTATCATAAGCAAGTCCTGGGTCCTTCTAGCCAATCAATTTGTCTCAATATAACCATTATCAAATTGAATGTTGCTCAGATTGTAATGATTACATTTGCACTCTATTACTGTAAATTGTGTGTATCTATGCTGCTGCAACGTGGACAGGACTGTGTGTAGTAATTTTTCTATGTTCCAGCACATTTCCGAAACGGGACGGACAACAGCAAAACGTATTTACTTTTTCTCTTATAACCTAGGCTTTCTCTCCAAGTAGAGCAACAATCTTTTTCCAATATTTTACCATCGATTCTCCACCAAAACAAATTATCCAATTATGCCAGTTGAAGAGCTTGAAGACCGTGTTATCATTACTGATCCAAATGACTCAACTAACAGAGCCACCATTTTGAAATTTGGTGCTACTGTAGTTTCTTGGAAAAACAATAATCAAGAAAAATTGTGGTTATCAGAAGGTGCTCATTTAGATGGAAGTAAAGCCGTTAGAGGTGGTATCCCATTAGTTTTCCCAGTTTTCGGTAAACAAAAAGATTCAAATCATCCAACTTTCAAATTACCTCAACATGGATTTGCTCGTAATTCAACTTGGGAATTCTTGGGACAAACTCAAGAAAGTCCAATTACGGTTCAATTTGGATTAGGTCCAGAAAATGTTGATCCAGAAACTTTGAAATTATGGAATTATGATTTCACTTTGATTTTAACTGTTAGTTTGACTAAAGATAAATTGGTTACTTCAATTGACGTGGAAAACACTGGTAAAGAAGCATTTGAATTTAATTGGTTGTTCCATACATATTATAGAATCCATGACATCACCGATACATTAGTTACCAATTTAATTGACCAACAATGTTACGATCAATTGATTGGTGAATCATATATCGAAAAGGCACCAGTTATCAGTTTCCATGAAGAATTTGATAGAATTTATTCAAAAGTCAGTTTGGAAAAATCCATTCAAGTCGTTGATAAAGGTCAAGTTCTTTTCAATCTTCATAGAAAAAACTTGCCTGATTCCGTTGTATGGAATCCATGGACTAAGAAAGCTGAAGGTATGGCTGATTTCCAACCAAAATCAGGGTTTCATCAAATGGTCTGTGTTGAGCCAGGTCATGTTAACTCAATGGTCTCTTTACCAGCTGGTGGGAAATGGTCAGGTGGTCAAGAAATCACTATTGGTGGTGAGATTAAAGTTCAAGCTAATATTTATTAGAATTCTTTGAATAGACAATTAGTATATATATATATGTACATTAAAGAAAAGAAAAAAAAAGAATCAACGAAATATGATTGTGTTTACTCTATTTTTTATTTTTGGCAGCATGTTCACGAAAGCTTATCTTTGAATTTTTGAAACTTATTAAGCGATTTGAGGGACGATGAAACTGTAGGTTTATCGTATAATGAGAACGGTTGGGGTATCGTTACAGACTTTGATTTCGTCATTGTCGGAAGATTAGTTGAGTTTTGTAAGGCACGAGAATCAACGCTTCTAGAGGATACACTAGAAGGTATTGATTTCGATGGACTGACTCTAGTCAATCGAGGGGTATTCTTATTAGTTTGTGTAAATGACGGTTTTTTATTGAGCGCAGGCAAATGTGACCCATGTGGAGGTGGCGGTGGTGGCATGTCATTAACAGGCAGATGTGCAAAATACATAGACGGCATATTTGGTGACGGAGTCCCACTAAAACTTGGTATAGATGATTTCCGTTGTAATGAAGGGATTGACGACTTTTTGTTCAAAGTGGGTATTGAAGATTTTCGGTTTAATGTAGGATGGGAAGACTTCTTTTGCAATTGAGGAATAGAGCGTTTCTTGTATAAACAAGGAGGATCAGCAAGTTTCTGTTGTTGTTGTTGTTGATGTTGTGAAGGTGATGATGTGTGTACGACACCAGCCATTTCCAACGAGCTTTGTCTTAATTTGTTGGTTGGAGGATATGGTGTAACAAAATTTTCTTTATTTGGAGATCCAGTCTCTGTTGTTTTCCGTCGTAATATTGAATTCAAATCCCTTGAACCTTTCGAAGGTGATATTTTTCTATTGGGACTACTGTTATTCTCAACAGTGGTTTCCTTTTGTATTACTGGAACAGCAACTATCTGATCAGATCCATTCAATGTTCTTCTTCTTTTGGTTGCCGATTCCTCCATCTCCCCTGATGACGGTGATTCAGATTTCTGTGGTGATGGGGTTTTCATATGAACCGAATAATGCTGATTTATAGAATCCATTTGTGTGAATTTATTCATATGAATAGTACTATAGCGTTTGTTTCTTCTATTCATGACTTTGTTGGAGCTGGAATCTCCATTGCTATAATTATTCAGTCGTGATATCGGTGGTGGTGACCCCAACAATTGTTGGGCTCGTGAATTTAGTTCCGATAAAACATTGTTAGTGATTTTTTGTGAATAACCTTTTTGTAACATTGTTGCTGCTGTTGGAGACGTCTGTATATCATCAAGACTTGGGTAGATATTGTTGCTGTTAAATGTGGAGGTGTCATGCAAATGAAGATCGAGCTGATGTCCCGATGATGGTGAATTTAAGGTTAGATCTCGGATCTTTTTTATCGGTGTATTCATAGACACCATTGGATAATTTGTCGATGACTCCATGATTAAGCTAAGGAGTTTTCAGGGATACAGAAAATAGAACGAAAGTAGATGACCCTTGTCAGTCTTTTGAATAGAAAGAATAAAACACTAAAAAAAAAAGAATAGTCACCAAGAAGTTACTGAATGTTGTGATGTAAATTAATTGTTCCAGTGAGCACAGTATAAAAAAAAATTAGAGAGCATTGTTTACTTATTATTTTTTTTCCCTCTGTTCCAGATTACTCAAATAGGCAAATGGTAAACAGATCAAAAATATCAACAATAACAACAGAGAGAAAGTACGTCAGTATACCGTTGGTGGGGTTAATTTTTGCAACCTTAACTTTGTATAGTTAAAACTGTCACTGTCAGTTTAGTGAGTTTATTCGGTTTACACAGTTTTCATTCCCAAAAAACTAACAACATTAATTGATTTGATAAATCTTACGAAAAACTGTTGTCAAGAGTACTAGCAAACAACACATACACAACAACTTAATTGGAATGACAACACACTTTTGTATCTAACTATATTGCTCACAAGTTCACAGGCCCACTAACTCTACGCAAGAAGAAGATGCATAAACACACTTATATTTATAAATTGGTTCATTAACTAAGCAGAATTATTAAGAAGATAAATATATACCACCGACTTTCTGAAATAAAAAGAATTACTCTACTCTATAATACCTCTAAACACTAGAAACAATTTCACTAGCATTTCTCAACACCTCAACCATTCTAACACATTCCTTTCTCTTTTGAACAGTAAGCTCATTTTCCTTAACCAAATCATCCAAGTCTGGACTGCTGTACAACTTTTCCAATAAAGTCTTTTGGATCTCATCCTTGGATTTGTTGATCAATTTCAACATAATAGCTTTAGGAACAACATCACCAACAGTACGCTTAACAATATTATAGTATGAAGAAATCAATAATTTGATAACTTCGGTTTCCATAGTTTCTCTTTCACTCATAGTACCTGTGGCTCTCAATACTGGAGGTGGGGCTTCCATTTGTTGTAATCTCTTTTTGTTTTTGCTAGAAAAGAATCCACCAAAGAATCCATTAGATGACCCATCTTCTGGTTTAGGTGATGTGGCTTGTGCTGGTTGTTGACTTGGCGGCAATGGTTTACCAGTCTTAGGATCAACAGCAACTTGTGGCTTTGGATGGAACTTCTCTTCCACAATAGACATTGCTTGTGTCCCCTTCAACAAATCTGGATGAGCAGTGTTAACATATGTCTCCTCAGCTTGAATTATATCATTGACAAACTCAGTGGTTGGAATCAACAAATCTCTCAAGTATAAAATGAAATTCTGAGACAATTGCTCTTTCAAACCGGGGTATCTTGAATATTGTGGTTGACTAATAATTTGTGATAAAATTCTGACTAACTCATCGAAAATTAAATTGATACATCTGATAGAAGGTTCTTCCAATCTTTTGATTTGTTGTCTTACCAACACCTCGAAAGCTTGGGTACCGACAAACAACGAGGGTGCCGACCCAGAGGTATTATGCATAATTGTTCTAATATCAGCATCTTTAATTTGATCAAATGGATCAATGGCATTAACCCCATTCTTGAAAATTTCATGAAACACAAAGGAAATACGGGCACCACCACTCAATTCTTGTGAGCTCAATTCTTTGGATTCACCATCTAAGATGCCAGTGTAATCTTTGGAGAAATTAGTGATCATACTCAATGCAATTGATGCAGGAGACTCAGCCATTTCAGGTCCAAGCATTGATAATTCTTGTTGATACTTCTTCAATGAATGCTCAATTCTCATCTTGATGTCAGGTAAAGTACTCTTGATGTGGTGCAACAAAATACCATTCAATTTCTTGGCCAAGTAAGGAGTACCACAGAATTGGGCTTTGGCTCTGTATGATGGGTGATTTTCAAAAAAGTTTCTTTCATCTTTCAATGCGTCCCTGATAGTTTTCTTAGCTTCGATATCCTTTTGACCTCTGTTTATCACTGGAACATAACCAAATCTCAATGGGATGACACGTCCAGCCAAGATGTCAATAACATCAGTACCTTGATCCATTAAATCCACTTTGGTTAAAACACCAATTGTTCTTGCACCTTCAGGGTCAACTTCTCTTGCTAATTTCAACCCATCTGAATTGGCCAAATCTGTATTAGCAGCGTTGACAGACAAGATAATGGCGTTAGGCTTAGAAATAAATTTCATAATCATATCTTTGATTTGTCTTTCAATATCTTTGGGCTGATCACCAACGGGGACTTTTGTCAACCCTGGTAAATCAACTAAAGTTAACGTTAAAACGTGAGGAGAGTAAATTCTCAAATTGATTGGCACTGGTGAAATACCCAAATTCTTACCTGTTTTGGCATCAGTTTCTCTAACAATTTCGTTTCTGATATCTTCAAAATTGAAAAACTTTTTCCCCGGCAAATGCAAAAATTCACCCCATTCATCAGCATTATTTTCTGATTGACCACCTGTGCTTTCTGAAGCATTAACATCAACCAAATCATTAGCTTTCTTCAAATCCTTGCTTGGTCTTCTGTTGATTAATTGTAAAACCAAGGGCCTTCTGGTAACAATACCTGTTCCTCTAGGTAAAAAGTCTCTACCAACAACATTTTCCAATACTGACGATTTACCACTGGATTGGGATCCAACAACAGTGATTTGAGGCAAATCTACTGGCGAGGATGATCCTCCACCTAAAGGAGCCAATGCATCTTGTAATTTGTTAATGGTGGCAATCAATGTCTCATCCATTTTTGATATAACTTTCTATCGTTTGATTAATTGCTTTGTATGGGAATATATATAAAAGAATATTTTTTTCTACCAAAAAAAAAAAAAATCAATTGGTTGTCAATAAAGTACTCGTTTGTTATCGTTTTTTGGTAAATATTGATTTTGGTGGCACTGTCTCTATGCATTCAAAAAAAAAATTAAGCAAGACAAGAAATGATCCACTTACACACGACCATCGGTTATGATCAAGTGTCATGAAATTTTACAAAACCCAGCCTCCATTGAACTAGACTGATATTAGAAATGTAACCCTATAAGCTTTTTTTTGGTTCTTTAGACTAAACCAACAGTAAATGTTTGTATATATTCAAATTACATAAACATTGAAATGCAAATTATCAAATTCTTGTAGGGCCAGCTCGGTATCTTCCCATGGAACACCGAATATCCCAGCATTGATCTTGGGCATATTTATAGCAACTTTACCATCACATTTCTCCACTTCTTTATAGTCAGATACCTTTCTTGCCAAGTCTGCAATTGATTGTTTGGTAAAATGGACAATTTGTTCTGGTGTTTGATTAAAATCACTTGTGAAAAGACACGCAATAAGTATATTTGGCTGGTCCGACTCAATAATGAAAGATGTACCCAATAGATTAGAGTTCTTATGACAATATTGACTGTACTCGTTGTTTGATTTGGGGAACTTCTTTCGGAATACAGCTGCTATACCTCCTCCCCATGATCCATGGGTATTACAGGCATGGGCTAGAATTACTTTTTTACCAGCTGGAATTGCGTGTGTGAACAAATCACTTTTAATATATTGAATCATTGATGTTCGAAATGAATGCAATTGTATATATATTTGTATGTATCGATTTAAAAGAAAGGGATGAAAAATTAAGAAGCAATTGAGGGTTGCACACTATTTTTTCTTCTCCAACTTTAGAGATACTGATTCACCCGGAGAATTGTGTTTTACGTCGTTGAAAAAGAACCCCTGTTCACTGCCAGCACCAAAAACATTTTCATATATATGCTGGCTTTCATCTGTATTCTCATTGTAACTAGTTTCTTCGTAGGAGTTGGTAAAAGTGAATGCGTTTGTAAATTGAGCAACCTCGTCGTCGTTATGATTTGGCAAATACCTATCTTCTGGGGTGACCATAAAAAACTGTATCTCGCTTCCCTTTACGAGTTTAGCTTCTGGTGAGAGAGCAATGATGTCAGCCTTGGCTCCCCATCCACCACCACCCGCAGTAACTTTAAACCTCTCAACTTTTGTACTGTTTGGTTTCTTGATTTTGACGAAAACCTCTGTCTCCTTAGATCCAATGCTCATCAATTTTTTGTTCTCCTCAAGGTATTTGGCTGCAGGGTTGTTATCAATAGATTTAAGCAAGTTGCCCACACAATTGGTGACCTTAAAGCTAGTTCCAGGATACAAATCGGTCCAGTTGTCTTTTACCACAGCACTGGAGTGTCTTGGTATCAATCCTCGGGGCAACAGGATCTCTAAATCACACAAATGTTGTCCCAGATTCAAACCATTACCAAAGTAAAATAAAGTTATAATCGAGCCAGTAGAGAACACGGTGTTTGCTAGATTCAATTTTAATTCCATTTCTTGTCTTAGATTAATTTTCAATTGGGAAGCTATGTTTTTCCAATGTTTCTGTGCACTAACAACATTCAAGCCATCACTTTCTCGAGGTGGTTTATTAATATCATCTTTTTCTTCCAAAAGAGCCGAGTCCCCAATACTAATAGGTTCGTCCAACCAAAGCTCAGAAACTCCATTTCTGTGTGAATAAGGTACAACTGTATCAACACCTGCTACAACCAATTGCAAATCTTGTTTTTGGGACAATTTGATTGAGTCCTCGATGACTTGAGGTAGATTTGTCGGAGTCGATAAAACTAGCAATGATTTTGGAGTGAATTGCTCTGGAATTTTTAACTGGAAATCAACTGGATTGATAGTGGTCTTTGTCAAATAAGAAAGAGAACGTATTTGTTTCGGAAATAGTCTGATCATTGTTGTCTATGTACACAAGTATACAAATCTATAAGGGGAAGTTGTGAAATTTTTTTTAGGGGAGGGATTCTTTTTTTTTTCTTTGGCGAATCAGTTGCTTAGGTTTTTTTTTGTTTTTTCACACATTGGCTTTGGTTGTTCTTATTTTTCAACTTCATCAATAGATCTTTTTTGAGGAATAGTTTCTGAAGTTGACTCTTTGGTTTCCTTTGTGACCAGAAATTCTACAGTCTTGGCCACTTCTTCAAATTCTTTGTCCAAGTCTTGTATTTCAGCACAACCTTTTTCAAAAACCTTCTTTAATACTGGACCCCATATTCTTTCATCTTTTTCAAAATCTTCAAATTTAAACACATTTTTACCCAATTCCCATTCAGATTGTTTTGTTCTAATCAACTCCACCATGTATGCACTAGACTCCATAGCTCTACCAATATCACTAATCAAACTTCTAATATAAGTACCGGATGACACATCACTAATGAAATGAATCATTGGCAATTTCTCTGGTAAAGATTCGTCGTCAGCTAACAACTTTGGTTTTCCAGTTTCCTTAGGTAGACCCTCTTTTTCAGCTTTTTCCAAATATTGCTTGGAAAAGAATAATGGCGAGTCATTTAAAGTTGGATTATCCTTCAACCCATGTTCTTTGGGAACACCATTTTCGTCTAACTCGCTTTCCAATTTTGTAAATTCGTGATCAGTTTTCAATGAGTCTTCTTTGATAACAGTAATATTATTGACAGTAACATCTCTTACTTTGATATTTGTAGGCAAAGGCAATCCTTTTCGTGCGTATTCGTAAAGTGGTTTCCCATTGACTTTTAATGCTGAGAAAATAGGTGGGGTTTGCTTAATATCACCAATAAATTTTTCCACAGTACTATCTATTAATTCCAGGGTAATGTGATCAATTTTGTTTTTACTAACAATTTCCCCCTCTGAATCCCCCGTGGTGGTAGATATTCCCAACAAGGCTTTTGTTTCATATGTCTTTTGACACTCAGCAAGATAGTATTGTAATTTTTTCGTTCCCAATCCAACACCAACCACCAAAATCCCACTTGCTAAAGGATCCAATGTACCTCCATGGCCAATTTTCACCTTGGTTGAGGCGATCTTTTTCTCAATCTTTTGCGGTTTCCATTTTCTATCACGACTAAGATCTGATCTTATTTTGTCTTTCATCTCTTGTAAGTCTTTGGCGAACACTTCGGATTTTGTGAACTTATTCTGAATTGCTTCAATAAATTTGGCAGATGTAATGCCTGAGGGTTTGTATACTGCAAATACTCCGTTCATTTTTATAGATTTGAGTCTGAGCATACAAGATAAAGTGAAGCAATGCCAATAGTATTTTTTTTGAGATGTCTTCAGGTTTCTATTTTTCTATTGGGTGTGGTAGTGCGAAATCATCACTCATCGTCGCCTACTACAAATGATCAACCCTCCACGTCTTCCTGTACACCTACCTGGGCTTCGTTATTTGAAAATCAAGCTATTGTAATGTTAGTAAAGAGAAGTTCTCCATACAATGTAAGAAAAGCGTTTTGTAGTTTTTCATACATACAGATAAATATCCAGTGACTCTCGGTGATATAATCTTAAAATCAACACCTTTCTTTTCGTTAATTTGGTTGATGGAATCAATTTGGCTTTCTAGTTCCATTAGCTTTCTTTTTGTAAATGAGTAAATTCCAAGGAAATTCAATAAACTTAGGAATAACCCACCAGATAGTAGATCCAATAAGTTTTCGAGCAACATCCTTTTGCTCATTGGATTGAATGCTACCGCAAGTGATTCATTGACTAGACTGACTATGTTTTCAAATTCACTCCTCAGTATAATGTTTTCCAAGCTAGGGATCGACGAGCTTTCATTAAAACTATTATCATCAAATGATCCACTCATAAGTTGTGTCAGAGTGATTGCTCCAGGCTCTGAACCTGGGTAGTAACAAGAAAACTGTGGAATCAAATCAGGAAATTGAACTGTATGATACACACGTGGAATCCGAATGATTCTGGTTTCTTTAAACGTGCTAGATGAAAGGTCAGTGTGTATGTTGGGAAAATGGTTAATCACTAGTGAAGTGTCATCTGATCCTGGAACCAAATATTCATGGTAGTTGAAAAATACTAACTCTTGAGAAGATTGATCAGGATTGACTGTAGAGTCTGTCTTGGTTTCATTCATGTACTTGTATATTTAGATTCACAAACACTGTTGATTCAGCCACTTTGTATCAAACTAATCTACTCATAAAACCCTAATTTTTTTCGCATTTGAAAGCATAGTGTAAAGATATCTACCAAAATACACGACTATGTTTAGTATGTGGACAACATTCTGAATGGTATAATTGTTATAACTCTACTGTTAGAGATTACTGTGGTGGAAGAGTTGGGGATTCAGATGATAAATTCACAAGTCTAAGAGTTCAGATAAAGCTGGATGGATTTGTAAGTTAATTTCCGTTCTACAACTCAGTGTAGAATTTCAATGACGCATCTTGATCTGCAAAAAAAATGAAATAAATAGAATAAAATTTTTCTTTCCTCTCTACTCTTTCTTTTTCTTCTTTTTCGTCTTTTCCTTAGTTCCACAACGTTATTGCAATATTACTTCATTTGAGATATAGGTATGTTTCTCATTAGAAAAGCTCAATCTGTGAGCTAGCTCACTTCCTGCCTTATGTTGCTTCATTTTCTTGGTAGTTTATATTCAATGATGATACTGAGTCGTTAGGACTCCACAGCATTAAACCCAGCTCAATTGATATTTTTGTTTATGATAAGAATTGTTAAATTATATATATCTGAAATATAATAACTACCAAATGGAGTGTGTTGAGGGAAGTGGTTATACCGATATGAATTTATTACTAACATCATCTTCAGAAGGAATTTCTATATAAATAATAACCCTGAAAATATATATAATTACTATACCTAGAATATGTTAATCCAGTATTAGTTTTGTAGAATAATGTAATCTTTGAATATGCGCCACATGTCTCTTAAGTTGTTATTACTTGTAATAGACCACATGGCGTATTAGATAGTTAATTCTATTACCATAAACTCTTCCCTTCGCTTTCTGCAATTTTTTTTTTTGCTTTGTCCAACCACTCAAAGTAGTGAAAAAAAAAATCTAACAAATTTTTTTTGGCACCAACCTCTAATTAACCACCAACAACCATCAAGATGATCCCTTTGAGACAGATTGTCGGTAGGACTACTAGAAGTGGGTTTCTTCAAATAAGAAGTGCTAGTAAAGCAGGTACTATAGTTTTACGCTATCAATCCACTACTTCCACTACCACCAACACTGCAACTCCAACAACAACTCCAGACAACGACAATTCGAAACCATCTTCAGAAACTGTTAAAACCGAACAATCCTCCCTCCCCAAAGCCACTCAAAAGGGAAAACAAGATAAGAAAGCTCCTTCCAAGAAAACACCAGTCAACCCCAAGTTAAGAGATATTAGTGGACAAATTAAAGAAACCATTATTCAATCCACCACAGATTTGAATGAAGCCTATAGTATTTTAGAAGAAGGGATTACGTTTTTAAGAGAAATTCAAAAATCAGAGAATATTACTGATCGACAAATTTTCAAGGAATTTTATCCTTTGGCTACCGAATTGTTTAATTTAGCTCAAAAGCCCGAAACAACAATTGACCATTCGTTAAATGATATAATTGATATGTTTGTTAAGAATAAGATTGCTCATTCAATGCACTTTATTCAATTAGCTGCAAATGCTCTCAAACAAAACAGTGAAGCTTATGACGAAGTATTGCAGTATTGGTTCAAGAGTTTTGAATATACCAAATCGCATGATTTTTTGTATGTCAATAACTTCAATGGAATCAAAACCAAAATTGAATATCAACCTTATGATTTCACCAATTTGGCCATTTATGCTTATGTTCAATCATGTATTGCTCAAAAAGTCACGTACTCGCCAGTCGATGCTGCCAAGTTTTCCCCTAGTGGCAAAATACCACCATTTTATCATATCAAGAAAACTTTAGAAGTGTTGGATATCCACGACGGTAAAAAGTTCCGTGAATATTGTAATTTATTGGAAACTGATTCCCAAGAAAGATTCAATCCAAATGGGGCTAGTTCAATCAAGAAAATTGAAAACACCCCAGATAAAAAGCAACTCGATAAATTCTATCAAAATGTGGTTGATATTTGTAACAAGCGTAATATCAAAGTTGATGAAAAAGTCATTGTTGCATTGATGCAAAGATACTTTCAATTTGATGAATACAATGAAGTTTTCAGTTTATTTGAAACAATTATGAATTCTGGCGTTAAACCATCGATTGATGCTTGGAATATAGTTATTAAAGCAATGACAAACCCTTCAAGAATAGCTAGTTTTGGAGGCAAAGCCAAGCAACAAGAACTTGTACAAAATTTTGAAAGAACTTTACAAACCATAGTGTCGTCAGGAGTACAATTTAATGGTGAAACTGTTGGTGCCATCGTCAGTGGGTATGCCAATTTTGGACAATTCGACAAAGCTCAAGAGTATATTGATAAATACGCTAAAGGTGTCAAGGACAACGGAGCTGTAATCAGTTTATGTAATGATGGGATTTTGAGAGGGTTGGTTTACAATGGGAAAATTGAAGAGGCCGAATCCAAATTGAAACAGTTTATGGAAACTCACACTCAATACAAACCTCATACCCACGTTATGAATGACTTTCTCAATTATTATGCCAAGAAGAAAAACTATAAGGCCATTAATGGTATCACCAATTTTATGAGAAAACACAACATTGCTGAAAATGTGTCAATCAAAACCACTATGATTAATGCCTATTTTGAGAGTTTGCATGCCATTGGTAAGACTCCAGATCTTTCCAGCTTTTTAGCCAAAATGGAATCATCGGAAAATGCCGGTAAACGTGGATTCAACGAACAAATGCATTCGACTTTATTAAAGGGGTTGATTCAAGGGGCCAATATTGAAGCTGCTAGACAACTTTTCGATATATTAAAGTCAAGATATCCTCGTTCTGCATGGTTGAATACCAATATGATGGTTGGTGAACTCACTTTGGGAAATGTTAAACTTGGAGAAGATATCTTCAATTATTACATCAAAGAAATCAGAAATGAACCAATTATTTGGAATACATTTATTCATAATTTATTAGCTCGTGATGAAAAATTAGCTGACTTTTATTTTGAAAAAATGAAGCAAGATTCTCAAGTTCAACCTAATTTTTACACCTATTATTTCATGTTACAACATTATAGAAGAAAGGCTAAGAAGGATAGATTACAGCAATTGGTTAACGAATTGGCTGAAGTCGATTGGACTTCATATGGAACTTCATTACCTGATTTCATTAAAAGATTGACCAATTATTTGGATGTACCTGCTTCGTTGTTGTCCAAACTTGACAAACAGCAGGCAACTGTAGATAAACAATAATTTATAATTTATATAACAATTTCTATATACATGTACATAAATAAATTAAAACAAGAAATATTCATTAGATAAAAAAAAAAAAGAACAAAAAGAATAAATACCCAAACTCATTCCTGCTTTCCCTAATCTCTGACTTCGCCCATAGCTTTCTTCCAAAGAGGATATGCCCAATGAGTGAATCTGTCACGGGCGTTAGTGAGATTATCCAAAGCAGGACGAGTATCCAACATGAATGCTGGCATTCCAGTTTCTTCATCGTCAGGAGCTCCATAGTAATCGATGACATAACGAACCTCTTTCCAGCCTTGATTACGGCCACAACTTCTTAAAACTGTCCAATCGTGTCTATCAAAAGGAGGAATAGTATTGAAAGTTTCTGGGAACAATTGACCTAACCATAAATACATTCTTGCCTTTGGCGATAAATCATGAGGTCTACCAGTGAACTTCTTCAATCGTGGCTCTACTTTAGTTTGTTGAGTATATTGGTCTTCCCAAGTTAAAATTTGTTGCCATGCCCCTTCATTTAAGAAGTTATGCACTTCAACCATACTCTCCACGGCATCTTCAGGAACACCATCACCTTTCCCCTTCAGTAACATGGCATTCAACATTTGTTGTGGTGATGGATATTCCCATAGTCCTTGATCTTCTGATTCACCACGAGGAATAGTTGATATAGTTCTTTCGGTTGATAATTTGATACGCTGTCCAGGGGCTCTTTCAGATGATATTGCCATAGGCATGTTGTTCAAAGGATTTAAAACCTCGTCATTGTCGTTGTTAAGTTTGACGGGGCATGTTGGAGAAGAAGAAGCGAGTTTCGAATGATCTATAGGACATGCTGAGGGAGTGGTAAAAGAGCTTGTAGCTTTGAATGTGTCCTGGCTTGGTTTATCTGCCCAAAACCAACCCATATTGATTCGTAGTGTTTGATTGGATTGTTTGTGGAAATGTGATTATAAAGTGATGAGATATGATTTGATAAAAAAAAAAGAAAACTTTAAAAAAAAAGAAATACCGAAGTGACCATTGTTACGTAAGCACAGAAAAGTCCTCACAATATTTTCAGGCAACTGACACTACCCTGAAATGAAATGCAAAAGGAAGTTTGCCAATTTGCTATCAATCAATATATCAGGGACATAGAATTTAGTAGGATTGTATAAATTTTATAAAAAATTGAGCCCTATGAAAGTTACTGTAACCTATGTAGATACAACTTCAATTTTGAAACCCCGTGGCAAAGAAAAGAGAGAGACAATTAATTAAAATAGGGAACAAAGCTGGCTGGTGTGGAGAATGTAACATTGAAATACTAAAAATCAATTAACATAGCTTTGAAAACAGAATACAATCCTTTATTTAGTTTTTACTAAAAGCAAGAGTATTCCTCTAATAATGGTCGTACGTTTGCGTATTCTCGTAACATATTCAAAGCATAAATCTTTGTTGTTCACCCTAAACAGGCTTTTATTATATTCTTCTAGGTATACACAATGTTATTTTTTTCTCATTTGTGGTAATACTGGTAGACGAAAACATGGAGATTGTCCTAATCAAGTACTCGATTGTCGTCTAAGCATTGAAATGTCAATTCATGTGAGGGGGTGGGGGGGGGACGAAAAATATGGGAGAGAGAGGGAAACATAGCATGAAAAAGACGACATAAACAATTAAGCTTTTAGTGAATCTTTCTCCGTTTGTTATATACATCAATATGAGCATATTTTAGATTTCTTTTCTTGGCCTAGTACACTAAGGACTATTTCTATAGATATTACTACTCTATGTGGATAAAGTTGATGTAATTACAATGTCGCAAAAAAATAGAGTTTTGTGTCACTAAAAGTTGCTTTTATATTTTAAGCACAAGTAGTGCTTGTTTATCCAACGAGTTACATATTATTATTTAGTTGTTTTTGGTTAAAAGAGGGAAGACGGGGGGATACTTTTTTTTCAAATATTTTGAATTAATTTGTCGTCAGATTTAATGTCCCTTTGTAAAGAAATCCTCCCTCTTTAAATCAGAAACTACAACCATAGGCAGTTGTTAAAGTATAGTCTTTTGATATATCAAGAATTAACTGATTCGACTTTGAGAGGAGAAGAAACGGGGTGAAGCTGAAAATAAGCGGTTACAAAGACAAAACATATTTCTTGTATTTAGTAAAGTAACTAGCTCTGATAACAAAATTCATTTGAAATCGGAATAATAATAGAATCAATTCCACTTTGATAATGTGTGACAAACACAACTTTACATAGTAGATATTTCTATTGTGAAAACACAATTAACACATCTTCGTACTCCTCTCACCTCCACACACTTGTATATACACTTGTCGTCTAGCAATCACCCTCCTTTGGTCCAAATTTTGTATTTGACTTTTCTTATTGGGCATATTATTATTCAGCAACAATACGATGTTCAGTAATAGACTAATAGATGCAAAAAAAAAGAAAAAATAACAAAGCTAGTACTGAGTGATAATAATAAACATGAGGCAGAGTTGTGGACTGACAGAATTAGTACAGGAATGTATATGGGCCATAAAAAGACAATAAAGAATAATACAAGATTAGATCCGATATTTCCTGCCAATTAATTCCTATCTTTGTGTGTTGGTTAATTTGCGTTTTATACATTGGTGTCTGTTATCTTTCGAATCAAAATTATAACAATAGTTGGTAGTCATACTACGTGGACAACATCTAATACTGCGACATTTCACTGAAAAAAAATCTCTTTGTCTGGGTGCGTGTGGACAATTAAGTCTCAGAACCTTTCAAAACCAGGAACAGAATAAAACAATAAGAAGTCTGACGTCAAAGGGGAACAAAAGAAGGAGCTGGTTATATGCAGAGTTAGACTATGATGATAGAATTCTCGAGATGATAGAAGAACAAGTCTCCCATTAATTATTACTACCGAAAACAAGCTCTTGCTTTCTTTGGATTAATGAACATTAGAGAACCAATTTAAATATACAATATAGAAAAGCTTTGCAAAGTTGTTTAGCAATACGTACATCAAAAACGACAAATATGTTGATGCAGATGTCGTCTTTGGTTTATTATTCTGGTTGATGCCATTTCACTTACTCGAGCGTTTTTGTTTTGCACGACTTTATATTTACTTTCTTCGTGGTCTGGGTGGTGGTGTTGTAGTAGTGGCGTGAAATAAAATATAATAATTCAATTGATCTACAGTATAGGCTCTTTAATTACAATTGTCTCGTTACTGTGAATTGAATAGTTGACATTAAATCAAGACCATATTATATTGCTCTAGCAGTGGGGGGTTTATCACATGATTTGTACTCGGAGAAAAGTGTATCAATAATACCGCAATTTCTTGACGATGAGTTTCAATCGGATATTAAGATCTTAAGTCCAGTAATTTTATCACTGCCTGTTAAATTTTGTCGAAGAATTTACCTGAAAACAACAACAATATATGTGATAAAGCTAAAAAAGAAGCTTTACTGATAATGATCAGCAATAATAGCTTATGCATTTTTTCAAGTACTTTGTCTATATTTCCCACTATTCAAATTGTGTGTTAGACGTGTGAATTCCGTGGAGCGGTAATACAAAGGAAATTAATTTAAATGTAACAGTGATACCACTTATCCTGGACTAGATAATAAGTCTAGAACTTGCTGGACAAGCTGTACTGTACAGAATTGACTGGACCAAATTCTTCAAGCTAGAATCTCTACCGTATTTATGTAGGGCAGGTGTTCTTTGCATGTGGGGCATTCCCCTTACAAAAAAAACATCTCTTGCTGTTAATTGTCGTGCGTATATTACAGTTGTTCTTGCTTGCACTTTCAGCTTCTTGCTTTCGTCATGATTATCCATCTATGTTACGTACTTGACTCAGGTTTATTATTTCCATAATTTTTTTGCTGATTTTCTCTTTAATTTAGTCTAAACTTTGATTATAATATTCAATTGTATTTTTGTTCAATCTGCTAGTTTATTTTTAGCTTAATGGTGTATGTGCGGCTTATGTAGAATTATCCAAATTTGGGATATAGCTACCACTCCGGGATTCCGGGATTGGCTGGCGATCTCAATGAGTGAGATAAACTACGAATATCCACATATAACCAATAAAATAAGCAATACACCATGGTTTATGTGTGATGTGGCGCAAATTGATGATGTAATATCTTAATCGCTTATTAAAATATTCTTGTTTTCTTAGTACTCCTGATTGTTGGTTATTCATTTTTCTGGTTTTCAGATCTGAATCAAAATCATCGATAATTATACCTCCAAGAAAAAGAAAAACGAGAGAGACGTAATCATAGTCTTTGCTTTTCTTATTATAAAGATGGCTTAGTTCCTGGGTATCTGAGACAATAGATGAAAATAAAACTCTTAATGAATCGACATTACAACGAAATTCGTTTAAAGTCAAAAAAAAGCAGAGACAATAAAACTAGCCACTCGATTTATTTCCTAAACCTTTTGGTCGACAATCATTATACTGTACGTTGTCTGGTCTTACATTTTATTGTATATACTCTCCTTCATCCTGAAAGGTATCCCATTAACAGGAATTGTAGTACTGGCGGGTAAACCAAATTTGTTTTCCTTTTTTTGATGCCGTACAACTGCAACGTGGGGCTTGGCTCATTCCGAAGGAAAGGGAGGATCTGTCTTTGGTGTTCTAGATTTCACAAAAAACAAGGTTAAAGAGTAAGGTGGGATAATCTTCAACATTAAGAGTCTGGAAGAGGAGAAGGGCTACATAAGTGTCAAATAATAAATATCAGGATATCCGAAGTGGGGGAGGTATAAGTCAATTTGAAAGCATTGTAATCTAAACAGTATGATGAATATAGTTTATCAATAAATTCCTGTTCTAGTGCATATCTTTTCAATACTCAAGATTATCTTCTGTTACCTTTTTCTTTTTTTTTTAACTCTGGCTACTACAACCCCCTTTCATTTTCGTTTTATTAACTTCTTAGTGTCTTGATTGATTTACACTGGTTACATAATTTGTAATACAGTGAAACTGAAATTCAAGCACAAGAGCCAAAAGACAGGAAAAAATTTTTCCCGAGTTTTTCCAAATGTCAAAAATCTTCTGATTTCTTTGATAGATGCAGGCATAGGTTTGATGTTAGTGTGGAAGTTACAAACCTATAGTAAATTGGTTTTGGTTTACCATTGCAGTTCGATCAACGAAACCAATTAACGATAGGTTTGTAGAAAGATGGCCATTTTAGCTTTGTAATTTAACCTCAATGTCGAAAAAAAAAAGAGTATGTCAAACAGTTTCTTGAAAATGTGACAATCAACAATGCAATGGTGCGTGTAGAGTACCGATGAATTCTGTAATGTTGGTAGTGCTAGAATCAAAGCTGTGGTAAGGAATTCAATTTACTCGTCTAATCTTCTATCTATCTATTGAATTATCTATACTGTTAATTAATGCTAAGAGTGTAAAACTAAATAATTTGCAAATCATTAAGGGAGGTTATTTTTATTTTGTATGTGAGGTTCCCAAAAATCTTTTTTTTTCCCACCTTATCCAGAAAAGACAGACTTTGATAAATTGTTTGTGTCGTTTTTTCTTAATATAGATAAGAGAATAATAGTGTATTCAACAACTATATAGACATGTATGGCCTAAAAAAAACCTTTTTTAAGCCTGTATTTTTAACTAACCATAATTGTTCTTTTAATCTTAAATTCTCTATAATTGTAGTTTTTTCACCCGTTCCGCAATGAATAATTCACAATTATTCTCTACGTCCGGTTCCATTACTTTAGTTGGTCGTGCACATATGTCTTCTTGAAAAAAAATACTCTCTGTTTTCCTCTCTCCATAATATTTCAAGGTTAAAATTATACTAATCCAATCTAATATCCAGCTAAACCTATTGTTTTTTAATTCCAAAATGTTATTGTTATCACTAGAGCAATAATAAATTTGAACCAACCCCTTGTAATAGACACCACAAGAATGTTGATAAGGTGTGAGGAATTTCACAAGTATAAGAAAGACTTATTGTTAAACCTGAGAATTGTTCATCTATGGTACACAAATAAATGTCTGATGCTATTCTGACATGAAACAGTGATGGCAAATTACTAAGATCAGAAGCTAAAAATGAAAAGGGGATGAACAAAAGTAATATTGAAAATAAAAAACCTCAAGGGATGAGAATGCAGTATTCTCAGATATTACAATTTATCAATGGGGTGCAACATATTTGGGGCCAAATGTGTGGATAATCTGGTCTTGATTGATTAATCCCCTCATCCCGGGGGATGGTTGATTTTTCTTTTTTCTGGTTACAGCTATAGTGAAATAAAATAATACTTTATTATATTCCGACAATGATAACCACTCACTCCTTGAATCCCATTCAATAACATAAAGATCATTATTATTTATCTCTTTTAGTAAGTAAGACACGTTTATTACTACATGATTGGTAATTGAGGTTTTTTCTTTTTAGCTAATAAACTTTGACGAAATAAAGGGCAAAACAGAAATTCAAAATTACAAAATGACACAATTTCAGGTATCATTTGGTGTAAGGATAAGAGTTCTCTCTTTGAATCCAATAACATTTTTTATAGCTTCTCTATATCCAGTAATAAAGTGCGGAACACAGTTGAGCGAAGATTATTATAGTAACGATGGCAATAGACGTTGAAAGAAATAATGTCAATGAGAAGATAAACTACTTTCTTTTCACAGTTGTCATGCCTACTAGGTAACATAGAACATGGTCGAGACGCAAGTAAATTATAAAAAGAAGAACGTGAACAAAACGGTGGAATAGTTCAAGACGTGTTCCGCAAATTGAAAATTACTTTTAAAATACTACTTTAATCACAAAAATTACAACTAAGATTATCCTGATTTTTTTTTTACTTTTGTTCTTTAACAGTAATCTAAAAGTGAAAAAGTATATTTTGTTTATGGTTAGTCTCTCGATGATAATGTTGTCGTTGATGATCTACAAGAAAAATGAAAAAGCAACCAACAATTCAAGAGTTTATTTTCAAGAGATGGGCCCACGATGGTTTGAAGTTTTTACACCGGAAATCTTATTGACAGTATTTCCGATATGCTGAAATGTTGATATATCGAATAATATACGGCCAATGTTTGGGGTTTTGTGCGTTTTTTCTATCGCTGTTACTATTCGAAGACATAATCACATTTCATTGGATAGTCATTCTACTCACAAAATTTCAATATCTCCGAGTGTGGATAATAGCAACTCTCGACATTTTTTTAGTTCAAATTCATTAATTAAGACTTTGAATATCTTAGTTACATATTAAAAATGTGCAACATACTATGGACGATGCAAGTAATATACTTGAATGTTGGGAAATCTGTAGTTTACCAACAAATGATTAAAATATATTTAACTGATAAGCAGGGTTTGTATGTTGTTTTATCTTCTGTATTCTTTGACTGGTTTTAACTCTTGAAAATCCCTACTTCATTTCTTGATGGTTGTTTCACAGTTGTGGTTGCTGAGTTGGATGGAGTCTCCCCCTATTTTTATTCTTCAAAAACTCCTTTGAAAACTGCAATTTGGCTTAGTTGAAAATTTTTTAGATAAACTATTGAATAGGCTTAACACACAAAATTGGAACATGAAATATTGCTCACTTCTACCTAATTTAGATAAACTATGTATACATATAACTGAAAAATGAACTTGCAAAGCAAAATTCATTTCTGTGTCCCTTTGAAAAATGGAAAAACTGAAAAATTCTTTTTTTGCTGTGTGAGTACACGACATTTTTTGAAATTGAGGTCTTGCGGGTATGTCGTTGACGTGAAAATAATTGCTGTACTAGGGGTCACGCCACATGAGGCGAGAACAGAAAAAAAACTATATACTATCGACCAATTAAATTGCTTCATGAGGAAAAAAAACAGAGAAAAGTACACGTATACCAAGAGACTTTTTTTTTCTCTTTCTCATTATTTCTCTTTTTTTTTTTGGGTATCCACAATAACTTTTTTAGCAATGCTTGTCTCATAAACAGTGGTATATATGTATACAACATTCCTTTTAAGGTTATAAGATATACACAGTTACAAACACGGCCACAAATTTTCTTAAGCCTTTTCTTGTTTTAAGGTTGTTATGTTATAATTATAATCGGAGAATAATTTAACCGAAAACAGATAATAAATTGCTATTGTCTTACACCATCGTGCATTAGATCTGTCGTATAATTACACCGTCATACATATATATTTTGTTTTGTGTTCCGTTGGAAAATAAAGCTTAAATGAAAAAGGGGGTAAAATGAAAAATATTTTTCCCCAAACTGTGTTTTCTTTTTCTCGCTTGCAAAAAAAAGGTGATAGAATGTCGCGAACGACATTTTCTGTCGACGAATAGCAACAGATAAAGAGTTTCGGTGGTATGGGCCAACATTTCGTCTCAGCCACCAACAGAAAAATTGCCTGCTATACTTATACACATCTATAGATCTCTTAAGGAATTGTAATGTTCACCTAAACCAAATGAATGTTTATAATACCCTAATTTCAATTCTGGCAATTGACCATGCTCATTGATGGTTAAAGTCGATGCTCCAGCCATATAGATACTTATCGGACAATTGAAAACTTTACTTAGAGCCAAGATTTCCATATCGGACCCCCACATTGCTGTAGTTGTTAATTCATTGATATAGTCATCGAGATCCCTCAATTCACCAGTATTTTCATCAATTAAAAATGGGATAAAATCTTCTTGATTAGATTTGATATAATCACCAGCTAATTTTCTCAATTGATCGATCAGAGGAACATCTTCAGGACCATTGTGGTCTAGGTGTTCAACATCTTGATGACGAACTTTCAATTGATCTTGAATCGAAGCAAATAAACAATGACCATCGGGTTTTATTTCAAATGATTGTAAGTTATTCAAGGATAATAATTTGTCCATTGATTCAATTTCAATCTGTCGATAATCAACAGTGTTAGATGCTTCTATAGCGGCTTCTTGTTTGATTTTGTCAATTTCTGCCTGTCGTCTATTCAATCTTTCTCGTTGTCTATTTCTTTTCTTTCGTGGTTTTATGCTGTCGCCAGCATTACCACCACTACCACTATTTATTCCCTCTTCTAGACTCTCAGTATTACTTATTTCTGCGGCTGGTGATTCCTTTTCAAGAGACAATTGTGCAAGCAATTGTTCAGGCGTTACTTCTTCTTCTTCGTCTTGACCACCATTTGGGTTGTCGAACTCTTTCAATTCTTGTTTATGTTTCTGGTCCAAGTTATCTTGTAGTTCTTGACATTTGTTAAGAACGCTTTTTCGGGTTTTCTTGGTAGCTTGCTTTTTCAATCCAGTTATTGTTGCTATTAAATCCTTGGATTCCTTTTTATGACGTTGAAGTAGCTCTTCTCTTGTCGTCACTGTTGGTTGTTGTTCGTTTTCTGACATTGAAAAGACTTGTAGTATCAGTTTTTGTGAGATTAATGAACTGAAAATTTTTCAAATTGTAGCAAAAGGAGGCAAAGGGGAAAAAGCCAAACTTAAAAAAAAAATGAGTGATGAGATGAGATGAGATGAGATGAAATGAAATCACGACTGTTGGATGTTTGTGATTTGTGGATAAATGGCAACCCTAAGATGGTATCCAAGTGTATACAAAAAAGAATTAAATGAAAATTTCTTTTAGTGTTTACTCTCTAGGTTGAGTTTTTTGTCAGTAAAAAATTTTTTTTTTGGATAATTGATTGGTGTTGATGAGAATCCACAAAAAAAAATGTGTGTACACAGAAAACAAGGAGAGAGATCACCAAATAAATGTTGGAAAATATCAATGCAGACATTGATAGATTTGTAACACTTTAAGTTGATCATTAATTAGCTAATACAGCACTAGAGTATTTATAAAATCCTTTACAATTAATTTTTAGTTGTTCCAATTAGTTAAATTTTGAATTTTGAATAATGGAGTAAAAAGTGTTTAGATAATAGTTGAAAATTTCATTTTGGCATACCAGTTAATGCCAGTGGTAATTCTGATGCTACTCGTGTAGCAAGGATAGGAGAATTCCACAACGGTTTTTTGTATTATTAAAATTTTTTTACTAAATTTGAATTCAATTTTGAGTACATATAGGTCAGCTATGTCTGCTTTATGTCAATTTTGTATGATATTTCAAAACTAGTTCTTGATATGTGTGTTAGTCCAATTTGCCTCTCTTCATTCCGATGAGATTTCACAAGAAGATTAACTCTTAGTCAGAAACTAAATATTTATTTTGGCATTCACTCAATTATTGTAGTTAGAAAAAAAAATTTGTTAGGGCTATCATGTATTCGGATAAAAAAATCGTTTATGTCCACATTTTTCTCAATTTTATGTCGATGATGTCATACTTCTTGGTGTAAATACCTGTGATCTGTAAGCTTTTTACAACACAAGTGAGTAAACGACCATTCATCGAACTACTAAGGAATGGTTTATACTTAGCAATTGCTTAAAGTTGACAGCTTTTGTTGAAGTTATTACGGCTACTTTAACCATTGAAAGAAAAAATATTCATTCCTATTATTGTAGTTCCGAGGCTATTATAGTTTGTGTGAAAACCAAGAAATAGTGCCATAATTTTGTCCATTTTGTTAAATGCCAACTACAACTATTCTTAATTACTTTTTGTTTACATTGTAGCTATTAGTAGTATACTAATGTATCAGTAGGAGATGAAAAAAATTGCTTTTTCATTACAGCATTTTTTAGTCTGGCATTTTGATTTTGCCCCAAACAACTAAAAACTACTTAATAAGACATTTACTAAATAAAATGATATTTCATTGGATAATTTGAAGAAAAGACATTAGTGTTATGAGGCACAAATAATCACAATTACAAATATACTAATGAACTAAAAAAAAGATGCCATAAAAGATGCATGGAAGACACAAATCCATCAATCATCATCACCGCCTTCTTAAGTCTCTAAAATTATAGTATACGGTATAACAGAGTGTTGAAACTGATATACACATATATACTTATGATTCTCTGAATTTATACGTACCATTTTGACTAACACCTTTGCTATTCTGTAGTTTTTGAGATCAAATTTTTCAACTCGGGGATTGAAAAATGAACATACTAGTTGAAGAAGCACATTCCATAATGGAAATTGTCCTGATTCAAACCATTTTTTGCTACTTTTTGTATAGATCAGAATAAGAAAGGTTTTTGAATAGTTATAGATCGATATAGTTTAGCATAGCCAACGTTGCCATCGGAAGGTTTGGGATTCTGAGTTTGTGAGCAAATAGTGAATAGGCAGACAAATAGAACAAAATAAAAAAAAGAAGGACAAAAATTTTTGTCAGTTTATTGTTGGCAATTAATTACACTACAACAATGCCACATTAAACAAGTCTATTGGCGGTATCTTATACCGTAAACCAGTCTTGTTCTAGTTTGAATATAATAGGCGGTTGTTCAATATATAAGGATCAACAAAGGACAATGGGAGCAACCGAGAATTATCAGTTTAATTACTTATTGTTTAAGAATCTTGGTCGGCTTATTTTTCAGATTTCCCGGCTCGCTGAGAGTGGTCCTTGGAACGAAACAATAGACAGACCATCTGATTTTCATTTAAGATTGTTTCAATTATCATTCAATCCTATGAATAAATGTATAGAATGATTTTTCAGACTAGGAGCTAAATGAATGAATATCTGGCAACTATTACAATCTTTCTGTTGTTGTTAACTGAGCCACTTTAGATCTATGTGAAACTTGCATCAACGCAGTTTTTTTTTTCTCTCAAAGATTTGCCGTACACTAAGAAAGCGAGGCAAAAACAACACCTGATATTATAGAAAGATACATCCAAGAGTTAATAAATAATGTATTGATATCGTGGCATTTAACAGATTCTGGCTTACAACTCAGCTTCTTAATAAGCCCTCCACATTTCTTCCCATCTCTGTTAATCGTTTGATTATTCATTCATAGTCAGATAACAATTCGCACTAAACATCAGACGTTAACACCACCACCACATAAAGGAAAAAAAAAATAATAATGATCTGATCGCGTGAAGGGGAGGAGGAAATAGGATCGACGGAAAAAGAGAAAAAAGAGAATTCAAGAATTTTTCAGATTTTTCAAATAGCTTTATTTGATCTTAACAATAAACAGATTATTGATTGTTATGTGAGGTGATCTTTCCTATAATGGCCGTACTTAATATTATTGGTGATTGCTAGAATGCATAATGCACCTAACAATTTGCTCATTTGCTGGTGTATGTGAGGAGTAGTTTTCTTGGTTTCGGGAAAATATTAACGAAATGTAACAAAGACACAAGTAAGAAAAAACGTTTGAAGAGTAAAAAAAAAATATGCCAGTCAGATTTACTTTCTTGATTCTGACTTGCTTTTGCTTTTGGTTGACTATGAGATTAATCAATTTCTTTGAGATACAATGGAGACTCAAAAGGCTTTGTGTCCCTTAAACAACAAGTCCCGAAATTGGAAAGAGATAAGTAAACAGAATTATTTTTTTTATGTAGTTAATTTCTTTTTCATGTATTTTTATCTTGTCCAATCAATAGTATCTCTTGGTGCCATTTCTTGGATCATAAGTTGCCCTTTAACCATCCTCTCTGCTTTTATTTGCTACCAAGATAAATTGATGAGAATAAATACCTGAATATCTGAGTCAATTCAACTTAACAATACAATACAACTTTATAATCCAGACTAACTGGGATATCGGAAAACCGTTTTATTTTAAGCAAACAATTGTAAGAAGATCTATAATGATCTAATTTCAATTCAGATCCCAGTTGTTGTGTAACGCCAAAGGCTTGTTGTTCACAATGGACTTTGATAAAATGTCGCACGGGTTAGTTGGCTGACTGAACGTGTTTGTCGACAATTGCTAGAATGAGGCTTGATCTATTAATTGCATGATTATAATAATATCTTTGCTAGAACTGTTTGTGGCTTCTTCTTGGTGGTTAGTTAATTAATTTGGCTGTCTTTTTGTGTTTTTCAGCAATTATTGTTGGCCTGTTTTTTTTTTTGGTGGTTTTGTTTGCTTTTGGGGTTTTTGGTTTGTTTTAGGACTAATGGTGGTCAATGAAAGGTATTTAAAAATTATAACAATACAAAGAGTAGGATCACGGTGATATCGAATACGTTTCATACACCTATTTCCACTTCAATCAAAACTTCCCTTTCATTGGTTGAGTTGTTGATTATACAAGAAAAAAAAATTAGTTCGTTTTGATACTACAGTATCTGTATGAACTAAAACTAAATCAGCAATAGATAAAGATATATGGGAAAAACTAAATCCTCGACTACATCTTCAAGCTCTTGAAGGAAGAATTCAGAAATTCCGAAACTATTAGGAGGGGAGAAATATGGAAGAAGTCGTAAAACTAAAAACGAAAACCTTTTCGAACAACGTTATACCATTCTATTGTTGCTAGCTACGCATTCTTATGATCACAATAAAACAACCAGCAGCGTGAAGTAGATATTATATAAATTGAAAAGAGTTAATTGGTTCCAAACAATGGTCTCCTTAGGGGAACCTAGGTGGAGTTTAATAACCGAGACATATTGAGCTAGCAGAGACGTTGAGTCCAAGAAAAAGACAACGACAATAAGTGAATCCTCAAACTCTTTTTTTCTTCAACAGGTTTATTGTAAAACTCAACAGCCGAAATGAGCGTAGTAGCAAAATGACGAAATCAAAAATCAAATAAATGCATCTACTGTTGACTGGAACGGCGCTGGATTCAGCAGTATCTCATCAGACTACCAATGAGAACTCTTGCTCATTATTTGTTTTGCGCAATTTCTAATAGTCTCGGTCGAAGACATGGGCAATCCTTTTTTCTTTATCTCCGTTCTACGATTCCGCCCTACTGCTCCTTCCACTAGTTAAGTATTGTCCACCTCATTCATGCTTTGTGTCGCTTGATTCTAAATTTTACCTGTTCCATGTACTATATAGAGCACGCCTCAAGGGCCATTCTTATGGTGTTCACCAGTTGCAGTTCTCAGCGATTGTTATCTTGTTCATGCTCGGTATCCTATATTTAAAAATTACCTAAAGCATGTTCAAGAACAAACCAACATTAATCGCTAGTTGTTGCACTATATTCTTTAGCTACTCAAAGCTGAAAAATAGTCAGTGCTGTAGATATTCATATTCTTCTGGTGTTTCTTCCTTTCGGATACACACACTCTTTTTGTATTTATTTTCCAAACGTTTGGCTGGATATATCGCATGAGTGGTGGGGAGAGGTGAATAAAGCCTTAGTAGTCTGCAAACTAATTTAAACTCAATTATTTTTTAGATATGGATCGAGCTAATTCAATTTTAATCCGATTGGTTTAACTAGTGAATTTGTAAGAAGTAGACTTGGAAAAGGAATGCATTGCCAACTCTGATTCGGTTAGACTTGGGGCGGGGTTTTCCGTCGACACAACACAATGCTCACACAACTATCTTGGCTGTACAACAATAACTTTGCCCCTTACTGCTTGCTCCTCAGTTCACATTCTTCTATGATAAAGAGGCAAAGCTTATAAGAACACAGCCAAATATTGACTAGAATAAGAAAAGAGGATACGCTCTGGCACAGCGGATAAATATTTTACCACGAACAGTTGAGCCTGAGTTTTCGGTGTTAAACACTCGAACAATCAAGTATGTAAAAGTACACCTCGCCTTCTTTCGCTGCGGACACACTACTTGTAATAATACCAGTGATACACTGTTTATCATGCATATAAGGTGAAAATATTAATTAAAAGACTGTGGGTGCACTAATAACAACTGGAAAATGAGGCGACATTTTTTTTTTTCACTTTTAAACGAAAACTACTCGTCCTTGGTTTTACCATACAACACGAGCAAATGAATAATGTCTTAGTCTAAATTGTTTAGAGTGCATGTCATGAGATAGTTATCCATCTAAGTAATGCCTAAAAAAAAAGTCGAATGGTAATTGTTTTTAGAAAATAGTTTTAACTATACGTTTTCTTTCCTAGCCAACTAATTGAACATTTTAACTGTAATATGTGATGAAATAAAAATACCCCAAGTTTAATGATCTATAAGCTCATATCGCTTGTGGTAAACTCCTTTTCTGCTTGTTCTTCTTTGTTTTGTTATTATTATTGTTATTGTTGTAGCTATTCAATGCTGGTGGTACTAGAACTGGGCATTGGTGAAGATGATTGTAGTTGTTGAGTAATGGTAATAATTACACATCCTAATCGGGAATAATCCTGATAAAAGAGTCTTTCTCCTTCTTCTTCTGCTGCTGCTGCTCCTCCATATTTCTTTGTCACTTGAATAAAAAAATAAATCTACACTAAAATAATTAAATATTAAATTTAGTTTAATTGAACTTGATTGTACTTATGCAGATTGAGTTTTTGTGTACCTCTTTTTGTTATTTTTAGCTGGAGGTGAGAAAAGAAAGAAAAAAAATATTTTCAAAATCAAATTTTTGTGGGACAAGACAGAAAAGAAGAAAAATGTCTCGATTGATTATTATAGTCTCTTTTACCCAAATCCCAAGTTTTCCTTTCTCCTATTAGATTTAGCTTAACCTTTTTCTATTAGTTTTGATAGAATTTGAGCTTTGTGGTTTTTATGGGTAAGTATAATTTTGTGTGTGTTTCTAAACTTAGTTTGATAATCTTCTTTTTATTCAGGTGAAAAATATTATTGACACCCGACACCGACAACACTTATCAACAACGACAACCACAACTGGAAAAGACTTTTTTTTGCACTCCTTTGATTTTATTTTATTTTATTTTTCTGGTTCATTCTCTTTTTTTTTAGTCAATGTCTTTGTTCGATCTCACTTAGGTTGAATGTTCTTTTTGTCTTAATATAATTTATTTAAATGTCTTTGTCATTATTAGTGCCTATTGTCTTAATACAATTTATGTGTCTCATAGTTCTTTGTATTTCCAAAGTCTAATACTCTCCAAAAAAAAAAAAAAAATTCACCTCTTATGCATGTCTGAATATGATGTATATGCTCTTAATTTAAATATGGTTGGGATTTTTTTTAAAAAATCTCCTTTTTTTTTCGTTTTTGTAATTTTGGTTCTAGTTTCTTTTTGTATAATTTTCGATTTTTAGTTTTCTTTTCTAAACTTTTTATTTCATGGCCTGCTTCACTCCTTTTGATATATAAATCAAGTTTTTTCCATATTTCATAAAGCCTACTTCTTTTTTTTCAAATTTTTTATATCCATCCTATAGGAAAAGATTTCAACTTTTAAAATCTTTTTTTGGTTTCAGTTATTTGGACACTTCCATCCTCTTTTCTATTTCTTTCCTTCTTCTTTCCATATCATTTTACCTTGGAGGTATTATTGATCCTTTCCTGCTAATACTTTGGGAGTACTCTTTCACCTAATAATCCTTGAGTGATTCCCCTGTCTTATTATTTTTTTTATTGCATATTATCATTAGCCTCCAAAACTTTCACAATCAACCTACTTGGAGATACTATATCAGGTCAATTATCATCACTACCAAAGAACCACCTGATCACTACTTTTGAATAATATCAAAAGTACTCACAATTATCTTTCACCCTAACATTCACTCATTTCATAGGTTTCCAAATATTCAATCCGATTCCAGTTTGATACGTGTGAATTCGAATACATTTATATTTTGAAATTGAATATTTTAAAAGAAGGGAAACTTACTTTACATTCGTTTGTTCCAATACTAGACATTACTCAAACTAAAGACATTCATTTATTTCTTCCATCAACACTAATCTGGTGCTCAACTAGTTTCCTTTTACTTATTTTTTTATAGTTTTCTTTTATTCATTCCAAGCATAGTTCATTTTCCATCTGGTTATTTGCTTTTCCATTTCTGCTGCTTGTTTATTTGTTAAGAATTATTCCAAAACTATTCTTATCACCATTTGAAGATCTCAATCTTATTTGCATATTAATAGAAATCACATTTTGTTGAATCTATTAAAGTCATTCCTTGTTTTATTGTCATTTAATTATTGAAATTATTTTTTTTACAACCATTAAAACAGTATTTATAAAAAAAGATATTCCTTTTTTTTTGACAACCAAATAAAAATAAATCAAAAACTATCAATCCAAACATAGACACATAGTTGATTATTAATCATGTTTCCTAATTCACCTGATGCTTTCCATCAAGTTAGGATGATGCAATCCCTGATCAAAGCAAGTAATTTCAAGTTACAATCAATGGAATTTAGATGTCATTCAAATAATGTATGTGAATATCAAATGGAAATGTTGCATCACTTGTTATCAGTTGAAGCTAAAACATTGCCTAATTTATCATTAATTGAACAGCAACCAGAAATCAAATTAGGTATGAGACCATTGTTGTTGGATTTCTTAATGGAAGTTATCACTATTCTCAGCTTGTCTAGATCTACATTCCCTTTGACTGTCAATTTGATTGACCGTTATTGTTCAACCAGAATTGTCAAGAAACAACATTACCAGTTGTTGGGATTGACTAGTCTTTGGATCAGTTGTAAGAACTTGGATTCAAAGTTCAAAGTTCCTACATTGAATGATTTGAGAAAAATTTGTGTTGACAGTTATTACAAAGAATTGTTTGTGGAAATGGAGAAACATATTTTAAAATCATTAGAATGGGTCGTCAATGCTCCGACATTTGATGCCTTTATTGATTTGTATTCAAACTTGTTGATTTCTAACAGCAGTAACTTTGAGGTTGCAAACATTATAAAAAAATCATCTCATAAAATAAAATTGTTTTCTAATTATATTGGTGAATTGTTCCAGTTTTATCCAAACATTTATTACGATTACACATCGTCACAAATTGCTTTGATTGCTATTTTAATCACGGTCTTGACGTTGAAGATTCCTGTTGATTTAATTAGTTTGTTGAACTTTTACAATGGATTGGTTAAAACTGAAATGTTTAAATCCAATGTTGAACAAGGTGCTGAAGATCAGTTTGAGGAAATTCTTTCAGTTGACTCTTTCAAATCATTATTCAATAAGAGTTTCTTCAAGAACTTGATCAAGATAATTGATAATCCTCCAAGCAGTCTCAAGATTAAGTACTTTGCTGAGAATGGTAAATATTCGGTATTGATGAAACAGTTGGTCACTACTGCTTCCAACACCTTGAAGTGTATATTGGATCCTGTTCCAACAACACCAAAGGCTAATAGTTTTGTCAAACATCAACAACAACAACACCATTATCACCCAAGACCGCCAATGAGTATTAATACCTCAATGATTCCATTGACACCTGTATCCAATAGCACTAGCCCTAATAGATTCAGTCCTGATCAGATATTTTCGGAAAATGAGTCTACACCTGGTATTGCCTTTGGTACCATGACACCTGATTCCCAATCAACATCACCTGGGGAAAAACGAAGTTATGAATGCATTGATGAGTTAGAGATTGGCACATCAACCATTGCTGGTTACACACTCAAAAATCATGATACATTGAAAAGATCGAAGAGTGCTAATTATGGTACACTTTTCTATCTTCAACAATAAATCAAACTATATTTTAGAATGAAATAGTTGGGAGAAGGAAGTAAGAAAATTAATAATTGCTAGAATGTTATCAATTTTATTTGATTCTAACTATTCCACAATATCATGTTCTGCATTTTCACAGGAGGATAAAGAAGAAATATATATATGGACACTTTACTGAATTTTAACTGGTTAACGTTCTGAGTTTAGTTGTCCTAGTTTGCATATGATGCTTCTTTTGACTTTCTGTCTTGCTTCCAGCCTAGCTATTTATTAAAATGGGCATTTTATTTTTTCAAAAAAATTAATGATTTTTTTATACAATTAACAAAAGGAAGAGGAATGGGAAGGAGATGATATAGACTACTTGTTCTTTGCAATATCTGCTGATTATTTTTTTTATCAATTCCTTTATTTTTTTCATATATCGTCATTATAGAGTCTGGATTTTTATTATTCTTATTGCTCATTGCAAATAGAAAGAGAGAATAAACTTCCGTTTTCAATTCTTGTTTTATTATCACAGACTTTTGTATCTTAGTATTATCTTCCCACCAATGTTTTCCTTTCCTTGTTTGTTAATTATCACTTGATGAAAGTTGAAAATGAATATGAAAATAAAAAATTTATTTTGATGGTCGCTTGCTATTCTTGATTTACTTGTTAGCTTTGTTTTTTCTGTTTTATCCATTTATCATTTCTCGTTGTCGTTGTCGTTATCATCGTTTGCATTTTTTTTAAATGTCTTCATATATTTACATACATCATTTTACAATACTTACTTACATACCTACACATATACATACATTTACACATATCTATCATATCGTAGAATTTGTTTGTTGTTGTGTGTTGTTTCACTCTGAATGGAATTGGTGATTAACACTGCCATAGGTTTGGCAGCAATAACTTGATTTTTTAAATAATAATCACCGTAAATGCAAAAAAAGAGAATTTAATGACCATATTTAGTTTTGCTACTGTTATGGTTCTGAGAATTTTGTAAGTCCTCACCAAAATCAAAAAAAACTATTTGGAAAGTCCATCCACAGACTTCCCTATGCCTAAGAATATGAGAATGGTGACGAAAGGAGAGACAAGTCCTATACCTAATCATGCAAGGGAGTCTCCTCTGAGAAATGTGTTTGTATAGAGTTCTGCCTGTTGTCTTTTTGTCCACGAGAAATTAATAGAGGCAAGTCTAACTGACGAGTCAATAGATTGGTAATACAAAACTCAACGATATAGTTAGATGACTGGGCAATACCTGAGACACGCAACATTCTTGGTGTAAATCCATGAAGTGAAACTGTTATGAGCATTTTTCTTTGTTACTATGATCAATTTGTCATGGCTGTGGTGTGGTAATACAAACTATGAACAAATCTACAGCCGGTTATGTAATATTTCAATCTTCATTGGTTGGAATAAGGTAAATGTTGTCGTGGCTACTACTACTACTACTACTAACCTATTTTAATTTACCATATGCTTTTCCTTTTTTTTCTAATTGTGTTCCACAATTTGTTCTAATAAGGAAAGTAAAATTAACCGACAGAGACATATTTTAAGGCGATCTTCTTGCACTTCAAAAATTGTCTTGATCGTTTTTTTTTTGGCTTTCTGGGTTTATTATTTTGTTGTATTTACAACCAAGAGGTAAGGGTTTATTGGATTTTCTACATTAGCGAAATAATGATAAAAAAAAAGGGGGAAGAGAAAAGACAAAGATTAAAGGTTATTGGTTAAAAGGGGGATATATATAGGGGAAAGGTTGAGTTAAAATAGAATTTTCATAGTTTCATGGTCAAATTTTAACTAAAAATTGTGAAAATTTTGAAAATGTTTGAAATTTTTTTTTTAGACAATACCAATAACCATGCCAAAAATTTCTTTCATAGAAAACGCATCCCCTTTTCCTCGTAACTGCAGCAATCTCAATGCCTATCGGTCTAATGAGTAATGTGTTTTATTATATTTGATATTACAACGAAAAGGATAATGGTAAATTCGTTAATACCCTCACATTTTTAGACGGTCTTGCTTCTGTTTTTTTTTTGCAACTAAAAAGAGAAAATTAGTGTAATTACCAGAAGTAGATATTTAATTGGGTAAAAAAAAAAAAAAGAAACAAATACACTTTCTATTAAGTAATAGTAATTCTCGATTAGTTTTTTGTCACAACCACACGACTTTTGAAGTATTAGTCTGATTGCAATTTACAACCAAAGAAAGAAAAAGAAAAACGTTAATTGTTGCTTTTTGCTAGTGCGTGTGTGTGTGACTATTTTAATGTGTATTTGCACCCTGAAAGAATGAAATATGTGTATCAAGAGAGAATGTTGATCAACAATTTATCAGACACACACACAAACAATTAATCTGCTCATACATACACACCATATATAGGTTGCATATGTATGTCATCGTCATCTTTAGAAAGTCTCTCCTATTGCTTTGTGTTCTTATTAGTTTATTCGAATGTCCAGCTTTCTTTTAAATTACTTACATAATCTATAAGCTGGACAATCTACAAAAGAGAACAATAAAGAAGTTTTATTTTGAACTAAACGGGGAGTGAATACTCGTATGATACGATCGTCAAAAAAAAAAAATTAAAATGCTTTAGAGAAAATGATAACTATAAAAAGATTTACTTTAGGTTTACATATAGGAATTGGAATGGACTGGGGGAGAGAGAAAATAATATTTGGAATCAGTGGACTGAAATAGTTTTAGCCAGGTATAGCCCCATTCACAATACGTGGCGGGCAGGGTGGAGCGGAATATGTCTAAAACAGAAACCCTTCATAAACCAATAGAGTAAAAGCAAGGTGTTGCCTCAGTTTTATGTACTTAATTTACTTGGATTGAAATCTGATTGGGCTTTCACCAGCCTACAGACAAAATTCATCTTGCTTTTGTTTCGGTTCATTTAAACGGAGCAGTATTTGTTTGTGTAGGATCAATTGGAATTCATCAAAGAATTTAGAGATTCCAGAGATATCATCGTTATTAAAAATTTTGTCTTCATCTTTTACTTGGACAAAAAAAAATAGAATTAAAGTGACAATAGAAACGATAAAAACAGTAGAAACAAACAAATTTTTGAAGCTTTGTAAAAAGTTAGATCCAGAAATCAGATTTCCTTAAACAGTTATAATGCCTAAAGACAAATAATTGAGCAATATGACAATAAAAAGACTATCAATATGAAACAAATGTGATCATTTAAAGTTCGTAGTTGACTTATTCTTCAAGTTGAAATGTCACTTCAGGCGATATTCAAATAAGTAGCAAATCCTTCGACTCAAAGTTGAATTGAAAAGTTTGAAAAATTTGAAAAATGAAAAAAAAAGTCAACTATATCCCCTAATGTAAACCCTATCTTGATTAAGTTGGTAATTGCTTATTCCAGTTTATACTTTTTATTCTCATAATATCATCAGTACCAGTATTTTGTGGGTTCTAGACTCCACACTAACAGTTAACAATGAGAATTCAACTAACTGTACTAATTTCAAGACATTTTTTTTTGTAACAATTGGTTATATAACAAAAATGTTTGCTTTGCTGTTGTATGTAGAAAAAATTCCGGTCTAAGATCTACCTGGTTAGAGCTCTTTGTTCTTCCCTCGATAAAGACATGAACGATACCTTTTTTTATTGTATGGTGCTAGAACTAATTGATTGTACTACATTCCTCTGCACAATTCATCTGTAACGTGGATTATTTAATGGTAGTAGTAGGAGGAGCTAAAAAGTGAAAAGTACCCTTTTCACAAACAACTTTGTATTTCAAGAGCAAAAATGATAGTAATTGTATAGCTTGTGAATTATGTGACAAATTGTTAACTATATAATTATATTGTTCTGATAAGGCAACCAAAAAAAAATAATGGGCTAATACCTACTTTCCCTGGAGCATCTATGCTCTGCATTACTTGTTAGGAGACACCCCAAGATTTCATCCGTTTTTCCCCCTCCCCCAAACACTTTGAATGCATATGGTGCCCCAGCATATGTATCAAGATTATGACGTATTATTATTTCTCTCTTCCTTCTTACTGTGCCATTATCATCAAATCTAATTACTTTAAATACTGTGTCACAGAATAATTCAGACATTCTAGATTCAACCAGTGAAATAAAGAGCAAACCTAAAAGCAGAAGAAAACAAAGGGATTTGCAATTACAAGTTTGGTACCAGAAGATTGATCAGACCTCTCGGTTATAGCATCAGGACAAATTTTAAAATAGTGTGGTTCAACCTATAGTTGGACCTCCTATTTGAATCAACCTTCTATAACTGGATAGTGGTATTTGCAACTAATTAAGTTAGAGTTATCAGCTGGGGTGAAAAAATAATAATAATTATATAATAATAATGCAAGCGCATTGCAAATCCTTGATTTTTTTTCAGTACTTATCGTTCAACAAAAATGAAAAATGTCCAACAATAGAAAGTGAAAATAAAAAATAAGGTTTTAGTACGTGAGAGTGTTAAAGCCGATTTAGAATTGCACTTAGTTACTATAAGTTGTTGGTTTAGTTCTCAAATTTCAAGTCAAACCTTCAGACTTTACTTTTAAAACTCTGTACGGCTCTTTTAACTTATCAATAAAAGTCAAATATACACTGTTACACACCACATATAAAGCATTGAAATTAATGAAATTAACCAACACGTTCAACCGAGGAAAAGTGAGCCTTTAGATAAATTGTTGCTCACAATGATGATGAAATTAATTCGTAATACAAACTAGTTCTTCTTTTTTTACCCTTGAGCGTAAAAATTAAATGTTGCTTCGAGAAAGTCGTGTGGCTACAAGTGTGAATATGAGGCCATTTGATTTGAAGGGGGTACAAGCTGTTGAGAAAAGAAAAGAAGATGAAAAGATAAAAAAAAAGAAACATGGGACAAAAAAAACGGAAATGGAAAAAAATGGATGCAAAATGAGTTAAATGGGTGCTCTGATTTTTTTTTTCCTATGAGAAGAAAAAAGGAAAGACGGAGGAAAAAAAAAGGTGTGGCAGTTTGTTAGTGCAATCTATGAACTTAACTTTGCAAAAGATAACTAAAGAAAGAAATCAATTTTTTTTTTTTTTCATTTCTCTTCTGGGAATAATTCTTACATTATTGTCTATGATTTTAGGAAGATTCGTCTTTCCAAGACACTTTTGGTTTTTTCAGAAACAGCAAAACAATCAAACCCAAGAAAGACAATAATCCCTAGACTGAAAAACTCTCATAACCAGTATTTCATAATCTTCTGATTCTTGGGAGCAAACCAACTAATATGATCACCAGTTTTTCTCTTTTTGATTTGGTAATTGACGGAAATTTGTGTCGATTGTTTGAGTCACTAGTGTAGCTCACTCTTGCTCCTCCATTAGTTCAATGTCTCCCAAAAGCAAATAACATCACCAACAAGGTTATGAGTTGAAATTGAATGAACCACAAAGCGAGATAACGCCTATTTTCCGTCAATTGTTGCTTATTCTGATATCTTTTAACAAGAAAGGGGTAAAGGGCAGGTAATAATAGTAGTAATAGAAGTTGTAAGCAATATTTTGAGGCGTCAAAGAAAGAAGAACCAATCGGAAATACTTAACTGGTTTGTAATTTTTGTGGTTGAATTTCAGTTTACAATAAGGATAGGTTTTGAGCAACACCCTCACAATAAGCACATGTTTTCCATTGATTCAGTGTGTGATACAAAGATTAGTGGACACGGAGTAAATAAAAAAGAGTTCCTCCGATATATAACAGAGAGGGGATGGGGTGATGGGGGGTAAAGTTTGAGATTTATATGGTTTCAAGTTAATCAATCGAGGAAGATGTACACTTTTTTTTTTGCAATTCCGAGATGACACTTTTGAATACTCCAATTGTTTGAGTAGTGGTTATGAATTGTTTATAATGGATTCTCCGTGACAATTATAAAGATGTCAGAATCAGAATATTAATAATAATAATAATGACATCAATATGTGAAAATGGTTGTTATATTTTTGTGAGACTTGATTGGCAAAAAAGCAAATAGAACTCCTAGAATTCACCTTTTAGTTGTTTCTGGTTACTCTGTCTTGAATGGTTTTATTGTTCGTAGTTTTATAATAGTCGAATTTATTGTTACAGTAGGTAGAATAGAACTACCTAGAGATAAGCAGAAAACAGTGGGGAAGCAAGTCGTTGTTATGTCGACCTCAGATCTTTCGAATGAATTGAAGGTTAGACAGAATGCGACTTTTCAAGACAACGATTTCAAGCATCTAGGTGCAAGTTCTAATACTTCAATATAAGCTCTGTACTTTCTTTCTACACCATTTCACGTTCAACATCGTCCAACAGCAAGTATCAATTACTTGTTTAAGGCTATTGAAGTACCGCTTAGCATTCTAAATAGTCGATCTTTTTGAAACAATTTTTTTTCCTATTACACTCACCAATTTACTCTATTGTTTCACATGAATCCAACCAGGTATGTTATTTGCATTTCTTCATACCAGAGCTATCAACAAAGAACTCTACACATGACTAATAGATACTAAAATAGAAACAAAGGTGAAACATTTACTTTAATTGACAATAAACACACACTAGACAGTAGGATTTATTAGACACACACTCTCTCTCGTGGCTTATTTTCTTGGTATTTTAGTGGCGTTGACAACTTCCGACAATATAGTAAGTGCAGCCAAATTGTATTGCTTTGTTGTTCTACAATCGAATTAATGTAATCAGTTAGTCACAAGTAATGAAAAAAAAAAGATTTAAATTATCACAACAATAGATAGAATTAAATATATATGCGTAAATGCAGCAAGTGGAATTCTTCAATTCAAGATAAATTCTTCATAGAAGATAAACAATACTGTTGGCAAGTAGTTTTTTAATTTGGATTAATTATAAAATGATTAAAAGAATTGGTTTATTGTGAATATTCTGACAAAGGAAGGTCTTGAACATAGTGATAGCCCCCATTTTTAAGACAGGATTACGACATTTTCATAGTTACTCGTCAAGGTATAAAACAATAATGAGACGAAGAATAAAGAAAGAGATTGATAAAAGGGGTGTTTTTGATGTAAACCTGTGCCGTCTATTATATTATGCATGTATGCCTCTGTGTGTGTGTACTCACGGATAGCTCACCTTAATAACTAGTAATGATCATATCCTACATAAACAAGTAGATGAAATTGTATGATTGTTTGATACTATTGTTCATAATTCTTGGTTATCAGGACTTTTTCTTTCCGTTACTTCTGGCTATTCTTCTTCTTCTGTATGATGAAATTTAGATCTTGCATCATGCAGAGAGTTAGACATACATTAAGTTTGTCTCACTTTTTGGGGGGGAGACAACAATTAATTCTCAAGAAACTAGTAAGCAGAAAATACACCTCTCCTAAATCAAGGGGTCTCTTTTTTTTTTCCAATGGTGTCAGTAACGCGACGCGACACGACACGACACGACACTGCTCATTAGAGAATTGAATGAGACATTTTAAACGAATTATCTACATTGCTCTATACAACCCATACAATTACAGCCCGACATTTTTTTTTTCTTCATAACCTCATCTTTTCTTTCTTTCTTGTTGTGAAAAAAAAAAGAGTATACTCCACTCACCTGATATCTGATTCATACATACATGTACTAAACTAATTTGAAATTACCAGCAACCATTCAATTATAGTCTGTTTACTACACGTCTAAAACACCAATTACCAATTTCTTGAATACTTTTTTCAGGCTTTTTCAATGGATAGCAACAACGTCAACAAAACGAAAAGACAAAAAACGGGGAATCTTTACCTGAATTATACAATTTCTTCAAATGATGAAAAAATCGATATCATCACTGATATTTCAAAATTATCACCTAAAAGTTTTTTCAATGATTATATAGCAATTAGAAAACCTGTGAAATTTGTCACCCCTTCTGATCAACAAGTTATTCAATTGAATAAATTTGAACTTGAGAATTTAGTTGATACATTGAATTATAATGATGAAGAATTACAAGTTGAAAAAAAATATCAAGCTGGGTTTGGATCAGGACAGAAAAGAATTAAAATGAAATTGAGTGATTTAGTAAATGAGATTAAAAATGGGAATGATGAATATTATTTAACTACTCAATATGATTTTGATGATCCTGATAGGGCTAGTGATGAAGAGGAGGAAGGAGAAGAACAAAAGGAGGATGAGGATGAGGAGGACGTAGAAGAAGAAGGTGTTCCATTTGATCAATTTTCTGATACTTCTTCTATTGATATGAATAATCTTCACGATGATTTTGAAGATATTGAAGATGATTTTGATGAATCAGCAAATGATGAAGAAAACAACAAAGACGAAATGACGGCAGCAGAAGCAGAATTCAGAATTAAAGAATTATATCAACCTCCATTAACCAATTTAGTCAATCATCCAGAAATTCTTCCTTATTCTCCATCATTTTTCAATCTTGTTCCTCAACAAATCAATTTATGGATGGGATCTTCTTCTACCAACACCAATATCAAAGAAACACACAATAATTTCACTATAGATGAATCAAAACCAGATTTAGGTTTAGGTAAGCAATTACCTGGTGAATCACCTAGAGGAACATCTACGGGATTACATCATGATCATGCTGATAATTTATATATATTAGTACTGGGGAAAAAACGATTCACAATTTTAAGTCCTAATGATGCCATGAAATTATATACTGTGGGGAATATATATAAGATTTTCAACAGTGGGATAATTGATTATGAAATTGATGAAAATGCCCCTGGTTGGAAACATGTTCGTGATGATGGAGCAATCATTGAAGAAATCATTTATTGGCAATTGGATAAATCCAGACTGACCAATAATGGGCATGACAAAGAAGCAGAGCAAAAATTGTTGAATGAATTACAAGTACATATTAAACAACATCAAGCACAACAAAAGGCTTTGAAAACTACTTCGGGCATTCGTCGTGATCCACCAAGTTTTTCGAAAGTACCTCCAGCATTATTACATCTTGATGAATTAAAAGATGAATCAATTCGTAAAAAAATTGAATCTTTTGCGAATAAATTTTTCCCAGGGGTTTTACAATTGAATAAATTGGAAGTATGGTTGAATCCTGGTGAAATGCTTTACTTACCTGCTGGTTGGTTTCATGAAGTATCCAGTTTTGGAAGTGATAACAAGGACAATATAGGAGGTGCTCACATTGCAATTAATTATTGGTTTATCCCACCAAACACAACAAGTTTTGATGATTGTTATGAAGATACTTATTGGAAAGAAGATTGGGAGAAAACCAAACAAGCAATGCAGTTGGTTAAAGATGGTGTGGTTAATTTATAGATAGACGAGGTTTGGAGCGTTTGATTACTTCTTTTATTAGATTTTCAATCGAATGACTATAAAAATATATGTTTATGATTATGATGATATGGACATTTGGTTGTAAAGAGTATGCCTAACTCCTTTTGCAACCAAAACTAAATCTACAATAATCTATGGTTAGGGCTGTAGCCCTAAGACTCGTGTATAATGGCAAGAAATGGAACTTTCTGATATCAACTTCCTTTTTTTTTCTGGTCCACATTTTTCACCCCCTGTTTCTCTCTCTTGATTGCCAAATTTCGGAATTTATATTGATTTTGTGAAGCAGTACAAGTTTCACTAAACACAATAATCAATTGATATATCAAGAGTGTTAAATAGATAAAGAATTGAAGGTTCTAATTTATTGTGAGTCCATTAGTGATCAAAGAGATAAGAAAACCATTTTGCTTTAAGTTTAGGGCTAATGACCTAATGCCATAAGTGTAATAATTATAGCAGTTATTGTTCTGCAGTAAATTTCACCCTGTCATCTGAGATCAAAATGAATTCAAAGTTGCAGGTAATTAGCAACTGCAAATGATCTTTTTGGGGGCGGAGGAAGAAGAAGATGAGCAAGCAAAGAAAGAAGTGGGGGGTAAAATCTAATTTACAATTTTTCTTAGTACTAGCGGCATTATGATATCCTGCATAGTATAAATTGGAATTTTAGATAAGGAGAGATCCATTAAGAGCAATTTAAGTAGTAGTGTATAGAACGTGACATTACACCACCCCCATCCATCCATCTATCCACAGTACAACACAAAAAAGAAATTTGAGCGCCTCCCACACACAATCAGAACAAATTCATTGGAGCGATATCGGAAGTGAAAAGAAGAATAGATTTAAAATATAGATTGTGTGCTACCAAAACAAGTAATTAAACCACGAGGCAAAAAAGTGCATCTTAATTCCTTTTAGTTCTCTTGCTATTATCTATATTGTCAAGCCTAGACAAGCCCATTGCCTCTAATTAATCCAAATCTGAAAGACCAATTAGAGTCGTGTACAGTGGGGGAAGATAATTTATGTTTTTGATGAAAAATTTTACTTTCTCTTCTTCTGTACAGGTTACAATAGTATATCAATGAAAGGGGGAAGGACAATTGGGGCAATGTATCAATGTATCAATCAATCATACAATTGTATTAACAAAATGCAATAAATAATGAATATTTTTTGCACCCCTATTTTGATTGTAATTGTGTATACAATTATAAGCTTCTATTTCTTTAGCTTCTTCTACCGTATGACGTCTCCTACTTCCACTCCTTTGTTCTAATAATAATCTTTGCCCCTATTTGGAATTTCTAGTCACTTGACACGACCTTGGAGTGATCTTTTTTCTTTCAAATTTTCAATTTTGTGATTCTTAGTTAATTATTATTAAAGATTATCATGAATTTTAATTTTTAAATTCTAATACACGTTTACTTAATTCTTCTCTTCTTCTCTTTCTCTTCTCTTTCTTTCTTTCTTTTTATTCCATATATCATTACAACTATAACCCACTGAATTCTACATCGAACAAGAGAAACCTTTTTTTTTACTTTTTTCAAACTTGAACAAAGAAAAGAAAAAGAAAAAGAAAAAGCAATCACAGCTTATTAACGATTCGTGTTTAAATAATCAATTGAAAGGAAAATAGAAGATTTTTGAAAAAAAGTTATTGGTATTTATTAACTTAATATATCAGTAACATCAAGAGAAAGAAACTGAATTATAAACAGAGTATGTGAAGCAATTGCAATTGCAATTATTAGAGATCCAGAAAACTGAATTGTGCTTGAATACCACTTGTTTAGGAAGGACGATGAAGGAGAGAAAGTAGTAAGACAATATGACTTTGGACAGACATGAGATAAAAGTTTTAAAGGACAAGAAAAGGTTCGGGTTAAAAGATGAGTATTGTATTTTTTCAAAATATCAATGCTTTTTCTGTTCTTGGGTTAGTGGTACCACCATTGGTGATAAAACCTTTGGGGAGCCTCCTCCGAGCTTTCTCTTTGTTACTTTTTTTCTCAACTGATACTTGTCATTCTTACTACAATTACTTTTTTTTTTTCTCCAGAGTATATGAAAAGATGAATTTTGATCTCGGATTCAACCTTTTCATAGAAGTAATATTACTTCTTAGTACCATAATGGAACTAAATCCTATCAAGTGATTCAGCATTCTTCATTTCATGTTTGATTTATGAATATATGAATATATTTTTCTGGGTATTATTATACAAAGCGAATTGCTTTTTTTTCTTTTACTTAATTGTTATATACAAATTTCTTTTTTTGTTATAACTATTAT